>OLGA01003229.1_pt1 | contig 10656 bp, 9 predicted proteins | sample 1604881 | NCBI WGS metagenome assembly OLGA01 (sample SAMEA3888896, study PRJEB22519) | human gut metagenome | biome: human gut; feature: human-associated habitat; material: faeces | place: Denmark | collected 2009
TCTCGGTGTAGTGGGTGTAGCCGTTTTTGTAGTTCAGCTTCAGGATGCCCAGCCACGGCTCGCCATCGCGGGTAAAATCCACCACGGCAAGGTCTGCCCCCGGAATGGTGGTCTGCGCGTGCATGTAGTCGAACAGAACGCCCGCGATGCGGCAGGAGAGGTCCACAAAATCGTGGTTGTGCTCCAGCTCGTTTTTAAAGGCGGAATCCGGCAGCGGGCGGCACTGGCGGATATCGTCGCTGGCAAGCAGCTTTTCGATGTGGTACTGGAAATAGGCGGTCTTTTCGGCGGTCATTTCCATGCCGCTGCCGCTGAGTACAGGCGCATCCATGGTGGTGTCCAGCACGTGCAGAATGGCCTGATGAATGATGATCTCCATGGGAGTTACCTCGTTTTTATAAGAATCTCTTTGGCATACAGTATAGCACAGCCCGGCCCAAAAGGCGAGAGCACATCTTGTAAACCGCCTGCAGGAATGCTACAATAAGGGCAGAAAACCACGCAGGAAAGGGGACAAAAACCATGGAATTCCGTGATAAGCCAATGGAAAACCTCATCCGCCTTCAGGAAAAGGACATCTGCAAAAATGCCCGCGCACTGCTGCTGGACGGTGAGAGCATCGTGGGTGCCTACAAGACGGTGCGCGATCAGGTGATCTTTACCACCCACCGCATCATCATGGTGGATATGCAGGGCGTTACCGGAACCCGGCAGCAGATCTTTGTGCTGCCGTACCGCAAGGTGCTGCACTTCGGGATCCAGACGGCAGGCTTTGGCGACCCGGTGCAGGCATCGCAGCTGACCGTCTGCTTTGCGGACGCACACGAGGCAAAGTTCGGCTTTATCGGCCAGCAGGAACTGTTTGCGGTCGCCAACGCCATCAGCCGGTGCATCCTGTAAATAACTCCTTTAAAACAGCAGGCTCCCCGCCCGAGACCGGACAGGGAGCCTTTTGCTGTATATAAAATAGGAGAATGGCAGAATTAGCAGCAGCTTGTTTTGCGCACCAGCTGTTCGTGCATGAATACCATGAGCACCAGCAGTGCCAGCAGGTAAAAAGGGAACAGTGCCGGAGTGATGTTGTTTGCCAGCAGGCCGAACAGCGGCGGCATGGCCAGATTGCCCAAATAGGCGCTTGCCATCTGGATGCCGATGACCGCCTGCGATCTGTCCGCGCCGAAGTGTTCCGGCGTGGAGTGGATGATGCTGGGATAGATGGGTGCACAGCCCAGCCCTACCAGAACAAGACCGCTCAGGGCAAGGACCTGCGGCCCCGGCAGCAGCAGAGCCAGAACCCCTGCGGCCAGAATGCACTGACCCATGCGGATCATCTGCGTATCGTTGAATTTCAGGGTCAAAAAGCCGCAGGCGGCGCGCCCGGCAGTGATGCCGATGTAGAACAGGCTGGCAAAGCTGGCGGCAGTGCCGGCGGCAACGCCTTTCGTCAGCGTGAGGTAGCTGCTGGCCCATAGACCGGCCGTGGTCTCCAATGCACAGTAGCAGAAGAAGCACAGCATCACCTCTCTGGCACCCGGCAGACGGAATACCTGTCCAAGGCTCAACGCCTGCGTCGAAGCAGTTTCGGTGTCGGTGCCTGCAGTACGGTTCTGCCATAGCGACAAACTGAAAAAGAGCACTGCGCTCAGCAGGATCTGGAATAGGGCAATGTACCGGTAGCCGGATGTCCACGGCCCGCCGCCTGCCAGCACCCGGCCCATGACCATGGGGCTGATCATGGTGCCAATGCCCCACATGCAGTGCAGCCAGCTCATGTGGCGGCTTTTATAATGTAAGGCAACATAGTTGTTCAGGGCCGCGTCCACGCTGCCTGCACCCAGCCCATAGGGCACGGCCCACAGGCAGAGCATCCAGAACTGTGTGGAGACCGAAAAGCCGAACAGCGCGGCAGCTGTCATGGCCACACTGAGGGCGGTCACTTTTCCGGTGCCCAGCGCACGGGTGAGCCGGTCGCTGTTCAGGCTGGAAACAATGGTGCCAAAGGAGATGATCATGGAGATCAGCCCCGCATAGGACACCGGCACACCGAGCGCCGGATACATGGAGGGCCACGCCGACCCCAGCAGGGAATCCGGCAGGCCCAGACTGATGAACGAGATGTAAATGATCGGAAGCAGAAGCTGTACCATAAATCTTGAGTTCCTCCGGGAAGCGTGTTATACTTGCAATGCATCTTGTACTTTGCTAATGTAATAATATCACACATCAGGGCTGAATGTTAGGATAAAAACGCCCGATTGATACAACAAAACCGGCGCGGATGCGGATGTGCACCTTGACGGAAAGGAGATGGCTGATCGTGGCATTTCAGACCAGCTGTGCAGCAGCGGGCGGGCTCAACTGCCTGCCGGATGTTGTGGCGGATGATGAGGGCAGGGAACTGGTGCAGCACGGCAGCGCACTGTTTCCCATTGCCTGCTATGAAGAGGACCTCAAAAGCTACTCGGTAGCATGGCATTGGCATGAAGAGTTTGAATACATCCTTGCCGTAAAAGGCCCGCTGGCGGTGGACGTGAGCAAAGTCCGGCTGGTTTTGCAGACTGGGCAGGGCGTGTTTGTCAATTCCGGAGTGTTCCATGCGGTGGAGCAGGCTGAGACCGGGGATGCCCTGCTGCATTCCGGGGTATTCCATCCGCGCCTGATCGGCGGCATGGATACCATCTTCTGGCAAAAGCTCGTACACCCGCTGCTTCAGCCGGGAGCACCGGCGTTCTTTCTGCTGAACGAGGCAGACGACGGACAGAAGGCCGTGCTCTGCCATTTGCGGGAAGTCTGGGACGCAGTGGCCCAAGAGGTCTTTGACTATGAGAATCAGGCGCGGTACCATCTTTCGGCGGCGGTGCATCTGCTGGGAATGCAGTGCGAGGGTGGAAAAACAAAGGTCTCTCAGCAGGAGCAGATCGCGGCCCAGCGCATGAAACAGATGCTGCGTTTTGTGGAAGAGCATTATGCTGAGGAACTGAACGTGGAGCGCATTTCCGACTGCGTGGCCCTGAGCGAGAGCGCCTGCCTGCGCAGCTTCCGGCAGCTGCTGGGGATCACACCCATCCAGTATGTCAAGCAGTACCGCATTGAAAAGGCCGCCGAGCTGCTGCTTTCCACCAGCATGAAGATCGGCGAGATCGGTGCCGACTGCGGCTTTTCGGATACCAGCTACTTTACAAAGACCTTCCGGGAGATCAAGCACTGCACGCCCAGAGAGTACCGTCAGAAGTTTGCAGGAAGAGAGCAGTCTCTTTCAAGGCGGGACGGCGGCAGAGCCAGTGCACCGGCTGAAACAGCGTTATAAAAAGGAGAATCGGAAACAATGCAGCGTAGTTTGACCAAAGGCCCCATCACCGGCAGCATTTTGCTGTTTGCTCTGCCGCTGATGCGGGCCTATCTGCTTTCGGCCACGCCGCTGGGTGTTACCGGCATCTGGCTCAGTGTGCCCATCGGCTGGGCACTGGCCGATGCCATCGGCATTGGGTACTACCTCAAAAAGCACCGGGCAAAGTACGCGGTGCAGGCCTGAGACAAACCAAAAGCGGATGCATCCCTTGACGGGAAGCATCCGCTTTTTTATAGAGCATCAAATTTTCAGTGCATCAATGGCCTGCTGCAGGTGCTGGTAAAACTGCCCCAGATGCCAGCCGTCCACAAAACGGTGGTTCACTTCCAGGCACATGCCCAGCGTCTCACGGCCATCTGCCGGAACAGCTCCGCCCGCGGCCAGACGGCAAGGTCAATTTTCTGCATGAGAGGTCACTCCATATCGTACAGCTTCATGGTTTCCGGGCTGCGGTATTCGTGCTTTTCGTAATAGCCGATCAGGGTGCCGTCGGCGTCCCGCAGGGCGACCATGTAGACGTCCTTGTTCTGTTTGACGTTGTGGTAGGTGTAAACAAGGTTGTGATTTTTGTCGGCGGCAAACCAGTCGATGACCCGCTGGATGGTCTGGCGGGACTGCGGATTGTGGCAGGTCAGTACGCTTTTGCCCAGCAGGGCAGCACCGCCATGCTTTGCATAGCTGGCAATGGCGGCGGGGTTCATATAGATGATGGTGTGTTCCAGGTCGCATATCACGACCGCTGCACGGTCCTGATCCACGAGACTTTTAAAGTAGGCATTCAGCTCCATGATTCATTCTCCTTTGGCAGGGTCCGGTTTGGTTTTGTCCAGTGCGTCAAACTGCTTTACGATCTGCGGGTCCTTCAGTTTGATGACCTTGCCGGAAAGATAGTGCAGGGTGTTTTCCTCCGGAATTTCCCGGAAGGTGATGCGCACGGCGCACAGGGCCTGCGTTTTTGTGCCGGTGCGTTCGTTCATTTTGCGGTTGCCGTATTTGATGTCGCCCAGCACGGGTTTGCCCAGATAGGCCAGATGGGCACGGATCTGGTGGGTGCGGCCGGTGACAAGGCCGATCTTGCACAGGGCGAACGGCCCGGCGGTGCGCAGTACGTCCACGTCCGTAATGATCTGCTTGCGGCGCTCGTCCTGCGACTGGTGTGCATGGATGCTTACCTTGTTGTTCTTCTCGTCGTGCTCCCACCATGCGGTGAACCGCCCGGACTGCGGGATACCCACCGTGATGGTGTAGTACTCCTTTTTGAGTAGATCAGTGCGGATGATCTCGTTCATGTCCCGCAGGGCGGTGTAGCTCTTGGCGGCGATCACAAGGCCCTCGGTGCCGCGGTCCAGCCGGTTGCAAATGCCGGGCTTGAACCGGTTCTCGCCGTGGGGGTCGTACTCGCCTTTTTCGGCCAGATACTGGGTAAAAGCGTCCACAAGGTTTGCATCGCCGGTGCGGTCGCTATGGCACAAAAGGTGGGTGGGTTTGTACAGCACAGCAATGTTTTCGTCCTCATAAATGACATTGACCTTGGGCTGATTCTGCTTTTTTTTCGGCGCGGCCTTCTGCACGGTTTTTGCGCCTTCCGGCGGGAAAAACTCGTCGTTGATGTACAGCTCGATCAGGTCGCCTGCCTGAATGCGGTACTCCGGCGCGGCCTTTTTTCCGTTTACCTTCACGCGCTTATTGCGGAAGCTTTTGTACAAAAGGCTGGTGGGAAAATCGCGGGTCACGCTCTGCACAAAGCGGGAAAGACGAACGCCGTCGTCGTTGGCGGTTGCGGTATACTGTTTCATAAATGGTTCCTCAAATCTCAAAAGATACCTTTATAGTAATACAGCCACGGCTGCAAGTCAACGCGGAAACGCCCCGGATCAAAACTATTTTACCGCAAAGCCTTGAGTTCCGGGCGCAAAATGGGTACTATTATAAGGAATGAATCAGAAGGAGAGTACCGCAATGGCAGAACACAAACGGCATCAGGGACACCGCCAGCGGATGCGCGAACGGGTGCAGAACTACGGTCTGGACAGTCTGGCCGAGCACGAAGCGCTGGAATATGTGCTGTACCTCACCAACGCCCAGAAGGACACCAACGGCATCGCTCACGACCTGATCGACCGCTTTGGCGATTTTGCCGCTGTGCTGGAAGCCAGCGAGGAAGAGCTGTGCACTGTGGAGGGCGTAGGCCCGGCCACAGCCCGGATGTTGCATCTGCTGCCGGAGATCAGCCGCTACTATGGCCGCAGCCGTACCAGCACCACCCGCTGCATCAGAACTACCGAGCAGATGGGCAGCTATCTGATGGCGAAGTTTGCGTGGTCGGATTACGAGCGTGCAATGCTGGTCAGTCTGGACAGCCGTAAGCGGGTGCGCGCGGCGGTCTGGCTGCGGGAAGGCACCACCGACCGGGTAAGTCTGGACATCAAGGATGTGGTGTCTGCGGCCATCAAGGGCGGCACCGACACGGTGGTGCTCAGCCACAACCACCCCAACGGTGCGGCCTTGCCCTCCATGGAGGATCTGGAGGCCACTGGCAATATTGCCCGGGCATTGGGCCTTGTGAACATCCATCTGCTGGATCACTTCATCCTGACCGATACGGAGTATTTCTCCATGCGGGACGCAAACCGCCTGCCGATCTATGACTTTAAAACAGGTACGCTTTTCTGGCCTTGATCTGTGAAACAACAAAAAAGTGTTTACATTATAAAACTGGTGTGCTATAATCAAACCGTAAAATACAACTGATTGTGGTTCTTTGCGCGAGGGCCGGAGAGGAGAGGGAAGATGGCAGACGAAAAATTTGAACTGGTATCCTCTTACCAGCCCACCGGCGACCAGCCGCAGGCCATTGAAACACTGGTGAAAGGCGTGGAGCGGGGCGACCGCTGCCAGACCCTGCTGGGTGTTACCGGCAGCGGCAAGACCTTTACCATGGCAAATGTGATTGCAAAATGCAACCGGCCCACGCTGGTGCTGGCCCACAACAAAACGCTGGCGGCCCAGCTGTGCACCGAGTTCCGGTCGTTTTTCCCCAACAACGCGGTGGAGTATTTCGTCTCCTACTACGATTACTACCAGCCGGAAGCCTATATCCCCAGCACGGATACCTATATTGAAAAGGACAGCGCCATCAACGACGAGATCGACCGCCTGCGCCACTCGGCTACGGCGGCGCTTTCCGAGCGGCGGGACGTTATTATTGTGGCATCGGTGTCCTGCATCTACTCGCTGGGCGACCCCATCGACTACCGCAGCATGGTCATCAGCCTGCGCCCCGGCATGCAGATGGAGCGCGATGCGCTGTGCCAGAAGCTTGTGACGCTGCAATATGAGCGCAACGACGTGAATTTTGTGCGCAACAAGTTCCGTGTCCACGGCGATATCGTGGACATCTACCTTGCCTATATGAGCGAGCTTGCCATCCGTGTGGAATTTTTTGGGGACGAGATCGACCGCATCACGGAGTTCAACCCTCTCACCGGGGCCAAACAGAATGTAGTCAAGCATGTAGCCATCTTCCCGGCCAGCCACTATATCGTCAGCGCCGAGAAGAAGGCCGCAGCACTGGAAAAGATCCGCGCCGAGTGCGACGCACAGGTGAAGCAGTTCACCGCCGAGGGCAAGCTGATTGAGGCGCAGCGCATTGCCCAGCGCACCAATTACGACATTGAGATGCTCAACGAGGTGGGCATGTGCAAAGGCATCGAGAACTATTCGGCGGTGCTTTCGGGCCGTGCGCCGGGCAGTATGCCCACCACTCTGCTGGATTATTTCCCGGATGATTTTCTGCTGTTTGTGGACGAGAGCCATGTTACCCTGCCGCAGGTGCGCGCCATGTATGGCGGCGACTATGCCCGCAAAAAAACGCTGGTGGAGTACGGCTTCCGCCTGCCGTCCGCCTTCGATAACCGCCCGCTCAAGTTCGAGGAAGTGGAGTCCAAGCTGAACCAGATGATCTTCGTTTCGGCTACGCCCGGCGACTACGAGCGGCAGAACAGCACGCAGGTGGCGCAGCAGGTCATCCGGCCCACCGGCCTTTTGGACCCGCTCATTTCGGTGCGCCCGGTGGAAGGGCAGGTGGTAGATCTTCTGGGCGAGATCAACGCCCGCATCCAGCGGCAGGAGCGGGTGCTGGTGACCACCCTGACCAAAAAAATGGCGGAGGATCTTACCGATTACCTCACCGAGCAGGGGATCAAGGTCAAGTATATGCACCATGAGGTGGATACCTTCGAACGCATGGAGATCATCAAGGATCTGCGTCTGGGCAGCATCGACGTGGTAGTGGGCATCAACCTGCTGCGTGAAGGTCTGGACCTGCCGGAGGTGAGCCTTGTGGCCATTCTGGATGCCGACAAGGAGGGCTTTCTGCGCAGCGAGACCAGCCTGATCCAGACCATTGGCCGCGCGGCCCGCAATGCCGAGGGCCTTGTCATCATGTACGCGGATGTCGTCACCGACAGCATGGACCGGGCCATCACCGAGACCGAGCGCCGCCGCGCCATCCAGATGGCCTACAATAAAGAACATGGCATCGTGCCAAAAACCATCGTCAAGGCCATTGCAGACAGCATCGAGATCAGCGATAAAGCGGAGAACGCTAAGCTGAACACCCGCCGCATGGGCAGGATGGAGCGGGAGGCCGCTATCGAGCGCCTGACCCGTGAGATGAAGGAAGCGGCGAAGCTGCTGGAGTTTGAGCACGCGGCCTTCCTGCGTGACCAGATCGACCGACTGCGCCGGGGCGAGAACCCGACGGTGGACTCTGCGGCAGAAACGGAGCGCAAACAGAATCATTCACAGACACAACGAAAAGGGAGAAAATACCTTGGCAAACGATAAAATTATTATCAAAGGTGCCCGCGAGCACAACCTGAAAAATGTTAACCTGACCCTCCCGAGGGAAAAGCTGATCGTCATGACCGGCCTTTCCGGTTCGGGCAAGTCGAGCCTTGCGTTCGACACCATCTATGCCGACGGCCAGCGCCGCTATGTGGAAAGCCTTTCCAGCTACGCACGCATGTTTTTGGGCCGCATGGACAAGCCCGATGTGGACGAGATTACCGGCCTGTCACCGGCAATTTCCATCGACCAGAAAACCACCAGCCACAACCCCCGTTCCACCGTGGGCACCGTGACGGAGATCTACGATTATCTGCGACTTCTGTACGCCCGCGTGGGCGTGCCCCACTGCCCGGTGTGCGGGCGGGTGATCAGCCAGCAGACCGTGGACGAAATGGTGGACGCGGTGCTCAAACTGGACGAAGGTACGAAGTTTCAGGTGCTGGCTCCTGTGGTGCGCCAGCGCAAAGGCACCCAGCAGAAAGAGCTGGATGCTGCCCGCCGCGGTGGCTATGCTCGTGTGAAGATCGACGGCAACCTGTATGATCTTGACGAAGAGATCAAGCTGGAAAAGAACATCAAGCATACGGTGGAGATCGTGGTGGACCGCCTTGCCATGCGCAAGGGCATCCGGGGCCGTCTGGCAGATTCGCTGGAAACCGCGCTGGCGCTTACCGGCGGCATCGCCGAAGTGGACGTGATCGGCGGCGATTGTATGACCTTCAGCCAGAACTTTGCCTGCCCGGAGCACGGCATTTCCATCAGCGACCTGTCACCCCGGCTCTTCTCCTTCAATAACCCGCTGGGAGCCTGCGAAAAGTGTACCGGCCTTGGCACTTTTATGCGGGTGGACGAGGAACGCATCCTGCCCAACCGGAACCTTTCCATCCGTGAGGGTGCCATCAAGGCCAGCGGCTGGTACTATGCCGAGGGGTCTGTATCCGAAATGTATTACCTTGGCCTTGGCAAAAAGTACGGTTTTACGCTGGATACGCCCATCAAAGAGATGAGCACCGAAGCTGTCAATGCGTTGCTGTACGGAACCAATGGCGAAAAAATTGAGATGCACCGCACGAATGAGTTCGGCAGCGGTGTGTACTATAATACCTTTGAGGGCATCGTGGAGAACCTGGAACATCGTGCAGGTAAAGATGCAAGCGGTAAAGTCGGAGACGGTGTGGGAATTTTATTACAAATTTCTCATACCTTCTTTTCGCATATTGTCGACTTCCCTTTGCCTTTTGCACGACAGTATGGTGTAGGAATGTTTTTCCTGCCCAACGATTATTTAAAGAAGAATCAAGCCAAACGTATTTTTTCAACCATTGCGAAAAGCCATGGTTGCCAAGTGTTAGGCTATCGAAAAGTTGACTGTAATCCAGAAATCCTAGGAAAGAAAGCTTTGGATTGCATGCCAGCCATTGAACAAGTCTTTTTAAGTCGCCCCGAAACATGTAAAACTGATTTCCAATTTGATCAACTTTTGTATGTCATTCGAAGAGAATTTGAGAAAAGTTCACCAAATACCTATGTTTGTTCCCTTTCTTGTCGAACAATCGTTTATAAAGGAATGTTCTTAGTTAACCAATTAAGAGAATTCTATAAAGATTTACAAGATAGTTCTTATCAATCCAGCATTGCGATTGTCCATTCAAGATTTTCAACGAACACAACCCCATCATGGCAAAGAGCCCATCCAAACCGTATCATTGCCCATAATGGGGAAATCAATACGATTCGTGGAAACATTAAACGTATGATTGCTCGAGAAGAAAGTATGACTTCTCCATTCTTAGAAAAATACAAAGATATCTTATTGCCAGCCATTAACCAGACCGGTTCTGACTCAGCGATGTTAGATAATACCTTAGAGTTTTTAATGATGAATGGCCTACCTTTGGATAAAGCCGTTATGATCTGTATTCCTGAACCATGGAAACAAGTCCCATTAAGTCAAGATATTAAAAACTTCTATCATTACTATGCATCCATTATGGAACCATGGGATGGTCCAGCCGCTATTTTATTTAGTGATGGACAAAAAGTCGGAGCTGTACTTGACCGTAATGGACTTCGACCAAGTCGTTACTATCTAACAAGCGACAACATGTTGATTTTATCGAGTGAAGTTGGTGTATTGGATATTGATGAAAAGAAAATCGTAAAAAAATCAAGACTTGAACCCGGTAAGATGTTACTCGTAGATACAAAGAAAAAGAAATTGATTGAAGATTATGATCTTAAAAATGCATATGCCTCTTCAAATCCATATGGAGAATGGTTAGACAACCACTTATTATACCTGAAAGATCTACCAGCTCCTGATAAAAAAACACACATCCACTCGCAACATGAAAGAGATATTCTTTATAAAGTCTTCGGCTATACCTATGAAGATGTAAAAGATATTATTTTACCAATGGCCCGCGTCAAACTTGAACCAACAAGTGCGATGGGTA
>OLGA01003232.1_pt1 | contig 10649 bp, 6 predicted proteins | sample 1604881 | NCBI WGS metagenome assembly OLGA01 (sample SAMEA3888896, study PRJEB22519) | human gut metagenome | biome: human gut; feature: human-associated habitat; material: faeces | place: Denmark | collected 2009
CTCCATTGGCTTTCCCCCATTGAGTTCATTGTCCAATATGTTTGACAAACCTACACCGGTAATGGGATATGTATAGACGATATTCTTGAAATCCACGGCGATTTGGGGGATGATATGGAGGATACCCAGACTCATAAAGACATGAACTGGATGGAGAAAAATATATAACCGTCGATACGGGGTTCGTTACAAACAGCCCATCATCCACTCGGAAAGAGGCAGAGCCATCGGCCTTTTCCACGCTGTGACGAATGCTTGCGGAGTTTAACGCTGTTGGACGATATCTGGGACAAAACCCTGCCTTGTGGACGATATCTGGAATTTCACTGTTGTGAAAGCCGAGATTCCCGGCAGTTTACGCCGGAAAACAGATATGTCGGCAGGGCATGGCTCAGAATCCTCTGCCCGCGCGAGGGCGGTTTCAAAAGAGTTAAAGCAGTCCATGCCCTTCGCGCAGGGCACGCCGTTTGCATAAGGATGGTTCCGCTTCCGTTGAAGCGCGTTCCTGCCGGGAGCATTAAATATACACGGGAGGGCGGAAACTGGTCGCGCCCTCCCGTCTGTTATACACTGTAGAGAATCAGGAAACCGAAATGAGGCGAAGCGCCATGGCAGGGCCTCCGTTTGTCGTGAAGTCCAGCGTAAAGGTTGCTTCATCGCCGTTCAGCGTGTGGGGAAGCGCTGTTTCCACGCCGTCCGCATCCAGCAGCATCAGCGCATAGCCGTCCAGCATTGCCGCAGGCAGCGTGATTTCCACCTGTCCCGTGGGCAGCGTCAGTCTTCCGCCGTACTCAAAGCCCACGCTCAGCATGCGCTCGCCGTTTTGCAAATCGCCGATGCGCAGCACCAGCTCGCCGCGCGGAAGACGCTGCGCCGTCGCCTTCGCTTTCTCGATCAGGGTCAATCGCGCACCGTCGCTGACCTCGCCGCAGACGGGACAGAGCGTGAAATCATAAGCCTCCGCGTTCTTGAGCAGCAGGCGGCAGACAAGCGGCTCACAGAGAACTTTCCCCGTATGCCTGCAGCCGCTTCGCCGGCAGTCGGCGCTGCTGGCAGCATCGCCGTTCGGCGACCATTCGCCGTACCAGTGGCCGCGGCTGGAAACGACGGCATCGGTATAGCTGGCCTTGCAGCGGGTACAGGTATGCAGGGTATACCCCGCCTTCGTGCAGGTGGGCTGAACCGTGCGGGCTTCATAGGCATGTCCCAGCGCGTCAAGCTCCCGATAGGTGGTGTAATCGCAGCGGGAGCAGGTATCGTATTCCTCCCAGCCGGTCTCGGTGCAGGTGGGCGCTTTGGCGTCGTGGTGCACCAGCTTGTGTTTCAGCGCAGGGATTTCCACCTTGGTGGTGTAAGTGCAGCCCTCACGCTGGCAGGCGTCATATTCATTCCAGCCAATTTCGGTGCAGGTGGGCGCCTTTGCGTCGTGGTGCACCAGGTCGTGGTTGTTCGGGTCAGGTCCATTATATGGGTCTACATAAGTATCCGTTCCCTTGTGGTAGCAGTAGTCGCAGTTTGTGTAGTACACGGCCGGAGCAACGCAGGTGGCTGCGGACTTAAGGCACACGCTAACGGCGCCCTGAACGAACCAATGTGCGCCCATCTTAGTTTTCGCTTCGTGGCAGACGGTGCAGCTAAGCCAGTGGTTTTTGTCGTCCGAATGCCAGTTCTGCCCCGCAGGGAATGCATGTGCGCTGTAGTACTGCCCGCCGCAGGTGCTGCATGTTCCCAGCGTAATGCAGGTCGCGCTGCTGTCGCCGGAGCAGCTTGCGGTGTCGACCGCATCGCAGCCGTCACGCTGGCAGTGGCGGATATGCTCACTGTTGTTACCCCTGGATTGCCATGCGCCCCAGTCGTGCGGCCCGTATTCACCGTAGGACATAAGACAAGAAGTACATACCGCAACTTTCGTGCAAGTGGCTTTGTACTGGGGTGTATCTATGCTCCAATGATTCTCTGTAAACTCATCATAGCAGCGGTAACAGTACAGCGTATGGTACTCTTTTTCTCTTTTGCGTATTTCAAAGGTATTCCCTTCGCAATAGTCGCCGTTCAACCTGATATGCGCAGCCATCGCCGTGGTTGCTACAAAGAGCAGCGCAATCGCCAGGAGACATGTAACCAACCATTTTTTCATGTTTTTCTCCTCCTCAAATTTTTAAAAACGCTATGAAATGGAAATAAGATTATTCCGCTGTCGGTATCAGGCGAATCAGCGCGGTGGGAAGCTCTGCATCGGTGAAGTCCAGCGTGAACACTGCGTTTTCACCTTCCACGATGTAGGGCAGATCAATTTCCGTATCGTCGGCATTCAGCAGCGCCAGGGTACCGCCGTTCAGCAGCTCGGCGGGCAGCGTGATTTTTACCTCGCCCTTCGGCTGGGTGAGCTTGCCGGAAACTTCAAAGCAGACGCTCAGCAGCGTATTGCCGTTCGCAGTTTCACCCATGCGCAGCACCAGCTCGCCATAGGGCAGATGCTCGCCCTCCGCCGTCACTTCTTCAACCAGCGCCAGATGTATGCCATCGCTCACATTGCCGCATACGGGGCAGAGCGTGCGCGTCGCTTCATCCTGCTTGAATTCGACGATGGCGCATTCGGTCTTGCCGACGTGCTTGCAATCCTTGCGCTTGCAGGTCGCGCTGTGCGTGCCGTCGCCGTTACTCGTCCATTCGCCATACCAGTGCAGCAGCGTCTTCGTCTGGTGATCCTTATAGCTGTCATTGCAGTTTTTGCAGGTGTACAGCGTGTAGCCGACCTTTTCGCAGGTGGGCTTGACGACCTTTTCGGTATAATCGTGCCCGGGGGCGGGGATTTCCACCTTGGTGGTGTAAGTGCAGCCCTCGCGCTGGCAGGCGTCATATTCATCCCAGCCAATTTCGGTGCAGGTGGGCGCCTTGGCGTCGTGGTGCACCAGGTCGTGGTTGTTCGGGTCAGGTTCATACCATGGGTGTACATAAGTATCCGTTCCCTTGCGGTAGCAGTAAGCGCAGTTTGTGTAGTACACGGGCGGAGAAACGCAGGTGGCTGCGGACTTAAGGCACGAGCTATCGTTGCCCTGAACGAAGAAATGTGCACCCACCTTAGTTTTCGCTTCGTGGCAGACGGTGCAGCTAACCCAGTGGTTTTCGGCATCCGAATCCCAGCCCTGATTCGCAGGGAAGGTATGTGCGCCGTAGTACTGCCCGCCGCAGGTAGTGCATGTTCCCAGGGTGATGCAGGTCGCACTGCTGTCGCCGGAGCAGCTTGCAGTGTCCACCGCATCGCAGCCGTCGCGCTGGCAGGTGCGGAAATGCTCACTGTTGTTGCCCCTGGATTGCCATGCGCCCCAGTCGTGACCGAGTTTGCCGTATTGAGTGCCGCACCGGGTGCAGGTTTTGCCCGTGGTGCAGGTCGGCGTTTCGGTGCCGCCAGAGTGACGGCCGATTGGATTGTCATCAAATAGGGCATAGCTGCCTTTACCGCAGTGTGAACATATGTAAATTACATAATGATAATCGTCGTTGAATCGCTCGAATCTTGTAATCTCATGATCTGCCGTCGTGTTGCAGAAACGGCATTTGTCGCGGATGGTTTCCGCCTTCGCTTCCGGCGCCATTCCCGGCAGCAGGCACAGCAGCAGCGCCGCAGCCAGCAATATGGCAAAACTCTTCTTCTTCATCTTCGTCGCCTCCTTAAAGTTAGGGTAACACCGCACAAATGAGGTGGTCGGCTGGCAAATGGATTGTGCGGTGCTGCCTTTATGATGGATTTACTGTGCCAGTTCCACCAGCGTGTCAAACGCGGGCTTCGGCTGGGCATCCTTGTCGAACAGGAGCGGGTACTCGTCCGCGCGCCAGCTCAGGTCGTCCACTGTGCCCCATACCTGCACCGCTTCGATGCGGTCGGCGTAACGCAGGAAAATCTTCATCAGGTCGCCGTAATACTTCGCCTGCTTCTGCAGATTTTCCTCGCTCGTGTCGTCAATGCCCACGTCAAGTTCGGACACGCGCAGGAGCAAATCACGCTTGGCAATCTGCTGGAACGCCCAATCCACGCGGTCAATCGTCGGACTGCCGACAGAGTAGTGTGCCTGGAAGCCGTAGCCGTCAATCGTGCCATCCGCAATCAGGCTGTCCAGCAGGACGCAGATGCCGTGCAGCTTGGGGTCAAGGGGGGTGTTGTAATCATTGTAGTACAGCTTCACGCCGTCCGCGGCGTACTTGCGGGCGTACTCAAACGCGCGGTTCACGAAATCCTGACCGATTGTCTTTGTCCAGTTGGATTCGCGCAGCTGGTCGCTGCCGTCCGCCACGGCTTCGTTCACAACGTCCCACGAGACAATCAGCCCCGGATAATTCTCGTTCGTCCACGTCAGCACCTGCTGGATGTAGCTTTCCATGCGGGCGAGCATGGTTTCGCGGCTGCACAGCGGCTTGTGGGTCGCGTAGCCCTCATGGAAGAAGGCTTCGGGCGTCTGGGAGTGCCACACCAGCACATGCCCATGCACCTTCACGCCATTGTCGCGGCACCAATCGAGGAACGGAATGCAGTTGTCGAACTTCACAGCGACGGCCGTGTCGTCCGTGCGGCTGAGCTTGCGGCATTCCGCCATATCCAGCAGCGAATCCGGCTTCATCTCGTTTCCCGCGGTCATGATGGTGAACTGGCTGCCGTAGAACGCCATGCGTTTGCTGTCCGCCACTTCACTGGCAACAACCGCCGTGCCGAAATCGAACTTATCCGCATAGAGCGTCTTGAGGACAGGCAGCGAAGTGGTGTCGAAGGAGTCAATCTTCTCGTCGCAGGTGAAATTGCGGATGGTGAAGGACGTTTCCTTGCCCGCGCCCTCAACGTACAGGACGTACTTGTCATACCGACCGGGAATGTACGCGCCGGACAGCATTGCCCATTCGCCCTTCTTCGCCGTGCCGGTGACAATGTTCTCATAGGATTCCTCGCCGTCGCGGGTATGGGCGACGGACAGGATGAAGCTGCACGAATCCATCTCGTCCTGCTTCACCTGCACGGACAGGTTGTAGGCGCGCCCCGGCACAAGGTCGAAGTCGCGGCCGGGAGAGTTCCACGTCGCGGTACGCCCGGTGATGTACAGCCCATCAGCGGTCGTCTCGATGGTGGCGCCGCCCGCAGAACGCGCATACCAGCCGTCCGTGCCGCTGGTAAAGTCCGACGTGTAGTGAATCTGCGGCGCGTCGGAGTAATCCACCTTTTCGGGCGCGGTGATGGTCAGCGTGACATCATCAAGGCAGTAGTTTTTGCCCAGATAGTTATCCGACGCCGTGAGGAAGCGGATATTGATGCCTGCGTCCGCCTCGAAATCGCAGGAGATTTCCGTCCACTCCTTGCCCTTGACGTTCACCTGCGCGTAGTAGGCGTAATCGCCGCCCGCCTTGCCAATCGCCATAACGCCGTCTTCCGAGCTTTCGACGTAGACGCAGGCGGACAGGTGGACTTTCGCGCCGGCCTCGATGCCAACCGACGCAGCGGAGAGGTCAACAGCGTCCCAGTTATTGCTGCCGCGTCCAGAAACTCGCAGGCTCTGCTTGCCGCTGTGCGCCTGCGATTCCGTCACGCCGACGGTGCAGGAGCCAGACTGGCTGAACGCGGCGGCGTTGCCATCCTCAAAGTCGATGGTGACGGCGGTCTGCGCGGCTTCTTCCGCTGCGGCGAAGCAGGGCAGAAACAAGCAGAGTGCCATCAGCAGAAAAAGCGCTTGTGCGACCCAGTGTTTCATGTTTAATTTCCTCCCTTAGCGTCTTGGGGGTCTATGGAATGGATGATGCAATAATTTAATTATACACAAAAATTGTGTTTTGTCAAGAATGTCTGATTTCTTACCAGAACGAAAATGATTTCGTTGGGTGGTTTTTTCTGATTCTATGCTGATGGGCATGGTTGAACTGGTCTTTTCCATGCTTCCAGAGGGCAATGAAAACGGACAAAGTCCGCGGTCGTCTGCTGGGCACCTTCGGTTTCGCCACTCCTGTCACTGGTTTTTATCGCCGTTTTGTGTCTTTTTTTCCGGCTTTTTGTTACTTAACTGATGGGCAAGAAATATTGTCGAAATCTTTCCAAAAGCCCCCTTGAAACAAGGAAAAAACCGTGTTATCATCAAACCGTTTCTAATGAACTTACGACTGAACGACACGTCTTTCTACAAGGGAGGACAACCCCATGAACATCCGCTGCTTCTGCTGCATGGGCGACAGCATCACCAGCGACCAGGTCAGCGGTATCGGCACGATGGTGGCGCATCGGCTGAACGCGCAGGAGGTGCTGAATGCCGCCTGCGGGTACGCAACCTGCTCCGACTGGCACGAAGGCGATAGGAACATCACGCCTGTAACGCTCATCGAGCCGCCGAACACGAACACGGCGGACAACGTGCTGTCCAATCAGGTGCGGCGCGTTTTGCAGGCGCTTACGCCGAAGGGCAGCATCATCCGCTGGACGGTGGATGGCGTCGAGTATGCGATTCCGGCGGAAATCGGTGTCGGCACAGGCACGCTGAGCACGCCGGACGTCATCTACATCGCCATCTCCAGCAATGACGGCAATCAACCGGAAAATGCCCCGGCGGATGACTTTGCGGCCGTCTGTGAACTCCCCTACGCCGACCTGACCCGCACGTCGATGGCATCTGCGCTGCTCTGGGCAGTGCGGACATTGCAGACCGTCTGCCCAAACGCGGCGATTTTTCTCGCCACGCCGCTGCAAACATACACCCCGCAGGCATGGATGGACGAATCTCACGGGCTGCTCAAGCGCCGCGTCATCCAGAAAGTCGCGCAGAAAACGGGCGTGCACTGCATCGACAGCTTCTATGGAAGCGGCTTTGACCGCAGCGTTGCCCGCTCTCACGGCGAAGTCCACCCGGACGAGGAATGGAAAATCCGCATTGCTGACTTTGTGACAAAGGAAATCGAATCGACCCTGTATAAGGAGTAACCGATGGAGAATATCAAATGGCTGTGGGGCGTAATGGACAAGCGCTACCACAAGTGGCACATTCTTGGCCTCATCATCAGTGCCGTCACGTCGCTGATGCTGCTCATCAACCCCTACCTGACGATGCGCCTGATGGATGACGTCATTGTCGCGCAGAACCCCGAACCGCTCGTCGGCTTGCTGCTGACGATGCTGATTGTCAAGGTTACGCGCGAAGGTCTGCGCTACCTGATGGTTGTCCTGCTGGAGCATTCCTCCCAGAACACGCTGATGAACCTGCGCATGCGGCTGTTCACGCGCCTGCAGTATCAGGACATGCGCTTTTTCGACATTCACCGCACGGGCGACCTGATGACGCGCCTGTCCGCCGACACAGACTGGTGCCGCCATTTTCTGGCATACATAGACTATGTGGCGGTAGACAGCATCGTCATGTTCGTGTCGTCGTCGATTTACCTGTTCTCGGTGAACTGGAAGCTCGCGCTGGCAATGGTCTGCGTCACGCCGCTGCTGATGATTATCACGAAAGTGTACTCCAAGGGCGCGCGGCGAATGTTCGTGGACATGCGCGACAAGATGAGCGACATGAACGCGAAGGCACAGGAGAACATTGCGGCAAACCGCGTGGTGAAGGCGTTTGCGCGTGAGGAATACGAGGAGAACCGCTTCGACGAGCGTTCCCGCGCCTTCCGCGATGCGAATCTGGATATCAACAAGCGCTGGCTGTCCTTCTACCCCTTCATCGAGATTCTGGCGAACGCCATGACGCTGCTGACCGTCTTTTTCGGCGGCTACCTGATGATTACCGATGGCATGACGGCGGGCGAACTGACGATTTTCACCCAGCTGGCGTGGACGCTGAGCGTCCCCATGCGGCAGCTGGGCAACCTGCTCAACGACTGGCAGCGCTTCATCACCTGCTCGAACAAGGTCATGGAGATTGAAGTCTCCCGCCCGGAGATTGTAGACAGCTCCTGCGCCGTCAATCATGACCACATCGAGGGTGCGATTTCCTTTGACCATGTGTCCTTCGCTTACGGCTCGCAGCCGGTGCTGTCCGACGTAACGTTCTCCGCCAAGCCGGGGCAGACCGTCGCCATCATGGGGCCGACCGGTTCCGGCAAAACGACGCTGATTCAGCTGCTCGCCCGCTGCTACGACGTGACCAGCGGCAGCATTTCCGTTGACGGCTGCAATGTGCGCAAGTGGAAGCTGCAGCAGCTCCGCGACGGCATCGGTACGGCAACGCAGGATGTTTTCCTCTTTTCCGACACGGTGGAAGGCAACATTGCTTTCGGCGACCAGACGCTGACGGAGGACGAAGTGCACGACTTCGCCCGCCGCGCGGCTGCGGACGACTTCATCAAGGGCTTGTCCGAGGGCTACGACACGATTATCGGCGAACGCGGCGTTGGTCTTTCCGGCGGGCAGAAGCAGCGCATTGCCTTGGCGCGCGCGCTGGCGGTCAAGCCCGGCATCCTCGTCATGGACGACACGACTTCCGCCGTCGATATGGAGACGGAGAAGTACATTCAGGCGCAGCTGCGTCAGCTCCCCTACGACTGCACGAAGCTGATCATTGCCCAGCGCATTTCCTCCGTCAAGGACGCTGACCTCATCCTGATTTTGAAGGACGGCGTCGTGACCGAGCGCGGCACGCATCAGGAGCTGCTGCGTCAGCGCGGCTACTACTACGAAACGTACTGCCTGCAAAACGGCATCACGCCCGACACCGCTCCGCAGGAGGTGATGTAACATGGCGCGCAACAAATTTGACGTAGACGAGCGCTTGGAAACCCCGTTTGACTTCCGGCACTTGAAGCGCGTGGGCGTTTACATCGGCAAGCACAAGTGGAAGATGCTGCTGGCGCTGCTTTTGTCCGCCTTGGCATCGGTAACGAGCCTCGCCGTGCCGAAAATCACCCAGACCGTCATGGACGTCGCTGTGCCGCAGAAAAACGTTGACCTGCTGCTGAAGATGGCACTGGCGTTCATGGGCATCATCATCGTCGGCATCGTCTTCACGGTCATCCGCTCCCGCATCATGGCGTTCGTCAGTCAGCAGATCATCTACGACATCCGCAAAGACCTCTTCGCGCACCTGCAGCAGCTGCCCTTCGCCTACTACGACAGCCGTCCGGCGGGCAAAATCCTCGTGCGCGTCATCAATTACGTCAACAGCGTGTCGGATATTCTTTCCAACGGCATCATCAACTCGATTCTGGAAATCATCAACATCATCTTCATCGTCGTCTACATGTACACGACCGAGCCGACGCTGGCGACGATTGTTGTGGCGGGTCTGCCGATTTTCGTGGCGATTATCATCATCCTGAAGCCTCGTCAGCGCCGCGCGTGGCAAAATCAGTCGAACAAAAACAGCAACTACAACGCGTATCTGGCAGAATCCATTGACGGCGTGCGCGTGAGCGAACTGTTTGCGCGGCAGGATGTCAACTGCTCCATCATGCAGCGCCTGGCGACGGCGTGCCGCGCGGCGTGGCTGAAGGCGATTTACATCTCCAACAGCGTCTGGCTCTCTTCGGAAATCATCACCCAGATTGTTTTCACCCTCATGTACTACGCGGGTGTGTACTGGCTGGGCGGCGCGGTAGTCTCCTTCGGCGTAATTCTCGCCATGGGGCAGTACGTCAGCCGTTTCTGGCAGCCGATTACGAATCTGGCGAACATCTACAACAGCTTCGTGAACAACATGGCGTATCTAGAGCGCATCTTCGAGACGATGGATGAACCAGTCGTGATTGACGACAAGCCGAATGCCGAGACACTTCCGCCCATTACCGGCGCAGTTGATTACAACAACATCACCTTCGGCTACGAGGAAGGGCAGACCGTCCTCAAGGATGTTGACCTGCACGTCAAGGCGGGCGAAAGCATTGCGCTTGTCGGCCCGACGGGCGCGGGCAAGTCCACCATCGTCAACCTGCTCTGCCGCTTCTACGACCTGCGCAGCGGTTCCATCACGCTGACGGATGAATCCGGCGTGAAGCACGACATTACCGACGTGACGCTGCACTCCCTGCGCTCGCAGATGGGCATCATGCTGCAGGATTCCTTCATCTTCTCCGGCACGATTCTGGATAACATTCGCTACGGCCGTCTGGACGCGACAGACGACGATGTACGTCAGGCGGCTGCGGTTGTCCGCGCGGACGACTTCATCCGCGAAATGCCGCAGGGCTACAAAACGACCGTGAACGAGCGCGGCGGCAGCCTTTCGCAGGGGCAGAAGCAGCTGATTGCCTTCGCGCGCACGCTGCTGAGCGACCCGCGCATCCTGATACTGGACGAGGCAACCTCCTCCATCGACACCAAGACGGAGAAGCTGCTGCAGGACGGCATTCAGGCGCTGCTGAAGGGACGCACGTCGTTCATCATTGCGCACCGTCTGTCCACCATCAAGAACTGCGACCGCATCCTGTACATCGGCAATCAGGGCATCATGGAAGCAGGCTCTCATGACGAATTGATGGCCAAGCGCGGCGCATACTACGAGCTGTACACCGCGCAGGCGCGCGACCAGGGCATGGGGGAATAAGGCGCGCACGGCGCTTCTGAGAATTGCATAGGGACAAAAAGCGGGGTTGCGTGAAAAATGCGCAATCCCGCTTTTTATACTATTTCCAGATTCACCTGCGCCATCTGCTTGCGCCTTTTCCGTTCTGGCGTCCGGTCGTTCCAT
>OLGA01003241.1_pt1 | contig 10634 bp, 7 predicted proteins | sample 1604881 | NCBI WGS metagenome assembly OLGA01 (sample SAMEA3888896, study PRJEB22519) | human gut metagenome | biome: human gut; feature: human-associated habitat; material: faeces | place: Denmark | collected 2009
CTATCCCAATGTGCTGGTGTCCGCCAATCAGGGCATCGCCGTGGGCATGGCCAGCCAGATCTGCGGCTTTAATCTGGGTGAGGTGTGCGATACCACCATCGCCTATCTGAAAAACCCCGCCCACGATATCGCCTCCACGCTGCTGGCACCGGATTTTCCCACCGGCGGCCAGATCATCTGTGACGGCGACGATCTGCGGGCCATTTACAGCACCGGCCGCGGCGGCCTGAAGGTCCGCGCCCGATGGCGGTACGATAAGAAGGAAAACGTCGTCGAGGTGTACGAGATCCCCTACTCCACCACCATCGAGGCCATTCTGGACAAGGTGGCGGAGCTGGTGAAGGCCGGCAAGGTCAAGGAGATCGCCGATATGCGCGACGAGACGGACCTCAGCGGCCTGAAGCTGGCCATCGACCTGAAGCGTGGCGTGGACCCGGACAAGCTTATGGCCAAGCTGTACCGGCTGACGCCTCTGCAGGATACCGTCAGCTGCAACTTCAACATCCTCATCGCCGGTATGCCACGCGTGCTGGGCGTGGGCGGAATCCTGGAGGAGTGGACCGCCTGGCGCACCGACTGCGTCAAGCGGCGGGTGTACTTCATCCTGAATAAGAAAAAGGAAAAGCTTCACCTTTTGCAGGGCCTGAAGCGCATCCTGCTGGATATCGACCGGGCCATCCGGATCATCCGTGAGACGGAGGAGGAAGCCGAGGTCATCCCCAACCTGATGATCGGCTTCGGCATCGATCAGGTGCAGGCGGAGTACGTGGCGGAGATCAAGCTGCGGAACATCAACAAGGAGTACATCCTCAAGCGGGTGGCGGAGACCAGCGCCCTGCAGGACGAGATCGAGGACCTGGAGGACACCCTGGCCAAGCCGGGCCGCATCCGCAAGATCATCATCGGCGAGCTGGAGGACGTGAAGAAGAAGTACGCCGTGCCCCGGCGGACGGAGATCGTATACAGTCACGAGATGCCGGAGGAGCCAGACGAGGAGCCTGCGGAGGACTATCCGGTGCACCTGTTCCTGAGCCGGGAGGGGTACTTCAAGAAGATCACGCCCCAGTCCCTGCGGATGTCCGGCGAGCAGAAGTTCAAGGAGGGCGACAGCCTGCGGCAGTACTTCGAGGCCGCCAACAGCACGGAGCTGCTGCTGTTCACGGATAAGTGCCAGGTGTACAAGAGCCGTGCCAGTGAGTTCGGCGAGACGAAGGCCTCCGCCCTGGGCGACTACCTGCCCGCCAAGCTGGGCATGGACGCCGGCGAGAATGTGATCTGGCTGTGCCTGCCGGGCGATTACAGCGGCAGCGTGGTGTTTTTCTTTGAGAACGGCCGTGCCGCCCGTGTGGCGCTGAGCGCCTACGCCACGGTGTCCAATCGGCGGAAGCTCACCGGCGCCTACTGCGACAAGTTCCCGTTGGTGTGCGCCGTACACCTGACGGAGGATACGGAGCTGGCGCTGGAGACCAACGAGCCCCGGGCTCTGCTGGTGCACACGGCGCTGCTCTCGCCCAAGACCACCCGTTCTACCCAGGGTGTGCAGGTGATGAACATCAAGCCCAAGTACCGGCTGGAAAAGGTGCTTCCCGCGGCGGAATGCGGCATCGTCAACGGTGCCCGCTACCGGACGCGGACCATCCCCGCGGCGGGTGCGCTCCTGAAGCCGGAGGACAGCGAGGAGAAGCAGCTGGAGCTGCTGTAACGAGACGGAAAGGAGGGCACGGACATGGTAAAGAGATGGTGCGCGGCGCTGCTGTGCGCGCTGCTGACGGTGTCGCTGACCGGCTGCGGCAGCCTGCTGAATCGGGAGTGGTACGAGGTCAAGGACCACAGCCCTACCTATTACGAGGGCGAGGGCCGGGACGTGCTGCGGGCGGACACCTATCAGGATCTGGTGAACAATATCCTTATCTTCGTGGGCAACCACGCGGAGGAGGGGACCATCTGGCTCTATTACGCCCAGGAGGGGCTGGATGCCGGTGACGCGGCGGAGAAGGCCTGCCGCGAGGTGGAGAAGGACACGCCCATGGGCTCCTATGCGGTGTCCTATATCCAGTACACCGTGGACGATTCCGCCCGGAATTACAGCGAGATCACCGTGACCATCGGCTATAAGAAGACCGAGCAGCAGCTCATCGACATCGTCCATGCCACCAATGTCTCTGCTCTGCACGATCTGCTGACCGAGGCGGCCCAGGCGGGCAAAACGGAGCTGGTGGTGCAGCTGAGCGCCTTTGAAGGACAGTCCTATCAGGTGCAGCAGACGGTGTACCAGGTGCAGAGCGCCATGGGCGGCAGCGGCTGGGTGACGAATTTCTATCCCAACGCCGCCAACGCCGGCGTGGTGGAGATCCTCATGCGGTAGCCCGTGCCGCGACGGCAGCGTTTTTACAAAAAATAAAAATGCAGGGTTGACAAGCAGCGTGTTTTCTGCTACAATCTACCTTGCGTTTGCGGGCGTAGCTCATCTGGTAGAGCGCGACCTTGCCAAGGTCGAGGTAGCGAGTTCGAGCCTCGTCGCCCGCTCCAAAAAGAAACACCATCCGTCAGGATGGTGTTTTCTTTTTGGAATGTCGCGGGCAGGCTTGAACTCGCTGCCTCGACCTGCGCGCAGCGCGTTAAATCCAGCGCTATGAGAGCTCCCCGTGCGGGGATCTGTTCATAGAGGAATACAAAACAAGGGCCGCCCTTTTGGGCGGCCCTTGTTTTCTCACAGCTTTGTCACCATGGGGATGATCATGGGGCTGCGCTTGGTGTGCTTATAGAGATAGCTGCTCACGGCGGAGCGCACAGTGCGGCATACGTCGCCCTCGTCCCGGCGCTTCTTGGCGGACATTCCATCCACCGCCTCCGTGGCCACCCGGCGCATATCCTCCAGCAGCTCCTCGGACTCCTTCACGTACACGAAACCGCGGGTGACGATCTCCGGCGGGCACAGCAGCTGGTGGTCGTGGCTGGACATGGGCAGCACGATGACCACCATGCCGTCCTCCGCCAGCAGCTTCCGGTCGTTCAGCACCACGGCGCCCACTTCGCCCACGCCGCCGCCGTCCACGAACACCTCGCCGGCGGGCACGGTGGTCTCGCACTTGATGTGCTTGGTGGTCAGCTCGATGACGCTGCCGTTGTCGGCCACCACGATGCTGGTGGGGGCCATGCCCATGCTCTCCGCCACACGCTTGTGGATCTGCAGCATCCGCTGCTCGCCGTGCAGGGGGATAAAGAACCTGGGCTTCGTCAGCGCGTGGATGATCTTCAGCTCCTCCTGACAGGCGTGGCCGGACACGTGCAGCATATCCGCCTTGTCATACACCACGTCCGCGCCCTTGCGGAACAGCTCATTGATGACCCGCCCCACCGTCACTTCGTTGCCGGGTATGGCGCTGGCGGAGATGATGACCTTGTCGCCGGGGCCGATGTCCACCTGCTTATGGGTGGAGAACGCCATGCGGTACAGGGCGCTCATTTCCTCGCCCTGGGAGCCGGTGGTCACGATGACCTGCTGGTTCAGGGGCAGTCCCTTGATGCGGTTGATGTCCATCAGTGTGTTTTTGGGCACCTTCATGTACCCCAGCTCCGTGGAGACCTTCATGATGTTCTCCATGCTCCGGCCGGTAACGGCCACCTTCCGTCCGCAGGCCGCCGCAGCGTCCAGCACCTGCTGGATGCGGTGCACATTGCTGGCGAAGGTGGTCACGATGATCCGCTTGTCGCACCCGGTGAACTGCCGCTTGAACGTGGCGCCCACGGCACGCTCACTCATGGTATAGCCCGGGCGCTCCACATTAGTGGAGTCCGCCAGCAGCGCCAGCACGCCCTGCTTGCCCAGCTCACCGAAGCGCGCCAGGTCGATGACCTCCCCGTCGATGGGCGTGGAGTCGATCTTGAAGTCGCCGGTGTGTACGACTGCACCCATCCGCGTGTGGATGGCGAAGGCCACCGAGTCGGCGATGGAGTGGTTCACGTGGATGAACTCCACCTGGAACTTGCCTGCCCGCACCGTCTGACCCGGCTCCACGGTGATCAGCTTCGTAGAGCTGGCCAGCCCATGCTCCTGCAGCTTCAGCTTGATCAGCCCCGCGGTGAACCGCGTGCAGTAGATGGGCATATTGATCTGCTTGAGCACATAAGGGATGGCCCCGATGTGATCCTCATGCCCGTGGGTGATGAACAGACCCCGCAGCCGACTGCGGTTTTTCACCAGATAGCTGACGTCGGGAATGACGCAGTCGATGCCGTACATATCGTCGCCGGGGAAGGCCATGCCACAGTCCACCACGATGATGTCGCCGCCGTACTCATAGACGGTCATGTTCTTGCCGATCTCATTCAGACCGCCAAGGGGAATGATCTTGAATTTTTCTGCCATAAAAGAATAAATGCTCCTTTTCAGATAAGATAGAGCGCGTCGCGGCGGGTAAAAATGACCGCACGGAAACAAAGGCGTTCTGCCCCGCCCGCCTGCCCTGCATCGCAGGGGGAGGGAACAGTCTGTCGCCCGTCGTCAGCACTCGATATAGAGGGGAACGCCCTCGTTTGCTATATTGACCGCGGCATCCACGCACCGCGAAACAACCAAAAAATACGTGCCATATTCAGCACTTTTCACAAAGTATACCACAGTTTTTCCCATTTGTACACCCCCAACTTGCCGACGGCATTTGATGGTATTTGACACCCGCCGCACCGCCGGGAAAATTCCCCGCTGATTTCCCGAAAAGCGTATTGTCCCCGCACGGCTTTCGTGCTATAATAAACTACTCTCAGTATGGAGTAGTATCCCCGGCGGGAAGGAGGCGCGTTCCCTTGAGCAAGAAGATCATACGCGGATTTCGCACCAATATGACGCTGTACAGCCTGTGCCTCATCGCCTTTGTGGCGGTGACGGTGCCCTTCCAGCCGCTGCTGGCGGCGGCGGAGGGACTGGTGGCCCTTCTGGTCATCCTGGTGGGCCGCCGCCGCAACAAGATGGCCCAGGCCTCTGTCCGCCAGTACATGGACCGTGTCTCCGGCGGTATGGACACCGCCCGGTCCAGCAATATGCTCTACGCGCCGCTGCCCATGCTGGTGTTCGATGTAGCCACCGGCGAGATCCTGTGGTGCAACGATATGTTCACGGACCTGACCGGCCTGAAGGATAAGATCTTTGAAACGGCGGTAGACGCCGTTATTCCCGACTTCACCTACCGCTGGCTGCTGGACGGCAAGCGTGAATATCCCGAGCAGTTCCGCTGGAACGACCGTATCTACCACGTCTTCGGCGCCCTGAGCCGCCCGGAGCCGGAGGGCGGCGACCAGCCCACCCTGGCCACCACCTACTGGATGGACATCACTGAGGCTGAGCAGATGCGCCAGACCCTGGAGCTGACCAAGCCCCTTATGGCCATCCTCATGGTGGATAACTATGAAGAGCTGATGAAGGCCTGCCCCGAGAATAAGCGCTCGGCGCTGCTGGCCGCGCTGGAGGAACAGCTGAATAACTGGGCCGCCGGCTCCGGCGGGCTGCTGCTGGGCTACGACCGCGACCGTTACCTCTACCTCTTCGAGGAGAAGGACTACACCGGCTACACCGAAAGCAAGTTCGACGTGCTGGAAAAGGTCCGCCAGGTCCAGGCCGGCGAGGGTGTGTCCGCCACACTGTCCATCGGCGTGGGCCGGGACGAGGACAGCTTCGAGCAGCTGTTCAAGAACGCCTCCCTGGCGTTGGAGATGGCCCTCTCCCGCGGCGGCGATCAGGCCGTGGTCAAGGACCGTGTGAACTTCGAGTTCTACGGCGGCCGCAGCAAGTCTACCGAAAAACGTACCAAGGTCAAGTCCCGCGTCATGGCCAACGCTCTGGGTGAGCTGATCGACGATGCCAAGCAGGTGTACGTCATGGGTCACAAATACGCGGATATGGACTCCCTGGGCGCCGCCGTGGGCATCTGCTGTATCGCCCGCAAGCGCGGCAAGCCCTGCCAGATCATCATCGACACCGAGAACAACGCCGCTCACCCCATCCTGCGGCGTCTCTCCGAGCAGCCTGAATACGCCAATACCGCCATTTCCGGCCAGGATGCCTTTATCAAGTGCCAGCCCGGCTCCCTGCTGGTGGTGGTAGACACCAACCGCCCCGAGAGCGTGGAGTCCGAGGAAATGCTGGAGACGTGCAACCGTGTGGCCGTCATCGACCACCACCGCCGCGGCAGCAGCTACATTGAGAAGATGGCCCTGAACTACCATGAGCCCTACGCCTCCTCCGCCAGCGAGTTGGTGGCGGAGCTGATGCAGTATCTGGTGGAGCCGTCTGACGTGCTGAAATGCGAGGCCGAGGCCCTGCTCTCCGGCATCGTGCTGGATACCAAGAATTTTACCAACCGCACCGGCGGCCGTACCTTCGAGGCGGCGGCCTACCTCCGCCGTCTGGGGGCCGACACCCAGGATGTCCAGCGGATGTTCCAGGGGGACCTGAACTCCATGATCGCCCGCTATGACATTATCCGTCAGGCAGAGCTGTACCGCGACGATATCGCCGTGGTGGCCCTGGATGAGGAGTGCGACCGCGTCACCGCCGCCAAGGCGGCCGATGAGCTGCTGACCCTCAAGGGCATCCGTGCCAGCTTTGTGCTGTATAAAAAAGGTGACGGCGTGTATATGTCTGCCCGTTCTTTGGGCGAGGTCAACGTCCAGGTGATCCTGGAGGCCATGGGTGGCGGCGGCAACTCCACCACCGCCGGCGGCCAGGCGGACAACATCACCGTGGCCGAGGCCAAGGCAAAGCTGCTGGAGGCCATCGACAAGTACTTTGAAAATTAAGGTAAAGGAGATACAGATATGAAAGTCATTCTCAAGCAGGACATCAAAGGCAAGGGCAAGAAGGGCCAGATGATCGAGGCCGCCGAGGGCTATGCCCGCAACTTTCTGATCCCCAAGGGCATGGCTGTGGAGGCCACTGCCGACGCCGTCAACACCATGAACCTCCAGGCCAAGGCCAAGGCCAAAGCCGACGCCGAGGCCAAGGCCGAGGCACTGGCCATCGCCGAAAAGCTGAAGGCCTGCCAGGTGAAGATCGCCGCCAAGGGCGGCGAGGGCGGCAAGCTGTTCGGCGCCATCACCGGCGCCGCCATCGCCGATGCCCTTCAGGCCCAGCACGGCCTGACCATCGACGGCAAGAAGCTGGTGCTGGACCAGCCCATCAAGAGCTTCGGCAGCTATGAGGTCAAGGCCAGGCTGGGCTACGAGGTCTCCGGCACCCACATGTTCATCAACAAGACCTGGCTGGACAAACTGGGCCTCCAGACGCCGACCACCTGGGACGAGCTCGAGAACGTGCTCAAGGCCTTCAAGAGCGACGATCCGAACGGCAATGGCAAGGCCGATGAGATCCCGATGAACATCCGCAGCGTCGGCTTCGGCCTGTGGAGCCCGCTGACCCTGATGAACTCCGAAGGCGTGGTCACCTCCTTCATGGGCGGTGGCGCCTCCGAGCAAGGCTATTATGTGGACAACGGCAAGGTCAAGAGCTACTACACCTCCGAAGCGCTCAAAGACGTCGTCTCCTACCTGCACGAGCTGATGGCCCAGGGGCTCATCCCGAAGGACGTGCTCACCCGCGATGATTCCCAGTACAGTTCGCAGACCGTCAGCGACGGCAAGACCGCACGCACCGGTGTCTCCTTCGGCTGGTCCAACTACTCCGAGTACGGCAACGCGCTTAGCGATCAGTACGTCACCCTGCCGCCGCTGAAGAAGGACGCCTCCACCCCTGACTCCCAGGTCAAGTGGGATTACTCCCAGGACGCCGCACGCTGGGCCTACTCCGGTTCCGGCCTGACCGTCAATCCGAACGCCGCCAACCAGGACGCCATCTACAAGGTGATCAACGCCATGTACGGCGAGAAGCTTTCCGTGGCTGGATTCTTCGGCTCTATTCCGGATATCGTCTCCGATGACGGTGACCACCAGTACACCATCGACAAGGCTAAAGCCTACGCCGAATATCCTGACACCCGTGCCATCGCATTGCAGGATCGTTTCGGCGGCTGGATTCGCGACGACGTGAAGATGGTCAATGACACCAACGCCGATCAGGTCACCGCATCCGATCTGGCCGTACGTGAAGCACGCAACCGCGTCGACGGCATCAAGGACGTCGTGCCGGTCTACGTGCGCCCCGACACCGAGGATTCCAACACCCTGCAGAACAACAACACCGCCATCTCCAACTACGCGAACAATCAGATCGCCAAGTGGGTTCAGAAGGGCGGCGTCGACAAGGAATGGGATTCCTACGTGAAGAAGGTCAGTGAGCCGACACTCGGCCTGGACGCCAACATCAAGATTTGGCAGAAGTGGTACGACAAGTACACCAAGTAGCCATAGTTAATCAGGCAGGGTTTGCGGAACGATTTTTTTAATCCCTTTTTGGAATCAATCGGCAAACCCTGCCTTTGTTTGCCAAACAATCATTGGAGTTTCGATATGCCTGCAATGCAATCATCGAAAGGCGCCGCGCTACAGACCGGAAGCGTCAACGCAGCGGCGGCACGCAATAAGCCCGGTCTGTTCGACCGCATCGCCGACCACTTCCGCCGCTACTGGCAGTTGTGGATCCTCACCGCTCCCGCCCTGTTCTTCGTAGGCCTGTTCGCCTACGTGCCGATGTGGGGCATCCAGCTTGCCTTCCGCGAGTTCGACCCGACCAAGGGTCTGACCGGCGGCAAGTTCGTAGGGCTCAAATATTTCAACGAATTCTTCCATAACCCGCTCTTCGGCGAGATCATGACCAACACCGTCCGCATCTCCCTGTGGACGCTGGTCATGGGCTTCATCTTCCCGATCATTCTGGCCCTGCTCATCAACCAGATCGGCTCGAAGAAGATCAAGGGCTTCGTGCAGACCGTCACCTACATGCCGCACTTCATCTCCGTGGTGGTCATCGTCTCGATGCTGAACATCTTCCTGTCCCCGGGCTCCGGCATCCTGGGCCGCTTCTTCGGTGACGAATCGCTGATGGGCTCCACCAGCGCCATCACCGCCGTCTACTGGATCTCCGAAGTCTGGCAGCACGTCGGCTGGAACTCCATCATCTACCTGGCCGCGCTCGCCGGCGTGGATACCTCGCTGTACGAGGCCGCGAAGATCGATGGCGCCGGTCGTCTGCAGCTGATCCGCTACGTCGACCTGCCGGCCATCATGCCGACCTGTGCGATCCTGCTCATCATGAACATGGGTTCCGTGCTGAACGTGGGTTTCGACAAGATCTACCTGATGCAGAACTCGCTGAACATGCCGGCCACCGAGGTCATCGCGACCTACACCTACAAGATCGGTATTCTTAACGGCCAGTATTCGTATTCGACCGCTATCGGCCTGTTCAACACCCTGATCAACTTCGTCTTCCTGATCACCGCGAACGCGATCGCCAAGCGCGTTTCCGATACGAGCATTTTCTAGGAGGCAGCAATCATGTCTGCAACAACAACCGGGGTCGTTTCCCGCAATACGAACGATATTCCCTGGAACAAGCATGTACGGCAGAAGAAGACCCCAGCCGACTGGGCGGTCGACTTCGTCATCGTGCTGCTCCTGGTATTCACCGTGGTCGCAGTGCTCTACCCCCTGTGGTTCGTGGTCATCGCATCGTTCTCCGACCCGAATGCCGTGGCCGGCGGCGAAGTGAACCTGCTGCCCAAAGGCGTGACCTTCGTCGGGTATGCGAAGGTGTTCACCAACCATCGCATCTGGCAGGGCTATCTCAACACGATCATCTACTCGGTGGTCGGTACCGCGGTCAACATGGCCGTGACCATCCCCTGCGCTTTTGCACTGTCCCGCCGCGAATTCAAGCCGCGTCGCGTCATCATGTTCCTGTTCACCGTCACCATGTTCGTCAGCGGCGGCCTGATCCCGAACTACTTGCTGTACAAGGCCCTCGGCATCAACAACACCATGTGGGTGTTTATCCTGCCAGGCGCGGTCTCCGTGTACAACGTGATCGTGGCACGCTCCTTCTTCGAAACCTCCATTCCGGAGGAGCTGCATGACGCGGCGCAGATCGACGGCCTGAGCTACTTCGGCTACTTCTTCAAGATCGTGCTGCCCATTCTGCAGCCGACCTACATTTCCACCGGCATTCTGGAAGCCATGTGGATCTGGAACGACTATCTGCTGCCCTATCTGGTACTGGACATCAAGAAGTACAAGACCATCCCCATTGCCGTGCAGTACCTGAAAGGCGGCTACGGCTCGGTGGATATGGGCGCGATGATGGCCATGCTGACGCTGGCAATCCTGCCCATCGTGATTTTCTATCTGGCGTGTCAGAAGCACATTGTGTCCGGCGTGATGGCGGGTGCAGTGAAGGGTTGATTTTTGGGAATATCGTTGCCGCCCGGCGGGAAAGTGAGTTTTCCTGCCGGGTGGTTTTTGGTTGGCGATGGCTTGACGGGCCGGCTGCGGCGCGGATTGGAATTTTTCCCCCTATGGGTTTCTCGGCAGCTTCGGTATCCGAAGGTTTCCAAAGGGGGAAAGAAAAGCCCTTTGGTGCGCCCGCAGGCGCAATCCCCCTTTCTCCAATGAGGGAATGACGCGCCGACTCCGGCGCGGACGGTGGGGCTGCCGCCCCGAAGGGGGTAGTACTTTCTTTCGAAGCG
>OLGA01003242.1_pt1 | contig 10633 bp, 9 predicted proteins | sample 1604881 | NCBI WGS metagenome assembly OLGA01 (sample SAMEA3888896, study PRJEB22519) | human gut metagenome | biome: human gut; feature: human-associated habitat; material: faeces | place: Denmark | collected 2009
ACGTACAGAAGCTCATACATGAACGCGAGACCGCACGAGGAAGTAGCCGTTACCGCGCGGCAGCCTGCCGCCTCCGCACCGATGCAGGTGGACATGGAGGAATGCTCGGACTCGACGGTGACGTACTCGGTGTCTACCTGACCGTTTGCGACATACTGTGCAAAATACTGCGGAATTTCGGTAGAGGGAGTGATCGGGAAAGCCGCAAATACGTCCGGGTTGATCTGACGCATTGCGTAGGCAACTGCTTCGTTGCCCGAAATACGCTCACGAATGCTCATCACTTTTCCTCCTTTACAAAGTCGATCGCGCCGAAGGGGCACACTTTCCAGCAGATGCCGCAGCCCTTGCAGTGGTCGAAGTCAAATTCGCCGCGTCTGCCGTCCGTTACCGGGATGGAGGCGTCCGGGCAGAACGGCGCGCACAGCAGACACTGCTTGCACTTCTGCGGGTCCCAGACCGGGATGTTCGCGCGCCACTCGCCGGTAATGGTCATGCGGGCGGTACCGCCCTCGTAGATCTCGCCGCCCGGGGTAAGCTCCTGCCACGGCGACTGTTCATTGATATCCTTTGCACACTTAGCCATTATCCGCGCACCTCCTTGAGCGACTGGGTCAGACATTCCATATTACCTGCGATGACCTGCGGCTTGGTCGCGAACTTATGCTTGAACGAGGTCTCCATGTCGGAAACAAAGCGCCACGGGTCGAGCACGCCGCTGACCTTGACGATTGCGGCGAGCATCGGGGTGTTCGGGAAGTATTTGCCGAGGGTACGCTCGGAGATCGCACGGGCGTCAAGGGTGTATACCCTGCCCTCGTAGCCGCGCAGCAGCGGACGAACCTCGTCCGGGGACTTATGGGTATTGATGACGATCGCACCCTCCGGGTTCAGGCCATGCGTGACGTCTACCGACTGGAGCAGCGTCTCGTCGACGACAACGACGTAATCCGGATTGTAAATGTTCGAATGAATGGTGCATCTCTCGTCAGAAATGCGGTTGTAGGCGGTGATCGGTGCGCCCATGCGCTCCGGACCGTACTCCGGAAAGCCCTGCACATATTTGCCCGACGCGAACGCCGCGTCCGCGAGCAGCAGGCAGGCGGTCTTTGCGCCCTGACCGCCGCGGCCGTGCCAGCGGATCTCGACCATGTTCTTCATGCTGTTTCCTCCTGTATCCTTCTTGTGTTTTTTGCCGAAAAGGCAAAAAAACGAGCCTTCATCCCCGTAAAGGGACGAAAGCTCGATCATCAGCCATTCGTTTGACCACCCGTTACTGCGTACCGACATACGCGGCTTTTATAACGGCAAAGCTGCCGTCAGCACCTACTGTTTCCCGTCGGGAAGGGTTCGGGCTGCAACTCCGGAGTGATATTCGGTCCCGTCCTACTTGCACCGGGCTTTCACCATACCCCGGCTCGCTTCGCGTTCGGTCATCGGAACGTACTGTCTCCATCATCATCTTTCATGGATGAAATTGTGCGCAGAACGCGGTTTTCGGCATTTTTCGCCGTCCTGCGTCCCACTGTCACTTATTATAGGGAAATGTCTGTCCGCTGTCAATCGTCATTTCGCACAAAAACAGATGTTTTTGTGCGGCGGACACTATCAAACTCCGCCACGCCCCGTGATGAGCCACGGCGCGGGCTCAGCTTCAAAATTATGCTTGGCGTTCATTCTGGAAACCGTGATCTGAATGACCTCGGTCTCGCCGATGCCGAGCTTCGCGAACAGGTCGGGCAGCGCAGCGGCGCAGCGGAAGTCGAGCGTGTAGATCACGAACTCCATGTGCGGATTGAGGCGCAGCAGGCAGGCGATCTCCTGCTCCATGCTCGCGCTTGCGACAAGCATGGCGAGCGAGGGAACCGGCAGCTCCTTCATGCTCTCATCGTCCACATGGTCGATGATCGCGATGTTGTTCAGGCCGAACTGCTCGATATTCTCCTCCATCGTGCGGCGGTCGTTTCCGTTGTACTCGACCGCGATGACCGTTCCCTCGCCCGCGATGAGCGCGGCCTCGACCGCGATGGACTCGCCCGAAATGATGCAGACCGTGTCGTCGGACGCCATGTGCATCTTGTTGAGGATGACCGCGCGGATCTCGCTGCCGACGTAGCGGATGGAACCGCGCGAGAAGCTCGTGTTGTGCATGCCGATCTTATAGGTCGAGCGCGCGTTCGGATTGAGCACGAGCATGGCCGCAGAGGCGTTGATGCCGCGGTCGATCATGTTCTTGAGCTTGCTGTGCTCGATCGGGCCGGACGGCTCGGAGCCGGTGTTGTACCAGACATCGCACTCGCCCAGACCGGCGCTCCACATGCGGTAAAAGATGTCTGCGTGACCTGCCTCGGTGAACACGAGAACCGCGTCGTTCGACTCGACCGTCGGGATCAGGTTTTTATTTTTGCGCGTAATATCGAGGATCTTCACCTTTTCGAGATCGATCTGCGTATTATCCGAATAATATTGCAGCCAGGCAAGAATCTGCGAATTGCCGAACATGCGGTTTGTCATATTGGTCACTCCTTTGTGTATCATGCACAAGCCGGAACTTCTTTTTTTCAGCTTTTTATCATTATAGCACAGGAAAGAACCGCTTGTAAAGACAAGAAAAGAGCTTCTTGAGAAAGCTGACAAGATGATTTTGATGCCAGACCTTTTCAACTATTTCCTTACAGGGGAGAAAAAAGCTGAGTATTCTATCGCTTCTACAACACAGCTTCTTGATGCGAAAAAGGGTGAGTGGTCAGACGAAGTGATCGAAGCACTGGGAATTCCGAAACATATTTTCCCGGAAATCGTACCTACAGGTACAAAGATCGGTACTCTTACAGATGAAATCTGTACAGAGCTTGGTCTGGATAAGATTGATGTTATGGCTGTTGCAGGACATGATACGCAGAGCGCACTTGTATCTGTACCAACATCAGAAGAAGATTTTATCTTCCTGAGTTGTGGAACATGGTCACTGCTTGGAACAGAGCTTGCAGAACCTATTATCAATGAGAAATCTGAGCATTACAACATCACGAATGAAGGTGGATATGGAAGAAAGATTTCCTTCCTTAAGAATATCATTGGATTGTGGTGTATTCAGGAAAGCCGTCGTCAGTGGATCCGTGAAGGAAATGAGTACGGATTTGGCGAGCTTGAGATTATGGCAAAAGAAGCTCCGGCACTTCAGAGCTTTATTGATCCGGATGCACCGGAATTCACACCTGCCGGAGATATTCCGACAAGAATCCGTGAATTCTGCAAGAAGACAGGACAGCCTGTTCCGGAAACAGTCGGAGAAGTTGTTCGTTGCATCAACCAGAGTCTTGCAATGAAATATCGTCATGCGATGGAAGAGATTAAAGAGTGTACAGGTAAAGATTATAAGACAGTCTACATGGTAGGCGGTGGAACACAGAGTGCTCTTCTTTGCCAGTTCACAGCAAATGCATGTGGATGCAGAGTAAGTGCAGGTCCGATCGAGGCGACTGTTCTCGGAAATATTGCACTGCAGCTCATGGCTTCCGGAGATATCAAATCTATCGAAGAAGCAAGAGAAATTATCAAACGTTCTCAGGACATCAAGATCTACGAGCCACAGGACAAAGAAGCATGGGACGAAGCATACGAGAGATTTAAGAAAATTTTAGTATAGTGCTTTGAACTAAGGGGGAATGGGTTGCCAGTTGTAATAATTATGGCTGGCAACGTAATAAAAAAGAATTCTTCAGAAACACTTGACTGTCAATCTGCTGTATGATTTAATGGGATAAGCAGTTAAGTTGGGCAAAATGCATAACGGTTCGCTAATTGGCCTGGGAGGAGAAGATTATGGCTGCTACTATTCGCGATATCAAGAAAAGGACAGGATTATCCCTTGCAACGATATCGAAGTATTTGAATGGCGGTAATGTATTGCCGGAAAATCGTATCTTGATTGAGGAGGCAATCAACGAACTGCATTATGAAGTGAACGAGCTCGCAAGAGGGCTTGTTACCCACAAGACAAAGACGATTGGAGTTCTGGTTTATGATATACAGTGTCTTTTTGTAGGAAGTATGCTGCATTATCTGGGAATGGAACTTCATAAAAAGGGATATGGAATGTTGATCTGTGATTCCTGCAATGACGAGAAGCTGCAGAAAGAAAATCTGCAGTTTCTTCTGAGCAGGAAAGTAGATGGAATATTGGTATTTGCTGTAGGTATGCATGGAAAGTTTCTTCATGCTGCGAAAAAAGCAAATGTTCCGGTTGTTCTGGTTGACAGATCATTCCAGGATGAAGAATATGATTGCGTTGAGGTTGATAACCGGACAGCAATCTATCGTGCAACAAATAAATTAATTGAGAACCATCACAAGAAAATAGCTGTGATTGCCTCTAATATTGAATATACCGGAAGGGAACGTGTGAAAGGATATTCTGATGCGATGAACCAGGCAGGACTGGAGATTCCAAAGGAATACTGTAAGCTGGGAGGGCATTCTTTTGAACATGGGTACAGAGGAATGAAAGAACTTTTGGAGCTTGAAGACCGTCCGACCGGTGTGATCTTAGGAAACTATAACACCATGCTTGGTGGAATTATGGCATTGAACGAATCAGGACTCTCCTGTCCGCAAGATGTCTCGCTCATCGGAGTGGATAATCTTCCGATGACCCAGGTGCTGCGCCCTAAATTATGGCTGATTGTCCAGCCAATGGAAACGATGTGCGAGAAGGCTGTAGCTATGCTCCTGGAGCGAGTAAACGGAGAGCAAAACGGTATGCCGGTAAAAATTAGTTTCAGTACCTCTGTAAGAGAGGGAGACTCAATACGAGACCTTGGATAGTGCATAAGCAAAATGCACAGAAAAGCGTGGTTTTTGTTGTGAGAATGGATAAAAAAATAGTGAAAACAAACAAAAACGAACCGTTTCGCTCTAAAAACGGTGGGAAATCTTGACAAGATATGAAAACAAGGCTATAATTTATTCTTGTATTAAAGGTGTGCGGGAAAATTGAAAACACACTTTGAAAAACAAAAAAATCTTAAAGCTTTGAAAGCGAACCGTTACGCTGAGGTTAAGAGGAATGGGGGTATCGTAAGAGTTAATCGACAATCCAGTCAACACCAGCAAAGTAAAAGATGGGAGGAAGAAAATTGGAAAAAATTAAACAAAATCCTTTTGTAAAAAAGGTAGGATTTAACAGAATTGTTTTGTGCTGTGTCCTTCTTCTGATGTACGGACTCTTCTGTGCACTGACCGGAGGAAGCTTCGCAGGAATGAACCGAATCATGAGCGCACTCAATTATGCTTATTTCCTTGGATTTTTATCACTGGGTGTTACATTTGTAATTGCTACAGGAGAGATCGACTTCTCTATTGGACCGGTTATGTTCTGTTGTGCACTTATCTCAGGTTATACACTGACAACACATGGAATTTCCATGCCGGTTGCAATCCTGATCAGTATCCTTGTGGGATTTGCTTTTGGGCTCTTTAATGGATACCTGGTAGCTTACTGGTCAGTACCTTCATTCATCACTTCAATGGCAAGTATGAATATTGCAAAAGGTCTTGCGTCAGTTTACACAAAGACACAGTCAGTCAGCTGGCCGCAGGCAGCAGATCCGGACAACGGATGGTTCAGAAATCTTGTAAGATATAACGGGTTCCCGGTTGGACTTGTTATTCTTCTGGTAGCTGCAGTTATCTGTGCGATTATCCTGAACAAGACAAGAATCGGACGTTACATCCTTTGCCTTGGTAGTAACAAAGAAGCTGTTAGACTTTCAGGTGTAGATGTTAAGAAATGGGAAATGCTTGCATTCATTATCTGTGGAGTTCTCGTTGGAATAGGCGCTATCTTCTATGTATCTGCATATACAACAGTACAGCCTGGTTATGGAGATCAGTACAACAACGAAGCAATCGCCGGATGTGTAATGGGTGGTACATCCATGGCAGGTGGACTTGCATCCATCAGCGGTACAATCATTGGTGTATTTATCATCGCTCTTCTTCAGGAAGGAATTCTGGCTCTTGGCTTTACAAAAGATTATCAGCTTATCATTACAGGTGTTATTGTTATCGTCGCAGTATTCAGTGACGTACTTGCAAGACGCAGAAAGAACTAATTTCTCTTCTATATTAAGAGATCAGCTTTATGAATGATGAACGAAATGTTTGATTGAAAGAAAGGCAAGGGTAATAAAATGGGCGAAGTTATATTGGAAATGAAAGGGATTGATAAATCTTTCCCAGGTGTTCACGCACTTGACCATGTAGATCTTGAGATCAGAAAAGGCGAAGTTCTTGCTCTTATGGGAGAGAATGGTGCCGGAAAATCAACTCTGATGAAAGTTCTCACAGGTATTTATACAAAAGATTCAGGAACAATTACATATGAAGGTAAAGAAGTTGAGTTCCATAGTGCTCGTGAAGCACAGGACAATGGTGTTATCATCGTACACCAGGAGCTGAACATGCTTGGTCATCTGACAGTTGCTCAGAACATCTTCATCGGAAGAGAGTTCAAGAAGGGCATCAAGATCGATGACAAGAAAATGAACGAAGAAGCACAGAAACTGTTCGACAGAATGAACGTTGATATTGATCCGAGAGAGACAATGTCAAAACTTACAGTAGGTAAGCAGCAGATGTGTGAGATCGCAAAAGCTATTTCACATGATGCAAAGATCATCATCTTTGACGAGCCATCAGCAGCTCTGACAGAGACAGAGATCGAGCAGTTGTTCAAGATCATCCGTGACCTGAAAAGTCAGGGAATGGGAATTGTTTATATCTCCCACCGTATGGATGAGATTAAAGTGATCACAGACCGTGTTACAGTCATGAGAGATGGTACTTATGTTGGAACATTGATCACAAAAGAAAGTACAAAAGACGACATCATCAACATGATGGTTGGACGTGTTATTTACGAAGATCCGAAGGAGAAGAACATGACACCTCCGGGAGCACCGGTAGTTCTTAAAGTTGAACACCTGAACGCTGGTAAGATGGTACAGGATGTAAGCTTCGAACTTCACAAAGGTGAGATCCTTGGATTCTCCGGACTGATGGGAGCTGGACGTACAGAGACAGCCAGAGCACTCTTTGGAGCTGACCCGATCGACAGCGGTGATATTTATATCAACGGTAAGAAGGTTACAATCAAGAGCCCACAGGATGCTGTTAAGTGCGGTATCGGTTATCTGTCAGAGGACAGAAAGAGATATGGTATTGTTGTACAGAAATCAGTTGCTGAGAATACAACAATGGCAACACTTGAAAAATTCATGAGCGGTCCTTTTATCGATAAGAAGAAAGAGAACAAGATTGCTCAGGAATATGTTGAGCAGCTTGCAACAAAGACTCCTGGTACAGATCAGCTGGTAGTTAACCTGTCAGGTGGTAACCAGCAGAAAGTCGTTATTGCAAAATGGCTGACAAGAGACTGTGACATCCTTATCTTCGATGAGCCTACAAGAGGTATCGACGTTGGAGCTAAGAATGAGATTTACAAGCTGATGAATCAGCTGGCAGCAGAAGGAAAAGCCATTATTATGATTTCCTCCGAGATGACAGAGATCCTTCGTATGAGTGACAGAATCGTTGTTATGTGCGAAGGTAAGAAGACAGGTGAGCTGGATATTTCCGAAGCTACACAGGAAAATATCATGAACATGGCTACACGTGAGATTGAGTAGGGAGGGAAAAAGTAATGGCAAATAATACAACAAAGAAGGCCGGCTCTAATAAGTCATTTATTGACAGAATGGGAGGACAGAAATTCATCGTCCTGCTCGTTGTTATTGCACTGTTTATCTTCTTCTGTGCAATGAGCCCTAACTTCAGAAAATATACAACATTTATTAACATTCTGGACTTCTCCTATTATATTGTCCTGATGGCAATTGGAGTAGCCTTTCCACTGATGACAGGTGGTGTTGACCTGTCAATCGGTACTGGACTTGTATGTTATTCACTCGTTGGTGGATATCTGATCGTTCACAAAGGAATGCCTACAATCGTTGGTATCCTTGCAGCAATTATTCTTGGAATGCTGATTGGTGTTCTGAATGGTGTACTGGTAGCAATCATGGACCTGCCGGCATTCCTGGCAACACTTTGTACTTGTATGATTACTCGTGGACTTGGTTCCATTATCGTAGGTGGATTCGGAATCTCATGGCCGGCAGCAGCAGCACCGGGCGGATGGTTCAGAAGTATCTTCAAGATTCAGTCCGGCGGACAGAATATCCCGATCGGTTTCTTATGGGTAATTCTTCTGGTTGTTGTTATGACATTTGTACTGAATCATACAAGAATTGGACGTTATACACTTGCAATCGGAAGTAACAAAGAAGCAACAAGACTTTCCGGAGTTAATGTAAGATTCTATCATATTGCAGCATATGTAATCTGTGGATTCTTCGCAGGACTTGCTTCTATCGCATACTCCGCTATCTTCGCTACAGTTCAGCCAGGAAGTGGTGCTGGATTCGAGCTTGAGGCTATCGGTGGAGCAATCATCGGTGGTGTATCCATGACAGGTGGTGTAGGAAGCATCACAGGAACACTGTTTGGTGTATTCGTTATCTGTCTTCTGAAGACTGGTCTTCCATTCATCGGACTGACAGCTAACTGGCAGCAGATCATTACAGGATTTGTCCTGATCGCAGCCGTACTTGTTGATATTCTTAAGAGAAAAGCAGGAAAAGAGTAATTTTTTCCACTTAAATTTAGAATTTGTGAAAAATCACGAAAAAGCAATAATTAATTGCAAAACCATTAGTAATGTGTTATATTATTAATGCATGCGGATAGATAGCAGTGGGGAAACATGCTGAAAAAAGCGTGAAAAAGAAAGCTGTTACTATAGAAGCTAAACGAAACAGACTGTATAAAGAGTTTTCGGACAAAGAAGCCTGGGCAAACTACTTCTGCAGAGCGATTTAAGAAATGCACGAAAGAGGCTCTGCCAGAGAGGCCCGGCATTAGGGAGAGGAAAACTGGAAGAAAACTCAGACAAGCAGTCACAAATTTATTTTGTCAGGAGGACATAATTATGAAAAAGAAAGTTTTAGCAGTTTTACTTGGTGGATGTATGGTAGTTGGAATGCTCGCAGGATGTGGATCCAAGGCAGATGACACTAAGAAAGCAGATGGCGACACTAAGACAGAAGGATCAGGAGATTCCAAGGGATATCATTTCGAAGTTGTTGTAAAGAGCTTCCAGTCTTCATACTGGCAGGCAGCTGTACAGGGAATCAACCAGGCTTGTGATGAGCTCGGTGTTACAGCTAACACAACAGGACCGAACGCTGAGTCCGATATCGCTGACCAGGTTAACATGCTGAACAACGCAATCAACAAAAATCCAGATGGAATCGCTCTTGCAGCTTGTGACCAGAACTCAGTTCTTGATTCACTGCAGTCAGCACTTGACAAGAAGATTCCGGTTGTATGTTTCGACTCAGGTGTTCCGGACGCTCCAGAAGGATCTGTATACGCAACAGTTGTAACAGACAACGAGCAGGCTGGTGGAATCGCAGCAGAGCATATTTATGAAGCAATCAAAGACAGAATCGGAAACGGACAGGTTCGTGTTGGTGAAGTTAACCAGGATGCAACATCTGCTAACATTTCTGAGCGTGGTATGGGATTCATCAACAAGTTCATCGAGCTTGCTAAAGCTGATGGAAAGACAGTAGCAGTTGTAGGAAATGACTTCTATGTAAACCAGGTAAAAGACAATGGCGATCAGGCATCTGCTGACGTAGTTCTCGAAGTTGCAGTTCCGGCACAGACAACAGTTGAGCTGTGTGCTACAGAGGCTTCTAACATCATGAACAAAGACGATACAATCGCTATGTTCGGATCAAACCAGGTATCTGCAGAGGGTGTTCTCACAGCTAACCAGAACCTGAACAAACTTGGAACAGATGATGATAAGATCGTTGCAGCTGGATTCGATGCTGGATCAGTTATCAAAGCCGCTGTTAAAGATGGTACATTACTTGGTGCTGTTACACAGTCTCCTCTGATGCAGGGTAAAATCTCCATCGAGACTCTTGCTAAGATCTGTGATGGTGAGTCTGTAGAAGACGTTACAACAGATGGTTACTGGTATGATTCTACAAACATCGACGATGAAAACATCGCTCCAAACCTTTACGACTAATTAAAAAGTAAAGAGACGACACAACGTCCAATGTTTGCAGGTTTATAAACTGTGAATGAAACAGACCCCTGGGGCATTGCCCCGGGGGTTTTCTGGGCGAAAGAGGAATTATTGCAGCACGGAAAATATTGTCACTATCTTCCGGATACTTTATGTGAGAGGTTTTTGTGAATATAGTGGACAGAACATTCTGGTTGCAAATAAGGACACTTTTTTAGACAAACAAGGTTCTTATTTATTGATGGATATTATAGTACTATGATATCATCAATTAGAAAGGCAGCTGTGTGAGGAACATCAGGATTTGTACGTTATTGTTTATGGAAAATGTTCGATGCGACATTTGTGTGTGACAATAAGACAGGAACCTTGATACATACAGCGTAATTTTACAATTGAGGAGGTTTCATAAAATGACAAAGTATTATTTAGCAGTAGATATCGGTGCTTCCAGCGGACGTCTGA
>OLGA01003249.1_pt1 | contig 10624 bp, 8 predicted proteins | sample 1604881 | NCBI WGS metagenome assembly OLGA01 (sample SAMEA3888896, study PRJEB22519) | human gut metagenome | biome: human gut; feature: human-associated habitat; material: faeces | place: Denmark | collected 2009
GCAGGCCATGAGCGCAGCGGTGTCCCCGCTGCGCGAGAGCGAGGCCTTCATACGTCTGCTGACAACGTTCTCGAATCCCCTGATCGGTATCCTTGTCGGCGCGGTTTTCACGAGCGTATTGCAGAGCGCGTCCGCGGCGGTGGGTATTCTTCAGGCGCTGTCCATGACGGGGGCGGTGAGCTTCTCGGCGGCCTACCCGATCATCCTCGGAATTGCCATAGGCGCGGCGGTGCCAGTGCTGCTCTCGTCGCTCGGAGCCAAGGTCGACGGCAAGAGAACGGCGCTTGCATATCTGGTGATAGAAATTATCGGAGTCGTGATATGCGCGGCGGCGTTTTACGGGGCTGACCTCATAGTTGACCTGCCGGTGAAGAGCAGGATAATGACGCCGGTCAGCATTGCGACGGTGAACTCGCTATTCAGAATCGCGACGACGCTGGTGCTGCTGCCGTTTATCGGAGTGCTTGAGCAGATAGTGACGGGCTTTATAAAGGAGAGCGAGGCGGAGAGAAACGTCAACGCCGAGTTTGACAGGCTCGATGAGCGCTTCCTTGAGCACCCGGCGCTTGCGATAGAGCAGTGCCGCCTGACTATAAACTCCATGGCGCGGACGTCGAGGGACAACATATGCTCCGCGATGACGCTGCTCTTCAGCTATGACGAGGAGCAGGCGAAGGAGATAGAGCGGACGGAGGATCTGGTCGACCGCTACGAGGATAAGCTCGGCACGTATCTGATGAAGCTTACCCGCGCGGAGCTGAACCGCGGTGACAGCGAGAGCGCCGCAAAGTACCTGCACACGCTCAGCGACTTCGAGCGCATCAGCGACCATGCGATGAACGTCTGCGAGGCGGCGCATGAGATACACGAAAAGAAGATACGCTTTTCACCGGAGGGGGAGCGGGAGCTCCTTGTCCTCAGCGGTGCGGTGAACGAGATACTTGAGCTGTCCGTCTCGGCCTTCATCGACGAGGACATAAACAGAGCCTACCGCGTGGAGCCGCTGGAGGAGCGGATAGACGTCCTGTGTGATGAGATGAAGCTGCGCCATGTGGATAGGCTCCAGACCGGGGACTGCTCGCTTCAGACGGGATTTGTCTTCAATGACCTGCTCACGAACTTCGAGCGCGTGGCCGACCACTGCTCGAATCTTGCTATTGCGATGATAGAGCTGCGGGACGACGCATACGATACGCATGACTATGTGATAAACCTCAAGGAGATGCACGCGCACAATTTCGACGAGCTCTACGGCTATTACGCGCAGAAATACGAAATATGAGACAAAACCGGAGGTGCTGTTTTGCACCTCCGGTTTTTGAATGTGCTGCGGAAAATAATATTTCGGTAATCTCTTTTTCTGTCTGCTATGCTATAATTCTGATATACTTGATGAGAGAGGGCGGCTGAAATGGCAGCGAATCGGATATTGCTGGTGGAGGACGATCACGCTATCGCGGACGCGGTGGCACTGAACCTGCGCACTGTCGGCTATGAGGTCTCGGCGTTTGATGACGGCGGTGAAGCTGCGGCAACTTTGGAGAAGGAGCATTCCTTTGACCTTGCGCTGCTGGACATTATGCTGCCGGGGCTGGACGGCTTCGCGCTCTTTGCGCTGATGGAGAAATATAATATCCCCGTCATTTATATGACCGCCAAGACCGACAGCGAATCGGAAGTGCGCGGTCTCAAGGAGGGCGCGGAGGATTATATCGTCAAGCCCTTTGAGATCGTGACACTGCTTGTGCGGATAGAAAGGGTACTGGCGCGTACCGGGCGGCTCAATCAGGTGTACCGCTTCCGGGACTTGACTTTGGACGCTGAAAACCGCACATTGACATACGCCGGTGAGCCGATCGACCTGCCGCCGCTGGAGTTTGACGTGCTTGCGGTGCTGATGAAGAACAAAAACCGCACCGTCTCCCGTGAGCGGATATTGAACGAGATATGGGGCGAGGACTATTTCGGGGATATCCGCACGGTGGATGTGCGCGTGGCGAATCTGCGGAAAAAGCTGGGACTGGGCGACGAGATACGCACGATCTCGAAAACCGGGTACCGGTTGGAGGAACGGCGGAAATGAAGCTCTGGAAAAAAATATCGCTGCTGTGCGGTCTGGTGCTGGTGCTGACCGCGGGCGTGTGTACGGCTGTTCTGACCACACAGGCGCGGAACAGAATACTGAACCTTACCTATCAGAACGCAGAGCAGAAGCAGCAGGCGCTGGTACGCTCGTTCAGCAATATGCTGCTGTATTACCATGAGGAGCAGGACAGCGCGGCGGCAACACGCTCGCTGGCGAAGTATTGCTTTACCCAGTATGCCGACAGCGAGGCTGTGCTTATGCTCTCCGGTGAGGCCGTCTATTCTGCGCTCTCCTTTGACCCAAGCGAATATCTGACGTTGGAGGGCGGAACGCCGCAGCGCTGTACCGGCACGGCAGACGGGCGGGAGCTTCTGATAGTCGGCAGCAGCGAAAGGCTGCCGTATAGCTTTGCGAACAATCCAGACGGAACCGGATGCACGGTCTATATCGTGCAGGATATCACGCCGGTCTATGAGCAGATGCGCACGCTCACTTTTCAATTCGCCGCCATAGGTGCGGTGTGCATCGGGCTTGGTCTGCTGCTTATTGCCTTGCTGGTCAGGCGCTCCCTGAGCCCATTGCAGGAGCTGCAGAACGCGGCCGCTCATATTGCGGCGGGCAGCTATGAAGAGCACGTGACAGTCTCATCCGCAGACGAGGTCGGGGCGCTGGCGCGGGATTTCAACGCCATGGCCGGGGCAGTAGAGCAGCGCATTGAGGAGCTTACGGAAACCGCGGAGCGACAGCGGCTCTTTATAGGCGGAGTGACCCATGAGTTCAAGACGCCGCTGACCGCGCTGCTGCTGAATGTGGATTCCCTGCAAAACACTTATCTGGACGAGGAGGGGCGCAGCGCCGCCATAGCGCGGATCGAGCATCAGACCCGCTGGCTGGAGCGGCTGGTGCAGAAGCTCCTAAAGCTCATTACGCTGGAGCAGGCACCGGAACTGCGGACTTCTTCTGTCCCGGAGCTTCTGGAGCGCGTGAAGGAGAGCACCGCGGATGCGCTCACGCAGCGCGGAGTGACGCTTCAAATGGAATGCCATGCTGAAAGACTCGATATGGATGCCGATCTGATGCAGTCGGTATTAGTGAATTTGGTGGACAACGCAGGGAAAGCATCACAGCCCGGACAGACGGTAAGCCTTACCGCTGATGCCGCGGGCTTTACTGTGCGTGACCATGGCTGCGGCATCCCGCGTGAAGAGATCGAGCGCATCACCGAGCCATTTTACATGGTGGATCGCTCCCGGAGCAAGAAGCAGGGCGGGGTGGGGCTTGGCCTTGCTCTGGTGAAAGAGATCGTGCGGGCGCACGGCGGCACGATGAAAGCGAAAAATCGAGCGACGGGCGGCGCATGCGTTTCGTTTGTGCTGCCGATGGGGGAGGAATAAACGATGGCTGTACGAGGAAAAGTGCTGATTGTTGAGGATGACCGCGCCATTTGCAGCTTTATGCGCCGGGTGCTGGAGGCCAACGGCTTCCGGGCCGCCGCCATCGACGCGGTGATCGCCGCCTTTGAGAAGACCCAGGCCCTGGGCAAGGGATAAGGGGGGAGACACATGCGCATCGTGGTAAAAGTGGGCACCTCTACCCTGGCACACGCCACCGGGCGGCTGAACATCCGCCACACCGAAGCACTGGTAAAAGTGTGGAGCGACATCAAAAACGCCGGGCACGAGCTGATTATTGTATCGTCCGGCGCAACCGGCCTTGGCGTGGGCAAGCTGCAGATTTCCCGCCCCAAAGATATGGTGACAAAGCAGGCCGCCGCAGCCGTGGGCCAGTGCGAGCTGATGTATACTTACGACAAGCTGTTTGCCGAATACAGCCACACCGTTGCCCAGCTGCTGGTGACCTGGGAGGACTTTGACCATCCCCACCGGCTGAACAACCTGCAAAACACGCTGGAGCGCCTGATCCAGCTGGGCGCTGTGCCGGTCATCAACGAAAACGACCCGATTTCCACCGAGGAATACTCCCTGGGCGATAACGACCGCCTGGGTGCCCTGATTGCCAAATACACCCACGCCGACCTGCTGGTGCTGCTGAGCGACATTGACGGCCTGTACACCGCCGATCCGCATACCCACCCGGAAGCCACGCTGATCCACCGGGTAGAGAGCGTTACCCCCGAAATTGAGCAACTGGGCGGCGGCTCCAACAGCGGCCTTGGCACCGGCGGCATGTCCGCCAAGCTGACCGCCGCCAAAATTGCCACCGGTGCCGGTGTTGACATGGTCATCGCCAACGGTGCCAACGCCAATGTGCTGTACGACATTGTGGACGGCAAGGATGTGGGGACGAGATTTGTTGGAAAAAATAATAAATAATAATGAATAAAGAATAATGTTGGTGCGCCGCCCGCGGCGGCGCGGATAAAATAGGCGGACAGCTCCGGTTAGGATATTGGTTTACCGGAGAAATAGCCCTAATTGAAATGTGACGCCGCGGGCGTCACTCAACCATTATTCTCTATTCTTTATTCATTCTTAATTACAGCCAAAGGAGTTCTGCTATGACTACGCATGAAATTCTGTTAGCGGCGCAGGCGGCAAAGCTGCCGCTGGCGCTGGCGGATACCGATACCAAAAACGCTGCGCTGGAAGCCATGGCAGTTGCCCTGGTGGAAAACAGCGATGCAATTCTGGCCGCCAACAATCAGGATCTGGCCGCCGCACGCGGGCGCATCAGCGATGTAATGCTGGACCGTCTTGCCCTGACCCCTGCCCGGCTGGCCGCCATGGCCAAGGGCATGCGTGAGGTTGCCGCCCTGCCGGACCCGGTGGGTGCCGTGCTACGCAAAATTGTGCGGCCGAACGGGCTGCTGATTGAAAAAACCTCGGTGCCCATGGGCGTGATCGCCATTATTTATGAAAGCCGCCCCAACGTGACTTCCGACGCCGCCGCGCTGGCCCTGAAAGCCGGCAGCGCCTGTGTGCTGCGCTGCGGGCGCGATGCCTGGGCCAGCTGCCATGCCATTGTCAACGCTCTGCGCTGCGGTCTGGCCCGTGCCGGCCTGCCGGAAAGTGCCGTCAGCCTGATTGAGGACACTACCCACGCTTCCGCCAACGAGCTGATGACGGCAAACGGTCTGGTGGATCTGCTGATTCCCCGCGGCGGTGCCGGGCTGATCCGCGCCTGTGTGGAAAACGCCACGGTGCCCTGTATCCAGACCGGGACCGGCATCTGCCATGTATATGTGGACAAAGCCGCCGACCTGAACATGGCGGTGGATATCATTGAGAACGCCAAAACCAGCCGCCCCAGCGTGTGCAATGCCGAGGAAGTGTGCCTGGTACACAAGGATGTTGCCGCAGGGTTTCTGCCGTTGCTGAAAGCCCGCCTGGTGGATGCCCGCGCAGCTGCCGGGCTGGTTCCGGTGGATCTGCGGCTGGATGAGCGCGCCGCCGCCATCATTCCCGGAACACCCGCCGGCGAGCAGGATTTTGACACTGAATTTTTGGACTACATCCTGGCCATTGCCGTGGTGGATGATGTGGATGCTGCCATTGCTCACATTGCCCGCCATTCCACCCACCACAGTGAGGCCATCATCACGGCGGACGATACCGCCGCAGACCGCTTTACCACCTGTGTGGACAGCGCCGCCGTGTATGTCAACGCCTCCACCCGCTTTACCGATGGCGGAGAGTTTGGCCTGGGGTGCGAAATGGGCATCAGCACCCAAAAGCTGCATGCCCGCGGCCCCATGGGCCTGGCCGAGCTGTGCAGCTACAAATATATCATCCACGGCTCCGGCCAGACCCGCGGCGGTTCCGCGGCAAAATTGCAGAATCCGTGTAATTGATTGTAGCACAGGATACAACATTCGCAGAAGACGGTCTTGACTGTTCCCTACAGAGCATTTTATTATGTGCTGCCTGCCAATAAATGTGCTGTAGGGCGGGATGCCCTCATCCTGCCGCGGAGAAACCTTGCTGATTGCAACAAACGATGCAAACCATTTGTAGGGGACGATGCTTGGGCAATACCGCATAATTCTAAGTGCCGATACGGTGAGCGAGGTGCGGCAGATGCCAAGCCAAAAGCGCAGATAATACTGGATGCTGCAAAGGTGAGCGCCGCCAGTGGCGGAAACAGCGAACCGAAGCAGGGGCAGCGGTCGCAGAGTGCGAGGGGCTTTTGCCCCCGAAGCACGATGCGGGTACCGCAACCCGACATTATCGAGCATTTTGGCAACGCAGATGCCGTGCCGCAGCTGCCGGAGCGGTGCTTAAGCCGCAAGGCGGGAATTGTGCGGTGTTGCCCTTGCATCGTCCCGCATGTCGGGCCCTGTCTAATCCCCCCACCTCAAACTCCGTCGCCCGCTTAAATTTCCATCATCACAAAAAGCATATGCCCGCGCATTCCGCGCCCGGCATATGCTTTTTCTGTTATCGCACTATAAACTTATTCCCCCTGCGCCATCGGATAATAATACTCCACCAACAAATCCACGCAGGCCCCATAGCTTTTCATGCCCAGGGTCTGGTCATACCCACGCAGAAAACCGGTATACACCGTGCTGCCTGCCTCTTTGACCGGGCCTTCCCACTTGGCCCAATAGGCGTTGTTGTCGGCCAGGTCGGTGCGGGCAGCATCGCACAGGGTGCGGTAATTTTCGCTGGCGGCCTGCGGGTCAGCGCTGTACCAGGCGTTGGAAAGGTACAGGTAGCCCATCAGCCAGCCGGAATATTCATATGCCGCATCACCACAGGTGGTGGAAGCCCGGATCGCCACAAAGTTTGCTTCCTGCTCGGCCGCCACGCCGCGCTGGTGGCTGAACTCGTGCGCAATGGTGGCGGGCAAAAACACCGCCGGGCAGTCCACATTCAGGGTGCTCTCGCCAAACAGGGGGCACAGATAGCCGGTAAAGCCTGCCGCGCTCATCAGCTTGGAATAAAACGCCGGTTTGGGGCTGCGGTGCGGCCCGGCCAAAAAGGGATATTCCGCCACAATGCCGTCATACACATGGCCGGTGTTCTGCAAAATTTCCTGCTTGCTCACGGCGAACAGACCGGTTTCGTCCCGTGGAACGGTATCAGCGGCGGCGTTCACCTGCTCGGCAAACCACACGGTGGTGGCGGCCAGCTGTTCCACGCTCAGGGCCGGGTCCTGCATGTTGGCCCGCGCAGCAAAGCCGGGTGCATAATACTGGGTGCCCCACAAAGCGCACACCCCGGCATAGATCCACACCGCCGCGGTGCCCACATGCAGCACCCAGGCGGCAAAGCCTGCCTGTTTGCGGTGCATAGCCCGCACAATGCGCTGCACCAGCCGAACCAGGCAGATCAGAATGGCCGCCGTGGCAGCCAGCTCACAAAAGCTGAAGGGCAGCGGCTCCACCAGCGCAGAAACAAACCGCTTGACCGGCATGGAAACATACTCCACCCACCACTGCATGGCCGCGGCACTGCGGCGTTCGGCCCAGAACACCCCCAGCGCCGCCACCCCGCCGCCCAGCAGGGCCAGCCCGGCTTTGTGGGCGCGGCCAAACGCACGCACGGCGGCTGATACTTTTTTCTGCATCTTGTTTTCCCCTATTTATCGCAGCTTTTATCTCATAATTTTTCTAAGATGTTTATTAAAAAGAACAAAGAATAGAGAATAATGATTGTGTAACGCCTGTAGTGTCACATTTTAATCAGGTAAGCTGCTCCGGGAAAGAAACATTCCGGCCAGAGCAGCTTACCTGTTTTATTCGCACCGCCGCGGGCGGTGCACCGACATTATTCTTTATTCATTATTCTTTATTATTTCATCAACACCCTATTACATTTTATTATACGGGCCGCCCCCTGTTTGCGCAAGGGCCGTGCCTATGTTATAATAAGTTTATTTAACACACGTTCAATTTTGCAGGGTAAGGGGGGCAGAGCTATGCGGCCGGATGTGGAAGAGTTTTTCTGCGGCATCAGCTTTGACGCTTACCGCCTGCTGGGTTCCCACCCGGCGGGGCCGGGGCGCGGCTGGCTGTTTACCCTGTGGGCGCCGCACGCCCGCCGCGTGCAGCTGCTGGGGGACTGGAACGGCTGGGATCTCTATTCCGCCGCCGAGCTCACCTTTTGTGAGGACGGCCTGTGGCGCGGGCGGGTACCCCAGGCGCAGCTTGGGCAGCTGTACAAGTATAACATTCAGGGGCCGGACGGCAGCTGGCAGCTGCGGGCAGACCCGTTTGCCTTTGCGTTTGAAGCTCTGCCCGGCACGGCTTCCCGCCTGGCGGAGCCGAATTATCCGTTCGCTGCTCCCTTGCTGCGCGGTGCCCGCCGGGATGCTCCCGTTCTGATTTACGAACTGCACGCCGCCAGCTGGCACCGCCATTGGGACGGCCGCTATTACACCGGGCCGGAGCTAGCAAAAAGTCTGGTGCCCTATCTTGTGGAGCACCACTACACCCATGTGGAGTTTTTGCCGCTGGCAGAATACCCGTTTGACGGCAGCTGGGGCTACCAGGGGTGCGGGTATTTTGCCCCCACCCAGCGCATTGGCGGGTTTGCAGGCTTTGCCGCGCTGGTGGATGCCCTGCACGCCGCAGGCATTGCCGTGCTGATGGATTTTGTGCCGGTCCATTTTGCGCCGGATGCCGACCGCCTGGCCTGTTTTGACGGTGCGCCTTTATTTGAATCCGGCCCCAGCGACTGGGGCAGCCTGAACTTTGATCTGGCCAGCCCGCCGGTGCGCAGCTTTCTGCTCAGTTCGGCGGCGTTCTGGCTGCAGGTGTGCCGGTGCGACGGCCTGCGGGTGGATGCCATCGGCAACGCGCTGTACCACTGCCCCAACGGCTGGCAGGCAGCAGAGTTTTTCAAAACGCTGACAGCTGGGCTGCACGCGCGGTTCCCCGGCTGCATGCTGGTGGCAGAGGACAGCGCCGGTTCCATGAACGCCACCTCCGATACCGCCAGCGGCGGGCTGGGCTTTGACTATGTGTGGGAGATCGGCTGGACACAGGATACGCTGGCCTATTTTGCCGCGCCGTTCGGCGGGCGCAGCGCTCTGTTCCGGCAGTTGTGCGGCAGCTTTGGCCCCTTTGGCGCGGTGCAGGGCATCAACGCGCTGAGCCACGATGAAAACCACCCCGCCAGCATTTTCACCCGCCTGTATGGCAATGTAGAAGAAAAGCTGGCCCAGATGCGGCTACTGCTGTTATTACAGGCCGCCCGCCCCGGCAAAAGCCTGCTGTTTGCGGGGGTGGAGTTCGGCCAGCCGGATGCCTTTACCGATGGCCGGGAGCCGAACTGGGCTATGCTGGCGGACGCCGGGCACCGCGCCCTGGCTGATTACAGTAAGGCGCTGAATGCTTTCTGCCTGGCACACCCGGCGCTGTATGCGCCCCAAAGCTTTGCCTGGACCGCGCAGGATGCAAGCACCGGCGTGCTGGGCTTTACGTTGCAGGCCGGCTGTGAAACACTTTTGTGCGCCCTGAACACCGGCACACAGGCCGTACAGGGGTTTGGGCTAAAGCCGGGCTGGGGCAGCTGTGCCCTGCCGCTGTTTGCCGCGGGCTGGGTGGATAATGCTCCCCGCCCCATTGCCAACGGATGGCTGGCGCTGGACCTTGCACCGTTAAGCGGCGGAATTTGGCAGATCGAGTAGTTTTCCGCCTTGACAAACCGGCATTTCCTGCTATACTGGGAACCGGACATAAGAACAGGGGCGCTGGAGGGCATCTCCGGCTGAGATCAAAGCAACTGTGTTTTGAGCACCCTATACCTGATCCGGGTAATGCCGGCGTAGGAAGTTTTGCTGCGGTTATATACTGCTCACAACGCTTTTGGCGCCCGCTGTACCTGCGGGCGCTTTTCTTGTTTTTATGTACTATTTTTCAGGAGTGGTATGTATATGTCATCCTCTTACACCAAAACGCGCATTATGGTAGAATGCGCCCTGATGATTGCGCTGGGCACCATCCTGGCCAACATCAAAATCTATGAGCTGCCCAACGGCGGCTCCATCACGCTGTTCAGCATGGTGCCGTTCATTCTGGTATCCTTCCGCCACGGGGTCAAGTGGGGCCTGTTCACCGGCTTTGTGAACAGCCTGCTGCAGATGCTGCTGGGCTTTTATGCGCCCCCGGCGCCCGGCCTGCTGCCTTTGGTGGGCATGATCCTGCTGGATTATGTGCTGGCCTTCTCCTTTCTGGGGCTTGCCTGCGTGTTTGCCAAGCCGTTCAAAAACAAGCTGGTCGGCGTGGCCGTGGGCTCCGCCGCCGTGTGCGTGCTGCGTTTCCTGTGCAGCTTTTTGTCCGGCGTGCTGATCTGGGGCAACCTGAGCGATGGTCTGCCCGCGTGGATCTACAGCCTGACTTACAACGGCTCCTACATGCTGCCGGAAGGTATTATGACCACCATTGCCGTGGTGCTGCTGTACAAGGCTGCGCCCAAGCTGTTCAGCGCCAACAACTGATTTTGCCATTTTCAACTCCGTTTGCCTGGGGTGCCGTTTTTACGGCGTCCCAGGATTTTTTATTTCTTTTTTTCTTGGGCAACACCGCACAATTCCCGCCTTGCGGCTTAAGCACCGCTCCGGCGGCTGCGG
>OLGA01003250.1_pt1 | contig 10620 bp, 10 predicted proteins | sample 1604881 | NCBI WGS metagenome assembly OLGA01 (sample SAMEA3888896, study PRJEB22519) | human gut metagenome | biome: human gut; feature: human-associated habitat; material: faeces | place: Denmark | collected 2009
GGGGCAGAAGCATACTTTTACCAGCAAAGGAGCGTATCTCCATGAAAAACACCGGCATTCTACGCATTCAGGCTTTCGGTGCCCGTCAGTCCTCGCCCATCGAGGGTGTTCTCGTCACCGTGTCCGGCAACGGCTTTACCGCTCAGCGTATCACCGACGAGACCGGCACCGCTGCCGACCTCTCCATTGAAGCCCCCTCCTGTGCGCTGTCCCTGCAGGAGGACAACACCATCCGGCCCTATGCCGTTGTGGACCTGACTGCCGCAAAGGCAGGCTTCCGCACCGTGCGCATTCAGGGTGTGCAGATCTTTGCCGGGCAGGTCACACTGGCCCAGCCGGAGATGATCCCCGAGACCGAAGAGGATCGCGACGTGGTAAACCCGCCCATAGTCATCCCGGAGCATTCACTGTTCACCGGCGATGGCGGCAGCGGCCCGGACCCCATGGAGAACTGCGTGCCCCGGGTGCTGGACAGAGTCATCATTCCCAAAAACATCACGGTGCATCTGGGCAAGCCTGCGGCATCCGCCCGCAATGTGACTGTCTCCTTCCGGGATTATATCGCCAATGTTGCATCCAGCGAAGTCTACCCTACCTGGGCTGACGAAAATAACCCAACGGGGCCATTAAACTGCTCTACCACTTAGAAATTCCATTCAATCGTGATTTTTTGCTCTCCGGTGAGTGGGTCTTTCGTTCCGACAACGACACGATGAACCAGCAGTACAGCAAGTTCACGGGTCAGATGGGAAACCTGTGCCAGTTCCCGCACACGCTGCATCTGCGTCTGAACCACGCTGGTTTCTTCCTGCTGTTGTTCCAATTCCGCTTCCAAAATATTGATTCGCGTTTCTGCGTTTTTTACATCTTCCAGAAAAGTCTGGTTCATTTCAGAAAACTGGACGGTATCAATCAGACCAGACACCTTATCCAGATACAGTTCCTGCATAGCCTTGCGCCGCCGGTCCACTTCACTTTTCAACCGTTTCAGCTCGTCACGCTTTGCATGCTCTCGCTGCTGGATTGGGTCATCCTGTTCTGGAAGGGTAACTTTTTCAGGCTCAAAATAATCTGCCACATACGCCCGGATACGTTCCAGCACAGCATTCTCCAATGCGTTCATATCTGTACAGGTCTTGTTGCCACACACTTCCGGTGCGCGCTGGTGCATCCGGCAGCGAACATAGCGTCTTTGAGTCCCATCCGCCTTTGGCTGACGGCCAGTTTGTTCCATGTAGCTGCCGCAGCATCCGCAAACCACTTTTTTCGCCAGCGGATGAATCGTTCCTTTTCCACCACTCCGGGTACGTTCTTTCAGCATCATCTGAACTGTTTCAAACGTCCCCCGGTCAATGATGGCTTCATGGGTGTTTTCTACAACGATCCACTGCGACTGGGGAAGCCAAATCGTCTTTTCGGACTTATAACTCACCTTTTTATGCCGCCCCTGCACCATATCTCCGACATAAAGCTGATTGTGCAGCATCTGGTATACCGTGGGGCTACTCCAAAGGTCTGCATTGGGATTTTTCGCTGCAATATGGTAATGGATGCCATGCTGCTGTTTATAAGCAGTTGGGCTTGGAACTTTCTCATCATTCAGAATCCGCGCAATCTTATGCGCACCGATTCCACTAAGAGCCATAGAGAAAATCCGCCTTACCACTTCGGCAGCTTCCGGATCGATGATAAGTTTTCCTTTTGCATTCGGGTCTTTGCAATACCCATACCGCGCAAAAGAGCCGATGAACAAACCCTCTTTCCTCTTGTGGTCAAGCACCGAGCGGACATTGGTAGACAAGTCTTCCAGATACCACTCGTTTATCAAGCCATTTAATTGTCGGGCTTTATGATTTGTATCATCATCTGTGTCAATGCCATCAACAAGGGAAATTAACCGGATTCCCCATTCAGGAAGTTTGCGGTTTAAAAAGGCTTCTGCTTGCTCCATGTCACGTGTGAATCGCGACTGAGCTTTTACAAGAATAATGCTGAATCGGCGAGATTCGGCATCTTGAAGCAGTTGGTGAAAAGCAGGACGCATTTTATCTACACCAGAATAGTCTTCATCTGTATAGATCTGGTATACTTCATAATGATGTTCTGCTGCATACTGAATCAATAATGATTTTTGGTTTTGTATACTTTCAGAAGAAGTACCAACTTGTCGAGTTCGATCTTCCTCACTCAAACGAACATAGATAGCTGCTTTTTCCATTGCGATATTTTCCCCTTTTTTACTAAAATAGCCATTGAATCTCGATAGACCTGGTACCTTTTTTGCCTGTGGGGGAAGTTATCGGGCCAATTTTAACTTTGTCGATCAGCGCGCAAACGAGTTCACGAGTCAACGCTGTAGGCTGTCCCAACTTAATTGCAGCATCACGTGCTTTTTGTCGGCGGACTTCCTCGTCTTGAGGAGCGTTTGCCAACTCTGTTTCAAGCTCATCGATACGCTTTGCTAACTCCTCTTTTTCCTTGATGTATCCGGCGTTTAACTGTAGGAACATTTCGTCATCGATTAACCCGAGTTTTTTATCCTGATAAAGCATCCGTAGGGCAAATTCTCTTTTCTCGAATTCCTGATGAAAATGATGTAACTCTTTACACTGAAGGTTGCGTTTCTTTTCTTCTTGCTTAGTGATAGATGAAACATCGATCTTTTGTGGCTCGAGAAGTGTGGCTAAGTGTTGTTGAATCTTTTCCAGTACAATAGCGTTTAATTCAGGAACCGGAATAGAACGATTTTGACAAAGAGATGGTTGATACGTGTGAACTTTGCACCGTAGATATTGGTGGTGTTTTCCGTTTCCACAGAGTTGCATGGTTGATCCACAGCAGCCACAAAAAACTTTTTTCGCCAGTGGTCGAATTTTACCAGTGGATTGACAGGGAATTGCTTTTTTAGAACGAAGTTCTTGCAGCCGATCAAAGTCGCCTTTTTCAATAATCGCTTCATGGGTATCGGGAATGACAATCCAGTTTTCTTGAGGGATAAGCAAAGTTTTTTTCGATTTGTAGCTGGCTTTTTTATGGCGGCCTTGAACCATCGCACCGGTATACATCCGATTTTTAAGCATAGCATGGACAGTTACGGGAGTCCAAATGTCTGGAACCTGACTGGGATTACTATTATAAAATGCCATGCCATGTGAGTGCTTGTATGATGTAGGGTTGGGAATGCCGGCTTCGTTCAATGTACGAACAATTTTAGGAACACCAAACCCATCCAAAGCCATTGCAAATATTTTGCGAACTACTTCTGCTGCCTCGGGATCAACAATCAAGTGGTTATGATCAGTTGGATCTTTTTGGTAGCCATATAAGGCAAAAGAACCGATGTATTGCCCTGCTTTTCTCTTGTGCGTCAAGACAGTTCGGACATTGGATGAAAGGTCTTCCAAATACCATTCATTTACAAGACCATTGATTTGCCGGGACTTTTTGTTGCCCACATCATCCGTGTCGGCATGATCGACAACGGCAATGAAGCGAATGCCCCATTCCATGAACTTGCCGTGTAGGTATTTTTCAACTAGCTCCATATCGCGAGTAAAACGAGATTGACTTTTAGCCAATACAATATCGAACTTATGCTGGCTGGCATCTTCAATTAGACGATTAAAAGCTGGACGATCGCGATCAGCTCCGGAATAGTCTTCGTCAACGTAAATATCGTGGATATCATACCCCCTGTCTATAGCATACTGAATTAGAATCGATTTCTGATTTTGAATACTTTCTGATTCGTTTTTTGCAGATAGTTTTTTTCTTACTTCATCATCCTTGCTCAATCTGCAATAGATGGCAACTTTCATCAGGATCACTCCTTTCAGATTGCTGCACAATCACTCACTTTTATTGTACGAATCAGGACTGTGTTCGGCAACATGGGTGGGGGAGAACATTACGTTTGCGGAACCAGAATTGTGTCGCAAGGCCATAAGAATATAGTCTTCCATCTGTTGATGTAGTTTGCGTTTGCGCTCAGAAACGGTGGACGACTGGAATACTTCTGTCACATGGTATATTGTGTTTTTCATAGAATTCACCTCGGTGCTATCGTATGTGAATTCCCTGGGGACTTTGCCTGTCCATGGCTAACATTCTAACGATCGCATTTAACTGAGGCGAATACCCAGGAGATACTTGTTTGTCTGTTGAATGCCGTCTCTAAAAAACGGACTTTAGAGTTTCCACTCTCATCGGCTGGTTCCTGCGCCCTTCCAGCCGCGTATATATCGTACCGATGAAAATGGCTATTATATTTTCAAGGTTCTGATAAGTAAATAGCAGTGAAAAAACAAGAATCAACCATCACGACTATTATATAAGCATATTATTTGAATAAAGGCGTTCCCATAGTAGATAAACATCTTTATACACGGGATTCCATTGTTTATGTGAAAGAAAATTACACAACGGAACAACAGAACATACAGAAAAATTCTCTATTTGAAGTTGCCATGCGCGTACTCCAAACGTATAACAGCGTATAAAACACGCATAAAGGAGATGTGCTTACATGGTTATCAGTATTGATCACGGAAACCGTCAGGTAAAGACGGTACATAAGGCTTTTGTTTCCGGTCTGATGGAGAGTAGCGTGCGCCCTGCACTGGGAGAAGAATACATTTTGTATAACAATCGGTACTTTTCACTAACTGAACATCGGCTCGCCTATCGCCGTGACAAGAGCAAGGATGAATCCTTTTTCCTTCTTTCTCTGTTTGGCATTGCTTACGAAATGCTGGCCGCTGGCGCGTACTCGGCCGGACAGACTACCTCGGTGGACCTTTTGATCGGGTTGCCGCCGGCCCATTTCGGGGCCCAGTATCATGACTTCGAGGCGTACTTCAAACGAGGCGTGGTGAAATTCCAGTTGGGAAACAAGCCCTTCTCGGTGTACTTCAACAGCGTCACAGCCTACCCTCAAGCTTATGCGGCGGCCATGACGGTTTTCGGGCAGCTTCGTCCGCTGAGTAAGTGTGTGGTTCTGGATATCGGTGGGTTTACTGCGGACTATATGTTGCTCAAGAAGGGGGTGCCGGATCTTTCCGACTGCAGCTCACTGGAGTATGGTGTGATCCTGCTGTAGACTATATGTTGTTGGATTAGCGTACGATGCTATCTGGGACACTATTGTTTCGTGTTCTTGGGTTTCGCCAATGAGTTCTACCTTGCATCGATTTCGGAAAAAGGGACATTCTGACATAGCTGTAAAGAATGGACATCGATAACGGATATCAAGCTAATATCCCAATGAAAGGAAAGCTATGAGCAATTTCTCAAGATAGAGCGGGAGACCCGCGCAAATGAACGTGGACAATAACATCTGGACAGAAGATAATTGCTCATTTTGTGAAACTACATGAAAAAGGAAAATCTACAGAGATATTTCTTAACTGTTTATAATTTGCCTTATTAATTTGACTTAAAAGATTAAGAAAAACTTGTAGAATAATGCTGTATCCTAAACCAAGCATATGGTGAGCGCCCTTGATTGCTTCAGAAAAGAACAACATATAATGGCTTTACTTTTTCCTTGAGGTTATGATGTTTTTGGCTACGGATGCGACTTTTTCATGCTGATTCTCGCGCATCAGGATTTCAGACTGAAGTAGGCCGATAATTGATATTTCGCAGATGCTGCCAATATGTAGATAATGCAGGTCATCTGGAATATCGTTGCTATATAAAAGAACTTGATGAGCCAATTTTGCCATGGAGGAACCATTCGTGGCAGTAATAACAATCACTTTAGCACGCTTGGCGCGCGCAGTGGTAAGCGCTTGTATTACGGAACGAATTTCGCCACTGTATGCAATGCCAACGGCAACATCGTTTTGGGTGAGAGTATTGGCTGCCAGTTGCATGTCTAGATTATCGTTGACCGCTTGGCATAGAATGCCAGCACGAAGAATCATCTGCTGCATATACAGACCAGCTACATATCCACCGCTCTGTCCGTAAATATGGATGTGATTGGCATTGAGCAAAATGTCGGCGGTACGCTTAATAGATATGGCATCCACAGTGCGCAGTGTGTTGCGAAGAGCACTTTGAGAACTGTGAATCAATTTGAAAATAACGGTCTGCATTGAATCGTTGGCACGAATAGGCTCTGCTGAAAGCGTTGATGGAATCAACTGCTTTTCGATGTATACTTTCATCTCGCTGAAGCCTTTATATGACATTGCTTGGCAAAAACGGGTGACAGTAGAAGGGGTGGTATTGGTCTTTTGTGCAAGCTGTGTGATGGAATAATGTACGATCTCGTTGGGATGGCTTATAATAAATTGTGCAATCCTTTTTTGTGACTTTGATAAAGAAGAAAATTGTAAATGAATGCGGCTGACATACTCAGGGGATGTCGTGATTGTGGAGACTTCATTAAAGGCGTCCAAAGAAGGTGATATATCCTGCATAAATTGACTCCTCCTGTGATGAATATCGATAGAAAACAGAAATTCTACTTATATTTAACCATGTTTTTGATGAAAATGCAAAGGTTTGCAAAATGAAGCTCTATAAATCGAAAATAGTTGCAATAAATTTCGATTTGTATTGAAAGCGTACGATAAAAAGCATATATTGTTAACAGAAACTAAGCAGTTTGATGATTTGTCTGCTGCGATAATTAAACAAGGAGGATTACAATGAATATGAAAAAGGTACTCGCACTTACCCTTAGCGTCACAATGGCACTTAGTGTCACGGGATGCACTTCCGCGGAGAACAGTAGTTCTACGGAGAGCAAAACAGAACAGAGTGAAAGCACGGGATTGTCCCTGTCTGGCAAGACTTTTCATGTGGGTGGGCAGTTGCGTCAGACTAGCCTTTACCTGTATTATGCACGGGATATGGGGTTATTTGAGAAGGCTGGTCTCGATATTGAGATCGAGACATTCTCCTCTGGCATGACTATCAACGAGGCCCTGACGGCTGGCGAACTAGATATGGCTGCAAACGGTATAGCCAGTGTTTACATCTTGCCGACAGAAATGTTTGCGTATGTAGGTGATGCTACAATCAACCAAGGTGGTCAGGAAATGTACTGCCGCAGCGACAGCGATACAGCGCGAGCAGGTCAGTTCGAGGATACTCCGTATATCGGTAGTCCAGAAACCGTTAAAGGGAAGACCTTCCTCGGTTTGGGAGGAAACACACCGCAGTATAATGCGATTGGTTATGCGGAAGCGCTTGGGCTGACTGCCGACGATATTAACTTCGTCAATATGGATCACGCAGCTGCCTATGAAGCGTTTATCTCTGGGCAAGGTGATTTCCTTGCAACAACACCCCCGTATTCCAGCATTTTAGATGCGGATCCTGCTTATACGAAAGTCGCAAGTTTGGCCGACATCATGGGGGCTCCGCTAATGGACTCCATTGTTGTTACTAATTCTATGCTGGAGGAGTATCATGACGATGTGATCGCATTCATGGAATGTTGCTATGATGCCATGGACATGCTGGTGGCAGACCCTGAAGCTCGCGCCGAATATGCGATGAATCTGTATAAGAATGAGGGCGGTGTGACATACAGTGATGAAGACATGGCAGCTGAAATTACGAATGTCACGTATTGGACCTGGGATATGCTGGAAGATTCTCCTTATGAATTCGGCACGACTATGAAGCAAATCGGCCAGTTCTTTATGGATCAGGGATTGATTGAGGAAGGGAGCATGCCTGCAATTGAGGCATCCCTGCGTAAGGATATTCTGGATGAAGTGGTTGCTTATCATAAATCAAAGTAATGACTGAAGGCAGCCTTCGACAAGAAATTGGCGTATCATTTCACTTGGCACCAGTTCAAAAATGGTCTGTTTTTTCTATCTATATTTAGGGGTTATGGTATGAAAAAAATATCTAACAACAAAAAGATTTTGACAGCAATTTCCTGTGCATCACTCATTGTTATTCTATTGGTCTGGTGGCTGTATTGCGATGTATTTAAGCTTGTCCCCAACGCGGTTTTTCCGGGACCGGACAAGGTCATTACCTTCATCACAAAATTGTACTCCAAAAAGCCTGAAGGCGCGACGATTTTTGACCACGCATTTGCAAGCTTGAAGGTTTGCTTGCTGGGCTATGTGCTCGGTGCGATTGTGGGAATACCGCTGGGAATCATGATGGCGTGGAATAAGTGGGTGGACCGCTTTGCCCGTCCGCTCTTTGACTTGATTCGCCCGGTTCCTGGCCTTGCCTGGATTCCGCTGTTCATCCTTCTGTTTGGTATAGGTGTTGCTTCCAAGGCGATGATTATTTTCCTCAGTGCTTTTGTGGCTTGTACGGTCAATTCCTACACTGGAATTCGGCAGACCTCGCTCGAACACCTCTGGGTGGGAGATGTGTTTGGAGCTACCGATGCGCAAAAGCTTTTCCGAATCGCAATCCCCACTGCAACACCAATGATTTTCACCGGATTGCGCACCGCGCTGGGAACCAGCTGGATGGCGCTGGTGGCTGCTGAAATGCTGGCGGCAAGCGAGGGCCTTGGCTATATGATTTCGCAGGCGCGTACAATTGCACGTTGCGACATCGTAATTGTCGGTATGCTTACCATTGGCCTGATTGGACTGCTTTTGGATGTTATACTGCATGCTGTTGAAATTCGAGTGGCAAAGGGGATGAACGCAAAATGAAAAGGAAAATTCTTACAAAAAGCGCGTCCGTCAATATTGTGTGCGCCGCTATTTCGATATTTGTATTTCTGCTTTTATGGCAGCTTGGATCGAGCTTTACGTCTGTTGGACGGCTGGTTCCTGGCCCAATCAAAGTGATCGGCACGTTTTTTACTTCCCTAGTGGGGAATCCCATGGGCCAGTATCCGCTGGTGATACATGCGCTGTTCAGTCTGGGACGCGTTATGGCCGGGTTTGTGCTGGGGTCTCTTGTGGGAATCGTGCTGGGTATCGGAATGGGGTACAGCCCGATTGTTGAGGCAATCTTTGCTCCGATTTTTCGTATTATTCGCCCAATCCCTCCTATTGCATGGATTCCCATCTCCATCATTTGGTTTGGCTTGGGCGAAAGCGCAAAGGTTTTTCTGATTTTTATTTCTGCGTTCTCCAATGTTACGCTCAATGCCTGGAGCGGGGCAAAAAATATTGATCCCGCTTTGATTGGTGCGGCTAAAATGCTGGGAGCAAACGACCGTCAAATCTTTTTGACTGTGATTTTCCCTGGGGATGTTCCGTCGATTTTTGCAGGACTTCAGGTTGCCATTTCCAGCTGCTGGGCAACCGTTCTGGCTGCTGAAATGGTCCGATCTTCCGAAGGGCTTGGGTGGCTGATTATTGCAGGTAGCAGCAACAATGATATGGTACAGGTTATGGTAGGCATCGTCTGCATCGGAATTGTAGGTCTGTGCCTGGCGATTTTGTTCAGAAAAATGGAGGAGGTGCTCTGTCGGTGGAACAGAAGCGAACAATAATCGAATGCAGGCAGGTGGATAAGACATTCGTCACTCCCAAAGGGGACGTGCCGGTGGTACGCGATTTCCATATGCAGGCTGGTGAAAACGAACTGGTTGCCTTGTTCGGACCTGGTCAGTGCGGAAAAACGACTATTATCAACATGATTGCGGGCCTGGAACATGTGACGAAAGGCGAAGTATATGTGAACGGGACTTTGGTGGATAAGCCGGGACCGGAGCGCGGGGTGGTATTTCAAAATATTAACCTTTTTCCTTGGCTTACAACAATGGGGAATGTGGAATACGGCCTTAAAATGGCAGGCGTGCCCAAAGCAGAGCGCCGTGCGCGTGCACAAAAATATATCGACCTTGTAGGATTGCAGGGTTTTGAAAACTCATATCCCAATCAGCTTTCCGGTGGTATGAAACAGCGTGTCGGGATTGCCAGAGCCTATTGTTTGGAACCAAAGGTCCTGCTTATGGATGAACCGTTTGGCGCATTGGATGCTCAGACCAGATATCTTATGCAGGAAGAACTACAGCGGATCTGGATGACCGAAAAGCGGACAATTATTTTTGTGACAAATAATATCGAGGAAGCGCTTTATCTGGCGGATCGGATCATTGTACTTTCCAACTGTCCGGCCACTGTTAAAAAGGAATACACCATTGATTTCCCGCGGCCTCGTTCGTATACGGCGCCGGACTTCCTGCGCCTGCGAAAGGAAATCACGGATATGATCGACAAAACTCTGTAAAAAAGGGGGGAAAAACACGCGATGGATAATGTTCAAACCCAAAATGTAAAAGTACAGGTTTCCCATCTTACCAAAAAGTTTGGCGATCTGCTTGTCTTGAATGACATGTCGTTCGATGTGAACCGCGGTGACCTGCTTTGCGTTGTTGGCCCGACGGGTTGTGGTAAAACCACATTTTTAAAGACGGTTTACAGAATAACAAAACCGGATCTTGGAGCGATATATCTGGATGGAAAACCTCTGGATAATATAAGTATAAGAAAAAGTGCACAGAATATGGCAGTTGTTGCACAGTTCAATAATCTTAATTTTGACTGTTCTGTGCTTGATGTAGTTATGCTTGGCCGTACTCCTCATCTAAAGATGATGGAGCAGGAGAAAAAAGAAGATTATGAGATTGCATATAATGCATTAAAAAGCGTTGGTATGTATGAAAAA
>OLGA01003253.1_pt1 | contig 10614 bp, 10 predicted proteins | sample 1604881 | NCBI WGS metagenome assembly OLGA01 (sample SAMEA3888896, study PRJEB22519) | human gut metagenome | biome: human gut; feature: human-associated habitat; material: faeces | place: Denmark | collected 2009
GGTGCGCTGAAGGGCGCAATTTTCGCCGCAAACATCTATGAAAAGCTCGGCTTCCGCAAGCTCTGCACCTTCCCGGCGTTTTTCAAAATTGGCGGCAAGCCGGTCGATTTCGACCTGATGAATCTCGAAATCAGGTGACCGCCATGGAACCAGTGGTACGATATGCAGCGCGCAAGGATCTGCCGCGCGTGAACGAGCTGCGGCAGCAGGTCAGCGAGCTGCATGCAGCCGGGCGGCCGGACATCTTCCGCCCTGGCTTCTGCGAAGCGCTGCAGCAGCATGCTTACCAGCTCTTTGATGCGCCGGAATTCGATGTGCTCGTCGCCTGTGTCGGCGAAACGATCTGCGGCTTTGCCGCCGTGCAGTATGTGGACAGGCCGGAATCTGCGTATCTCTGCGCCCGCCGCTTCTACCACATTGAAGAATTCGGTGTGGACGATGGCTTCCGGCGGCACGGCGTGGGGACGGCCCTGCTCCGGTTCTGCCAGGCAGAAGCCGAACGCCGGGGCTTTGACCGGCTGGAGCTTGACGTCTGGTCATTTAATGAAGACGCGCAGAAATTCTACGAAGCAGTGGGATTTCAGACCTATCGCAGCCATCTCGAGCTGCCGCTCCACCGCCCGGAGGGAAGCCAAAAGACAGACTGAGAAACAGAAAAGGCGAGGAACCATGCCGCACGGTATGATTCCTCGTCTTTTTGTTCATCGCGGCGACAGCCAGATTGGACTGTCTGGCTGCCGCCGCAGAATGTGGAGCGTATTTAGCTCAGGGAAATACTTTTTCTCGCGGAGGTTTCAAACATTCTGAGCAGGATGGTCGCAACCTCGCTGCGCTTGATGCTGCTTGCCGGATGGAACGTGCCCTTCGCGTCGGAACCCGTCAGGATACCGGCACGGTAGAACTCGTAGATATCGGACGCAAACGCATCGCCGCTCTTCACGTCGGGGATCGCACCGTCCGCGACCTGATTGATCGCTTTGTAGGTGCTTTCCGCGCCGTGGAAGATGTGGACAAACTCTGCTCTGGTGATCGAAGCGTTCATATGCGCCGCAGTATATCGCTCAGTTTGCTTTCTTTTCATATAAAGACTGGCAGCTAACGTACTATTCTGTTAGCTGCCAGTTCCTCACAGAGTTCGATTGTTTATTTGGAAAATATACGCTTAGTCCATACACGCGCCGCCAGTCAGGTTCAACGACTGGCCAGTCATATACGAAGACAAATCGCTGGACAGGAACTCTACAAGATTCCAAATATCATCATATTCGCAAAGGCGTCCAAGCGGAGTGTTATGGATAAAGCGCGGCATTACATCGCTGTCAGCAATATGCCGTTTTTTTGCATAATCAGACAACTGTGCGTCCCACATCGGTGTCTGAACGACGCTGGGGCAAATTGCATTGCAGCGAATTTTTTCCGAAGCAAATTCAACAGCAACAGACTGCGTCAGTCCGCGAATGCCGAATTTACTTGCACAGTATGCTTCATAATTGTTAGTGCCTTTCTTACCGGACTGCGAAGAGAAGTTGATAATTGATCCACCATGGCCTTTCATCTTTGTTACAGCCGCTTGGCAGCCCAAGAATGTTCCGGTAAGGTTGATTGCGATTGTGCGATCCCAAATATCCTGTGTGCAATCCAAAAATGGGAGAATTTTTGAATATCCAGCACAGTTTACCCAAATATCGATCTCACCGAAAGTCTGAACAGCTTGATCGGCCGCATGGAAAACCATTTCTCTGTTTGTTACATCGGTGGGAACCGCAATCGCACTATAGCCGTTCGCCACGATTTCGTCTGCGGCAGCTTGAACCACATCCTTGTGAATGTCAAGCATAACAACATTTGCACCGTTTTTAGCGAAACGCTGTGCGAGAGACTTTCCTATACCACTCCCAGCGCCAGTAATTACAGCTGTTTTATTTTTGAAGCTCATAATCATCCTTCTTTTACATTGTGATATTGTCTGATTTTGAAATCTTATTGAAAAGCGTAAGGGAAAGGATTGTAAGTACCGTCAGAATTGAAGCAACGGCAGCAGCTTGACCATAAGTTCCGCGATTTACCAAAGCATAGACCATAATCGTCAATGTCGTTGTTTTTACACTATAAAGCATAATGGACGAGGACAATTCTGTAATAACAGAAACCCAGCTCAGAATTGCACCGGCAATAATACCACTGCTCATCATCGGCACGGTGATACGGAAAAAGGTTTTCGGCTTTGAGGTTCCAAGACTGATCGCGGCTTCCTCGATACTAAGCGGAATTTGCTGCAACGTGGCGACGCTGCTTCGAATCGTATATGGGATACGGCGAATACACATTGCAATGATCATGATCGCGGCAGTACCCGTTAAGGTGAGCCAACCGGATTTGAAGCTTACGATCAACGCAATACCAACAACGGAGCCGGGAATAATATACGGAAGCATGGATACCGTATCGATGGCATTGTTCAGGAAGCTCTTTCGCCGCACGACCAGATATGCGATTAGTATCGCAAACAAAACGATAACGATCAACGTGGTCACGCCGATGAAGATAGTGTTGAAGATCGTATTGTTCATGCGGGCAAACGCCTTCTCATAATTCATCAGAGAGTAGCCATCCACGAAAGCAATGCCGGATTTGGAGCTGTTGCGGAACGAAGTATAAATCAGGTATAGCTGCGGGAGCATGGATATTCCGACGAGACCATAGGCATAAATATGGATCAGAACGTTTGCAAGCGGTTTTGCCTTTTTCCTGCTGATCGGATGCAGCGCATTCATTGTGAATTGGAATTTGCTGTTGGCAAATTTTTGGATCAGGAAAATGATGGCCGTAATGATAACGGCAATGACACTGATCGCAGCCGCAAAATTTTCGTTTGTTCCAGTTTCACCAACGAACTGATTATAGATTTCGACCGGGAAGGTCCGATAGCCTTCGCCAATCATCAGCGGAGTGCCGAAGTCGGCAAATGCACGCATGAAAATCATCAAGGCTGCCGCAAGAATGGAAGGCATACACAGAGAGATGCCGATCTTCCAGAAACGCTTGAAGCCGGTGCAGCCGAGATTTGCAGACGCTTCCAGCAAGGTATTGTCGATATTCTGCATCGCACTGGAAACGTACATAAACGCCAGTGGGAAAAGCCGGGTAGACATTGCCAGAAGGATGCCGCTGAAGCCATAAATGCTGGGGATTTTTATATTGAGTGCGGTTTTCAGGAAAGCTGTAATGACGCCATTATTTCCAAGGAGAAGGATCCATGCGTAGGCGCCAATAAACGGGGCGGACATCGTGCAGAGGACGATAACCATCTGGAGCAGCTTTCGCCCGTGAATTTCATAGATGTTGTAAAAGTATGCGAGCGGAATGCCAAGAATAAGGGATACGGCAGTCGTAGCAATGGAAACCTTGAAGCTGTTCCAAAGCGTAGAAATATAGTATTCCTGCGAGAAAAATGTAATGAAGTATTTCAGCGTAAGCTTTCCATCTTCTACAACAGATCTTCCCAGAACATTAAACATCGGGTAGATCAAAAACAATAGGTAGAGCGCTAAAATGACCACGCTTACCATGATCCAGGGATCGATTCTTTTTGCCCTCTTCATAGCAGCCACCTATCAACAAATCAGCGTTCTGGCACCGTCTTCTGTAAAGATATTGATTTTTTCTTTCTTTACATTCAGATGGATCACAGACCCCTTACGCACCTCGTTTGCAAATGTGGACTCCTGCACAATAATTACATCCTCGCCGGTAGCCAGCTCCGCAAAGTAATGCGTGTTCATTCCGAGGAAGGCGCTGTCCTTTACCGTCGCCTCAATGCCGGTCGGGGCCAGTACAAACTCTTCCGGACGGATAGAGACAATTACGGACTGCCCATTTACAACCGACGCATCCAGATTATCCATGTCAACGCGAGTTCCATTTTCAAATGTGACCCCGCGGCGGTTTCCGTCTGTAAAAATTTTTGCAGGAACAAAATTGGAGCTGCCTACAAAATTTGCAACGAACGTGTTCTGCGGACGCAAATACAATTCTTTTGGCGTACCGATCTGCTGAATTTCACCGTGATTCATAACCGCAATGCGATCAGACACCGCCATAGCTTCTTCCTGGTCATGCGTCACATACACGGTCGTGATCCCTAACTTGTTCTGAATTTCCTTAATGACTTCTCGCATCTCCAAGCGCAGCTTCGCGTCTAGATTAGAAAGCGGCTCATCCATCAGCAGCACATCCGGTTCGATCGCAAGCGCACGTGCAAGCGCGACGCGCTGCTGCTGTCCACCCGAAAGGCGATCTGGCATACGGTCTGCATATTCCTGAATTTTCATTAAATCAAGAAACCGTTCTGTGCGCTGCGCGATCTCTGTACGCTCAAGCTTGCGGTTTTTCAGACCGAACGCAACATTTTTCCGCACAGTCATGTTCGGAAAAATTGCATAGTTCTGAAACACCATACCAATGTTGCGTTTCGCCGGATCCATGTCATTCACGCGCGTATCGTTAAAATAAAAGTCGCCGCCTTCGATCGAATTGAATCCGGCGATCATGCGAAGTAGCGTCGTTTTTCCGCAGCCAGAGGGACCAAGGAGGGTGAAAAATTCACCCTCCTTGATCGTTAAATTCAAGCTGGGAATAATCACGTTATTACCGTATTTCTTTACGGCATTGTCTATCTTGATCTGAACGCTCATAATTCCCTCCGTAAAATCAGCTTATCCGGCAATGTCCACCGTGTTGCTGCCATAAGCGGCAGTCCACAGCTCCGTCCACTTTTCCTGAATTTCAGCCTGATGGGTCGACAGATACTCCTGATCGCTGTCAACAAACTTGATCTCAGAAGCGTCAAGCAGGTTGGGGTTCGTGGTAGGAATGTTCATGTTGGCGCCACGCTGGACCGATGCGGCAAGCATACCCTGGCATTCATCAGAGGTGATCCAGTCGATGAAAACCTTTGCAAGATCCATATTCTTTGCATCTTTGATGATTGCTGCACCAAACGGGGTGACAGTAGTGCCTTCCTTCATATAGACAATATCAATTCCGTCGCCGACACCGTCATCCTTATAGGTGACACAAGGACCTTCATAGGTAATACCAACAGGGTATTCGCCTTCATAGACGCTCTTATAAACCTTGGACGAAGAAGAGCTGATTTTACCATCCAAATTTGCAATCAGCTTCGTCACATAATCCCAGCCAGCATCGCTGGAAGCATCTCCGTTGCCCATGACAGTCAGCATAGCAGCAAGGTTGTTCCAGCCACTAGAAGTACTCGTGGGATCGGCAGCAATAATCTGCCCCTTGAGTTCCGGCTGAAGGAGATCCTCATAGCCGGTGACTTCAACACCGAACTCAGCAAGCTTCTCTTTGTTGATGATCAGGTTAACGACCTGCGTGGTGATCCAGCTGACCTTGCCAGTGGTGTTCTTAACGCTTTCCGGCATATTGGCATCATTCGGAGAGACATACTCTTCAAACAGGTCGCCCTTTGTCAGTGCATCGACATACACAAGACCGCCAAGCATCACATCGCCCTGCGGGTTGCCAGCTTCCTCAGCAATACGAGTCTTCAGCTCACCAGCGCCACCGTTCACGCAGTCAACCGTAACGTTGGGGTATTTTTCAAGGAAAGAGCCGACAAAGAGTTCGTACTCCGCATCGCCCATGGTGCTGTAAACGACAAGATTGCCAGATACGTCTCCCGCCGCCTGCGCGTTATCTTCGGATTCGTTCGTTTCTGCATCAGAAGTTGCACTATTCTGTGTAGTTTCAGTCGGCGCTGTGGTTTCCGTGTCTTTGGTTTCAGCGGGTGCTTCAGCGTTCTGTGCGCAAGCAACCATGCCGAGCAGCATAGTTACTGCTAAAAGTAAAACCAGAATCTTCTTCATTTTTAATCTCCCTTTATTTTTGTTTTATGAAAATTTGCGGTGCAAATTGTCATCATGCATAGTGCTTTGATGTTCGTCATCAATTTCTACAATTTATTATACATATCCGACCTGAAAATTGTTTTCTTTTCCTTGCACATTATGGCTTAGAGGTCTGAAAACATTTTCTATTTCGTCATTGTGCTTAAATTTGATGTGAACGAATGGATATTTATTGTAATTACTTACTCGCATGGTATAGAAAAAGGCAAGGTGACACGCGGACTGGCGCTCACCTTGCCTTGCGTAATTATTTGTTAATCAATTAAATATTCAGTAATCGTCCGCATAATGATGTGTAGTGCTAGTCTTGATGTGCTCTTATACAAGTGATTTGGAACAATCAGAGTAGAATATCCTAATATGAACACATCGGCCAACTTTTCGAGTTCTGTTCCGCTGGTACAGCAGCAAACAACGAGTTTTGCACCTTTTTGCTTGCTGAGTTTGGCGGCTATAGCTAATTCTGGCGTAGAGTTTGCGACAGATAAAACGAATACGACATCCTCATCGGAGACAAACTTGTCAAGTTGTTTGAGCATCTGTGAATCTGAGATTGACCAGACATGGAAACCTTGGCATTGCAGTTGAAATTCAAATTCCTGAACAACAAGGTATGTTACACCACACCCGACAATAAAAATACGTTTAGCTTTACGAATGTACTCAGCCGCAGAGAGAACCGATGGTATCCGGATATTATCGATTGTCTTAATGCACTCTTCATACGACTTGGCAAGAATTTTATTGACTTGCGCTAAGTTATGCTGCATTTTATCGGGAGAAGCAATTTTATAGCGGAGTTCCATTAAATTCTCATATCCACATTTTCGAATGGCGCGAGAAACTGTAGCGGTTGAAACAAAGGCTCGCTCGGCTATTTCTGTAATTGATAATTCTGCAACTAGTTCCGTATTTTGGTTGATGTAATCAATCGCCGTTTGCTCCGTTGCAGTTAATTTTCTACCATCACAGCAACTAATCTTCATGGACTGCAATCACCTCATTTGGAGCTTTTTTATTATTTTATAACAAAAGCGCACCGTTTTCAAGAAATTCGTTAGGACGTAAAGCAATCAGGTTTAGCCACGCTCGTAAAACCTGCCGAGCCGGTGATAACAACACCGTTTGCACCACCGCTGCAATGAACGATCAGGAGATTGCCGTCTGCGTCCTTACCGCCGACGATACCGACATGGGAATCGTCCGGATAGAACACCAAATCGCCCGGCTGTGCGTCGCTCCATGAGATATTCGTGCAATAGCTGTGCTGTGTCGCGGCACCGCCGCCGCGCCCCGGATAGTAGCTGCCATCCGTTGCATTGTAGAATGTCCAATCGACGAAACCGCTGCAATCCAGTCCGAACGGGCGCACCGTGCCGGTGGAGCCGCTGCCCGCCGCTGTGACCTCCGTTGGAACGCCCCAGCGGTCATCCCAGCCGAGCGTCAAAGATTTTCCGCCCCAGAAGTACGACACGCGCCCGACAAGCTGTACTGCCGTTTCCACAACGTTTTTTCGTTCCGGGTCAAGATCATCCGGGAGATTTTCAAGCAACCCGATTGCGTCCTCCTGCGAAATGGTCAGCGAACCCATCGGAATATTCATGCTGCCGAGATTTTCGAGCAGAATGTCCAGTGCGTCGTTCTGATATTTTGTAAAAACGTATATCAGACGCATTTGCTCGGCGGTTTTGGCTGTGATCGTGATGGTCAGCGCAATTCCCGTGTGGCTGTCGTCCACATCGTCATCCGGATCACTGTCCGGAACGTCAACGGTCTGCGTTGCCGTCGTGATCTCGCACATATCCCAAAAGACTTGACGCAACAGCTCAACACGTTTTTCGTCGAGCGTGAACACGTCTACGCCGTCCTCTGCGCCTGCCGTTTTGGACGCAAACACAGCTACGACTTCGCGCCAATCCGGGGCCTGCCCGACGATCTGAACAGATACAAAATCACCGTTCTGCAATCGCTCTAGCTCGGCATGATACTCGCCCTGAATTTCCGCAATAGCCGTTGCGAGTGGAACGGTGTCGTCTGCCTGCTGCTCGTCGGCAAAGAGAATCCCCAGCGGCGATGCAAGGAACGCCCCCGCAACAATGACGATGGAAAACACGACAAAAAGCGCCGTGCCGCCACCCAAACTGGCGAGGGCGCTTATCAGCTCCTTGACGGCCTTTGCCGCGGCCTCGGCCAGCTTTTTCGCGGCTGCGGCGGCTGCTCTGGCAGCACGCTTATTGCTCTTTTGGAGCATTTTCCGCTGTGCGTCCTGCGTGGCTGCTTTCCGTGCCTGCTTTGTCGCAGTTTTCGATACAGACGTTTTTTGCTGCGCCTTTGGGGTGCTGATCTGCTCTGTATCTCTCGTCCGAATATCAACGCCGCGCTGGAATTTTTCTCTCAGTGCGGCGTTTGCTTTCGGCTTTTCACGGATGGCGGGCGGCTGCTCCGCTGGTGGATCTTGCGTCGGTGGTGGCTGGACAGGTGGGGCCGATTTGCCGCTGCCAGCCGTGACCGACTGGCGCTCCGGTGTAATTGTGGGTGCTTCCGAAATAGGTGGCTGCGGTAGAATAGGAGCAGTCGGTTCGGATGGATAGATGGATTCGATGGATGGATTTTGTGAGAGCTGTGCTTGCTTCTCTACAAAGGCTTGCCGGGGCTGCTCCTGCGGAACGGGCGGTAAATCGTACGCCTGTGTGACTGCTGGCCGCTCACGAATCGTCTGCTCTTTGCCGCGCATAACTGGAGCCGCCGCGCTGCGTGGTGTCCATGTGACCGGCTGCTTTACATGACGAACAGCGGATGGTTTTTCTTGTGCGGCTTCGGATTGTACCTGATTGCAGATTTCCGGTGCTTTCGGCTTTTCACGAATCGCCGGAACTTCTTTCTGCGGAGCACTATCCGCAAGCCGGATTTCCGGCTGCTCCGTATAAAGATTATCCCACGCAGACAGCTGTTCTGCGCGGGATTTCTTTGACCGCTTGGCGTGGGCGCGTCGGCCCCGTTCTTGTGGAATGGGTGCCGGGGGGCTTTGTAGCTGTTTCGGTTCTGTCCGGGCGCGTACATCGTTCGTGCGCCGACGCGGTGCATTTTCTGCCGTTGGCGTGGTCGCTGTGGGATGCTGCGCCTCCGGCTGTTCCGGCGTGATTGGTGGTGCTGACACGATCTCCTTTGTGGCTTGCTGGACATAGGCACGACGGGCCTGTTCCTGCGGTGTAGGTGCCGGTGTGCTCTGCGGCGGCGGCGCATCTGGCTGGGTGCGTGGCGCGTCTGTTCGTTCTCGCGGTGATTCCGGCGCGTGGTGCGGCTGGGCAGATTGCTCCGGTTGTGCATTTGCGGAAGAATCCGCTGATTCTTTGCGGGCTGGGTACTGGATTGCACGATGCGGCAGTTGAACAGCTTCGTGGACGATTTCGCGGGCGGTTGTTTCTACCTGTTCTGTTGCCGTGGTTTCTGCGCTGCCCGAACGGTCGGATTGCTTCGCGCTGTCATTCAGTTCTTTTACAAATTTCTGCACCATCTGCCGCTGAACAGCGGATGCAGTTCGATGTTTCGGCTGCTTATCTTTCGGGCGGTCGTTTCGTTCTCGAATGTCTGAAATAGGAATTACCTCCTTGACTATGGTTGAATGTACTGCGTTTATTTGATATAATAATTAAAAAGGGGTGGAGTTTTATGGATTATATAAACGATCGCCTTATGCCACAGATGCAATACTACAAACTGAAGTGCGCTAATTTGCAAAAAGAATTTTACATATTATCTATCTCTTCCGTAATTCTCACTGCGCTAATCCCAGTGCTATCTATTGCAGCAGATGCCGCCCCAGCTATAAAGTACATAATTGCGTTATTAAGTTCGAGTTCATCTGTCTTGTCTAGCGTTCTTTTGCTTAGAAAAACAAAAGACAAGTGGATAGCGTATCGGGCTACATACGAGCAGCTAAAAAAGGAAAAAGTTATGTTTGAAATAGGAGCAGGTTGCTATCAGGACAAAAATATTTGCAAATTAGCGGAACGTTGCGAAGAAATTATGCAAAATGAACACTCTGATTGGAAAGTAACAATGAAAAAAACATCTGACTAAGGAGGTTAGTATGCCAGCACTTACCGACTATCACATTTTTATCAGTCACGCATGGAGATACGGTCAAGAATACACTAGACTCATAAATCTTTTAGATAACGCTCCCAACTTCTCATATCAAAATTTTTCTGCGCCTAAAGATAAACCTTTGCTCAATTTGGATTCCAGCGATGTTCAAACAACTACTGAAATTAAAATGGCGATAATACGAAAAATTCTTCCATGCAGCTGTGTGCTTGTAATATCTGGGATGTATACGATGTATAGGCGTTGGATGCAGTATGAAATTGATACTGCAAGAACAAAAGGAAAACCGATTATTGCAATACGCCCCTATGGTGGAATGCGGATGCCATCTGCCGTTTCTGAAGCGGCTTCAGTGACAGTTGGATGGAATACAGATAGCATTGTATCGGCGATAAGGGCGTATCATCTATAATCATTTTTTAATCATTACATAGAGCATCTGCTTCTCACCGTGAAATTCATTCCTGTTATGGAATTGCGTCTCACGGTGAGATTTATTTTTGCAATGCTTCTGCGATTCCCTCCATGATATACTCAGCACAGGGCAGCGCGACAGAATTTCCAATCGTGGCAT
>OLGA01003257.1_pt1 | contig 10608 bp, 7 predicted proteins | sample 1604881 | NCBI WGS metagenome assembly OLGA01 (sample SAMEA3888896, study PRJEB22519) | human gut metagenome | biome: human gut; feature: human-associated habitat; material: faeces | place: Denmark | collected 2009
AAGCGACGAAAAAGAATAACTAATGCGGCAAAGCGGCGCGAAGCCGTTTGACTGCTTTAGCGATAGATTTAAACGATAGGAGATACGACCATGAAAGTTGTACTTTTAGCAGATGTAAAAGGTGTAGGCAAAAAAGGCGAGCTCATCAATGCAGCAGAAGGCTACGCACGCAATTTCCTGCTGCCGCGCAAGCTTGCAAAGGAAGCGAACGCACAGGTGATGAACGAGCTGAAAAACGCCGAGGCCTCCAAGGCATATAAAGTGAAAACCGAGACCGAAGAAGCGCAGCGTATTGCGGAAGCTTTGAAGGACAAGACCGTCCGCATCACCGCAAAGGCGGGCCAGGGCGGCAGACTGTTCGGCTCTGTCACCGCAAAGGAGATTGCGCAGGAGATTAAAAAGCAGTACGGCTTCGACATCGACAAGCGCAAGATCCACCTCGACACCGACATCAAGGCGTTCGGCGGCTATCACATTGAGGTGAAGCTCTATAACGGCATCACCGCGAAGCTGGCGGTATCGGTGACCGAAGCACAGTAAAAGCCTGATTTCCTTGATGCGCAGCGTTAAATTTTGCAATGGCTAAAAGTCGTTTACGATCAGAAAATCGTTTTCACTTTGAAGTAATTTCACTCAAAAAAGGGTGGTAAAAATGCCGGAAGATAATTTTCAACTGAATACGCCGGCACTGCCCGGAACGGTGATGCCGTTCAGCGCAGAGGCCGAGCAGGCGGTGCTGGGCGCGGTGTTGCTGGAGCCCGACTGTCTCTCGACCGTGGCGGAAATGCTGCCGCGCGCGGACTATTTTTATCAGGTCAATAACCGCACGATTTACAGCGCGATGCTCGATATGTTCACGGCAGGCCAGCCGGTGGACCTCGTCACGCTGCTGGAGCACCTGCGCGAAGAGGAAAACTTCGATGAGGGCAGCGGAAAGGTGTATCTGATGCAGCTTGCGCAGCTTGTGCCGAGCGTCTCGAATGTGGAGCGTTACTGCACCATTGTGCGTGACCGTTACGATTTGCGTATGCTCATTCAGGCGGCGCGCGGCATTTTGGATGACGCCATGGAGGACACCGGCGAAACCTCGCTCCTCTTGGATTCCGCCGAGCAGCGCATTTTTGACATCCGCCAGGGCAAGGCGTTAAAGGGTCTTGAGCGCCTGAACGAAGTGCTGTTTGAGACGTTTGAACGCCTTGACCGCTTGAATTCGCCGGACAAAGACCTGTACCGCGGCATCCCTACGGGTATCCGCGAGCTGGATAACACGATCACGGGCCTGAACCGCTCCGACCTTGTCATCATCGGCGCACGACCCGGCATGGGCAAAACGAGCTTTGCGCTGAACATTGCGCGCCATGCTGCCATCACGGCGGGCAAGCGCGTGGCGTTTTTCTCGCTGGAAATGAGCAAGGAGCAGCTCGCTTCCCGTATCATTTCCACGGAGGCACTCGTCGGCGGCACAAAGCTGCGCACGGGCGACTTGACGGAGGGCGAATGGACGCGCCTTGTGGAGGCGGGCGATATTCTCTCTAAGGCTGATTTGTATCTCGATGATTCCCCGGGCATTACGGTGCCGGAGATGAAAGCAAAAGTGCGTCGTTTAAAAGACGTTGATCTTGTCATCATCGACTACTTACAGCTGATGAACAGTGCAAAGCGCATTGATAACCGCGTGCAGGAAATTTCCGAGATCACGCGAAGCCTCAAGATCATGGCGAAAGAGTTGAATATCCCGGTTGTGACATTGGCGCAGCTTGCCCGTGCGGGTGAAAAGCGACAGGAGCACCGCCCGGTACTTTCTGACCTTCGAGATTCCGGCTCCATCGAGCAGGACGCCGACATCGTGCTGTTCCTGTACCGAGACGCGTACTACGCGAACGAATCGGCTTCGCCCGAAGACGTGGACAAAAACAAGGCCGAGGTCATCGTGGCGAAAAACCGTCACGGCGATCTGCGCAGCGTGCCGCTGCACTGGCAGGGTGAGTTCATGCGCTTTACATCGCAGGAAGTTGTGCGTCATGAAAGCTGAGGACATCCTCGCCCGCGTGCGGTATGATCTGCCGGAGACGGGAAAAATTGTCGTGGGGCTTTCCGGCGGGGCGGATTCCGTGCTGCTGACGTATTTGCTTGTACAGAAGTACGGCGCAGAGCGTTTGCTTGCGGTGCATGTGCACCATGGCATTCGTGGGGCGGAAGCCGACCGCGACGCGGAATTTGTGCAGGACTACTGTAAAGCACTTGAACTTCACAGCAAGGTGATCTATAAGGATATTCCCGCGCTTGCGGCCGTAAGCGACGAGGGCGTGGAGGAATGCGCGCGGCGCGTGCGCTACGCGTGCTTTGCGGAGGAAGCAGGGGAAAACGGGTGCATCGCCACGGCGCACAACGCCGACGATAATGCCGAAACGCTGCTTTTGAACCTGACACGCGGCATGGGGCCGCACGGCGCGGGGGGCATTCCGCCGCGGCGCGGCAGAATTTATCGCCCGATTTTGAACATTTCCCGCGCAGAGGTGGAACATCTCTGTAAAGTATATCAACTTGACTACGTAACGGACTCCACGAATTTGACGGTGGACTACACGCGCAATAAGCTGCGCCACAGCGTGCTGCCGGTGCTGAAGGACGTAAACCCGCAGATGACGCAGGCGACGTCCCGTTTTGCGGAGAGCATGCGGTTGCAGAATGAATTTGTGTTTTCATGCGCGAATGAATTGCTCTGTAAAGCGAAAGCACCTTACGGGTATGACTTGGAAATTTTGCGGAGCGCACACGAGGCGGTGCTGCGCGCGGCGCTGGAACTGCTGCTATCGTCTTACGGGCGGCTTTCTTATGAGCACATTTGCAGGGCGGCGGGCTGCGTTTTCATGGGCGGCAGCCTCTCTTTGCCGGGGGACATCGTGCTGGAGGCGAAGCAGGACACGCTCACGGTGCGAAAAAACCGGGAGATAAAAGACCGGAATGTGTTTTCTGTTCCGCTAAGAGCGGGCGAAAACGTGCTTCCGAACGGAAAAACGCTGTTTGTGGAGAAAAAAATTCCCGAAAAAGAAGAAATCGACCGGAAAGTTCATAATTTGTTATTCCAAAACTTTTCGGATTGTGATAAAATTACGAATGTTCCGAGAGTACGGACGCGGCGCGCGGGCGATGTTTTCAGACCCGCAGGGCGCGGCGTGACGAAATCGGTCAAAAAAATCCTGAATGAACTGCGCATTCCGGCGGCAGCGCGCGACCGTTTGCTGCTGCTTGAAAAAGACGGTGAGATCATCTGGATCGAAGCGGTCGGCGCGGCGGAGGGCTATGCGGCAAAGCCGAATTTTCCGGCACTGGAGCTTACGGTGACGGACACGGCAGGCATAACCCGCATATAAAGCGGAAAGAATTTTGAGGAAAGGGTCATCCGAATGGAAAATACAATGTTAAACGATATCAAGGAAGTTTTGTACAGCGAAGCGTACATCGACAGCATGGTCAAGCGCGTGGGCGCGGAAATTTCCCGCGATTACGCCGATAAAAACCTGCTGCTTGTCAGCGTTTTGAAGGGTTCTGTCGTCTTTATGGCAGACCTTATGCGCGCCATTACGATTCCGGCCCGCATCGATTTCATGTGCGTTTCGAGCTACGGCTCCGGCACGAAGACCTCCGGCGTTGTCAAGATCATCAAGGACCTCGACATCAACCTGAAGGGCTATGATATCGTGATTGTTGAGGATATTCTCGACAGTGGCAAGACGCTGCACTACCTTGTAAACCTTTTGAAAAGCCGCGAGCCGAACAGCATTGAGATCTGCACGCTGTTCGATAAGCCTGAGCGCCGCGAGGTGGAGGTCTACGCCAAATACAAGGGCTGCGATATTCCCGATGCGTTCATCGTGGGCTACGGTCTCGATTTTGATGAGAAGTACAGAAACCTGCCGTTTGTCGGCGTTTTGAAACCTGAAGTCTACGGTGAAGTCTAAGCTTCCGTTTTGATAAAAAAGTTTCTGTTTCTATTTAAGGGTACGCTTTGTATCCAATTTGATTTCCGGGAGGTCGGAACTTGAACGGCAACAACAAAAAAATCATTCGCAATCTTTTGATCTACCTCGGCATTCCGATTTTGCTCGTCGTGCTGCTTTTGCTTCTGTTTGACCGCGGGGCAGACCAGACGGGGCTGAAATACTCCGATGTGCTGTCTTACTTTGAAGACGGCAAGGTGAGCGCATACTCGCTGAACCTGGGCACGGGCGAGATGAAGCTGACCGTGACAGAGGACAGCAGCAAAAAGGAATCCGTTGTGCGCTACACGGTGCCGAACGTGAACCTGTTCTACAACGATGTTTCGGACTACATCAAGTCGTATAACGAGGAACATCCGAATAACCGCATGACGCAGGATGTCATCCGCCCGGCGGAGACGAGCTGGCTTGTCAGCCTCATTCCGACGTTGCTGATGATCGCGCTGCTTGTGGCGTTCTGGGTATTCATGATGAAGCGCATGGGCGGCGGCGGAGCCGGAAACCAGATGAATTTCGGCAAAGCGAAAGTCAAGCAAATAAACGACGAAAAGCGCCGCACGACGTTTGCGGACGTGGCGGGCGCGGACGAAGAAAAGGAAGAGCTGCGCGAAATTGTGGAGTTCTTAAAACGTCCGAATAAGTATAACGAGCTCGGTGCGCGCATTCCGAAGGGCGTGCTGCTCGTTGGCCCTCCGGGCACCGGTAAAACGCTGCTGGCCAAGGCGGTGGCCGGTGAGGCGGGGGTGAAGTTCCTGTCCATCTCCGGCTCCGACTTTGTGGAAATGTACGTGGGCGTCGGCGCCAGCCGTGTCCGCGACCTGTTTGTGCAGGCCAAGAAGGACGCGCCCGCCATCGTGTTCATCGACGAGATCGACGCGGTGGGACGGCAGCGCGGCAGCGGTCTGGGCGGCGGCCATGACGAGCGCGAGCAGACGCTGAACCAGCTGCTGGCCGAGATCGACGGCTTTGACTCTTCGAAGGGCGTTGTCATCCTTGCGGCCACGAACCGGCCCGAGATTCTCGACAAGGCGCTTCTTCGCGCGGGCCGCTTCGACCGGCGCATCATCGTCGACCGGCCGAATCTGCAGGGCAGATACCAGACCCTTCGCGTCCACACAAAGAATATCAAGCTGGCCGAGGACGTGGACCTTCACAAGATCGCGCAGGCGACGGCAGGCGCGGTCGGCGCGGACCTTGCAAATTTAGTCAACGAAGCTGCCCTCCGCGCGGTGCGGCAGGGACGAAAGGCCGTCAATCAGCAGGACCTTCTCGTCTCCTTTGAGGTCGTCATCGCGGGCACCGAGAAAAAGGGCACCGTGCTCACCGACATGGAAAAGCGCATCGTCTCGTACCACGAGGTCGGTCACGCGCTGGTCGCGGCGCTTCAGAAGCACACGCAGCCCGTCTCCAAGATCACCATCGTCCCGCACACCTCCGGCGCGCTCGGCTACACGATGCAGACCCCGGAGGAGGAAAAATATCTTTCCAGCCGCGAAGAGCTGCTTGTTGAGCTGCAAACGCTCCTCGGCGGACGCGCAGCCGAGCAGATCGTCTTCGGCATCGCAACAACCGGCGCATCGAACGACATTGAGCGCGCTACCGATCTTGCCCGCAAGATGGTCACGCAATACGGTATGAGCGAGAAGTTCGGCCTCATGGCGCTTTCCACCGTCTCGAGCCAGTATCTCGACGGCAGCACTATGATGAACTGCGCCGACGAGACGGCCTTCGCCGCAGATTCCGAAATTCAGAAGCTGCTCGAGAGCTGCTACGAAAAAGCCAAGCAGATTCTCCGCGAGCACCGCGAACTTCTCGACGAGGTCGCTCTCTATCTTCTTCAGAAGGAGACCATCACCGGCGACGAGCTCATGACCTATGTGAATGCCGAGGGCAAGCGCTTAAAAGCGCCGGAGGAGCCCGAAGAATCCGCGCCGGAAGCCAACGCCGACTCCGCTTCTGTGGAGGAAGCCGCCGGTTCTCCCGCGCAGGAGCCATAATTTCCTTTCCAGCACCCATCCGCGCAGCTGTTTCGCTGCGCGGATTTTTCCGGAAGCGCGCGCCGTATTTCCAATTTTTCGTTTTTAATAAATCCGAAGGAGGATCACTTTTTGCGAAATTTTCTCTTTTTAAGCGCCATGGAGCCGCTTGCATCGCAGGTAGCCGATGAATTGTCAGAAAATGCCGAGCAGACAAGATCTGCCATTGAAAAATTTTTTGATCATTTTTCTCTGCCCAAGCTGGTCTCCGCGGCTATCTTACTGGTGATATGTATTATATGCATAAAAATCATTCTGAGAGCCACCGAGAAAATGCTCAAATCATCCAAATTGGACAAGAGCTGTCACGCCTTCATCCGCTCCTCCATTAAAATCGTGCTGGTGTTCCTTGCGATCATGCTGCTGGCAGGAACACTGGGAGTCGACACGTCGTCGCTGCTCGCGATTTTAAGCGTGGCAGGTCTGGCAGTCTCCCTTTCCATTCAGGACTCGCTTTCCAATCTCGCCAGCGCCGTCGTTCTTCTCACGACGCGCCCCTTCAAGGTCGGCGATTTCATCGAGGTCAGCGGAAAATCCGGCACCGTGCGGCAGATCGGTGTGTTCCACACGCAGATCGCCACCCCAGACAACCAGCTTGTCTACCTTCCGAACAGCCAGATCACCTCCGCGCAGATCACAAACGTCACCGGAAATGCCCTCCGGCGCATTGAAATCGTCGTGCAGGCCAGCTATGACGCAGCGCCGGATACGGTCAAAGAAGCGCTTGTCCGCGCCGCGCAGCATCCCAAGCGTGTGGATTTTGAGCCCGTCTTCGCCCGCCTCTCCGGCTATGGCGACAGCGCGATCAGCTACACGCTCCGTCTCTGGACGGCGGGCTGCGACTACTGGGACGTATATTACGATGTGCTGGAAAACATCTCGCGGGAGTTCAGCCGCTCTAACATAGAAATGACATACCCGCATATCAATGTTCATATGGGTTCGTAATTCTAACTGCCTTCGGCTGGAAGCTGCCGAGGGCAGTTTTCTTTGATTTTTGGCGAGTATTATATCATTTTTCTTAAAAAGGCTTCCAAATAATACATTAAGAAAATATCGATAAAACCGCACTGCTTCGGTTGACAATCTTCGTGCAACTTGTTAGAATAGGATCAAGCTGTAATGGGCGGACTCTGCCGTCTGGTTTCCGGCATTGCCTGTTCGCTCGGTCCTGTTCTCCCCGGACAGACCGTTTTTCCCCAGCGCCTGTTTTGCACCTCAGCAATCCGGGCACGCCGTTAGAACATAAAAATTAGGAGGAGACATCATCGATGGATTGGGATCGCTTAATCACTATTGAACAGATGGAAGAAGCGACCAACACCTTGCTTGAAACCGGCAAGAAGGTTGGCGCGGATTCCTGGCAGCAGCGTGTGAAAAACCAGACGCCGCACTGCGGCTTTGGCGAAGCCGGTACTTGCTGCCGTATTTGCTCCATGGGCCCCTGCCGTATCACCCCGAAGGCTCCGCGCGGCATCTGCGGCTGCGACGTTCACGGTATCGTCGGCCGTAACTACCTGCGCTTCACCGCCGGCGGCTCAGCAACGCACTCCGACCATGGCCGTCAGATCTGCCACACCCTGTATCAGACAAAAGAGGGCGGTGCATATCAGGTCAAGGACCCCGAAAAGCTGAAGAGAATCGCAAAGGAATGGGACATCGAAACCGAAGGCAAGGACATCTACACTCTGGCGCACGAAGTTGCTGAGGTCGGCCTGATGGAATACGGCAAGCCTTTCGGCGTCCAGCGCTACCTGAAGCGTGCTCCCGAGCACACACAGGAGTTGTGGCACAAAGCCGGCATTGAGCCGCGCGCGATTGACCGTGAGGTTTCGCAGTCGCTGCATATGACCCACATGGGATGTTCTTCTCTTCCCGAGGCACTCATCAAGCAGTCCCTGCGCGCAGGCCTGTCCGACGGCTGGGGCGGCTCCATGATGGGCACCGAGTTCTCCGACATCCTGTTCGGCACCCCGAAGCCCGTTGACACCACTGCCAACATCGGTGTTATGGAAAAGGACATGGTCAACATCATTGTCCACGGCCATGACCCCTCTTTGTCCGAAATGATCGTCTTCTATGCGCAGGATCCCGAAATGATCGCGCTTGCCAAGGAAAACGGCGCAAAGGGCATCAACATCGCGGGCGTCTGCTGCACCGGCAACGAAGTTGCCATGCGTCAGGGTATCCCGATGGCTGGTAACTTCCTGCAGCAGGAAAACGTCGTTCTGACGGGCGCATGTGAAGCCATCGTCGTCGACGTGCAGTGTATCTTCCCCGCGCTTGGTCCGCTCTCCAAGTGCTTCCACACCAAGTTTGTCACCACCTCTCCCATCGCCCGTATGCCAGACAGCGACTACATCGAGTTCCACGAGGAAACCGCCGCTGAAAACGCAAAGGCAATCGTGAAGATGGCTGTTGAGAACTTCAAGAACCGCAACCAGGACCTCGTCAACATTCCGCAGCTCAAGACCAACGCCCGTGTCGGCTACTCGGTCGAGGCCATCAAGAAGGAACTTGACGGTGTCTGCAACTCCCATGTTGACGCGCTCGGCACGCTGAAGCCTCTGGCTGACGTTGTCAAGGCCGGCGTCCTCCGCGGCGCTGTCGCGATGGTCGGCTGCAACAACCCCAAGGTTCGCCCCGATACCGCGCACATCGAGCTCATGAAGAAGCTCCTGAAGAACGATATCATCGTCATCGTCTCCGGCTGCTCGGCGCAGGCTGCTGCGAAGGCAGGTCTGATGAACCTCGAAGCTGCTGAGTACTGCGGCGAGGGCCTCAAGCGTGTCTGCAAGCTGGTCGGCATTCCCCCGATCCTGCACATGGGCTCCTGCGTTGATATCTCCCGTATGATGATCCTGGCTGCCGACCTCGCGAAGGACTGGGGCATCAACATTTCTCAGATTCCGCTCTGCGGCTGCGCACCGGAATGGATGTCTGAAAAGGCCGTCTCCATCGGCAACTACGTCGTGGCGACCGGCATCGAAACCTACCTCGGCGTCGACCCGTACTCCAAGGGCTCGAGCGAAATCACCGCACTTCTCCAGGGTACCGAAGGCGGCTGCCAGGAGTGGGTCGAGGCGCACTTCGTTGTCGAAAAGGATATCGAGAAGCTGGGCGACCGCATGATCGAATCCATCGAGGCCAAGCGTGCGGCTCTGGGCATCTGATACATTTTAGAGTTTAGAAGGTCTTTAACATATGAAAGTAGCGATTACCGGCAAGGGCGGCGTCGGCAAGACCACGCTCTCGTCCACACTGGCAAGGCTTTATGCCGACGAAGGCAGAACCGTTCTCGCCGCCGACGTTGACCCGGATGCAAATTTGGGTCTTGCGCTCGGCCTGACGGAAGAAGAGGTCAATGCCATCGTCCCGGTCTCCAAAATGAAGCAGCTCGCCAAGGAGCGCACCGGCGCAAACGACCAGAACAGCTTCTATAAGCTGAACCCCGAGGTCTCCGACCTCCCCGAAAAGCTCGCCAAGGACATCAACGGTGTCAAGCTTCTCGTCATGGGTACGGTCGATACCGGCGGAACCGGCTGCGTCTGCCCCGAGCACGTGATGCTCAAGGCGATTTTGTCCAACCTCGTCTTCCGCAAGGACGATGTGGTCATCATGGACATGGAGGCAGGTCTCGAGCACCTCGGCCGCGGCACGGCGAGCATGATGGATCAGTTCATCGTCGTCATCGAGCCCGGCGCAAGAAGCGTGCAGACCTACGAGCGCATCAAGTCCCTTGCAAAGGACATCGGCATCACCAAGGTGCGCGTCGTGGCCAACAAAATCCGCGACGACTCCGACCGTGCGTTCATCCGCAGCCGCATTCCGGCGGACGACCTGCTCGGCTTTATCAGCTACAACTCCGACGTCATCGACGCCGACCGCAAAGGCCTTTCTCCCTACGATTGCAGCCCGCAGGCGCTGGAAGAAATCCGCGCCATCAAGGCAAGAATCGACCAAGAATGAATCTGAAAGGAATGAATAACAACAATGAAGACATTGTTTGAACGCGTCTTCAACGGCTCTGACCAGATGTTCGCCAAGGCCGAAGAAGAAGTTAACAAGATTGCTGCTGAAGTCGGCCGCGACGCTCCCTTGGCCATGCCCTCGACCGCTTACTGCCTGGCATGTATCTATGCCTACATCGGCAAGAAGGTCACCACCGTCGGCGAACTGCAGGACACCCTGGCCGACGTGAAGGCCATGATGCTCCGCGAGCCGCGCACCAACTCCATCTTCCAGTCCGGCGTCGGCACCGCCATCGCCGCTGAAATGATCGAGGCCTGCAAGTATGTCAAGACCGACGCTCCGTATGAAGGCACCGCATATCACGGCCACTTCGTCGACGCGGAAGTCCGTGAGCTCGGTGTTCCTCTGGTCACCGGCGACATCCCCGGCTTCGTCGTCATCATCGGGCCCGCTCCCTCCACTGAAGAAGCGATTGAGACCATCAAGGGCTATCAGTCCCGCGGTATCTTCGTCTTCCTGATCGGCGGCATCATCGAGCAGGCTGTTGAGGCAGGCCTTTCCATGGGCTTCCCCGTCCGTGTCGTCCCCGTCGGCGAAGA
>OLGA01003270.1_pt1 | contig 10584 bp, 6 predicted proteins | sample 1604881 | NCBI WGS metagenome assembly OLGA01 (sample SAMEA3888896, study PRJEB22519) | human gut metagenome | biome: human gut; feature: human-associated habitat; material: faeces | place: Denmark | collected 2009
TCCCAGCGAAGGAGCTTTACCTGCTGCCGGTTCTTGCTGAAGAAGATGAACACAGCCCCGCTTAGCGGAGGCAGATCCATCTCCTGCGACACAAGCTTATAAAGGCCGTTTATCCCCAGGTTCATTCTAACATAGCGCTGGCATACAAAATAGCGCATTCCGTCGTTCAATCCAAACATGGCAGACCCTCCATTTGATAAAGCTTGAGGAATGACATGACGGCTTGTGCGCTGCCACGTTTTATGTTCACTTGTGTGCCGTCAGGGAATGTCAGACTTACACCAGAGAGTATGTCACAAGATTCAGACTGTGGAGCAGACCTGTCTGTTGTCATTGGCAGGAACAGACTGTCTGCAACCTCGGGTATAGGTGGTATTTGGTTTTCTGTCACATATTGATTACACCCACGTATACGCTTCTTGGCTTCTTTTACAGATAGTCCGTTGTTATTCATCCAGCGTTGCATTCCTTTGCGGTTAGTATGCCATTCCTTTTGAACAGAGGATAAAGTGATAGTTGGATTACGTGGTAACTCTTTCAAAAACGCATTCCATACGCTTTCATATCGTTTTGCTGCTATCATATTAGATTTTTTATTCACGCAGCAAAGGTAAAGAGATAAAAAAATATGGACAAGGCTGCATCGCGGATACGCTTACAAATGACAACCTGGTAGTAAAATTAATTGCTCCTTTAAGGTTGTGATTTGCTCAAAATTCATTACCTTTGTGGTAGAAATGACAACCATTATACGTAAAACAAAGCATTACAGAGGGTTGTGATTTGCTCAAAATTCATTACCTTTGTGGTAGAAATGACAACGTCGCCATTAACAACAGGGCGGAAGGTCTTGTTGTGATTTGCTCAAAATTCATTACCTTTGTGGTAGAAATGACAACCCTGTGCCTCATTAGCAAGAGGTTGTGCAGTTGTGATTTGCTCAAAATTCATTACCTTTGTGGTAGAAATGACAACTTTTGCAACCATAACAAGAACTTAACATCGGTTGTGATTTGCTCAAAATTCATTACCTTTGTGGTAGAAATGACAACGCCACACGAGCGCGGTGCAACTTGTGGGTGGTTGTGATTTGCTCAAAATTCATTACCTTTGTGGTAGAAATGACAACTCATCAGAAGAAACCAAACGACACAAGCGGTTGTGATTTGCTCAAAATTCATTACCTTTGTGGTAGAAATGACAACGCTTCAAAATCTACATGATGAAACAATTTGGTTGTGATTTGCTCAAAATTCATTACCTTTGTGGTAGAAATGACAACGAAAGGCGAAGCTTTAACGACTTTTCGAGGGTTGTGATTTGCTCAAAATTCATTACCTTTGTGGTAGAAATGACAACTTAACTGCATTAACAAGTTCCTGTCCGAGCGTTGTGATTTGCTCAAAATTCATTACCTTTGTGGTAGAAATGACAACGCGCGTTTTTGCTGCAAGTCTAAACCAAGAGTTGTGATTTGCTCAAAATTCATTACCTTTGTGGTAGAAATGACAACACTAAGTAGATTTGTAAGTAGATTGTGCGGTTGTGATTTGCTCAAAATTCATTACCTTTGTGGTAGAAATGACAACCTTTGAGAATATCCGTATCGTAACTGTTAGGTTGTGATTTGCTCAAAATTCATTACCTTTGTGGTAGAAATGACAACAACTCATCGAGGGTTACAGCACCAGCAGCAGTTGTGATTTGCTCAAAATTCATTACCTTTGTGGTAGAAATGACAACTTTGGGCACTTTTACAGGGTAATAACCGAGGTTGTGATTTGCTCAAAATTCATTACCTTTGTGGTAGAAATGACAACTATCTTCTTTTCTTCTTGTCTGATATAATTGTTGTGATTTGCTCAAAATTCATTACCTTTGTGGTAGAAATGACAACTGTGAAATACGTTTGCCATCCATTGTGTACGTTGTGATTTGCTCAAAATTCATTACCTTTGTGGTAGAAATGACAACATAAGTTTTACATTCGATTGTGTATCAGATAGATACATGTTATATTAGAAATGAAAAAAGATGTTGTTTTAAAAGAAGAACTCGAGATAAAAGCCGAGTTCTTCTTTTTAGTTTGTTTATTGAGTTAGAATAATTCTAACTGAACGCCTGGTGTATTCACTGTTTGAGGCTTCTTTCCATAAAAAAGACTTATGTTTGAAAATTGTTTATCAGTGACGCACATTATTCCTACTTTGCCATGTTCAGGAAGAAACGATTTTACACGTTTTATGTGTGCATCAGCATTTTCCATGCTTGCACAATGACGTATGTATATTGAGAACTGAAACATTGTAAATCCGTCGCTTTGTAGGTGCTTGCGAAAAAGCAGATATTCTTTTTTATCTTTTTTTGTTTCAGTGGGCAAATCGAAGAATACTAGTATCCACATAACGCGATATTCGCTAAAACGGTTCATGTTTCTTACCTTATTATAATGTTAGGTTTAACGTACTGGATAGGCTATGCGTCGCAATTCTCCAGAGAAACATTTGTAAAGAGATGCTGTGGTTTGCGTGGCTGCCACCATCAGCGGACTGCGTTTACCTCCTATCACAACATCAAGCGTAGGTATAGATAGCAGTTGCGCTTTAAGTGTTGTTGTCAGTTGTAAGTTGTCTACCCCTTGTTCTTTTACAATAGCAAAAACCAGTTCGTCAACATAGGGGCGATAGGGCTCCATGATGTCGTCGGCGAGACAATAAGCATTATATCGGTTATGATGATGAATGCCCAGTGTGGGTAGCAGTCCACTGGTTACCAGTGCTCGTGCTACGACGGCTCTTAAAATGGCATAACCATAATTAAGGAGGTTGTTGGGTGCCATGCCTTCGCGGTTGCGTGTGAAATTTTCAAGGCCGGTAATGTTGTTGAAGAAGTAGCGCCAATAGTAAGCAGCGGCATGTCCTTCAACATTGTCTGGGTCGCCACTACGCACATCGTCGGCCCACCGTTTCATGTTTTTGATGGGTATGCCACTGCAGGCCGACAATACTGCTGCCTGGTTTTCAATCTTTGCTTTAATGGTTTGTTGCCATAGTTGTTTGCGTAGGGGTTGCGATGCATCCAGTTGATAACGAAACCGTTCGTTTTGTGTTGAATTGCCGTAGAGCGGTAGCATAAGTCCTACGGGCAGACTGTGGTTGTCGCAAGTAATGACTGCACAGTTGTTTTCAAGCAGTGCTTCAAGCAGACCTTGGGTGATGGTGATACGACGGTTGTCGAGCACCACCACACCAATGTCTTCTATCGGCTTCGTTATTTCTGCCTGCTTCTTCATTATTTCTGGTAATAGTTCGTTGCTTTCCACTTCGGGTAGCTTTATCACCATTTGCCCCATACGCAGTGAAAGGTAGGCTGGGTTGCCAAAATATAATGTCTTTTTTATCATAGGGTGTTGTTTTATGAGGTGTTAATATTCGCCAATGGCAACGATTTGTCCGATGTTGTTGACACGAACTTTTACGATGCCTTGAAGCTTATTTAAGGAAGTAATACGTTTCCATGTTATATCAAACAGGAGCTTTTCTTCCTTTACACTTGTTTCAAGATGATGCCTAAAGAAGTAATCTTTTGTCGCCAGCTTCTGTACCCTAAACAAGTTTGCGCTAATCATTGCATAATTCTTAGAATCAAGCAAATCAATCTCTTTAGGGTTAAATCCTGTCTTTTCGTTCGGGAACACGAAATATTCGTTACGCTTCATTGTAAATAAGAACTGCCAACCCTCGGCTTTTTTATAGTCACGGTCTACGATGGGTAGATGCTGGATAGCCCTTGCTGTGGCCTCAAAGTAAGACACAACGTGTTCTTGCAAGTTGCCATCGGCATCGCGGAATATGGCCACATGATGATTGCTGCTTGTACTTACATAGTCGGAAGGCATACGTCGTCCTTCGCTATCGCACATAGTTTTTCCTTGCACGTCGTGTTTGTCGTGTAAGGCCACAGCGTTGCTTACGCCACGAATGGTGACCCGCTTTATCTGTATGCCACGTTCGCGGTTTAGCCAGATGGGGTTCTCGTCAAGGTTTGAGAACGCCTTCTTGGCATCGCCTCCAAATTCATTTAGACGAGCTTGCAGAATTTTTTGTACGTGTTCGTCAATCACCTTATCTACCTTAAGATCCTTATCTATAGGTTTGCGTTGTGTAAAGATTGTTTCGTACGTCACAGTTTTAACCTTAGCAGGCACACACAATGTGTGGTCATCATTCAGATAAATAGGATTTTTCTCCATACTGTTACGTCCTGTAAATGCTTTTTTCGCATTGCCACCATATTCGGCCAACCGTTTCAGTAGGGCTTCACGATAGCGTGGGCTGGCCACCGTAGCAATTATTTCTTCCGTGAATGTCGATCCTATTTTCTCTTCCTTCACCACACAACAGCGCATGCTGCCATACACTGTTTCGTTATGAAGCTGGCAGCGCGGTGTTAGTTGCACTGTTTTTTTCTTTTCGCCTTTACACTTAATGGTATTTATATTGCGCGTGACGACCTTGTTTTTAGCTTTGGTCGACACCAGTATGTTTTGAAGTTGTCGTCTTGCTTCTGCTCTGAATACATCAAGGGGCATAGGTGGAACAAAGCGCAGTTTGCCATGTCCATCACGATATAGGCAAGTTTGTTCAATGGCGTATATGCTGCCAGCCTTATTGCTGCGTGCGTTCAGGTTGTTCAAATATTGAATAAAGCTATGCCGTGTGAATGCTATTGTTAGTGCATCCATAGCATGATGTCGGTGGTCGTTGCGTTTTGTCCAGTCTTTTATACGCTTTATTTGTCGGCCGTCGTGGTCTTTAAACGTTTCAGTTAATCCCAATTTGTCATACTTATCCCAATTCAGTTCTTTCATGATGTCGACCAGTTGCCAGTCATCACGCAAGCGGTCGGTCACAGCACCCGTTGTAGGTACCACCACCCGCACCATGCTTTCAAGAATTTCGCGAGCCTTACGAGCGATATATTGCGAGTCGCGCAAGTCGCGGTTGATAAAGCCTTCAGGTATGTCGGCCTCCTTCATCAGCAGTTTGTCGTGTTTTGTCTTGCTGATTGCGCCATCTGAATAAAGACTGCCGATACGTTTCTCATACTCTTTGGCACCCTCTTCGTCATATTTGTTAAGCACATAGTCGAAGGCCGTAGTGTTGCTCTTTTCAAGATTGGCTTGTCGTGCTTCAAGCGTTTTGTTTGAGAATGAGTCGTCAAACAAACGGGCCTGGGGTATGATATGTTCAATGTCAAACTCTTTAGAAAAGAGCTTTTCACGTGGAATGTATGTTTGCGAATAAAGCGTTTTATAGCCATTGTCTTTCAGCTCGAGCCACAGACGGTAACGTATGATGTCGTTTCGGCTTACATGTTGTAGCCCGAATTCGTCTTGTAAGATACGTCTATATTCTTCCTGTTGTGCTGTAGCTCGTGCTATGTCGGCTGTCATCTGTTCGCGTTCCTTGGCGCTCTTTTTCAGTTCGCGTGCCATCTCAATGCGTATCTCGTCGGGTTTTCCATATTGAGCCGACACCCCATTTACCACATTAATCATCTGGTTCAGAATTTTCTCAACCACAGGGTTACGCAAACTGTTGCGTGGTAGCAGAGGCAATGAGTCGACAAGAGGTTTCTTGTCAAGTTCTTCTTTGGTGAGTGAGCGACGTGAGTGTCTATATCCAGCATATTCGCACGCTACGCTATATTCGTTGCCATCCATCATATGAGGCAAGATGCGACGCATAGCTTTAGCGCTAAGGTTTCCATAATCGGGTGTGAATGTAATGGCAGCAAACACAGCGGCATATTCATGTTTCATGCCAAAGGTCTTGGCAATGTGAGCAATGAGTTTGTCGTTGCCCGTGGCCGAGTTGTCGCCAGCATACGAGTATAGCAGATGCCACAGTTGGTATGCAGGTTGCTGTTCAAAGGTTTTGCCTTCAAGGCATGGGTCAAAGTTGAGAAAATCAGACTTTATTTCCAGCACATCAAATATCTGAGTGATGGTAGATACGGTAGTTTCGTGCGACAGTTTTGCAAAGTCGTATTCGTTGTGTCCGCTCATGGAAATAATGGTTTGGCATGCTTTTACAAATGCCGCCAAAGTACGGTTGCCGTCCACCTCATGGAAGTTGAGGCTTAGTCCCTTCGCGTTCTAAAACAGCAACTTCAATATTTCGGTTGCCTTCATTCGCTCTTTAAGGCTCAGCTCTTTATATAAAGTCTGCTTTTCTTCTTCTGTAAGACAGCGGCTGCCATACTTATAGGCTGCTACCGTGCCAAACAGGTCGAGCTGTTTTTCGGGGATGATGTTGCCCGACACTTGCACATTATTTATTGTTTGCCATATCTTGAAACACTGAAACAGTGGCGACGATTTGGGGCACACACGCAGACCTATGGTTACTGTTTTCTTCTTTCCGTCAACAACAACCTCTTTAGTATCGTTCTCTAACTCGCAATACCCCACAAGGCCCTTTTGCGACTTCAGTTGGCGTTGATAAAATATCACGATGTCTCGCACTTCATGCTTCAATTCCGTAGTGAGCTCAGAATGATAAGAAGCCTGAGTTTCCCATATACGTTCAAACTCGTCAAGATAGTCTTGGCGGTAAAACACTTGGTTCTTCAAACTCGTGTTCGGATTTTGTTCAAGCAGTTGCAACTGATATTGTCCCACCGTTTGGTGATTGAAATACAGCTCTTTGCTACGATCGCTTATTTCTCCGAGGTATCCACTTGTGCCACGTATCTGTCCGTTTATCTTTTGCAACACGATGGCCAGCTCCTCCAGTCCTATCTTCTTTTCCAGCGCTTCGGTGCGCCAGCGATAGTTTTCTATAGTCTGTTCTGCCATCGTGCCGTTACGTTTCATGCCATTTATGCCAAAGGGTTTCGCACAAATGGCCCATGTTTGCTTTTCGTTTTTGTTCTTTATTGCGTCATACAGTTCTTGTGTCAGCAGTTCGGGGTAATAGGTTTGCTGGGTACGCCACACAGCCTTCAGTTCGGCAGTGAGGTCAGAGGGGTAAAAGTCGGGCAGATATTTTTTGCCCTTGCGCAATAGGTTAAAAACATATTGTCCTGGTGTAAGATGCTCATCGTACAGTTGGCGTGCCACGGTCATGCCATCAATTAGCTTTCCGTCTTCGCCCGAGTCGGCCTTACGGCTACTTTTATAACCACGCTTTTTGTTTATCATTAGTAGCACGCGTGCCAGTTCTTCAAGTGTTATTTCTTCGGTTACGGCTCGTGCTCTTAGTCGGCGTGTTTCAAAAGTGGTGCGGTTACCTTGTTCGCAAAGTATGGTTTCGTTCGTAATGAAGCCGTGTTCTTTTAATAAAGTCAATAGGTTTTCGCGGCGCAATTTGAAGCGTTGCAAGTTGCGCCTACTGCTGCGTTTCAGCGTTCGGTCAGCATTTGTTGTGATGGCTTTTCCCTTTTCAAAGTTCGATTGCTCGTCAACAGAAAGCGGATTAACCCTTACACCCAGTTTTATAATTGCCGACTGTTCGTTGTCGTTTTCTTTTTCATTTACCAAGGCCCATCCTATACTGGTTGTGCCTAAGTCAAGACCTAATATCTTTTTCATGTATTATCATTATTTATGCGTTATTGGGTAATATATTGGCATATTGAGTAATAGATTACAAATTTAGCAAAAATAATAACATCTGTTGTATAAAAGCCGAAAAATATTTGGTTGTATGATTGCTTTTCGCTATATTTGCAGCATGAATTTGAGCAAATCACAATAAGGATTATTCCGTTGTGAAAACATTAGGTTCGCCCATCGTCCTTAACGGTGGGCTTTTTTATTGAGTAAAGTTTGCTCGCACAAAAAATGATAATAATGTAGAAACAAAACAATTGGTGAATGGAAATAAATATATATGCTAAGATGATAGGTAAGGCGCTGGGGCTCAGCGAGCGCAGCGTCACCAATACTTTGCAGCTGCTTGACGAGGGTTGCACCATACCGTTTATCAGCCGTTACCGCAAAGAGCGCACGGGCAATCTTGACGAGGTGCAGATTACGGCCATCAGCGATGCTTATGATAAACTGAAAGAGATAAGCAAACGCAAAGACACGGTGGTGAAAACTATTACCGAACAGGGTAAGATGACCGACGACCTGCAGCGCCGTATCGATGCCTGTTGGGACGCTAACGAGCTGGAAGACATATACATGCCCTTCAAGCCGAAGCGTCGCACCAAGGCACAGGTGGCGCGCGAACAGGGCCTTGAGCCGCTGTCGCTTATCTTGATGATGCAGCGCGAGCGCAACATTGAGGTTGCCGCCCAGCGCTTTGTAAAAGAGGGGGTGAAAGATGTGGCCGCTGCCATAAAAGGGGCGCAAGATATTGTGGCCGAGATGGTGAGCGAAGACGAGCGCAGCCGACAGCAAGTGCGGTCGTCGTTTCGTCGTGAGGCCATCATCACCTCGAAGGTGGTGAAGGCGAAGGCCGACAGCGAGGAGGCCGCCAAATATTCTGACTATTTCGATTTTTCAGAGCCTCTTCGTCGTTGCTCGTCGCACCGCCTGTTGGCCATGCGTCGTGGCGAGAACGAGGGCATCTTGCGCATCTCTATCTCGGCCGACGACGAGGTGTGCCTCGACAAGCTGAAGCGCCAGTTTGTGCATGGCTTCGGGCCCTGCCAGGCATTGGTGGGAGAGGCCGTAGAAGATGCCTACAAGCGCCTGCTGAAGCCCTCGATTGAAACCGAGTTTGCCAATATGAGCAAGGAGAAAGCCGACGATGAGGCCATAGGCGTGTTTGCCGAAAACCTTCGCCAGCTGTTGCTGTCGGCTCCGCTGGGCCAGAAACGTGTGATGGGCATCGACCCTGGCTTTCGCACTGGCTGCAAGGTGGTGTGCCTTGACGCTCAGGGCAACCTGTTGCACCACGAGGCCATTTTCCCGCATCCGCCTGTAAACAAAGCTTCGGTGGCCGCCCATCAGGTAGAGCAGATGGTAGAGAAATATAACATTGAGGCCATAGCTATAGGCAATGGCACGGCCAGCCGAGAGACGGCACAGTTTGTGAAGCAGTTGCAGTTGGGTCACGACGTAAAGCAGTTTGTGGTGAGCGAAGATGGCGCCTCGGTATATTCGGCATCGAAGACGGCGCGCGACGAGTTTCCTGACGAAGATGTCACCGTGCGTGGTGCCGTGTCGATAGGTCGCCGACTGATGGACCCGCTGGCCGAGCTGGTGAAGATTGACCCGAAGAGCATTGGCGTGGGACAATATCAGCACGACGTAGACCAAAGCAAGCTGAAGAAGAGCCTGGACCAGACCGTAGAGAGCTGTGTAAACCTGGTAGGCGTAAACCTAAACACTGCCAGCCAGCATCTGCTTACCTATGTGAGCGGCTTAGGTCCCATGCTGGCCAAAAATATTGTTGAATATCGTAAGGCCAACGGCGCCTTTGCCAGCCGTGCACAGCTGAAGAAGGTGGCGCGTCTTGGGCCTTCGGCCTTTGAACAGTGTGCGGGTTTCTTGCGTATACCTGGTGCCCGTAACCCGCTTGACAACAGTGCTGTTCACCCTGAAAGTTACCACATTGTCGAGCAGATGGCAAAAGACAACCATTGCACTGTGGCCCAGCTGATAGGCGATGCCGCCAAGCGTAAGGCCGTAGACATTAAGAAATATGTTACCGACACCGTAGGCATGCCCACTCTGACCGATATTATGACCGAACTGGAGAAGCCAGGGCGCGACCCCCGCGAACAGATAGAGGAGTTTGAGTTTGATAAGAACGTAACCTCTGTCGACGACCTTGTTGCGGGCATGGTGCTGCCAGGCATTGTGACCAACATTACCAACTTTGGCGCCTTTGTCGACGTAGGCGTGCATCAAGACGGACTGGTACACGTGTCGCAGTTGGCCGACCGCTATGTGACCGACCCTACCCAGGTGGTGAAGTTGCACCAGCATGTAAAGGTGCGTGTGGTAGAAGTTGACCGTAAGCGCAACCGCATCTCGTTGTCGATGAAGAAGTTGTAAATAAAAAACTCGACAACATTGAACAACAAGGGAACAACAAAAACAATTTCTTTTCCACTGTTATGGGTGTAAGAAGTATTGTTCTTGTTGTTCCCTTGTTGCTTTTATTATTTCTTTCCCACGTTATCATTTCCCGAAAAGAAGGACTAAAGTGCTTGAAACCAATCTTTTTGTCGGGCGAAAGTCTTGAGAAAGTCGTCTCACACCGACCGTTATCCATGTTCATAACGGTCGGTGTGAACACGAGCAACGACCGTTCTCCATGTTCATAACGGTCGATGTGAGATGACTTTCTCATGGGTTTCGCCAAATTCTCTGCTCTGTTTCGCCAAATTCTCTGCAGTGTTTCGCCCGATTATAGTCCTGCCTTTGCAAAGAGATAACCATGTTCTTCTTCTTGAAATCTTACTGATTAGTCGTAATATACTGATAATCAATATTGTTTTAGATATAACATAGATAAAAGAAACAAATTAGGAACAACAAAATATAGAAACCCCAAGATGAAAGGATGAGAAAACAAAAATTAACATGGAAAACAATGATAAATTTCCGATTTTGACATT
>OLGA01003273.1_pt1 | contig 10582 bp, 8 predicted proteins | sample 1604881 | NCBI WGS metagenome assembly OLGA01 (sample SAMEA3888896, study PRJEB22519) | human gut metagenome | biome: human gut; feature: human-associated habitat; material: faeces | place: Denmark | collected 2009
CCTACTGCCAGAAGACCGGCATCATCTCCGGTTATGCTGACGGCAGCTTCAAGCCTGCCAACTCCCTGACCGGCTATGCCTTCATGAAGATGCTGCTGGGCGCTCTGGGCTATGACGCCGAGGTCGAGGGCTACACTGGCCCCAACTGGTCCGTCAACGTTGCTAAGCGCGCTCTGAACATCGGCCTGGCTGATGATCTGAACGGCGAGTTCAACGGCGTCAAGGCTGTCAACCGCGAGGAGGCTTGCCTGTACGCTCTGAACACCCTGACCGCTGACATGGTCGAGTATGATGCCAAGACCACCGTTTCTACCAATGGCACCACCGTTGTCATCGCTGGCTCCAAGGCCAAGGAGATGGTCAACAACGGCAACACCGATGGCAAGATCTTCACCAAGGACGGCGTCATGCAGTTCGCTGAGAAGTATTTCGACAACCTGACCGTCAAGACTGGTTCCGATGACTTCTCTCGTCCCGCTAACGTGTGGAAGGTGAAGGCTGAGGAGATCGGCACCTACACCAACACTCCCGACGCTTCCTACACCAAGAAGGTCGAAGTTGGCGACATCTACAAGGATCTGGGCCTGGGCTCCAAGATCGAGAAGAAGAATGTCTCCGTTTACGTTGACGGTGTTGCGAATGCCTCTCAGCCCGCTTACGCCATCACCAAGGGCGATGACGCCAACAAGTATGGCGATAACGGCGTTCTGACCGAGGTCTTCTATGATGACGACGCTGAAACCGTTACCATCACCGAGATCAACACCTACATCGGCTCCATCAACAAGACCGTCAAGGCTACCGACAAGAAGGACGCCTATGTGGTCGTGACTGCTGAGGGCCCCGTCCCCGTGCAGGGCTTCGACAATGAGTTCGAGACCGACGAGAAGTTCGAGGACGACGCTTATGTCCTGTACACCTATTCTCTGTCCGCCAAGGAGATCAAGTCCGTTGAGCTGGCTAAGAAGGTTGAGGGCAAGGTCACCGTCGCTGAGAACAGCGATACCAATAACAACGATAAGAAGGCTCTGACCATCGACGGCACCCGTTATAAGGCTGCTAAGATGATCGGCGGCGAGAACCTGGCTGACGTTTCCGTCAAGCAGGACTACACCATCTATGTTGACTCCTATGGCTACATGATCTATGTCGAGGAGAACGAGGAGATCGGCGATTACGCTCTGATCCTGAACATCAAGGGCGGTTCCGACTGGTATCTGGGCAACCGCGTTGAGCTGCTGTTCACCGACGGCACCACCAAGATCGTCACCACCGACAAGGATTACGCTGCCAAGAAGGGCATGACCAAGAACCAGATCGTCACCTACAAGGTGAACGATGGTGGCGAGTACACCCTGAAGGCTCTGGACTCCACCAAGACCTTCGCTGAGACTGACAATACCACCTTCAAGATGGAGAATGACAAGGCTGGCATCATTGTCAAGACTGTTGGCTCCACCAACACTGTTGTCACCGCTAACAGCGCTTCTCAGTTCGTTGTTCGCGATACCAACGATACCGATGATTACACCGCTTACACCGGCATCAAGAACGCTCCCTCCATCACTGCTGGCACTGTTGCCAACAAGGCGGACGTTGACGTTTACTACTACTGCAAGTCCGGCAAGATGGTCACTGTCATGTTCATCATGACCTCTGCCAACACTGCCGTTGAGGATGACAGCAGCAACGCTCTGTTCATCGCCAAGGGCTCTGTCTCCAACCTGATCCACGACAACGACGGTGACTACTTCACCTACAGCGCTGTGGTCAACGGCGAGATCAAGACCGTGAAGGTTGCCAGCGATGTGAAGGTGGGCAATGTTGCTATTTATCCCACCTCTAAGGATGTAAAGGACAACGTGGGCGGCCTGTACAAGAGCTACTCCGTTGATAAGCACGGCATCATCACCAACCTGAACACCTACACCACTTCTGCTAACGGCACCGTTGTCGATACCACGAAGAATGAGACTGCTGGTGTGTACACCGGTATCAAGAAGACCTCCAAGGAGTACACCATCAGCGTTGGTCTGAAGGCCGATGGCTCCTACACCGATATCCTCACCGTTGGTGATGACGCTAAGATCTTCTATGTCAACGATGACGATGAGATCTCTGTTTCCTCCTACAACGCCATCGCCGAGGACAGCAACGATAAGATCCATGTGGTTCTGAAGGACTATGTCGTGAAGACCCTGGTCATCTACGAGAAGTCCGGCAACACCACCAACAATAGCCAGACCCTCAATCCCGGTGAGAAGCCCGTTGACGCTCAGCTCGTCGGCAGCGACCTCTACATCAATGTGATTGATAACGACACCACCGCTGCTGCCAACGCTGCGACCAAGGTTCTGAAGGACGCTGGCTATCGCAGAATCGACCTCAGCAACGGTGAGGCGATTGATGCCAACGGCGATTACTTCTACTTCGATACCATCACCACCAATTACTACACTCTGAAGGTTGATGGTGAGGTTGTCGAGTATATCAAGAAGAACGCCAAATCTGAGACCACTCTGGGCCAGATTCAGGGTGAGGGCACTGGCTACATCAAGGATAACGGTGCTTCCGTTATTGGCTATTCTGCCAAGACCGTCAAGACCGAGGTTGTGAGCAACGCTACCGCTGCTACCGTCATCGAGACTGGTTATGTCAACGTGAACACCAATTCCGTCTCCGATGTTAGCGTTGAGGCTGGTTATGCCAAGGTTGGTTCCACCGTTAAGGTGACCTATACTGGTACCGTTGCTGCTAACGAGTCCCTGACCCTGACCTACAACACCGATAAGACCGTTGATGCCGTGAACAAGGTGTTCAGCATCAAGGCTGACAAGGACATCACTCTGGTCAAGGTTGATAAGGTTGCCACCTACACCGTGGCTGCTCCCACTGTGTCTGCCAGCCCCGTTAAGGGCCTGACCGTCACTGCCGTTGCTGACAAGACCTCTGCCAAGGCTGGCGAGAAGGTCACTGTGACTGTCACCATTAAGGGTGAGGCTACTGGTGATGCCACTCTGACTATTTCTGGTGCTTCTTGGCTCGCTCCCTCTGTTCCCACTGGTGTCACTTACACCAGCAGCACTGTGCTGACGGTTAACAATGGCACGAACCTCGGCGATGGCGTGACTGCTCAGTACACCATCACCGTCTCTGCCGACGTGAACACCAATGTGATCACTGTTGCGTAGTTGAAAAACCGTCTCTTTGAATATGCAAAGACATTTTCCCACTGGCTGCTTTAGCAGCTTCTTGAAGAACTGATAAAGCGACTGGTCGAACTGCTTTTGAATATTTAAAAGACACTCCCCGCTCCTTACGGAGCGGGGAGCTTTGTTTTTTCCCTTATTCTGCTTCCAAAATGGCAAATATGCCGTAGTTGGCCTTTCCGTTGGCCGAAACAATGCCGGAATTATTTGTATTGGTCCATGTAACGCTGTTTTCCTCCCATGTGGCCTGAAGCTGATGGGTCATTGACCCCAAATGCGTGGTTCCGATGGAAAAATCCCGGATCAAAACCGTGATACTCTGTCCGATGATGATTACCAGCACGGGTTTTGCCGGAAATGTCCAAGATTTCGTGGCTTCACCGTCCCCGGTGTAACTGGCCGTGTAAAATCGGCAGTTGCGCGTCCCCAGCGCCGTGTCGATCTTGTCCCAGTTGTCATTGAATTCCTCCACCAGAATGCGGTCCGTCCCCGCCCAGCGGGACAGCCGGTAGTTGGGTGTCTCTTGGCTTGCCATTTTGTTGCAAGCTAAAAATCGGTTGCCTGTATGAGAGCAGACAGATTCCAACTGTTTTTTTGTTTTTCTCTTACGAAACAGAAAACTTGATTTCAGGAGGATTGCGAATTGAAAAAGAGAAGCTTTTTTTCTATACTAAATTACGAAAAGCTGTCTGACAGCAGACGGCATATAGCATACAGATGGGGGAGGAAGAACGATGAAAGTAATCAAGTGGATTTATGCGCATGCCGAAGAAGTTATACTGTGCATATTACTTACTGCCATTGTGTTGTTTTCCGGTGCGCAGGTTGTTTCGCGGTATGTGTTCGGTAATTCTCTGACTTGGAGTGAGGAACTGTGCCGCTACCTGTATGTATGGAGTGGTTTCATGACGGTAAGCTACTGTATTCGCAGCGGCTCAATCATCAAGATTGATACGGTTGTGATGTTCTTACCCAAGATGATTCAGAAGGCATTGAATGTAGTAACTACAGTCATCAGCTTTCTGGTAGTGGCGTTTCTATTTAAGGCATCCCTCGGCGTGGTGAGTAATGTGATTACAACTGGACAACTGACTTCTGCTATGCGTTTGCCCATCTGGTTGGTCTACATTTGTGCTCCTATTGGCTACGGCTTTATTGAAATTCGCTTGGTGGAGCATTTGGCCCGAATTTTCTGCACGAATAAAAAGAATGAGGAGGCAGGCGTATGAGCATCGGCATTTTCTTTCTGGTTTTTGCGGCGCTTCTGGTAATTGGTACGCCTATTTGTCTGGTTTTTTCTGGTATGACCATTGCACCATATTTGGCTAACCACGCTTTCCCCTATGACATTACCGCTACTGTGACCTCGCAACTCAGTGGCCTGGATAGCTTTCCCTTGATGGCGATTCCGCTGTTTATGCTGGCAGGCGTTATTATGGCAAAGGGAAAAATTTCCGATAGAATTTTCAATATGTTCGCCTATTTTGTAGGAAACAAGACCGCTGGCCTCCCTTGCACAGTGGTGCTAACCTGCTTGTTCTACGGCGCTATCTCAGGCTCCGGTCCGGCTACCACGGCTGCCGTCGGTTCTATGTGTATCCCATTTCTGGTCAGCGTAGGCTATGATATTATTTTTGCCACGGCCCTGGTGGCGGTGGCAGGCGGTCTTGGCGTCATTATTCCGCCCTCCATTCCTTTCATTGTTTATTCCAGTGTGGCGGGCACCTCTGTTTCCAAGATGTTTATTGCAGGTGTGTTGCCTGGTTGCTTGATTGGCTTATGCCTGATGATCTACTGCTATATCTACTGCAAAATTAAGGGCGAAGATAAGGAAAAACTGAATGCACGTTATCAGGAAATTCGTGCCATTGGTTTCTGGAATCTGCTGAAAGATAGCATTTGGGCTCTGCTAACGCCGGTGATCATTCTGGGGAGTATTTATGGCGGTATCGCCTCCCCCACGGAAGCAGCCACCATTTCCATTTACTACGCACTGTTTATCAGCTTGGTGGTTTATAAGACTTTGACCATTAGAGAACTGCCTCATGTGGTAATGGAAGGTGTCAAAACTTACGCCCCCATTTTGTTTGTTATCGCGTCTGCAGTGGGCTTTGCCCGGGTTATCACTCGCTTGAATGTGGCTACTGCCGTTAGCCAACTCATCATGGGTAGTCTCCATTCCAAAGTTGTGGTGCTGTTGATGTTCAATGCTATTTTGCTGGTAGTGGGCATGATTATGGACACAGCCCCGGCTGTTTTGGTGTTTTGCCCAGTTATGTTACCTGTGGTTAAAGCCTTGGAGGTAGATCCCGTCCACTTCGGTATTATCATGGTGGTGAACCTGGCTATTGGTTTTGTGACACCGCCTATGGGGGTAAATCTCTTCGTGGCAAGCAATCTGACGAAGTTGCCTGTTATGCAGATTGCTCGGCGGGCTGTCCCGTTTATTGTTGCATTTTTGATTGCACTCTTATTTATCACGTTTATCCCTGCTATCAGCCTTGCGCTGGTATAATTCGACGGATGTTTCCTTTCTCCGGAAAGAAAACAATATATTACATATTAGGAGGGCTCATTGATGAAAAAGTTTTTATCTCTCGTTTTTGCACTGGCTATGGTAAGCAGTTTGGCCGCCTGCGGATCTTCCTCTGGCTCCAATAAGGCGGAGACTCCGGGTGACAGTACGGACAGTTCTAATACTGCTGCCGCCACCTATAATTTCGCCGTGGCTACCAACACTTCTCAGGATTCCAATAACCACGAGATGGTCCAAAAGTTTGCGGATCTGCTGGCTGAAAAAAGTAATGGCACCGTTACAGCCACTCTGTATGAAGCGGGTGCTTTGGGTGGCGATGCTGAGATGACCCAAGGCATTATCAATGGCTCCATTGACTTTATCATCGGTAACCCCGCTACCGTAGTGGACTATGTACCTGCTGCTGCTATTTTCGATCTGCCTGCTGTATATTCTGATTTGGACACTGTCCGTGCGGTGCTTTCTGATGAGGATCTACTGGCTGAATTGCGTACCGCTTACTCTACGGCTGGTATCGCTCTGCTGAGCTTTGGTGACTCTGGCTACCGTATTACTTCTTCTAATAAAAAAGTAGAAACCATGGCTGACTTTTCCGGTATTAAGATTCGTACCATGAATAATAACAACCACATCGCCTACTGGCAGGCTTTGGGTGCAAACCCCACGCCCATGGACTTTAACGAAGTCTACACCTGCTTGGAACAGCACACCTTGGATGCTCAGGAAAACCCCTATGATCTGATTTACTCCTCCAAGTTCTATGAGTGCCAGGACTATGTTATTGAAACTAATCACCTTCCGCACGTTTTGGAATTGATTGGCAGTCAGAGCGTTATGGATAAACTGCCTGAAGATATCCAGTCTTTGGTTTATGAGTGCGCTGCCGAGGCTGCTGAATATGAACGTCAGGTGGCGGATGATCGCATTGGTGACGAAAAAAAGGTCATCGAAGATTCGGGCACTGAAATTATTGTATTGTCCGACGATGTGCACGCTGCCATGGCCGAGGCTGCTGCCCCCATCTATGAGCTGGTCCGTAAGCAGGCAGGTGAGGATCTGGTAAATCTGGTTCTGGATCTGGCTGCCAAGTATAGCAAATAAGCAGGCTCTCCAAACATCTGCAATATGCTGAGGGGGCCGCAGAGTAATCTGCGGCCCCTTGTTTGAAAGAAGAGGTTAATCATGAAATACGACTTTCTGATCCGGAATGGTCATGTGATTGATACCGCCCAAGGTATCGATGGCAAGGCCGATGTGTTTATTTGCAACAGCAAGATCGTCCCCGCACCAAAGAGCCATGACTACGAAGTAGACGAAATAATCGATGCCTCTGGATACTATGTGCTTCCTGGTCTGATTGACTTCCACACTCATTTGGCTTATCGAGCCAGTGATTTTGGCCTAAATCCAGACTTGTTTACTCTACCAAACTGTATTACCAGTGCGGTAGATGCTGGCTCAGCTGGCCCTGGCGCCATTGAAGCCATGATTCACGAATCCATGGCCCAGAGTTCTATTACCATGCGATGTTTCATGAACGTTGCTTCCGGCGGTATGGTTACAGAGGAGTACTTTGAGAACAACAATCCGGATCTGTTTGCTATTAAGAGAATGGAGTATATCTTTGAGCGATATGCTGAGTATATTCTGGGATTCAAAGTTCGCATCGGCAAGAATTTCTCCAAGGATCAACGCCTGCGTCCTCTGGTAGGGGCTGAGAATCTTCGCGACCGTTTTGATCTGCCCGTATGTTGCCATGTGACATTGCCAGAAGATCCCTATGATGACATCATGCCGCTGCTGCGCAAAGATGACATTCTCTGCCATTGCTATCAAAAGCAGGGGCAGTATTGCATTTTGGATGAGAGTGGTAAGGTGCTGTCCTCTGTTCTGGATGCCCGCGCACGTGGCGTTATCTTTGATGGCGCTGCCGGTAGACGAAACCATGATTTATCTGTGATCCGTAAGTGCATTGATCAGGGTTTTCTGCCTGATGTTATCAGCACTGATGTTGTTATCCCGAGTGTGTACCGCAAAACCGTATTCTGCCTACCTTATACTATGTCCGAGTATTTAGAAGCTGGTATGCCACTCACTGATGTGCTTCGTGCCGTCACAGAAACTCCTGCACATCTGATGCATATGGATGGGCAGATTGGTACATTGGCTCCTGGTGCATTGGCTGACGTGGCCATTATGAAGTTGGCTGAACATCCCGTTCACTTTCAAGATCTGTTGGGTAACAGCATGGAAGGAAACCATCTCTTTGTACCCAAGATGACCATCAAAGCTGGCCAAATTGCCTACCGTGACATCGAGTTCACATTCTGAGTGGAATGTAAAACTCTGTGTAAAGCGTACGTTTATTTCAAAAAAGGTTTATAAAGTGCCCTCTTGCGCATTTACAATCTTGCTGGAATATTCTACAATAAAATTGTAAAATGTGGGAGGGGGATGTTATGCTGAAGAATATTAAAAAAACAAATATGACCCAACAGGTCATAGAGCAATTTAAGCAACAGATCTTAGACGGAAGCTGGCGGGTGGGCGAACGTATCCCTTCGGAAAATGAATTGGCGCAGACATTAGGTGTCAGCCGCAGCACCGTCCGTCAAGCATTACGCTCTCTGTCAGACTATGGGTTGCTTGATATACGACTTGGCTCTGGATCCTATGTTAAAAAACCGGAATCTGGAGAAATTATGAAAGCAATTCTTCCCACGGTAATTTTTCAGAAAGAGGATATGAGAGAGGCTCTGGATTTTTGCTGTATTTTTGAAGATGGTATTGCGGAAATGGCGGCAGCAAAGGCCAATGATGAAGACATCAAACAGCTGAAAGATATTCAACATCGTATAGAAACTACTGATGACTTTGCGAAGCTGGATTTCCATTTCCATATGAAGGTGGCAGAGATAACTCGAAATTCTGTTGTAATTCAGACCTACACAATTCTTAACGATCTGCTTAGTGCGACCATGGAGGAGATGTACCGGACCAATGGTTTAGATGCTGGTGTTCCATACCACAGGGCGCTGATTGAAGCATTTGAGGAGCATGACATTGAAAAGGCGCGTGCTATTATGAAAGAACACGTGTGTTTTCGGAGGGAAACCTACTTAAAATTGTGTAACTTTGACGAAAAGTAGGCGCGGAATGTGCTTTTGTGCACATGGAGTCCTTTATCAGTTTTTAAAATAAAATAGGAGTGAAGACATAAGAGGCAACTTCCTACTGCAATTTCTCCCCGTATTTCTTCATCAACATTTTGTATGGCTATGTGCGTTTGGCGTTCGTCAACATTTTGCTCGTGCACACACTTGCCGTCTGGCGAGTGAAGCAGGAAGAGAAGAAAGCGAACCGCAATACAGCGGAGACTTAGGAGAATATGGAAGATATGGAGCCGCTGGAAATCACAGAGAATATACTTGGGGTTTTCGACTCGGAATCGAGCGTTTATGTGCTGGGATTTGAAATGTATGACGATAAAGGATAACCCCTGCGCCGTAAGGCGCAGGGGTGTGGTTTTCCTTGACATTCTCCTGTAACTTGCTATAATGAGGGTAGGAAAAGGGCGCTGCGACAAGCGGTTAGCCCAGCGAAAGTTAAGTTCTAATCAAAGATCAGAAAACCGTCACTTGGCAGAGTGGCGGTTTTCGCGTTTCTTTACAACGATGGTAATTGTGTAAGTACCAATGTGAAAAGTAATACGCATGATTCCACCTCCTCTCAAGAGGTGTAACCAAAACCGCCTGCCGTTGCTTGCAGCGCACCCGCGCTCCATAGGTGCAGTCTACCACGCTGTCGAATTTTTGTCAACATACGGGAATGGCGGCGGCAGGGTGATCGCGGGCGGATGTGGGCATCCACCTCTACAACGGGACGTCGGGGACGCCGTCCCCCACAGGCAGCAGCCCCACTCGAGAATTTTGTCAGCGCGCGGGCTTGACACGGGGCGGGAAATCGCATACAATAAGGAGTAACCGTGCAGACCTCGCAGGAGTAGCCTGTACACCGCCGCTGCAAGAGAGACGCGCCACCGGCTGAAAGCGCGTTGCGGCAAGGAGCAGGTCAAGACAGCGAGCGAGCGGGGATGGAAACATCCACGGCGCGCTCCCCGTAACAGGAGCATCAAAGGGCCGCAAGGCCGAATTTGGGTGGCACCACGAAGTGTTTTACGCTCTCGTCCCAATGCAGGGGACGGGAGCGTTTTTTTGTTCCCGCACCACACACTATCCGAAAAGGAGATCGCCATGCAAGCTGTTCTGGACTTCATCAACAAGCACCACTACGACATCTTCATCCCCCTGACGGCGCTGGCGGTGCTGCGCATCATCGTGTGCCGCGCCCAGCTGAAGAAGATCGCCTCCCTGCGGGAGAAGAAGGGCGCGTATCACGCCGTGGGCGGCAACTACACGGAGATCGGCGTGTGGCTGGGCACGCTGCCCGGCTTCGTTCTGGCGCTGGCGGCTCCAAAGCTGTGGTACGCCGGGCTGGTGCTGGCCGTGATCGGCGGCATTCTTCTGGGCAAGACCGGGAAGAAAAAGGGCGCCGAGCTGGACGATATCTACCGGGAGGTGGCGCTGGAGCTGAAGCGCGAGGCTGAGGCCGAGGCCGCCCGGCAGGAGGCCTCCCGCGCGCTGGAGGGCGGCGCGGAGGAAATACCGGAAGCAACGGAAATTACCGAAAATAAAGGAGAAACAAACAATGGCTGAGATGACGCCCCGCACACTGTCGGGCTTTATGGAGCTGCTGCCCCGGCCGCAGCAGCAGATGGAGCGGATGATGGACATCCTGCGCCGCACCTATTCCCTGTACGGCTTCACCCCGCTGGACA
>OLGA01003278.1_pt1 | contig 10568 bp, 14 predicted proteins | sample 1604881 | NCBI WGS metagenome assembly OLGA01 (sample SAMEA3888896, study PRJEB22519) | human gut metagenome | biome: human gut; feature: human-associated habitat; material: faeces | place: Denmark | collected 2009
TGAGCCGAAAGATCGCGCTGCCGCTGCTGGTGGCAGCGGCGCTTGTCAGCATCATCTTAGCAAGCCGCACCCCGCAGCCCATCATAGAGGAATTGCCACCGGAGGAGGCTGACGCGCCCACCGCGCTGCTCACGCAGACCGAGGAGGCCGGCGGTTAGACTGTCACGCTGAAGGTCTACGAGCCGGATGAGGCTGGCTATGCGCGCTACGCGCTCTTTGGCGCGGACGGTGCGGAGATCGACATACCGTTCGGCGTGGATCGCGGCACTTGGATCGGAAATGGGGACGCTGCCGAAAAAGTCTCCCTGACTGCATGGGACGATGTGCTCGGATTTCCGGGCTTCGAGCTTGAAACGATCCAAGGCATAGTTATGACTGTTTGTGACTTCTATGCGCTGACGGAGCAGGGCTTCGTCTATGCGGGCAGGACCTTTGGCTATGACTTTGATGATGCGGCGGAGGGCGACGGCGCGCCGTGCGTTTTTGTCTACCGCTGGAACGCCGCGGAGGGTGGCTCTCAGCGCAGTGAGGTCGACTGGGATAAGGCGGACGCGCAGCTTGCGCGCCTGAGTGCGCCCCTCGGCGTGACCGCGCGGGCGGAGACCTATCACGCACAGGACAATACCGTTACGCTGACGCTCTACACGGAAAGCGGCACGAAGGAAACGACGCTGCCGCTTACCACAGATGTTCTCGGTGAGTGGTCCACGGAATAAGCGGAATGCGTGGACTAGGATAAAAAAGGAACCGATTCTTTTGAATCGGTTCCTTTTTTATTGAAAATCTTACTTGGCCAGCACCTTTTTGAGCTTGGCGAAGCGGGGGAGGGAATCCTCCTTCGGGAGTTTCGGCTCGCCTTGAATGAGGGGCAGCACATAGTCGATGAGCTCCTGCTTGACGCCGTTGTGTGCATCGTTGATCCACTCGAGCGGGATCTTCTTTTCATAGTTTGCAACGGACGTGAGCGGAAGGAGCTTCGTCTTGCAGGCGTAGTGACCGTTCACGGTCTCGCGCTCGAAGGCAACCATCTTGTCGGTGATGCCGACAACGGCGTTTTCTACCGCGGCACGACCGGCCATGACGGCCTCTTCAATGTCGGTCTCAGAGGCCAGGTGTGCGCCGCAGCGCTGGAGCAGCGACAGCTCGATGCCGCGTACCTTCGCGCCGGTCTTTTCCTTCACGATGCTCGCCAGCAGCGCGGCGAGGCCGCCGAGCTGCGCGTGGCCAAAGCCGTCCGTCGCGCTGGTCTTGGCCTCGGAGACAAAGCTGCCATCGGCATAGTGGATGCCCTCGGATACGGCGACCATACAGCTGCCGGTCTCCTTATAAACGCGCTGGACGTCGGCAAGGAAGGTATCCATGTCGAAATCAGTCTCGGGCAGGTAGATGAGGTCGGGACCCGCGCCGTACTTCGTCGCGAGCGCGGCGGCGGCAGTCAGCCAACCGGCGTGGCGGCCCATGATCTCGACAATGCAGATCATGCCCGTGTCGTAGACGTGCGCGTCCTGATAGACCTCCATCAAGCTCGTCGCGATGTACTTGGCGGCGCTGGCGTAGCCGGGGCAGTGGTCGGTGCCATAAAGGTCGTTGTCGATCGTCTTGGGAACGCCCATGACACGGCACTCGTAGCCGACCTTCTGCATGTACTTGCTGATCTTATTGCAGGTATCCATCGAGTCATTTCCGCCGTTGTAGAAGAAATAGCGGACGTCGTGCTTTTTGAATACCTCAAGGATGCGCTTGTAATCGGTGTCGTCCTCGTCGGGGTCCTTCATCTTGTAGCGGCAGGAGCCGAGGGCGGAGGAGGGGGTGTACTTTAAAAGCTCCAGCTCCTTCGGGTCTTCCTGACTCATGTCGAACAGGCGGTCTTCGAGCACGCCCTTGATACCGTGCTCTGCGCCGTAGACATTCGTGATGCAGCCGGAATCGAGCGCCGTGCGGATGACGCCGTAAGCGCTCGCGTTGATGACGGAGGTCGGGCCGCCGGACTGGCCGATGATGCACGCGCCTTTCAATTCACTCATATCGTTTCTCCTTCTTTAAGCCTTGCCGGCGCAGCCAAGCACGTCGATGAGCTTATGGCGCACCATTTCCTTGATGTTGGCGCGGGCGGGCTTCAAATACTCGCGCGGGTCGAACTTGTCGGGGTGCTCGTCGAGGTAGGCGCGCACCGTACCGGTCATGGCGAGACGCAGGTCAGAGTCGATGTTGATCTTGCAGACGGAAAGCTTTGCGGCCTGACGCAGCTGCTCCTCGGGCACGCCAATGGCGTTGGGCATCTTGCCGCCGTGCTCGTTGATCATCTTAACATACTCCTGCGGGACGGAGGAGGAGCCGTGCAACACGATGGGGAAGCCGGGCAGACGCTTGGAGACTTCCTCGAGCACGTCGAAGCGCAGCGGGGGCGGAACGAGAATGCCCTTTTCGTTCACGGTGCACTGCTCGGGCTTGAACTTGTAAGCGCCGTGGCTCGTGCCGATGGCGATGGCGAGGGAGTCGCAGCCGGTCTTGGAAACGAATTCCTCAACCTCCTCGGGGCGGGTGTAGGACGCCTCATGCGCGGCGACCTTGACCTCGTCCTCGATGCCGGCGAGCGTGCCGAGCTCGGCCTCGACCACAACGCCGTGGTCGTGCGCGTATTCGACGACCTTCTTCGTGATCTCAATGTTCTCGGCGAAGGGCTTGGAGGAGGCGTCGATCATCACGGAGGTGAAGCCGCCGTCGATGCAGGACTTGCAGGTCTCAAAGTCCGGGCCGTGGTCGAGATGCAGCACGATGGGGATGTCGGGGCAGCACTCGACTGCGGCCTCCACGAGCTTAACGAGGTAGGTGTGGTTCGCATAGGCGCGCGCGCCCTTGCTGACCTGCAGGATCACGGGCGCGTGCTCTTCCTGACAGGCCTCGGTGATGCCCTGCACGATCTCCATGTTGTTGACGTTGAACGCGCCGATGGCGTAGCCGCCGTCATACGCCTTCTTGAACATTTCGGTAGAGGTAACGAGTGGCATGATATCGTCTCCTTTTGTAAAGTTATTTCAAATGATTGGTACGTTTGGTACTACCTGTATTGTAGCACAGAAAACGGAAAATACAAGAGAAAAGTGAAAAATATTTCCTTAAAAAAGAGAGACAAAGTGTGTGCTTTGTCTCTCTTTCTCTCGTCAGATGTTGGCCTTGATCGTTGCGGCGATCTGATCGGCGGTCAGACCGTACTCGCGCAGCACGTCGGCTGCCTTGCCGGACTGGCCGAACTGGTCGTTCACACCGATCTTATGGAATTTGCAGTTGACCTTGCCCATGAGGACGTCTGCCACCGCGTCGCCTAAGCCGCCGATGACACTGTGCTCCTCAACGGTGATGACCTTGCCGCACTTCTCCGCCCACGCAGTCACACATTCGGCGTCGATGGGCTTGATGGTGTGGACGTTGATGACGGCGGCGTCGATGCCGTCCTTGGCGAGCGCTTCCGCCGCCATGAGGGATTCATTGACCATCAGGCCCGTCGCGAAGATCGCGACATCCTTGCCTTCGCGCAGGACATTGGCCTTGCCGAGAACAAAGGGCTTGACCATGTCACCCTCAAAAACAGGCGTGGCGAGACGGGCGAGGCGCATATACACGGGGCCGTCGAAATCGGCGATCGCCATGGTCGCGGCTTTGGCCTCGTTTGCGTCGGCGGGGCAGAGAACCGTCATGCCGGGAATCACGCGCATGAGCGCGAGATCCTCGATGCACTGATGGCTGCCGCCGTCCTCGCCGACGCTCACGCCGGCATGGGTGGCGCAGATCTTGACGTTGAAGTGCGGATAGGCGACGGAGTTGCGGATCTGCTCGTAGGCACGGCCGGCGGCGAACATCGCGAAGGTGGAGCAGAAGGGAACGAGACCCATCGTGCTCATACCGGCGGCAGCGTCGACCATGTTGGCCTCGGCAATGCCGAAGTTGTAGAATTTCTCGGGGTGCGCCTTGGCGACCTTGCAGGTCTGGGTCGCGTTGGCAAGGTCGGCGTCGAGCACGACGACCTTATCGTTCTTTTCCACCAGCTCGATCAGCGCTTCGCCGTAAGCCTGGCGGGTCGCAATTTTATCAGCCATGTTCGTTAACCCTCCAATTCCTTCAAAGCCTGATCGCGCTGCTCGGCGTTGGGCGCCTTGCCGTGCCAGCCGACCTGATTTTCCATGAACGAAACGCCCTTGCCCTTGACCGTGTGGGCGAGGATCGCCTTGGGCTTGCCGGGCATCGTCGGCTTCGAGAGCGCGGCCTCCACCGCGTCGAGATCGTTGCCGTCCGGCAGCTCCACAAGGTCAAAGCCGAAGGCGCGCAGCTTTGCGCCGAGGTCGCCGAGGCTCATGACCTGATCGTTCGAGCCGTCGATCTGCAGACCGTTGTTGTCGATGATGACGGTGAGGTTGTCCAGCTTATAGTGGGCGGCGGCCATGTAAGCCTCCCAGATCTGCCCCTCCTGACTCTCGCCGTCGCCGACGAGGGCAAAGACCTTCGTATCCTTGCCGAGGTGCTTGGCGCCGAGCGCCATGCCGACGGCGATGGACACGCCCTGACCGAGCGAGCCGGTGGAGGCGTCCACGCCCGGGACCTTTTTGGCGTCGGGGTGGCCCTGCAGGATGGAGTGGAGCTGACGGAAGTTCGCGTATTCGTCGCGGGAGATGAAGCCCTTGGCGGCAAGCACCGCATAATAGCACGGCGCCGCGTGGCCCTTGGAGAGCACAAAGCGGTCGCGGTCGGGATCGTGCGGATTGCTGGGATCGACGCGCATGTGGTTGAAGAAAACGCTGGTCATCAGCTCGACGGCCGAAAGGGAGCCGCCGGGATGGCCGCTGCCGGCATTGGCCGTCATCGTGATGATGTCGCGGCGCACCTGACGGCAGACCTTGGAAAGCTCTTGCGTGTTCATGGAAGACCTCCTTGCAAAATTTCATTCGCTCAATTTGACAGTATACCGAAATATGGACGTAAAGTCAATTCATTCCTACGACATATTGTGGCCGATTTCCGTCTTTTTGCATACGTTGGGAGAGGGGAGGGGAGAGGCCATGCTCGCTTTACTGCCATATGACCGCGCCGCGGCGGTGCGCTATGCGCACCTTTGGGCCTACGGGCGCAATCCGCGCTATTATGATTACGAAAGCATCGGCGGCGACTGCACGAATTTTGCGTCCCAATGCATCTATGCCGGTGCGGGTGTGATGAACGACACGCCGACCTTTGGCTGGTACTACATCAATGCCAACGACAAAGCACCCGCGTGGACGGGCGTGGAGTATCTCCATAATTTTCTCACGCGCCGCACGCCGTCCGCCGGCCCGTTCGCAGGGGAAGTCCCGCCGGAGCGCATCCGGCCGGGCGATATCGTGCAGCTCTCGTTCGACGGCGCCGGCTGGCAGCATTCGCCGGTCGTCGTGGCGGCGGACCGTCCGCGCAGCTATGCGGACATCCTCGTCGCCGCGCACAGCTTCGACGCCGATGACCGCCCGCTGTCCACCTATGAATTTGTCCGTGCGCGCTTCCTGCACATCGGCGGCGTATACCGGCAGGGATGATTGACAGAGACGGAAAAAGACAATAAAATTTTTGAGCCGGTGAGATATTGGCGGACTCTTAGCCGTTCTATTGGCAGAAACACCGTTCACGAAGCGGAGGGAGCTCATGGTTACCTGGATGACGATGCCCGAGGATCAGACCGAGCGGGAAAAATTTCTGCGGCTCTATGGGGCGTGTGAGAAAAGAGTATACGCCGCGGCATTTCGGGTGCTGCGTGATCCTGCGCCGACCGAGGACGCTGCTCAGCAGGCGTGGCTCCGCCTTCTGCAAAGCTGGGAGCGTGTCTCAACGTTCGGCTTGGAGGAGGCGTGCGGCTATGCGGTCACGGTCGCAAAGAACGCGGCCATCGACCTGCTGCGCGCACAGCGGCACACGGTATCCTTTTCGGATGAATGGGAACCGCCCGCGCCGACGGACAGCGCAGGGGAATACGCCCACCTTGTCTCGCTCGTACGGGCGCTGCCGGAGGGCTACCGCCGTGTGCTGGAGCTCAAGCTCGTTGAGGAACAGAGCAACCAGGAGATCGCTCGCCGTCTTGGACTGAACGAGTCCACTGTGGCTACGCGCATCCAACGCGGAAAGGCAATGCTTCGGGAACGGCTGAAAAAGGAGGGGTACTGCTATGAGTAGTAATATGGACGAGCTGCTGCGCCGTGCGCTGATGGAAGCAAACGCGCTTGATGCGGAGGAGATCTCCGCGCCGCCGGGACGCTCCGCACATTACCAAAGAGAACGGCTGCGCCTGTGCGCGTCTCCGTTCGGCTGGGCAAGGCAGCAGGCAAAGCCGCTGTGGAAACGGATGCTCCGCGGGGCCGCGTGCTTTTTGCTTATCGGCACGCTCCTGTTCGGCACGCTTATGGCAGCCAGCCCAACGGTCCGCGCGGCGGTGGCACGTTGGTTTACCGAATATAGTGAGACAGGGGAGAACCAATGGCTGAGCTATTTCTTTACCGGCGATATTGTGTACACCTCGGAAGACGAGCCGATGCCGGTTTTTACGATCACCGCGCTGCCGGAGGGCTATGAAGAGAGAGCCGACAAGCGGGCCCGGTTCGCCAGCACGATCGCCGCTTCGTTTTATTACAAGGCTGATGAGGGCGAGGACTATTCCATCTCGCTGACCTATACGTATATGCAGGATGACACAAGATGGCACTATCCGGCGGACCCGGAACGATATGTCTACCGTCCCGTGGCTGTAAACGGCCATGAAGGAATGCTCGGCATCTATCGGGAGGAGAACGGCAGCGAGCGCTGCAATTCCATCATCTGGATGGATGAAGAGACAAATTTCCAATTTCAGATATCCTTTGCATGGGATGAACTGCAGCTCACCGAGAACGAGCTGATCGCCATGGCGGAAAGCGTACAGATGCAGGAAAGCTGAGAAAGCAGAAAGAGACGGAGCATTCCGTCTCTTTCTCATTTTTCTGTTTCATTTTTCCTCGGCGGTTTCACGCGTGACAAGGGATTTGCCTTTGCGGCAACACGCAGCGCCTCGTTGTCGATATGCGTGTAGATCTCCGTTGTGTTGAGGTGCTCATGGCCCAGAACCTCCTGCACGGCCTTGACGTCCACGCCGTTTTGCAGCATCAGCGTCGCCGCTGTATGGCGCAGCTTGTGCGCAGAATACTGCGTCGAGTCGAGCCCGGCCTCGCTCAAGTGCTTTTTCACCAGCGCGTGGACCGTCGAGCGGCTGACGCGCTCGTTGCGGGAGGAGAGGAAGAGGGCGTTCTGATCGCGCCCGACGATGGGGCGGCGCACGGCGAGATAGCCGTTGAGCGCTTCCTTGCACGCGTCGTTGAGGTAGACGATGCGCACCTTGTTGCCCTTACCGAGCACGCGTAGCGCGTCGTCCTGAATGTCCGTGGTGCTGAGCGCGCAGAGCTCGGAAATACGCAGGCCGCAGTTCAGAAAGAGCGTCAGGATGCAGTAATCCCGCTCGCGGTTCTGTCCGTCCACCGAGGACAACAGCTGCACGCTTTCTTCCAAGGTGAGGTATTTCGGCAGCGTTTTCTTGAGCTTCGGCGAATCGAGGTCCTTGACCGGATTTTCCTTGATCAGGTGGACTTTGTTGGTCAAATACTTGTAAAAAGAGCGAATCGTTGCAATTTTACGCGCTCTGGAGGCAGCATTGAGACCATAGCCGGAGGCATCGCTGTTCTGATGCAGTACGCGCTCGCGGCTCAGATAGGTCATATAGCCGTAGATGTCCGTGAGCGTGACGGAGGACACGAAATCGAGATCGACGTCCAGAATGGATATTTCATTCAGCTCCAGACCGCGCAGCGATGGGTCGCGCGTCTGCTTGAGATAACGGAAAAAATTCCGCAGATCGAGAAAGTATTCGTCCACGGTTTTTCGGGAGTGCGCCTTGATCGTTTCATGGTAGGAAAGAAAGTCGCGCAGGATCGGCGGCGCTTCGGTACGGTAATCGTTCATGAGCTTTCACAAAAACAGCTGTCGTTCAAAGCGGGGGACCTCGATCGACCTAAAGATATAATTGAACAAAATAAAAATTTTGTTCAAAAGAGGGAAGCCCTGAAACGCTTCTTCGGCTGTTTCTGCGTTCCTCCTTTCCGTAAGGATAATTACTTTACAGAGGTGCTTTTGGTGTTTGGCTGTGTGCCAGGTTGAGCACGCCAGGATGAACGCGAAGCGTGAAATCCTTGCAGTGCGAAAACCTTGCACACAGCTTTTTTACCTCGGCCATTGTAGTCCTTTGGGCAAGCCTAAAATATAGTCGGCGCTCACTCCGTAAAATAAGCACAGGGTTATGATATGCTGAATTGGTATTGCTCTTTTTCCGAGTTCATATTCGCTATAATAGCTCTGTGTCGTTTTTAGAATATTCGCAACGTTGGTCTGTGTCAAGTCCCTGTCAATGCGAAGCTCTTTCAATTTGTCTCCAATTTGCATAATTTGTCAGCTCCTCTTTTTGGTTATGGCGATGAATTATAACATAGCTGATATGTTAGCTATTGACTTTAGCTGATATCTCGGCTATTCTATTTTACAGATAGCTGACATCTCGGCTATAGCTAATCTAATCAAGTGAGGTTGAAGCTAATGAAATATGTTCTTGTTGCTTGCGAGGAAAGTCAAGAGGTTTGTAAAGCTTTTCGTGCTTTAGGTGCGGCCGCTTTTTCCTGCGATTTGCAGCCTTGCTCTGGCGGCCATCCTGAATGGCACATTTTGGATGATGCTTTTTGCTGGCTTGATGGTGGCTGTTTTAGGACTATGGATGGTAAAGAACATTTTGTGCCGGCATGGGATTTGCTTATTGCTCATCCGCCTTGTACCTATCTTTCTAATGCAGGTGCTCGGCATTTGTATAAAGGTTGTCGGTTAAATGAGGAGCGTTATCAAAAGGGCTTGCTTGCTGCACAAGATTTTTTTGGCTTTTATGTTGCTCCTGTTCCGCATATTTGCGTTGAAAATCCGGTTCCGTCACTTGTTTTTGGTTTGCCGCAATACTCTCAGATAATTCAGCCTTGGCAGTATGGGCATGCTTTTACGAAGCGTACTTGTCTTTGGTTGCACAATCTGCCTCAATTAGTTCCTACTTGTGTTGTGCAGCCGACTGCTTCTTTTTGTCCGTCTGGCTCTTATTCGAGGACGCATGAAGAGCGGTACCGCGGGATTTTTACAAAGGATAGAGCAAAAAATCGTTCAAAAACTTTTTCCGGTGTAGCTGCGGCGATGGCTTCTCAGTGGTTGCCGTTGCTCTGATATCTACGGCTATATCAAGGTTTGACCTTGTAGCAATATTTAATCTAATCACGAAAGGAAAAAGAATCATGGAAGAAAAGTACACAGTTATCGGCATTGAGCATCGCTCCTATGTGAGCAAGAAGACCGGCAAGAACGTTGAGGGCTATAACCTCTATCTGACGCAGGAAGTCGATGATAAGAACGTTCTCGGCGTCCGCTGCTATTCCGAGTGGCTTTCCCCTGAGATGTACTCCGACGAAATCGAGGTCGGCTGTGAGGTCTCGCTGGGCTATAACCGCTTCGGCCGTGTCGCTGGCGTTACCGTCCTCTGATGGCTTGGCATCCGGTCATAGAAGTTCGTCTTGCAAAGGCTTCGGACGTGGCTGCGCTGGAGGACGAAAATGCTCGTCTCAGGCGTGAGCGAGACTATCTTCGGTCGCAGTATATGAACGAGTGCGAGATTAACCTACGGCTGGAAGATATACTTCGCGAGCATGGTATTTCTCCAAAGGGGTGAGGGGTTCTCCCTCCCCTCTCCCCTTCCATTTCTCCCCTCTCCTATCCGTTACAAAACAAAAATACAAATTTTTCTTTTCAAAAAGGATAGAGGGGGCTACTACCCGGCTTTCGTTTATCTCTTTCCTTGCTGGGGGCGAAGTCCCCAGTATGCACTATGATTTGTGAGGTTCGTACATGGAAGAAGTTCTTGAGCAGGTCCCTGAAATCGTGATGATGGAAGCACCGGACTATAGCGGCTATCTCTCCTCGCTCACGGAGCGCGTCAATGAGATTACCACGCTAATCGGCGGTATTCAAGGCTTTCTCATTTTCGGCGCTGTCTGCATCCTCGTGTGGGCTACCTACAAGTTTTTCCGGATGTTCTTCTAACGCTATATCGCGGGCTGGTGTAACGGTAACACGGTAGGCTCTGAATCTACAGCCGGTGGTTCAACTCCATCGCCCGCAACCAAAGGGGCCTTTCCCCTTTTTACTCAAGCTAATCTATAACGAAAGGAGCGTTGCTTTCAGGAAGTCGTTGCTGCCGCTACCACTCTGTCCGGCGTCGTGACCAGCTCCATGCTGTCCGGTGTCCTCAACGAGATCGTGGGCCTGCTGCCCGTCGTCGTTCCTACCATGATCGGCTTTATTGCTCTGCGCAAGGGCATTAGCTTTGTTCTTGGTATGCTTCGTGCCGCCTAACGTAGGCGAGACAATGAGCAGGGGAATTAGTTTCCCCTGCTCAGTCTGTCGAGGAACCCGGTCTGTACTCAGGAGCAGACTGGGTCTCGAACATA
>OLGA01003286.1_pt1 | contig 10550 bp, 12 predicted proteins | sample 1604881 | NCBI WGS metagenome assembly OLGA01 (sample SAMEA3888896, study PRJEB22519) | human gut metagenome | biome: human gut; feature: human-associated habitat; material: faeces | place: Denmark | collected 2009
GGAAGCTACGATATTGAGTAACTCGCGTACATCGGAACCTTTTAGTTTTATGAGACATAATGTATTATCGAAAGGGAAGATAGAATATATTTCGCCCAATGTAATATCTCCCTGCATGAGTGGATTGCGTATCCCCCCTGTATTGATAATCGCAAAATCGACCGGTTGACCGAAATCTCGTTGAGCTTCGGTTTTTATGATGTCGGCCGAGAGGTTGGTCAATGTCTGCCCGGAGCCATGTATTGGCTCGATTTCCCGATGACGATACTCATTATACTGTCGACACTTGTCTTGTATTTATCGACTATCTGTTCCATGAGCGGTTCGGGAGTCTTGTCCCAGCGGGCATCGACGGGAATGAGTTTGTAAGAAATGTCGAATTCCTGTCGGGACGTGGAGCAGGACGAGAGGATTGACAAAACGACCGAAAGACAGCCGATGGAACAGTATGTATTTAATTTCTTCATAACGATTTAGTAGTTTAGTTTCGAGGTTCTATGGTAATGCAGCCCAAGTAAGCTCCGCTCATTCCGGTTTGAGCGATGAGTACGTTTTTCCCATCTTTGTTTTTGACTTGGTATTGTAGGGTAGAGAGAGGATTATTGTCTATACTGTCGGGGTTGATGACCGTATGCGAATGTCCCCCGATGATGATGTCTATGTCGCTGCTTGCTGTCGCTATTTGTGGGTCGGTGACGTCTTTTTTGTCTTGTGCCGTGTATCCTAAATGCGATATGGCCACGACGATATCCGCACCTTTTTGTTTAAGCAGAGCGGCGGTTTCGTTGGCTGCTTGGATAGGATCGTGGAATATCACTCCTTTACACGATTCCGAAGGAATGAGATTGGCGGGATTGACGTTCAGGGCTAAAAATCCTATTTTATATTTCCCGACTTTTTTAATGACCCACGGTTGCAAGGTTCCGTGCAAAGGTGTGTGGGATACGTCGTAGTTGGAAGAGATAAAATCGGCTGTCGAGTTTTTTATCAGTTGAGCCAGTTTGGTCATACCCGCATCGAATTCATGGTTCCCGATAGTGCGAATATCGTAACGCATGGCGTTCATCGCTTCGAATTCGGCATCGCCTTTGAAAAGGTTGAAATAGGGTGTCCCTTGGATAGCGTCGCCGGCATCGACTAATAATACGTTGGGTTCGGCATTGCGGATACTGTCTATGATAGCCATGCGTCGCGTTGCCCCTCCCAAACCTCCGTATTTTTTGTGGGTGGCTGCGAAAGGTTCCATTTGGCTGTGGGTGTCGTTGGTGTGCAGAATGACGATGCGTTCGGTTTGTGCCAGTCCGCACAAAGAAACGGACAAATATATGGCCGTTATTCCTATGAGTTTTCTTATCATGATGTGAAGAATGTTAGTATGTCGTTTTTTCTCTTGGACGAAATTACAAATTTGAAGATAATATATCAAAAAATTGCTCCCAAGATTGAATTTTGTTAACCTTGCAAGAGCGGTTTGTCCGAAAAAATCGACGGCATATTTGTTTATGTGGCGAAAAAGTCGTTACTTTGCCCCGCTTTTCGTAATCTCTGGCAAGACAAGTGGCTTGTGAATATTGCGACAATTATTAACTAATTAATTCACAATAAAATGGATTTGATTAAAGTTGCCGAAGAGGCATTTGCAACCGGCAAACAGCATCCGGAGTTCGGACCGGGCGACACTATCACAGTGGCTTACCGTATTAAAGAGGGTAACAAAGAGCGTATCCAGCAATATCGCGGTGTAGTAATCCGCATTTCTGGAGAAGGCACAAAAAAACGCTTCACAGTGCGTAAGATGAGCGACAACATCGGAGTAGAGCGTATCTTCCCGATTGAGTCACCGTTTATCGACAGCATCACAGTCAACAAGTTTGGTAAAGTGCGTCGTGCAAAATTGTACTATCTGCGCAACCTTACAGGCAAGAAGGCTCGTATCAAAGAGCGTCGTGTTGTCAACAAGTAATCGCACAGCAGAACGTAGCGATACAGAGACCGATGGTTGGAATCCCAACCATCGGTCTTTTTTTTGCTCGCCACGGGCTTCTACAACCGCTCTTCGGCGGTAGATGCGCGTGCATCGGTGTCACGGGGTAGGCGAGCCAACCCCGTGCTAACGTATGAAACCGCTCTTCGGCGGTAGTTGCGTGCGCCACCGGTGTCACGGGGTAGGCAAGCCAACCCCGTGCTAACGTATGAAACCGCTCTTCGGCGGTTTTTTTGATGCATCGCTCCGTTGGATGGCGGTTGTAGATGCGCTATTCTGTGTCTTTTGGAAGGAATAAGTGCAGCATCACCACGCTGATGAGAGCCGACATGATTGATCCGGCGAGGATTCCGAGTTTGGCGTCGGCAAGCAGCAACGCATGCTGTCGCGGGTCGTATGCGAGTCCGGCAATGAAAAGAGCCACGGTGAAACCAATGCCGCTGAGCATACACACACTTGCAAACGCCTTCCACGAACTGCCTTTAGGCAGGCGCACGAGTTTTGTGCGAATGGCGAGCCAGGAGAAAGAGAACACGCCGAGGAATTTTCCGAGCACCAGACCCAGCATTACGGCAAGTCCGATACCAGAGAACAGGTTGTCGAAACCCATGCCTTGGAAAGATATTCCAGCGTTGGCGAAAGCAAAAACAGGGATAATCATAAAGCTTACCGGCGTGTGAAGGTTGTCCTCCATGTCCTGCAACGGGCTGATGACGTGGTCGGACGCCGTTTCAATCTGCTTCAGCATATCCACCTGCCTGTGGGTCAGGATACGCGCGTTAGAGTGCTTTCCGGTGATTGTCTGCTGCGGGAACGACGCCACGCACTCACGGATCTGTTCCACCGATTTCAGCACCGACGACTTTATTGTGGCAGGGATGCAGAAGGCAAGCGCCACACCCGCGATTGTGGCATGGATACCAGAGTTGAGCACCGCATACCAAAGCGCCAGTCCGATTGTCAGGTAGAACATCTTGGAGCGTATGCCCTTGATATTTCCGATGATCAGCAACAGCAGCATGACACCGGCATACAGCAGATATGCCGCATCGAGATGAGCGGTGTAGCAAGTTGCGATTACTATGATTCCACCAAGGTCGTCGGCAACGGCGAGAGTGGCGAGAAACACCTTCAACGCCAATGGCACACGCTTGCCGAAAATCGACAGCACACCGAGCGAGAAAGCAATGTCGGTTGCCATAGGCGTGGCAAGTCCGCGCATCGCGTCGGCATCGGCAGGCGCACATAGCCAGAACACAAGCACCGGAATCAGCATACCGCCGCAAGCACCGATAAGTGGGAGCATCGCGTTGCGTGGCGACGACAGTTCGCCAACAAGAATCTCACGTTTTATTTCAAGGCCTACGGAAAGGAAGAAAATCGCCATGAAGAAATCGTTGATGAGGTCGAGAATAGTCATCGTGTGACCTCCGTGGCTGAAAAGGTTGAAGTCGCCCACCGATAGGCTGACCGTTTGATTCCAAAATTCAAAATACGTTGCGTTCATCGAAGTGTTGGCAATAACCAGAGCCAGCACAGTGGCGGCAATCAGAAGCATGCTCGACGTCACATAAGTGCGGAACATCTTCAAAAACCGAAAACTTTGTAACATTCTTCTATATATGTTTCTAAAACAATGGCGGGCAGTCATAGCCCCAATCTTTTTCGGGAGCAAAATTAGGGAAATATTTCTGCATACACAAACGAGCCGCGGCACATAGTCAGCACCGCGGCACGTTTAAGCCTTTCAGTCAGGGATTTGTGTCAGAACTTATAACCGATGGCGAAGTTCCATCCCTTGTTTTTCATAGACCAGCCCAAATCGTGCGCTCCAGCCACATTGCGCAGACCGCGCTGATAGCTGATGTTGAACACATAGAGGTCCATCACCTCCACACCTGTGCCAATCTGCACACCGCAGTCAAAATTGCGGTGCTGCCACACGTCGTCGCCGTAATAGTCGCGTTTTCCAGTGATGTAAGAGTATCTTCCCGGAGTGTTGCTCGGCGCGCTGACCGCAATTGCCGTCACCTCGTCCTTTCCGTCGCCGATTCCGAAGGAGAAGTATGGACCCGCTTCCACGTCCCACCGCACGGCGTTGGAGATGTTGAAATGGAACGAGGCCAGGACAGGGATTGAGAACGCATACCTGCGCGTGTGTCCGAGGTTTGTCTCAAGAGCGCGCCTGTCGGCATCGTGGCGTATTGTAGAGTAGTCGTAACTGCGGTTCTCGAAATAGAAGCCCGGCTGCATGCTGAAGAAGTCGCGTATGTTAAGGTTCATCACCACGCCGGCAGTGAAACCGCGTTTCCAAGAGAAATTACATTCCTCGCCAGCGTGTGGAATGTCGGCAGACAAATTTGATGAAGAAATGCCGAATCTCACCCCAAGGTCAATCATCTGGTCAGGCACAGAAGTGTCGGCGAATTCGGCAGCCGAGGCAGTCGCCGCCACAGCAAGCAAAGAAAGGGCAAAAAATATTTTTTTCATAACTGTCGTGATTAATTCTAATGTAAAGGTATCGTTTTTTCGTTAATATTGGCAACGTAATGCTACAAAACGCACATTTTTTCATCCTTTTGGATGAAAAAGACTACCTTTGTAGTCCATAAACCAAAAGAATATGAAAACAATAGCGATAAAATCATTGGAATCGTTGCCACAGGCAGCGGCCGAGTTTGTCGAAGCGATGGGCGACTACACCGTGTTTGCCTTCAATGGCGAGATGGGAGCCGGCAAGACAACGTTTATCAACGCGCTTTGCCGCGCGCTTGGAGTGGAGGACGACATCACCAACTCACCGTCGTTTTCAATCATCAATGAATATCGTTCGGACACTACCGCCGAACTGATTTATCATTTCGATTGTTATCGGTTGGAGAGCGTCGACGAGGCGGAGGACATCGGAGTGGAGGACTATTTCGACTCTGGTGCCGTGTGTCTTATCGAATGGCCGGAGCGCATAGAGGAACTGTTGCCCGCCGACACGGTCCGTGTCGACCTCAAAGAGCAGGAAGACGGCAGCCGCCTTCTGACAATGACCTTCCCGGAGGCGTGATGGACAGCACCGACACAGCCGTGCTTACGGCAATCACCGTGGTGTTCACGATAAGCGGACTCCTCGCAATTGCGGCGTCGCTGTTTAACTGGAACTGGTTTTTCAACACCCGCAACGCCCGTATGCTTGTGGGGCGCTACCGTCGCCGCACGGCGCGTTGTGTCTATTTCGTGGCAGGCGTTCTGATTCTTGCCATGGTTGCGGCTATTCATTTGCGCTTGGCAGACAAAATTTAGGAAATCGATAAAAACGATATATATTATGTCAACAAAAAAAGAAATTCCGGTGCTGCTCCTGACCGGTTATCTCGGCAGCGGAAAAACGACACTTGTAAACCACATATTGACAAATGAACGCGGCGTGAAGTTTGCCGTAATAGTGAACGACATCGGCGAAGTCAACATTGACGCCGATCTGATACAGAAAGGCGGAGTTGTAGGCGCAAAAGACGACAGCCTCGTTGCATTGCAGAACGGATGTATCTGCTGCACGCTCAAGATGGATCTCGTGGAGCAAGTCTACGACCTTGTGAAGTCGGGCAAGTTCGACTATATCGTGATTGAGGCGAGCGGCGTGTGCGAGCCGGCACCGATAGCGCAGACCATCTGTTCAATCCCGCGTCTCGGCGAGGCATACCGCAAGTATGGCATCGCCCGTCTTGACTGCATTGTGACGGTAGTCGACGCGCTGCGACTGCAGGACGAGTTTGGCGGCGGCGACAATCTTACGCGCAAGGATATCGGCGAGGAAGATATTGAAAATCTGATAATCCAGCAGATTGAATTCTGCAACATCATTTTGCTCAACAAGGCATCGATGGTCAGCCCAGACCAGCTGAAGCGCATCAAGGCCATCGTCAAGACAATTCAGCCGCAAGCCAAGATAATAGATTGCGACTATGCGAAGGTCGACCTTGACGAGATAATCAACACAGGGATGTTTCATTTCGAACGTGTGGCAACGTCGGCGGCATGGATTCGCGAGATAGAGCGTCCGTTGGATGAGATTGAGGCAGAAGAGCATCATCATCACGACGATGAAGAGGATGAGGATCATGAGCACGAGCATGAACATGAGCACGAGCATGAACATGAACACGAGCATGAACATGAACACGAGCATGAACACCATCATCACCACCATCATCACGAAGGCGGAGAGACGGAAGAGTACGGCATCGGCACGTTTGTCTATTATCGCCGTCCGGCGTTCGACATTCATAAGTTCGACCGCTTTATGTCAACAAAATGGCCTAAAAACGTGATCCGCGCCAAGGGCGTCTGCTATTTTGCCCACAACCGCGACATGTCGTTCCTCTTCGAGCAGGCAGGCAGCCAGAAGCAACTGTCGGAAGCCGGTTTGTGGTATGCCACCGCACCGGAGAACGAATTGGCGGAGATGATGAAGCAAGAACCAGGCTTGGCGCGCGACTGGGATGAGAAATATGGCGACCGCATGCAGAAAATCGTGTTTATCGGTCAGCATCTCGACAAAGCGCAACTTGCCCACGACCTTGACGAGTGTCTCGAAGAATAGAATATAAGAACAAAAAGAACCATATTGTATGAATAAACGATTTTTCAAGTCGCCTGAGTTTCTGGTGTGGCTCGGTTTCGGGCTGTCGGCGGCAGCGTTGCTGTCGTATGCCCTGTTGTATTCTCTGACCGCGGCAGGGACTGTGGCAGGCATGTCGGGCGGAGTCACGGCATTGTGCTGGCTGACTGTCGTTGGCGGACTTCTCGGACTTGCACTTTCCGTTTGGTGCATGATGCGCTGGGCGCTGTTCGACACCCCAAAATGGCTGCACATAGCGAGCGTTGCGATTAGCGTCGTCAACATTCTGTTTCCTGTGCCCTCGTCAACGTTTCTATTGGTGTCGTCGATGGTGGGCAAGGAAAATGTGGAGGTGAAGCTGCCGTCGGAGTCGGATAAAGAAATCAAGCCCGACATCGTTATCGCCATTGACTCGCGTAAAGGAGTGCTCACAGGCGAAGTGAAGAACGACAGTGTCAAAATCGACGCGCTGGAGCTTTCGCTCACCGACCTTGACTATGAGGGCAAGCTCGGCAAATGGGCATCCCGGATTCCGGAAAAAGCCAAGGTGACGTTTGAGGCTGATGAAAAGGCAAAATTTGACGATGTGCAGAAGACTATGGATGCCCTCAGCACCGCCGGTGTGAAATTCAGAATGGCGGCAAAAGAATGACGCTTCTGCAAGAAATACAATAAAAGAAAAAACCCTCCGGAAGGAGGGTTTTTTGTGATATGAAAGGAAAAATTTTTATGCTTATTTAGCAAGGGCAGTAGCCACGTCGACGGCGCAAGCCACGGTGCATCCAACCATAGGGTTGTTACCGATTCCGAGGAATCCCATCATCTCAACGTGAGCAGGAACTGAAGAAGAACCAGCGAATTGAGCGTCAGAGTGCATACGTCCCATAGTGTCGGTCATACCGTAAGAAGCAGGACCGGCAGCCATGTTGTCTGGGTGAAGAGTACGGCCTGTACCACCACCAGAAGCTACTGAGAAATAAGGCTTGCCAGCGAGAGTGCGCTCCTTCTTGTAGGTTCCGGCAACAGGGTGCTGGAAGCGGGTAGGGTTGGTAGAGTTACCAGTGATTGACACGTCAACACCCTCTTTCCACATGATAGCCACACCTTCGCGAACATCGTCGGCGCCGTAGCATTTCACTTTAGCGCGAGGACCGTTTGAGTAAGGGATTTCCTTAACCACCTTGAGGTCGCCAGTGAAGTAGTCAAACTCAGTCTGAACATAAGTAAAGCCGTTGATACGAGAGATGATCATAGCGGCATCTTTTCCAAGACCGTTGAGGATTACGCGCAAAGGCTCTTTGCGAACTTTGTCGGCTTTGGCAGCGATTTTGATAGCGCCTTCAGCAGCAGCAAACGACTCGTGGCCAGCCAAGAAAGCGAAGCACTTAGTCTCTTCGCGGAGCAAACGTGCAGCGAGGTTGCCATGACCAAGACCAACCTTACGGTCGTCGGCAACAGAACCAGGGATGCAGAAAGCCTGGAGACCGAGACCGATAGCCTCAGCAGCCTCAGCGGCGTTTTTGCAGCCTTTCTTCAACGCGATGGCGCAACCAACAACGTAAGCCCATTTAGCATTCTCGAAGCAGATAGGCTGAGTTTCCTCACAAGTCTTGTAAGGGTCGATGCCGGCAGCGTCGCAGATAGCGTTAGCCTCTTCAATATCTTTGATACCGTTTTCGTTCAATGCAGCAAGAATTTGCTTGATGCGACGGTCTTGACTTTCAAATTTTACTTCTCTAATCATAAAGCGGTCCTCCTATTATTCTTTACGTGGGTCAATATATTTAACAGCTTCGTCGAAGCGGCCGTAGTGACCTTTTGCCTTCTCGATAGCCTCTTTAGGATCCTCGCCGTTTTTGATCATTTCCATCATCTTGCCGAGGTGGATGAACTCGTAACCGATAACTTGGTTTTCTTCGTCGAGAGCCATGCGAGTGCAGTAGCCTTCAGCCATTTCCAAGTAGCGAGTTCCAGTTTTTGTAGTACCGAACATTGTACCAACCTGGCTGCGCAGACCCTTGCCGAGGTCTTCCAAAGAAGCGCCAACAGCCAAACCGCCTTCAGAGAAAGCCGACTGAGTGCGGCCGTAAACGATTTGCAGGAACAATTCGCGCATAGCAGTGTTGATAGCGTCGCAAACGAGGTCGGTGTTGAGCGCCTCGAGAAGAGTCTTGCCAGGGAGGATCTCAGAAGCCATAGCGGCAGAGTGGGTCATACCTGAGCAGCCGATAGTCTCGACCAAAGCCTCTTGGATTATGCCTTCCTTAACGTTCAAAGTAAGTTTGCAGGCACCTTGTTGAGGAGCGCACCAGCCGATACCGTGAGTAAGTCCGCTGATGTCCTTGATTTCTTTAGAACGCACCCACTTGCCCTCTTCAGGGATTGGAGCGCAAGGGTGGTTGGCACCCTTCTTAACGCAGCACATTTGCTGTACTTCATGAGTGTAAATCATAACGCGTCTTAATTTAGTTCAAATAAAAAGATTCTATATATATTCTTCTGTCAATTCACCGATATGGAATTTACGATTGTCATATACGCGCAAATCCGTTACAAAGATAGTGCAAATTGAGCGAATAAGGTTAAGAATATCTTTAAATTTAGTATTTTTGTGGAATGAAAAGGATTGCAATCAAGATAGGCAGCAATGTGCTTGCCCGGCGCGACGGCACGCTCGACATCACCCGGATGTCGGCATTGGTTGACCAGGTGGTCAGTCTGCGCCGCGCAGGAATGGAAGTGGTTATGATATCGTCGGGCGCCGTAGCCGCCGGGCGAAGTGAGATGCGTGGCGTCGACCGCCTTGACACGGTCAGTGCCCGCCAGTTGTTTTCGGCGGTTGGACAGGTGAAGCTCATCAATCACTATTATGAGTTTTTCCGCGACCACGGCATGGCGTGCGGTCAGGTGCTGACGCTGAAGGAAAGCTTCTCGACGCGTCGTCATTATCTCAATCAGAAACATTGTATGGAAGTGATGCTTGAAAATGGAGTCATCCCCATTGTCAACGAAAACGACACCGTGTCGCTCACCGAGCTGATGTTTACCGACAACGATGAGCTGTCGGGACTCATCGCCACGATGATGGATATGGACGCGCTTGTGATATTGTCGAATATCGACGGCGTTTACGACGGCGACCCATCGTTGCCGGAGTCGCGCGTCATCCGCCGCGTGGAGCCCGATGCCCGGATGGATGTCGATGCCATAGTAGGGCAGTCGCGCTCCTCGTTCGGGCGCGGCGGCATGGGCACCAAATTCCGCACGGCGCGCAAAGTCGCCGACGAGGGCATCACCGTCTATATCGCCAACGGCAAGCGCGAGAACGTGCTTACCGACCTTCTTCTTGACGGCACAGATGTGCCCTGCACAGAGTTTGTGGCAGAAAGCCGTGGCGTGTCGAGCGTGAAGAAATGGATTGCCCACAGCGAAGGATTCGCCAAAGGGGAAATCCATATTAACGAATGTGCCACGGATATACTCAGCTCGGAGAAGGCAGCCAGCATTCTTCCGGTCGGAATCACCCACATCGAAGGCGAATTTGAGAAAGACGATATTGTACGCATCATGGACTTCCAGGGCAATCAGGTTGGTGTAGGAAAAGCGAACTGCGACTCCGCACAGGCCAGGGAAGCAATGGGCAAACATGGCAAAAAGCCTGTAGTACATTACGACTATCTGTATATCGAATAAAAAACATAAAACGTAAAAAGGAGCAAATGACTACAAATTTAAACGGAACTTTCGCTGCTGTACAAGCTGCCAGCCGGGAATTGGCATTGCTGAGCGACGACACCATCAATCAGATACTGAACGCGGTCGCTGATGCTGCCATTGCCGAAACACCCTTTATCCTGTCAGAAAATGAAAAGGACCTGGCACGGATGGACAAGAGTAACCCGAAGTACGACCGGTTAAAACTGACGGAAGAGAGGCTGAAAGGCATCGCTGCCG
>OLGA01003287.1_pt1 | contig 10549 bp, 9 predicted proteins | sample 1604881 | NCBI WGS metagenome assembly OLGA01 (sample SAMEA3888896, study PRJEB22519) | human gut metagenome | biome: human gut; feature: human-associated habitat; material: faeces | place: Denmark | collected 2009
TATTTGGCCATCAGTAGTGCGCCAGTGATCAGGTGGAACGCCTCATCTGTGACCAGTTCCGGAGACGCAAGGTCCGCAAGAGTAATATTGCAGCAGCCGACTGCAATGGCCTTCGCCGCCTGGTAGACGCTGTATAACTCCGGCTCAATCCCTCCGAGACGGACGCTTTGAAAGTCAAAACCGTCGTTCCCGCATTTCCAGACCATTCTGCGCCAAAGGCTCTCGTATGCCGTGAGCAGGAAGAGGGCCGCTTTGTTCCGGTCAGACAGACGCCAGCAGCGTTCCCGCCAGTATGTCCATCTTCGCCGGTGGGCATTGGACAGGAAGAATTGAGGGTTTCTTTCTCTGAGTTGCTGATGCATCCGTTTTCGGAACTGCGGTCCCATAGAGGGTGCGAAGCAGTCCCGCACGAACTCATTCATCTCCAGTACACCTGCTTCGATCCGTTCCTCCAGACAGGTGCATTCACACAGGCGGCACGGATGCTTGCGGTCATAGTTCTGGCAGTATTCGCACGCCACATCTTTGGGCGTGTAATGAAATGGGCTGCGGTATATTCCACCGCCTCTGGGTTTTTGACCGGGCTGAGACATCATCAACTGCTCCAACGCCTGCAGCGGCGTGTCTCGCATGAAATAGTACGGCATAAGCGAACTCCTCTCTGAAATGAAAAAAGGGCCGGAATCTTATTGCCAAGACTCCGACCCGTTCCGTTTGATATTACATTGTCTGTTCCTGTGTGGCTTGTTCCAAGGCTTCTTCCTGCTGCCGGATTCGCTCGTCCAAATCTGGCACACACTCCTCAATCTGCTGCTGAACACTGCGGATCATTTTTTCCTGCTTTCCCGTGAGTTCAAAGAAATCTCCGTCTACAGAGTCCGCACAGCAGCGATAAATCTCAGTCATCTGTTCTGGGGTGAAAAGCCGTTCCTTTTGAATCAGCCCGGAGCGGATGGCAAAGTCCTGTTTGGCTTCTGCATAGTTCTCCATGAAATAGTGGCCATGACATACACCTGCGCGCCCATAGGCCCAATCCCATGTGACGAAGTGGACTCCGTGTTTACTCTGAACTCCAGCCAGCACAGTGCCATTGAAATCGGCCAGCACCTTGTAGCCGTCCTCTAAACCATCGGCTTTCAAAACGGGCGCTGTCTCCATCTGGCGCATATATTCCGCTGTGTTTCTGACGATCTCATACACCTTGTCCTTGGCGGCGATTCGCTCCGGCTCGTCAATATCCTTATTGCGGTAGGCAATACCGCCGCTCTCGGTCACTTCGCACAGCGGCGCACCGTCAAGCAGGATACACAGCCTGTCAGTGTGAACTTCGTCCAACTGGAAACCCTCCTCGGCAAGGACGATTGCTGCTTCTCTGAGGTAGCGAGTCTGCGAATCTTTACTGTGGTCGTTCATATCTGTTTTCCTCCGTCGTTGATAAAATAAAAAAGCGCCCATCTTCGTATTGAAAATGGACGCCAAATGTGTACTTGATTTAATTGTTGTGGGAAGCGGGGAGGTGCATCTGAACCGTAGATAGAACAAGACCGTAAGGCGTTGGCCTTACGGTCTGTTGTTGGTGGAGATAAGCGGGATCGAACCGCTGACCTCTTGAATGCCATTCAAGCGCTCTCCCAGCTGAGCTATACCCCCATGGAACCGGAACCCCTTGATTTTACTGGACTTCCGGGATATTAACTTTTTAGATGCCGCGTTGCGATTGCGGGTTGCTTTACTGGTGACTTGCTCTCCCAGCTGAGCTATACCCCCGATTCAGTTCTGCGCCGCAGCTCATCGCTGTCGACTTGCTTAGTATAGTACGTCCTGGCTCATTTGTCAACAACTTTTTTCAAAATTTTTCAGTTTTTTTCGAAGCCGGGGGAGGGGGCAAAAGCTGCCCCTTTTCCCACCGGCGAAGCTCACTTCCCCTTGCCGCAGTCCGGCCCGGTGCAGAGCTGCTTCACCGCCTGCTGGGCGCCGGTGGCCGCCAGGCCCGACACCACGCCGATGGCGGCGGCGGTGATGGCGTCCCCCCGCCGGGAAGCCCGGCATGATATACAGTCCCGCCACCCCCAGAGCGCCGCCCAGGGCGGCGCACACCGTGGGGATCCACCGGTCCAGACGGCCCAGGGCCCGCATGGCCTGCCCCACCGCATAGGCGATCACCGTGATGGCGGCCACGCCCGCGATTCCGAAATCCATGTCTCGCCTCCTCCTGCCCCAGTATATGTGCGCACGGGGCAGACAGCCACCGGCAGGGAAATTTTTTTCACAATTCAGGCAAAGAAAGTTTGCAAATAAAATATAGGTGTGCTATAATGTTCACCGAATTGATTCGGTGGAATCCGACAAATTTTATGGAGGGGTAATCTTATGACCAATCAGACTATTCCCAAGCGCAGTGAAGTTCCGGAGGAGATGACCTGGAACCTGAAGGACATGTTCGCCAGCGACGAGGCCTGGATGACGGAATACGAGGCCATGAAGGCGTTCCCCGCCAAAATCGCCGCCTTTCAGGGCACCCTGGCCCGCAGCGCCGGGGACCTGCTGGCCTGGTTCCGGCTGCAGGACGAGATCGAGCTGCGGCTGAGCGTGCTCATGGGTTATGCCAGCTGCAAGGGCGACGAGGACACCGGCAACAGCTTTTATCAGGACGTCCGGGGCAAGGCCATGAACGTGTATGTGTCCATCGCCAGCGCCGCCGCCTTTGCCACCCCCGAGATCATGGCCATTCCCGAGGAGACCCTGAACGGGTTCTACGCACAGGAGCCGGAGCTGGAGACCTATCGCCGCAGCCTGTACCAGATCCGCCGCCGCAAGGACCACATTCTCTCCCCCGCCGAGGAGCGCCTGCTGGCCTCCGCCGGTGAAATGGCCAACGCTTCTGAGAACATTGCCGGCGTTTTCCGCAACGCCGACCAGATCTTCCCGGACGTCACCGACAGCCAGGGCAGCGTCCATCCCCTGACGGACGCCACCTTCGTCCCCCTGCTGACCAGCCCCGACCGGGAGCTGCGCCGCCGGGCCTTCGAGACCTATTACAAGCAGCTGGGCCAGTACAAGAACACCATCGCCGCCACCCTGGACGGCCAGTTCAAGCAGCTGTGCTTCTTTGCCAACGCCCGCCACTATGACAGCACCATCCAGGCCTCCCTGGACGCCACCGAGGTCCCCGTGCCTGTGTACATGAACCTCATCGAGGCCGTTCACAACAACCTGGACAAGATGTACCGCTACGTGGCCCTGCGCAAGAAGCTGCTGGGCGTGGACGAGCTGCATATGTACGATGTGTACACCCCCATTGTGGCCGACGCCGACCAGGCCATCCCCTATGAGCAGGCCAAGGAGACCGTGCTGGAGGCCCTGCAGGTGCTGGGTGAGGACTACGTGGACCTGCTGAAGGAGGGCTTCAACAACCGCTGGATCGACGTGTACGAGAACGTGGGTAAGCGCAGCGGCGCCTACTCCTCCGGCAACAGCCGTCCCCACCCCTATGTTCTGCTGAACCACAAGGACAATCTGGACTGCCAGTTCACCCTGGCCCACGAGATGGGCCATGCCCTGCACAGCTATCACAGCTGCAAATATCAGCCCGTCAGCACCAGCGACTATGTGATCTTCGTGGCCGAGGTGGCCTCCACCTGCAACGAGGTGCTGCTGATGCGCCACCTGCTGAAAAAGACCACCGACAAGAAGCAGCGGGCCTATCTCATCAACCACTTCATGGACCAGTTCAAGGGCACCGTGTATCGCCAGACCATGTTCGCTGAGTTCGAGCTGGCCATGGGCAAGATGGCCGAAAACGGCCAGGCCCTTACCGCCGACGCCCTGTGCCAGAAGTACCACGAGCTCAACAAGCTGTACTTCGGCCCGGATATGGTGTCCGACGACCAGATCGCCCTGGAATGGGCCCGGATCCCCCATTTCTTCTATAATTACTATGTGTTCCAGTATGCCACCGGCTTCTCCGCTGCCGTGGCCATTGCCAACCGCATCCTCAAGGAAGGCGCTCCCGCCGTGGCAGACTACAAGAAGTTCCTGTCCGGCGGCTGCAGCACCGACCCCATCAGCCTGCTGAAGATCGCCGGCGTGGACATGAGCTCTCCCGAGCCGGTGAACAGCGCCCTGGCCCTGTTCGGCGAGCTGGTGGACGAGATGGAGCAGCTGGTGTAAGCGACACTGCCCCATCCAGGCATACCGGGCCGCGGCCCGGTATGCCTGGAATGATAAGCATCCCTATTTTTCCCGCACGTCCAATATCGTACACAGCAGGGAGGCGCTGGCTTCCCTCCTGTAGGCGTCAAACTCCTCCCGACTTAGGCGGTATGGGTGTCCCCAGGAGGAGACGGTGAGATAGTCTTCATCCATGGCGGTGACGGTGACGAAGTGGGCGTTGGTGGAGCAGGCCGGAGGGCCGCTTTCCCGGCCCGGCGTGTAGAAGGCGGTTTCCACGTTCCGCCACACCCGGGGAAAGTTCCTGCCGATGGACAGGATCACCGGCACGTCCCGGTCCAGCAGCTCTCCCATCCGGGTCCACAGCCGGTCCCGGCTGACCCCCCAGGAGGCCCGCAGGGGGATCCCCTGACGCAGGAACACGGCGTTCAGCCCCAGGGCGATGGCCCAGCCGTTGGTACCCACCGGCGGGACCACCGGCATATACCGGCGGCTCAGCTGTCTGGCCCACCGGTCATACAGGGTCCAGGGCACCGGCCCCCCGGCAGACGCCGATTGCGCCGAACCGGTCTCCCGCTGCCGCGCCAGATACAGCAGCAGGTCCAGGGCCGCGATGACCCCGCAGCCATACCCCCGCAGAACCGGGCTGTCCGACCACCGCTGGCTGCCGCCATAGGACAGGCGGCCGTCCTTCAGGACGGAAATATACTCACCCTTCAGCGTATGTTCTTCCATTTCTGCACATCCTCCCCATAAGTTTCCTTTACTATACCGTTCCCGCCGGGAAAAGTCAACGTACCCCCGGGGGACTCTGTATAATCCTACCAGGTTGGTGCCTTTAATTGCTATATTTTTAACATTTTTGCCAAAAAAACACATAAGTTTCCTTTGTGGAAAATGCCGTGATTCCTCCCGGAATTTTTGTGCCAGTCTCCAAACTTACGGAATCAGGCCCCTTTGGACCCGGTTTTCCCCCCTCTGTTCCTTTACATCGTTGTGAATTTGTGCTTAAATATAGCTGTAAGCATATGTGTGCAGGCGGCAATCTGCACAAGCACATGGCTATGAATTTGAGGAGGAAGCATTCATGGTACAATTTTCAACGAGGATGGACCTTTTGAAAGGGTCCGAAATCCGTGAGCTGCTGAAGCTCACCGCACAGCCCGACATCATTTCCTTTGCCGGCGGCATGCCCGCACCGGAGCTGTTCCCCGTGGAGCAGATGATGGAGGCCTCCCGGGCCGTTTTAGAGGAGAACGGCCGCGCGGCTCTTCAGTATTCTTCCACCGAGGGTCATCCCCGTCTGCGCCAGCAGATCGCCGAGCGGATGCTGGCCAAGAACAACATCCACACCGACGCCGACCACATTCTGGTGACCTCCGGCTCCCAGCAGGGCCTGGATTTCTCCGCCCGGGTGTTCCTGAATCCCGGCGACGTGGTGCTGCTGGAAAGCCCGTCCTATCTGGGCGCCGTCAACGCCTTCAAGGCCTGCGAGCCCCGGTTCATCGAGGTGCCCACCGACAACGGCGGCATGATCATGGAGGAGCTGGAGAAGATCCTGGCCACCACCGAGCGGGTGAAGATGATCTACGTCATCCCCGATTTCCAGAACCCCACCGGCCGCACCTGGGACCTGGAGCGCCGCCACCAGTTCATGGAGATCGTCAACCGTTACGAGATCCCCGTCATCGAGGATAACCCCTATGGCGAGCTGCGGTTCGAGGGCGAGTATCTGCCCGCCCTGAAGAGCCTGGATACCAAGGGCCTGGTGATCTATCTGGGCACCTTCTCCAAGATCCTGGCCCCCGGCTACCGCATCGGCTGGGTCTGCGCCGAGGAGCACATTCTGGCCAAGTACAACTTCATGGAGCAGGCCGCCTCCCTGCAGGCCTCCACCATCGGCCAGATGGAAACCTCCAAGTGGATCGACATGTTCGATCTGGACGCCCATGTGGCCACCATCCGGGCCTGCTATGACAAGCGCCGGAAGGTGATGCTGGAGACTCTGGAGCGGGAGCTGCCTGAGGGCTGCACCTTCACCCACCCTGTGGGCGGCCTGTTCGCCTGGGTGGTGCTGCCGGAGTATATGGACGCCAAGGAGCTGCAGATGAAGTGCCTGGAAAAGAAGGTTGCCTTCGTTCCCGGCGGTTCCTTCTTCCCCAACGGCAACCATGAGAACACCCTGCGTCTGAACTACAGCTGCATGCCCGAGGAGAAGATCGTCCAGGGCATCACGGCTCTGTGCCAGACCATTCGCGAAAACCTGCGGTAATCCCGCGTTTCTGATGCAAGCGTTACTATTTTAAGGAGAATCTGATCCATGAAAAACGTCAAGGTGCTGATCGGCAACTACGGCAGCGGCAAAAGCGAGCTGGCGCTGAATTTCGCCATCCGGGCCGCTGCCCGGGGCGACAGAACGGAGCTTCTGGACCTGGATATGGTGAACACCTACTTCCGCCTGACCGAGCGGGGCAAGCTGGTGGAGCAGAAGGAGATCCGTCTGGTGTCCCCCAACTTTGCCTGCTCCGGCATCGAGACTCTGTCCCTGCCGGCGGAGGTGTCGTCCGCCTTCGTGCTGGACTGGGACAGCGTCATCTTTGACGTAGGCGGCGACGACGTGGGCGCCACGGCCCTGGGCCGCTATCACCAGGACTTTGTCAGCCTGGAGCCCGGCGCTCTGGAGGTGCTGAACGTGGTGAATATCCGGCGGCCTCTGGCCAGCACCCCGGAGAAAATCCACCACCTGCAGGACGCCATGCAGTTGCACTCCCGGCTGACCATCACCGGCATGATCAACAACACCAACCTCTCCACCATGACCAGCGCCGACGACCTGTGGGACGGCTATCTGGTGCTGCGGGAGGTGGCGGACCGCACCGGTATCCCCGTGGCGTACACCACCGGCAAAAAGGAGTTCCTGGACGATTTCCTGGCCCGGAACCCGGACCCCGCTTATGTGGGAACGCCTGTCCCCATCGACGTGTACATGCACCGCGACTGGGATTCCTACATCCAGCACGGTCTGAACACCACCGATCCCCGGAAGGAGATCTATTAACGCGCGACCCCCGGTAAGCGGGATTTTTTATAGATACCCATTGGAAAGGCAAAAATCCAGAAAAGAGGTGTAAAGTGTGGTAAGAGTTACTATCAACGAGAATCTTTGCAAGGGCTGCGGCCTGTGTGTTCGGGCCTGTCCCAAGCACATCATCGCCCTGTCCAAGACGAAGATCAACGCGAAGGGCTATCACCCGGCTGAGGTCACTGATATGGAGGCCTGCATCGGCTGCACATCCTGCGCGCGTACCTGCCCTGATGTGGTCATCCGCATCGAAAAAGACTAAGGAGGATTTATAATGGCTTTGACTCTTATGAAGGGTAGCGAAGCTATCGCGGAGGCCGCCATTCGCGCAGGCGCCCGTTTCTTCTTCGGCTACCCCATCACTCCGCAGACCACGCTGGTGGAAAAGCTGGCGGACTTCGTGGCGGACGGCCAGTCCAACGCCAAGTACATGATGGTGGAGAGCGAGCACAGCGCCATGGCCGCCGCTCTGGGCGCGTCCATGATGGGCGCCCGGACCTTCACCGCGTCCTCCTCCCAGGGCCTTCTCTACATGTGTGAGATGCTGAGCTACGTCAGCGGCGCCCGTCACCCGGTGGTCATGGCCGACGCCAACCGCTCCACCGCCACCCCCTGGAACATCTACGGCGACCAGCGCGACTCTTTGGCCGAGCTGGAATCCGGCTGGGTGCAGCTGTACGCCGAGAACGCCCAGGAGGCCTATGACACCATCCTGCAGGCCTATAAGATTGCCGAGGAGCCGGAAGTCATGCTGCCTGTCATGGTGAACCTGGACGGCTTTGTACTGACCCACACCTACGAACTGGTGAGCCTGGCCCAGCAGGACAAGGTGGATGCCTACATCCCCTATCAGAGGTTCGAAAACCGTCTGGATCTGGACGCGCCCCGGGGCACCTGCATCACCGCTGGCCCTCCGTACAACATGGAGTTCCGCTACCAGCAGCACCAGGCCACCCTGAAGGCTGCCGAGAAGGTCAACGAAGCCGACGCTGAATTCGGCAAGCTGTTTGGCCGCAGCTACGGCGGCATGGTGGAGGCCTATCGCTGCGACGACGCCGAGGCCATCCTCATCACCCTGGGCAGCGTGGCCGGTACCACCCGCTGCGTGGTGGACGCCCTGCGTGAGCAGGGCAAGAAGGTGGGCCTGCTGAAGATCCGCTGCATGCGTCCGTTCCCGGTCAAGGAAATCGTGGAGGTCGTGAAGAATGCGAAGTTCGTGGGCGTTCTGGAGAAGGACGTGAGCTTCGGCTTCGAGGGCGTTGTGTATACGGACGTGTGCTCCGCTCTGAAGAGTGCGGGCGTGGAGATTCCCGCGGCGAACTACGTCGGCGGTCTGGGCGGCCGCAGCATCTACAAGACCGACATTGAGAAGATCTATGAGGAGCTTCTGGCCGGGACTGCCAAGGTTGGCGAGGCCAACTTTGTGAATCTGAGGAGGGATATTTGTGGCGCTTAACGCAAAGACGATGACAAATAAGGAACTCTTTTATGGCCATAAGGCCTGTCCCGGCTGCGGCGCGGCCCTGGCGATCCGCCTGGCGCTGAAGGTGCTGGGTGAGCGTGCAATCGCGGTGATTCCGCCGAACTGCATGTCTACGGTTGCCTTTATCTATCCGCATATGCCCCTGTATATCAACGGCATGATTCCTCCCTTCGCCGGTACGGCGGCCGTGATGAGCGGCATTCTGGCCGGTGCGAAGGCACAGGGTCTTGAGGACTACCACGTTGTGGGCTTCGCCGGAGACGGCGGCACGGCCGATATCGGCCTGCAGGCTCTGTCCGGCATGATCGACCGCAACGATAAGGCGATCTTCATCTGCTACGATAACGAGGCGTATATGAACACCGGCGTTCAGAAGTCCGGTCTGACCCCCTACGGCATGAAGACGACGAACACGCCCTCCGGCAAGAACTTCCACGGCAGCCAGAGCAGCAAGAAGCGCATGTTCGAGATCGTGGCCGCGCACGGCATCCCCTATGCCGCGACGGCGTCCCTGGGCTATCCCGAGGACTTCATGGCGAAGGTTGAGAAGGCCATGAACACCGACGGTACGTCCTACATCCACGTGATGGCTCCCTGCCCGACCGGCTGGGGCACGCCGACGGATGTGACGATTGATATCGGCAAGGAGGCCGTTGACTGCGGTCTGTGGTATCTGGCCGAGTACGAGAACGGCAAGTTCAAGATCAACCGCGACCCGAAGGAGTTCACCTCCGTCGAGGATTATCTGAAGAAGCAGAGCCGTTTCGCGAACTTCGACGCCCACGACTTCGAGCGTGTCATCGACGAGCGCGACGCCACCTGGAACCGCATCCGCAACGATTGGAACAAGTAATTTATTTGAGGTGAAAGACATGGAACTGCGTTTGTCGAATCTGGCGAAGACGTATCCGGCGTCGGGAATCCGGAAGATGTTCGATCTGGCGGCGGGGTATGACGATGTCATCGCACTGACGCTGGGCGAGCCGAACTTTGAGACGCCTGCCTACATCAAGGAGGCGGCGAAGAAGGCGCTCGACGAGAATTACACGCACTATGCGCCGAATGCCGGCCTGCCGGTGCTGCGCGAGGCGATTGCCAAGCGCTATCAGAAGAGCCACTGGGCGGGCTACAAGGCGGAGAACGTGATCGTGACCGTGGGCGCTCTGGAGGGTCTGACGCTGGGCATGCTGGCGCTGCTGAATCCGGGCGATGAGATTCTGGTTCCGGATCCGGGCTTTGCCAACTACTATGGTCAGGCGAAGATCGTGGGCGCGGTTCCCGTGCCGGTGCCGGCTCACGAGGAGAACGGCTTCAACATGACGGCGGCCGACATCGAGAAGTGCATCACGCCGAAGACGAAGGCGATTATCGTCAACTCCCCCTGCAACCCGACGGGTGCGGTGATGAGCGAGGCGGATGTGCGCGCGATTGCCGAGGTCGTGAAGAAGCATAACCTGTGGGTTTTCTCCGACGAGCCGTATGACGCCATCGTCTATGACGGCGTGAAGGCGTTCTCCATGGCGGAGATCGACGAGGTGCGCGATCACGTTGTGATCCTCAACAGCTTCTCGAAGACCTATGCCATGACGGGCTGGCGCGTCGGCTTCCTGCTGATGAGCGACCCGAACTACATCAAGGAGATGGCGAAGCTGAACGAGGGCCTTGTGTCGTGCGTGTCCAGCTTCTCGCAGGTCGCCGCCGCCGAGGCGCTCAGCAGCAACGAGTGCGTGAAGAGCATGGTGGCCGACTACACCCGCCGCCGCGACATTCTGGTCGACGGCATCAACGCGGTGCCCGGCTTCACCTGCGCCAAG
>OLGA01003288.1_pt1 | contig 10549 bp, 4 predicted proteins | sample 1604881 | NCBI WGS metagenome assembly OLGA01 (sample SAMEA3888896, study PRJEB22519) | human gut metagenome | biome: human gut; feature: human-associated habitat; material: faeces | place: Denmark | collected 2009
CATAAAGAAGGCGGCCCGCCCGGCCACCCCCAGAGCGCACAAACTGGCCAGGACCGTCACCTCTCTGGCGCTGGGCTTTCGCCCTTCAAACACCAGAAAAAAGGGCAGCATACACTCCAGCAGGATCAGCAGGGAGATCACATAATAATTCCGGTCTTTCCAGAAATAGCTGCCTGCAAACAGGGTCACCGGGACCAGCAGCAGCAGGCAAAACACCGTCAGCCGGGTGCGCCGGGACAGCGCCTTTTTGGACGGCGGAGGCATCTGCACCGGTTTTTCCCCCTCCCCGGGCGGGGCCGGAAGATGCTCCGGCGGAGGCCGGCGCTCCGGTTCCTTGGACACGGTTCCGCCGCAGCAGAAAATCACATCCTCCGCTGTCACCGCCTGGGGGATGACCTCCCGGGACATCCGGCTGGCCGCCGTGGTGTAAAAGCTGTTGCCGGAGAAAAACTGCCGCGGTGTACCCTCCGCTGCGGCAGCGCCGTCAAAAATCAGGATACACCGGTGGGCATACCGGGCGCAGAAGGCAATATCGTGGCTGACCATGACCACCGCCACATTCTGTTCCAGCAGCTGGGCCAGGATCTGGGCCAGTTCATCCTGAAAGGCGGTGTCCAGGCCCTTTGTGGGCTCGTCCAGCAGCAGGATCCGGGGGCGGCACAGCAGCACTTTGGCCAGGGCAGCCCGCTGCTGCTCCCCGCCGGAAAGATCATAGGGGTGCCGATCCAGCAGCCCCTCCAGGCGGCACAAGGCGGCCACCCGCTCCAGCTCGACGGCCTCCGGAGCCATTGCCATCAGGTCCTCCCGCACCGTCTTTTTTAAAAACAGGGTCTGGGGGTCCTGGGGCAGCAGGGCCAAGCGGCCGCGGCGCTCTATCGTCCCCCGCTGGGGCCTGTTCACCCCCGCCATCAAGCTCAGGGCGGTGGATTTGCCCGCTCCGTTACCCCCCAGCAGGGCCAGAAACTCCCCCGGCCCCACCGTCAGGGACAACCCGCGCAGGACATCCGGCCCCTCCTTCTCATACCGGAACCACAGCTCCCGCGCCTCCAGCGCGGGGATCTCATCGAACTGCCGCTCCTTCTCCGGCGGCAGGGGCCGCAGGACGTTCTTATGGGAAAAGTCACTCAGCCAGTTCCGCCCCTCCCGCACGGTAAACGGACAGGGGGTGTCGCTGTCCACCGCCGCCCAGATCCGCGCGGGCGCGGGCATCGCCCGGAACATGGGGTGCTTTAGGTCTTTCAGCGTCTGCCCCACCTGTCGGGGCGGCCCGGCGGCCAGAAGCCGCCCGCCATCCAGCACGGCTGCGGCGGTGGCCAGGGGGAGCGCCTCCTCCAGCCGGTGCTCACTCAGGATCACCGTAGTGCCCAGATCCCGATTGATGCGGCCCAGAACGGACAGGAACTCCTCCGCCGCAATGGGGTCCAGCTGGCTGGTGGGCTCGTCCAGCAGCAGCACCTTGGGCTGCATGACCATAACGGCTGCCAGGTTCAGCAGCTGCTTCTGTCCCCCGGACAGCTCTGCCACGTCCCGGTGGAACCAGCTCTCGATTCCGAAAAAGCTGGCCATCTCCGCCACCCGGCGGCGGATCGTCGGCGTGTCCAGCCCCAGACTCTCCAGGCCGAAGGCCAGCTCGTGCCACACCTTGTCCGTCACCAACTGATTGTCCGGGGACTGCATCACAAAGCCGATGTCTCCGCTCTGCTGTCTGGGACCGAGGTCCCGAAGCGGGCGCCCCTGAAACAGGATCTGTCCCGACTGCGTGCCATAGGGCGTCAGGGCCGGCTTGAGCTGGCGCAGCAGCGTTGTCTTTCCGCAGCCGGACTGCCCGCACAGCACCAGAAAGGCGCCTTCCTCCACGCACAGAGAGGTATGATCCAGCGCGGGGCGCGCCTGACCGGGGTAAGTAAAGCTCAGTTGGCTGATCTGGAACGTCTCCACGCACGCTCCTCCTTCCAGTGCAGTATCGCCGGGAGCAGGCAGAGTGCCAGCTCTGTCAACAGCAGGATCGCGGTCAGGGCCGGGGTCCTGCGCCCCTGCAGGGTGGGGTAGTACCGCCAGGACAGTCCGCCCATCACGCTGCCGATCAGCAGGGTCAGCCCGCCCAGCGCCAACCAGAGGAGCGCCCGTACGTCCCGGCGCTCCATGGGATAAATCGAAAAGGCAGTCCGACCGGGCAGACCATAGCCCCGGGCCCGCATGGAATCCGCTGTGTCCACGGCGTTTTCCAGGGCCCAGGTGACCACAACGGACAGGGCCGCGACCGCCCGGCGGACCTTACCCCAGCGTCCGTTTCCCTCCCCGTCCTGTCCCAAGCTCTGCTGGGCCTGGCTCACCTTGCGCAGCTGCCGGGTAAAGCGGGGGACAAAGCGCAGGGTCATACTGAGCACCAGCGCCAGGGCCGGAATGATCCGGCCGAACAAATAGACCAGCTGGTCTGTCGTCATCACCTGAGAAAAACAGGAAAACCACAGCAGCACAGCCGCCAGCATAGCTCCGGCCCCAACACCATAGGCAATGCTCTCCAGCGTCAGCGGGTTTCCGGAGGGCAGATATGCCAGCACCGTAGCCCCCCGATGGCTGAAGGCCGGGTTGACCACCGTCGCCAGCAGCACCACGGGCAGCACATACCACAGGGTCCCGGCGGCCTCTCTCCACCCCCGCTGGGCGATCAGACAGGCCGCCGCCCCGCACAGGGAGATCATCAGGCAGGCCGGATGGGTCAGCACCATAGAAAATCCGATCACCAGCGCAAAATAGAGAAAACTTACCGCCGGATGGCAGGGGGAAAAACCGGCCCTCACCCCTGTACCTCCCCGCTTCCCGTATACTGTCCGCCTACGTCCGCTCCGTAGTCGCAGGTATAGACCCACGCCACCGTGTCGCCCTCGTTCAGGCTGTACTGGGAACAGCCATAGTTGGGGAACTGGCCGTTCACGGAATACATCCAGCCGGAACCGTCGCCGCAGTCGAATTCATACAGGTTACCGATTCCCTCAATATAGGCGCTGTGATACACAGGGGTATTGGAAAACTCCATGTGAAGCTTGTTGTCCCGGCACGCCCGCTTTAGTACATCAAACACACTCTCCCCCGCCTGAAACTCCACCTGGACCGCGGGCAGAAGCCAGCCGTCCGCCGGGATCAGGTCCTTTTTTGCCCCGTCCAATTGGTCCATGTGGTCTAAAACAGAGGCGCAGGAGATGGAGAGGGTACACACTGGGGCGGCGGGCTGCGTCTGCCCCTGCTCCCCGGCGGGGGCGGCTGTCTCCGGCGTTTTTTCGACCGCAGGCTTCTCTTCCTTCTCCGGCTCCCTACGGATGGGCGCATCGCTGCCGGCGGGTTCCGGGGATTGCTCTGAAGCAGAACCGTCCGCCGCAGACAGATCTCCCCGGCTGTCCGCCGGCAAGCCGTCGGCCGCGCTGTTTTCCTGCGGGTGTACGGGCAGCTGCTCCTGCGGGCGCGCCATACAGCCCCCCAGCAAAAACAGCACCGCCAGAGCGGCCGCCGCGCCTATGATCCGTCGTTTCTTCATGGCGATCTCTCCTTCCGGTCAAAACGCTCCGTTTCTCAGGGCGATCAGCGCCGGTGCCCACGGAAGCATCAGCACCGCAGCCGCAGCAGCCGCTGCGGTCTGCACCGCCTGCTCCCCCGCGCGGGGGGCCGCGCCGGCCCCCTCCATGTGGTACAGTCCGCTCTGTCCTCTCTCCGCCCGGAGCTGCGCCGCCAGAGCGCACATGGCCTGCTCTGTGGCCATCTGGTTGCTGCCTCCGCCCTGCACATGGGCAAAGCTGCCGTCTCTCTGCTGATAGGACAGCAGGGCATCCAGCACCGTATGCCCGTTCTTTACAAAGCGGCTGTCCGTGGGCTCGATCTTCAGCTCGCACAGAGCGCCAAGCACCTGGGCGCAGCTCTCCGCGGTGGCTATGCCTGCGGTGGAGAACCCTCCGTCCCCATTCTGCTGGACGGACAGCCAGTCCACCGCCCGGTCCACCGCAGTTTGCACCTTCTCCTGCTGGCGATAACGGGCCAAGGCGGTCAGCGCCATAGCGGTCAGGTCGGCATCCCCGCTCCCGGACAGGCTCCAGGCCCCGTTTTCCAGTTGCCGGGACAGGATGCAGTCCACATACATCTGCCGGATGGCCTGAGTCTTGGCTGCGGCATTGGCGGGGACCGGGTAATCCCCGCTGTCCAGGGCGATCAGCGCCCAGATGGGGCCGTTCAGTCCCTGCCACACAGTCTTGTCATAGTCCCCCAGAGGGAGGGTCAGGTCATAGCCCGCCACATTCCGGGCATCCTTTCCCAGCGCCGTAACCGCCAGAATCACCCGGCTGTACTCCGTGTACTTCCGGGCGTGGAGCACACCGTCCTTTTCCTCCACCAGCCGCTCCACCGCGGCATAGTAGCGGTCATAATAACCCTCCGGCACCTCCGCGCCGCCCCGGCGCAGGCCCAAAACCGCCCACTCTCCCCCGACGCTGGATACCTGAGGAGCTTGCAGAGTTTTCACCGTAAAGGCCGCCGCCTTTTCATAGCTCTGCTCCGCTCTGGTATCGGCGGCCCGGGCGGGGACGCACAGGCCAACGGCCAGAGAAAGGGCCAGACTCAGGCCCAAAATACGCTGTTTGATGTTCATAACGGACTCCCTCTGAATAGCCCAATGCCCGCCGCCCCGAAAAGGGCGGCGGGACATAGGTTCGGTTCGCCTCCTCCCGCCCTGCGGCGGGAATATCAGGCGAGTTTACTTGATGTTTTTCTCGCAGAATCGCTGGAGCATCACCGCCACCTCAGCCCGGGTGACCGTGCCCACAGGGGCCAGTGCGGTCTGGGTGCGGCCCGTCATCAGGCCGGAGCCGCAGGCCCACTGGATGGCAGAAACTGCGTAGGGGCTGATCTGAACGGCATCTTCATAACTGAGGATGTTGGTGTCCTCCCCCGCAGAGACGCTGTACTTCTTGTACTGGGCGTAGCGGTAGAGAATGGCCGCCAGCTGCTCCCGGGTGACGCCCGCCTCCGGAGCAAAGCTTTCGCTGTCGATCCCGCCGACGATGCCATTCTCCTCCGCCCAGGTCACGGCCTTGGCGTACCACTGGCCGTCGGCCACATCGGAGAAGGGGCTCTTGGCGGACACCGCGGGGCTGCCCTCCAGGCTGTACAGGATGGTGGCTGCCATGCCCCGGGTCATTGTGGCCTCCGGGGAGAATTCGGTGGCGCTGGTGCCGCCGAACAGCTTGTGCTCATAGGCGTACTTCACCGCCGCGTAGTACCAGGAGGTATCCACCACGTCCAGGAAGGGGAAGGGAGCGGGCTGCTCGGGCTGGGCCGCGCCACCGCCGCCGGAAGAAGGATGAGAGATGTCCAAATCGCTCTCCTTGGTATAATCGGCGGTGTAATACAGAGAAATCGTTTCGCCGCCAGCCAGCGTGTAATCGGCAATGCCCACATTGGGTGCCTTACCATTGATCTTGTACAACCAGCCGCTGTTGGGGCCCTCGTCATACTGGCCCAGCGTTACACCGCCGCGGGTCACGGCCCGCAGATAGCCGTCCTTGATATCCAGCGTCAGACCGGCCTGGGCCGCCGCTGCCTTGAGCGCGTCCTCAGCAGTCGCGTCCTTGTCCACCTTTACGCTGCCGGAATACCACGCGCTGCCGCTGCTGGGCGTAATGCTGACGGCCACGGAGATCCAGTTCTTTGTCGTACCGCCAGTTGAGCCGCCGGTGGAACCGCCGTCCTCAGCGGGCACAGAGCCCTTATCGTTAGATGTGAAGCCGTCATCTGTGCCAGGCTTATCCGGCGTCGTCACAGTGGTGCTGCCGTTTGCCGAGGTCTTTACCGTCTGGGTGTAGATGTTGAAGCTCTTGCTGTCGCCGTTCAGGGACGCCAGCTTCTCCAGCGTGACCAGGGCGCGGAAGCCCTGCTCAGTGGCCAGGGCCTGGGCTTTCTCGCCCTGGGTCCCGCTGATGTAGCCGGTGGTGAAGCCGTTCTTCGCGTCGTTGACATACAGCAGCAGGGCATCCGCCAGGGAGCAGCCGCCCTTTACAAAGCGGTTATCCGTGCCGGGGTCGATGCCCACGGCGGCCAGGCCGATGATGACCATAGCGTCGGAGTTCACGTTGCCGTAGGAGCCGTTGCTGTTCTGGGCCTTGCTCAGGCCCGCGACCGCCTTGGTGATGAACGCCTGCACCTTGGGATACTCGCTGGTGTTGTAGTGGGCCAGGGCCGCCAGGGCCGTTCCGGTGGTATCGGGGTCGGCATAGGTCTCCCCCGCCCAGGTGGTGAAGAACAGGCCGTCATCGTCCAGGTTCTTGCTGTCGGTCAGCAGGGCGATCATGCTGTTTCTCTGGGCGTCGGTCAGCTTTACCTGCCCGGCCTGCTCCGCCAACAGCACCCAGGGGGCGGTGTAGTGGCTGCTGCCCAGGTTCATATCCGCCAGCTTGGCCGCGTTGCTGTACTCGGTCCCGTCCACCGTGGTCAGCTTGGTGCTGTTCACACCCAGGGCGGCCAGAATGATCTCCGCCTTGGCCCGGTCGGTGGCCAGCGGGGAGGTGCCTGCCAGCTCGTTGATGGTCAGGTTCAGATAATTGGTCCTTGCATCGTCGCTGGTCTTCGTTGTGGTACCGTCCAGCTTCCCATAGGCCGCCATGTCGAACACGACCCAGTCGCTGGAGCTGTTGGTGTAAGTCGCCGCAATGTTATCCATCAGGGTCTTGCGGGAGTTGCCGGACGGGTAAATGTTCACCGTGACCGGCTTGCTCAGGGTCTTGCCGTCCTTGCTCCAGGTAATGGTGGCGGTGGCCTCGATGACCTTGCCGGTGGTATTCAGCTTCGCCAGCTGGAGCTTGTCGTCCACCACCTTCAGGTAATCCTTATTGGTATCCCGCTCGCCCAGGGAACAGGTAACGGTGATGGTCTCATCCGCGGTCATGCCGCTCTTGAGCGACAGCTCAACTTCAGCGCCCTTCTCCGCAGTGGCGGGCACCGCCAACACATCGTTATACTTCTGAGATTCAACAAGCAGCTCGTCCCCGGACTCGCTGCCGCCGGTGTACTTGTTTTCACCGCTGCCCGTTACATTGCCGCTGCTGATAGTGCCCTTGCCGTACAGGTTGTTGGTCTTGCCCTCGGCGCCGATCAGGGTGCCGGTGTTGGAGCTGTCCGCGATGGAGGGCTTGTAGTCACCGGTCTGAGAGCCCGCCTCGCCCAGCAGGCCGCCCACAGTGCAGCCGGGGGCATTGATGGTACCAGCGTTGGTGCTCTTCTTCACCTGCACGCAGTTCTGGTTGGAGCCCACCAGGCCGCCCACCATGGCGTTCGTGTTGGAGCCGGTGACGTTGATGGTGCCGTTATTTTCGCAGCCGTCCACGGTCATGCGGATGTTCTTGTAGATGTAGTCCACACCGTCGTCATAGCCGCCCACCAGACCGCCGACGCCGGCGCTGCCCCGTGCCAGAGAAGAAACGGTGGCGTTGTTGACGCAGTTCTTGATCTCGACCTTGCCCCGGGCACGCCCCGCGATGCCGCCCACATGAGCATAGGGCTCGGAGCAGTAGACCGTGCCGTTCACGGTCAGATTCTCCACCACCACGGTGGGCTGGTCGTCAATGGACGTTGCGCTGTCCCGGTCCACCTTGCTGTCCAGACAGCCGAAGAAGCCGAAATAGCGCAGACTGGGGTCGTCCACCGTGATCTTCACGCTGTGGCCGTCGCCGTCAAAGTGGCCGCTGAAGGTCAGCGGCGTCCAGGAGCCGGGGACCTCGATGTTCTTCGTCAGCTTTACATACGCCTTGGCCGCGGCGGTGTCCAGAGCGTTCACCCGCTCGGCAAACCAGCGCAGTTCCTCCGCCGTGCCGATAAGGTAGGGGGACTCCTCCGTGCCCGCACCTTTGGGCTGGGCAGTCTTGTAGCTCAGCTTCACCGCAACGGTCTTTTCAGTCTCCGTCTTGAGGACGGTAAAGCTGCCGTCCGTAATGTTGCGGTAAATGGAGTCAGCGTCAAAGGTAAGGGTATAGGTGTAGTCCCCCGCACTGCTCAGGGTGTAGGAGCCGTCCCCGTTGTCCGGAACGGCGTTCCCCTTCGGGCCGTAAACAATGAGCGTGCCGCCCTCCGTGCCGGTAAAGGTCAGGGCGCAGGAGAATACGCGTTTCGGATTGACGGTAATAGTTTTGGTGGTGCCATTATCGCTGTCGTAGATAGAAAACGCGGTTATGTTCACATTTTCATATTCAGCACCTTCATCAAAGGTGACTGTATAGGAATAATCATCACCAGTCTTATTGATCATGTATTGACCATCACTGATCGGGTTAAGGATCTGGTCGCCGTGCTTGACTACTAAATGACCGCCTTGGGTATTTTCAAAAACGAGCGTGCAGGAGAACTGCGGAGCAGGGGGCGCAGCCGGAGTCCATTTAGGAACCGGATAGCCGTTCTCATTGGGGACAAAGTCGTCAAATTTTAACTCTTTTAACTCACCTGTGGTTTTGCCATCAGCCTGACCATTAAAGGTAGAGTTGGTATTGCCGTAATTTGAACGGCTGTCCGCTTTAAATTCAATATTAAGGGAAACGTCATAATAGCAGTTTGTATAGTTGATCGTACCGGCGCGGTTTCCGCTCTTTGTCATAAAGGCAAAAGCACGTACAGTAGAACTGTCGCCGGAAATCGAACCTGCATAATAACAATTTGCAAAAGAAAACTCTGATGAGGTACCTGTTAGACCGAGCAGGCCACCCGCATAGCCTTCGCTTGTGTTGGTTGTTATATTACCCAACACGGCGCAGTTTTTTACACTTGCCTTTACAGCACCTGCCGTTGCAACCAAACCAGCAACATAGTCCTTTTTAGCACCAGTAAGTGTAACGTCAACGGTGCAGTTTTTAATTGTTAATGTAGGAGTATGGTCATATTTGCCAAATACTTCACCCACAAGACCGGAAACGTAATTGGAAGATGGATATTTCTCTGTATCCGGTGCAGTATATGTTACACTGCCGGTGACTACGCAATCTTCAATCGTGCAATCTCCAGCATTTACATAAGCAATCAATGTGCTTAAATGATTATTGTTAGCCGTGCTGGTATCCGCAGAAACTGTAATATGATCCAGTTTCAAGTTCTTGACTGTGCCGCTGTTCAAAGTACTGATTAGTGCAGTGTATTTCTTGTCCCACGAACTACCACCGGCTTGGCCGGTAAGTGTCAGGTCAGAAATCACATGGCCTTGACCGTTGAACGTACCCGTCAAACTCTTAATGGGTGTCATTTCCGTGTTGGACATATCAATATTCGCCGTCAGCGTGATATTACCCACAATGTCCTTACCACCGAGCGCCGCCAGTTCGTCCGGCGTACCGACCGAAATATCGCCGCTCAATGTACTACTATCCGCCGCCCGGGCCGTGGCAGGCAGCAGGCCGACAACCATCAACACGGCCATCAGCAGGGATAATGCGCGCTTTTTCATGTTTTTCCTCCTTTACGATCCGGTTCTGCGCGGTATCAATTTGCGCACAACCGCAAAAAAGCGTCCGCACCCGCCCAACTCCGGACAGCGCAGACGCAAAAAGGACACAGCATCCCTGCGGTCTGTGCGTCTCCCGGCTTGGGCAGGAGCGCGATGCAGCGGCCCGGGCATTCTGACTTATCTCCCCAAAGGAGCTTCACAGTGACCCGCTCGCGGGGCTTTTCACCCCATTCCCCCGGTCCGGTTTCCCGGATACGCCGCCGCATACCTTGTTTCTGCGCCATTATAGCACAGGTTTTAAGGGGAAGTAAACCCACTTCTCCCTTTCTTTTTCCCGGATCTTCACCCTTCTCTTACGGAGAAACCCTTGGGGCAGAGCAGCTTTTGCCCGGGGCACACCCGCCGTTTTCCGGGCAATCCCGGCAGCCGGACAGCGCCTCAGGAGTTTTTTCCTATATTAACGAAGTTTTTTCTATCGCTTTTTGTTAATAGAGCCGATATAATAAACCCATAATGGCAGGGTAAACAAATTCGCCCTGACTGAATGACCGATGATTTTTGAAGGAGGAACATAAGATGAAAAAGACACTTGCCATTCTTCTGTCCGCCGCTATGATGCTGGGCCTGCTGGCCGGCTGCGGCAAGAAGGAAGACCCCAAGCAGCCCGGCTCCAACTCCGGCTCCCAGAGCAGCCAGACTTCTACCCTGAACGCCGGCGTGTTCTACTATGACTTCTCTGACGTGTACATCTCCAGCGTCCGCAACTCCATGGACACCCAGCTGAAGGAACTGGGCATCACCTACAACAACTATGACGGCGCCGGCAACCAGGCCAACCAGACCGACCAGATCAACACCGCCATCGCCAACGGCGCCAATCTGCTGATCGTCAACATTGTGGAGACCTCCTCTCCCGATGCCGCTCAGAACGCCGTCGAGGCCGCCAAGACCGCTGGCATTCCCATCATCTTCTTCAACCGCGAGGTTTCCAACGACGTGGTGAACAGCTACGAGAAGTGCGCCTTCGTGGGCACCGACGCTCCCGAGGCCGGCCACATGCAGGGCCAGATGGTCGGCGAGTATCTG
>OLGA01003289.1_pt1 | contig 10547 bp, 9 predicted proteins | sample 1604881 | NCBI WGS metagenome assembly OLGA01 (sample SAMEA3888896, study PRJEB22519) | human gut metagenome | biome: human gut; feature: human-associated habitat; material: faeces | place: Denmark | collected 2009
ATATGCGTACTTCGAGCGGGTTTGCATTTGTAACGGCAAGCTAAAACAATAAGCGCCCCCACTTTGGAGGCAGCTGAAAAAATTTCGAGAAAAATTGTATGTCTATCTTGACACAAGCCGAGGGCATCATCACCGGCATGGCGGCAAAGATGTTCGTCATCGCGGGGCCGGTGATCGTGTTCGGCACGCTCGCGAGCGTCGTGTACGGCGTGGTACTGATGCTGATGGGATAGGAAAAAGCGCGGCGGGGCCGCGCTTTTCTCTTGCGCCGCGCCGCACGATATTCTATAATGTTGCCATCGAATCAAACAACGGAGGATGGCACGATGTACGAAAACGGTAAGATCTACATGGGACTTGCGGACGGCGCGCGCGTGGAGCTTGCGCTCAATATGTGCAACCGCCACGGCCTGATCGCGGGCGCGAGCGGCACGGGCAAGACCATCACGATGAAAGTGATGGCCGAAAGCTTTTCCGACGCGGGCGTGCCGGTGTTCCTGTGCGACGTCAAGGGCGATGTCGCGGGCATCTGCGCCCCCGGCGTGAGCAGCGAGGGCATGGAAAAGCGCATCGATCGGTTTGGCCTGCGCGGCAGCTTTACTTATAAGGGCTATCCCACGACCTTCTGGGACATTTATCAGACCGGCGGCCACGCCGTCCGCGCGACGGTGAGCGACATGGGGCCTGAGCTTTTGTCCCGCATCCTCAGCCTTACGCCCGCGCAGGAGGGCATCCTGCACATCATGTTCCGCATCGCGGATGACAAGGGGCTGCTGCTCCTCGATCTCAAGGACCTGCGCGCCATGCTGAACTACGTCAGTGAGCACCGCGCGGAGTACATGATGACCTACGGCAACATCACGCCGCAGTCCGTCGCGGCGATCCTGCGCGCGCTGCTGCCGCTTGAGCAGCAGGGCGGCGACCTCTTTTTCGGCGAGCCGCCGCTCGACATCTATGACTGGATGCGCACCGACGCGGACGGCCGCGGCATGGTCAACGTGCTCGACTGCGTGAAGCTGGTGCAGAACCCGACGCTCTACGCGAGCTTCCTTTTGTGGATGCTCTCGAAGCTGTTTGAGAGCCTGCCCGAGGCGGGCGATCTGGAAAAGCCCAAGCTGGTGTTCTTCTTCGACGAGGCGCACACGCTCTTCCGCGACGCGCCGGCGGTCCTCGTGCAGAAGATCGAGCAGACCGTCAAGCTCATCCGCTCGAAGGGCGTGGGCGTGTTCTTCGTGACGCAGAGCCCGAGCGACATTCCCGACGCGGTGCTCGCGCAGCTCTCCAACCGCGTGCAGCACGCGCTGCGCGCCTATACGCCCGCCGAGCTGAAGGCTGTGCGCGTTGCGGCGCAGGCGTTCCGCGCCAATCCCGCCTTCCGCGCGGAGGACGCCATCATGGAGCTGGGTGTCGGCGAGGCGCTGACCTCGTTTTTAGATGAACAGGGCGTGCCGACCATCGTGCAGCGCACGAAGATCGTCTGCCCGCAGAGCCTCATGGGTGCGCCCGAGCCGATGGCGCGCATGAAGACCATGCTGCATGACGGCATGGAGACGTACGACGACGCGGTGGACAATCTCTCCGCCTACGAGGTGCTGACCGAGCAGGCGGATGCCGCGGCGCTGCAAAAGCAGCAGGAGGAGGACCGCCTCGCGCAGGAAAGGCTGGCTGCGGAGCAGGAAAAGCAGCGCGCCAAGGAGGAGGCCGCGGCGGAAAAGCAGCGCGCCAAGGAGGAGACCGCCGAGGAAAAGCGCCGCCAGAAGCTGGAGGACGAGGAGCGCAGGCGCGCGCAGAAGTTAGAGGATGAGGAGCGCCGCCGCGCACAAAAGCTGGAGGACGAGGCGCGCCGAAAGGCGGAGAGGGCCGCCGAGGCCGAGCAGAAAAAGCTCGAGCGGCAGCGCGAGCGTGAGGCTGCCACGGCAAAGAAAAAGGCCGAGCGGCTCCAGTCCAAAATCGAGACGCAGCTCGTCTCCGCGGGTGGGCGGATCCTCAGGCGCGGGCTTCTGGGCATTTTGAAACGGTAAATAGAGAGAAAGGCGTGCTGGACGGCACGCCTTTCTCAGTGCGGTTTACTTGTTTGCCATGCGGTAGACGGCGAGGATGCCGTCGTAATCGAGCGGGCAGAACTTGCCGACAACGCGGGTGTGAAAGAAGGTGCAGCGCTCGGCAAGCTCACGCAGCTGCTCCTCGCTGAGCACGCCGATGCCGAGCTCGGTGAAGGTGGTCGGCATATCAATGGAGCGGAAAAACTCCTCGGTCGTGTCGATGGCGCGGAGGGCAAGGTCACGGTCGCTCTCGCCGTCCTTGCGGGTAAGGCGCCAAACGGCCTCGCCGTAGTGCGCGAAGCGCGCGGGATCGGTGTCCACCACATAGCGCGCCCACTGCGGCCACATGACCGAGAGCGTCGCGCCGTGCGCGGCGTCGAACATACCGGAAAGCTCGTGACCGAACTGGTGCACGGAGAAGTCCTTCACGCCGCCGAGGCCCGTGAGGTTGTTGTGCGAGAGGGAGCCGGCCCACATGATCTCGCTCATGGCGTCATAATTGTGACTGTCCTGCATGGCGACGCGGCCCGCGTCGATCACCGTGCGCAGCAGGCCCTCGGCGATCTCGTCGGTCATGCGGTTGGAGGGATGGCCGGGGTTGAAATAGCGCTCAAGCGTGTGCATCATGATGTCCACCACGCCGCAGCCGACCTGATAGCGTGGGAGCGTATAGGTCAGCTCGGGGTCCATGATGGCGAAGAGCGGACGCTGCAGATCGGTGTTCAGACCGCGCTTGAGCGTGGTCTCATCGTTCGTGAGCACGGCGCTGTCGCTCGTCTCGCTGCCGGCGGCAGAGATGGTCAGCACTGCGCCGAGCTTGCTCGTTTTGGTGAGCGCCGCCTTCTTGCTCCAGAAATCCCAGATGTCCGTTTCGGGGTTGGCGACGCCGTGGGCGATGGCCTTGGACGTGTCCATCACGCTGCCGCCGCCGACGCCGAGAATGAAGTCCGCGCCGAAGGCGAGCGCCTTCTGCACGCCCTCGCGCGCGTGGGACAGGCGCGGGTTGGGCTGCACGCCGCCGAAGCTCATGTGCTCAAGCCCCGCGTCGGTGAGCGTCTGCTCAATGCGCGCGATAAGCCCGCTCTTCACGGCGCTGTGGCCGCCGTAGACGATAAAGACCTTCGTGCCGCCGAAGTGCTTGACCGCCTCGCCGACGCGGGCCTCCGCGCCCTTGCCGAAATAGATCTTAGTCGGGCAGTAAAATTCAAATGCCTGCATGGAATGGGTCCTCCTTGTCTGCGTGCGGAATGGAGCGCACGCGGATTTTCTGCGCCTATGGTAGCACACCTGCGCGCACATTGCAAGAGGTCGAATGGGAGAGAAAAAGCGCATTTTTTGCGTGATTTTGTGTTGACATAATGAATGTGGATAACTCTGTGGAAACTGTGAATAACCCTGATTTTACAAGAAATTTACAGGTTGACGCTCGATTATTTTTTGACCGGTACGAAAACTATTTGAGAATGCTGCGCGAGTTTTTAACAAGCGCGGGACGCGGCGCGGGAGCGCATCAAAACACTTGCTATTGTGGGACGGAGCGGCTATAATATACAAGGAATAGTATCCTATGGAAACGGAGAAGACAAATGGCAAAGGCAGGAAAGAATTACGGCAACGAGAGCATTTCCTTACTCGAGGGCGCGGAGCGCGTGCGCAAGCGCCCGGGCGTTATCTTTGGCTCGGACGGACTGGACGGCTGCGAGCACGCGGTGTTCGAGATCCTCTCGAACTCCATCGACGAGGCGCGCGAGGGGCACGGCAAGGTCATCACGCTCACGCATTACGCCGACGGCAGCATCGAGGTGGAGGACAACGGGCGCGGCTGTCCCGTGGACTGGAACCCCAAGGAAAAGCGCTACAACTGGGAGCTTGTGTACTGCGAGCTCTACGCCGGCGGCAAGTACAACAATCTCGACGGCGACAACTACGAATATTCCCTCGGCCTCAACGGCCTCGGCGCCTGCGCCACGCAGTACGCCTCGCGCTATATGGATGTGACCGTCTGGCGCGACGGGAACAAATATTCCCTCCACTTTGAGCGCGGGCAGATCACCGGCAAAAAGGGCGAGGAGCTGAAGATCGAGCCGACCGACCGCGGCAAGAAGACCGGCACGCTCACGCGCTGGCTGCCCGATCTCGACGTGTTTACCGACATCAACATCCCCGCGTCGTATTTTACCGACGTGCTGCGCCGTCAGGCGGTCGTGAACGCGGGCATCACGTTCCGCTTCCGCGACCAGGTGGGCGGCAAATTCGAGACGCAGGAGTTCCTCTACGAAAACGGCATCGTGGACTATGTGACCGAGCTGGCGGGCGAGGGCGCGCTGACCACGCCCGTCTTCTGGGAGACCGAGCGCCGCGGACGTGACCGCGAGGATAAACCGGAGTACAAGGTAAAGCTCTCGTGCGCGTGCTGCTTTTCCAACCGCGTGAACGTCATCGAGCACTACCACAACTCCTCGTGGCTCGAGCACGGCGGCGCGCCGGAAAAGGCGACTAAGACCGCCTTCGTCTACGCCATCGACAAATATCTCAAGGACAGCGGCAAGTATCAGAAGAACGAGAGCAAGATCACCTGGCAGGACGTGGAGGACTGCCTCGTGCTTGTGTCCAACAACTTCTCCACGCAGACGAGCTACGAGAACCAGACGAAGAAGTCCATCACGAACAAATTCGTGCAGGAGGCCATGACGGACTTTTTGAAGTCCCGCCTGGAGACCTACTTCATCGAGAACCGCGTCGAGGCGCTCAAGATCGCCGAGCAGGTGCTCATCAACAAAAGAAGCCGCGAGAGCGCGGAAAAGCAGCGCCTGAACATCAAGAAAAAGCTCTCCGGCAGCATCGACATCTCAAACCGCGTCGAAAAGTTTGTCGACTGCCGCACGCGCGACGTCTCGCGCCGCGAGATCTACATCGTCGAGGGCGACAGCGCCCTCGGCAGCGTCAAGCTCTCGCGCGACGGCGAGTTTCAGGGCATCATGCCCGTGCGCGGCAAGATCTTAAACTGTCTCAAGGCCGACTATCCGCGTATTTTCAAGAGTGAGATCATCACCGACCTTTTGAAGGTCCTCGGCTGCGGCGTCGAGGTGCCGGGCAAGTTTGTCAAGGACCTGAACGCCTTTGATATCAACAATCTTCGCTGGAACAAGGTCATCCTCTGCACCGATGCCGATGTCGACGGCTTCCAAATCCGGACGCTCATTCTGACGATGATCTACCGCCTCTGCCCGACGCTGATCCGCGAGGGCTATGTCTACATCGCCGAGACCCCGCTTTTTGAGATCACCTGCGGTGAAAAGACATGGTTCGCCTACACGGACAAGGAGAAAAACGACATTGTCAAGACCCTTGAGGGCAAGCGCTACAAGGTCGACCGCTCGAAAGGTCTCGGCCAGAACGACCCCGAAATGATGTGGCTCACGACCATGAACCCCGAGACACGCCGTCTCATCAAGGTCATGCCCGAGGACGCGGAGGCGACGGCACACTCGTTTGATCTGCTGCTCGGCGACAATTTGCAGGGCCGCAAGGACCACATTGCCGAAAACGGCTACAAATACCTCGAAATGATCGACGTATCGTAATACGAACAAGCAGGAAAGGAGCCTTACTTTATGGAAGGCATTTTACTTCACGTTCTCTATCGCGGCGAAAAGGCTAATGACTTTGCATCGGAGATGGAGCGAAGCGGCCTGCGCGCCGCCGTCCTCGCCGAAGAGGGCTGCATGCAGTACGACTACTACCGGCCTCTTGCCGAGGAAAACTGCGTGCTGCTCGTGGAGCACTGGCGCGACCGCGCCGCGCTCGACAAGCACTCCGCGGGCGAGCCGATGGCAAAGCTCAAGGCGCTCAAGGCAAGCTACGACCTCGCAACGACCGTTGAGCGCTTTGAATGAGGAGGAGCGCATCCGGGGCAAAAAATCAGGAATCTACTAAGGAGTTTTGATAGCCATGAAAAAGATAGTTCTTAAAACTGTGATAGGGATTCTTTTTGCTTGCAGCTTATTTGTTGGTTTTCTTTATGTAAGCAGCGATATTGGTATAGCATCAGGGAATCTAGAGACTGACATTCGTTCGTCGCAGAAGATCAAGGAGGATTGGGCGATCGATGGAAGTGTTTCTGACACAATGGCTGCATATATTTCTTATCCGCAGGACATGAGCGACCACACTTTTTCCGTCTATGTCAATCGCCCGGGACTTTCCTTCGGATATTTCTTCCGCGCGGGCGGAAAACTCTCGGAGATTCAGGAAGGAATTGCAGAGTTCACCACAGAGGGTGCTAATGAGCGCGCATTGATTTCCATGAATCAGCAGCAGGTGCAGCAGCTTCAAATTGATGATGGCCACGCCAAACAAGCGATCGATATCGACAGCGATCAGCCCTTTGCGATCGTCCTGCCGATCAATGCGGGCAGCATTACTTTTTATGACGTGAACGGAAATGCTGTAGAATATTGGAATCATCCTCTTTAACAGCTTCCGGTTTGCCAAGCCGGCTTCATCCCTTCAAGGGCAAAAAAGCCTCGCATCATTCGACCGCAAAAAATCTTTGCACAAGCATGAAAACCCGACCGATGAGCATCCATCGGTCGGGTCTTCTGTCTGATGCGTCCCTTTTTTCACGCCTTCTGCGCACCGACGTCGCCGAGGGCGGCGGCCGCCGCTTTCTCCCGCCGGCGCACGCAGAGCGTGCCGTTTTCCGCCGCCAAAACCGCCGTGTCGCCGCTTGCAAGCGTGCCGTCCAAAAGGCAAGTCGCGAGCGCGTCCTCCACCTCGCTGCGGATGAGCCGCCGCAAGGGACGCGCGCCGTAGGAAACGTCGTAGCCCCGCTCGGCGAGGGAGACCGCGCAGCCCTCGTCCGCCTCAAGCGTGATGCCGAGCGCCGCGGCGCGGGAAACGGTCTGCGCAAGCAGCCGCCGCGCGATCTCGGCGCAGTCCTCGTGCGATAAGCGGCGAAAGACGATCGTCTCATCCACGCGGTTCAAAAATTCCGGCCGGAACGTCCGCCGCAGCTCCGCGATCACCGCCGCCTTCACGGCAGCGAACTGCGCATCGGCGCTTTTCTGCTCCTCCGGCGCAAAGCCGAGCGGCGTGCCCGCCGCCGTGATGCTCTTCGCCCCGATGTTCGACGTCATGATGACCGCCGTGTTGCGAAAGTCCACCTTGCGCCCCTGCGCGTCCGTCACGACGCCGTCCTCTAAAATTTGCAGCAGGATGTTCCACACGTCCTCGTGCGCCTTTTCGATCTCGTCGAAGAGCACGACGGAGTACGGCTTGCGCCGCACCTTTTCCGTCAGCTGCCCGCCCTCGTCGTAGCCGACGTAGCCCGGCGGCGAGCCGATCAGGCGCGAGACGGTGTGTTTTTCCATATACTCGCTCATGTCGATGCGGATCATCGCGTCCTCGCTGCCAAATACCGCCTCGGCGAGCGCTTTACTGAGCTCCGTCTTGCCCACGCCCGTGGGACCGAGGAAGAGGAACGACCCGACAGGCCGTTTCGGGTCCTTGACGCCGACGCGCCCGCGGCGGATGGCGCGCGCCACAGCGCACACTGCCTCGTCCTGCCCCACAACGCGCGCATGAAGCGTTTCTTCAAGCGTCAAAAGCCGCGCGCTTTCGCTCTCGTTGAGCCTTGTCACCGGAATGCCCGTCCAGTTCGACACCACGGCGGCGATGTCCTCCGCCGTCACGCGCACAGCGGTCTTTTCCGCCTCGCGCGCCTGTTTTTTCCGCTCAGCTGCCGCCTGCGTGCGGAAGCTCTCCTCCGCGTCGCGCAGCCGCGCCGCCTTTTCATAGTCCTGCGCGCGGATGGCAGTTTCCTTGTCCCGCGCGGCGGCGCTCGCCTTCTCTTCGAGCGCTTTCAGTTCGGGCGAGGCGCTGCGCGCGGACAGTTTCACGCTTGCCGCCGCCTCGTCGATAAGGTCGATAGCCTTGTCGGGCAGAAAGCGGTCGGGAAGATAGCGCTTCGAGAGCGTCACCGCCGTGCGCAACGCCTCGTCCTCGATGGAAAGGCCGTGATACGCCTCGTACTTTGGCCGCAGGCCTTGTAAGATCTGCAGCGCTTTTTCTTCGTCCGGCTCGCCGACCTGCACGCTCTGGAAGCGCCGCTCGAGCGCGGCGTCCTTTTCGATGAATTTTCGGTACTCCTCGAGCGTCGTCGCGCCGATGACGCGGATCTCCCCGCGCCCGAGTGCGGGCTTTAAGATATTCGCCGCGTCCACCGCCCCCTCGGCGCTGCCCGCGCCGACGATGGTGTGCACTTCGTCGATGAACAAAATGACATTGCCGTCGCGCCGCACCTCGTCGAGCACGGCGCGGATGCGCTCTTCAAACTCGCCGCGGTACTTTGTCCCTGCCACCATGCCCGAAAGGTCGAGCAGCAGGATGCGCTTGTCGATAAGCTCCTCCGGCACGTCGCCCGCCGCGATCTTTTCGGCAAGCCCCTCGGCGATGGCCGTCTTGCCAACGCCCGGCTCGCCGATGAGCACGGGGTTATTTTTCGTCCGCCGCGTCAGGATGCGCAGCGCGCGGGCGATCTCCTTTTCCCGCCCGATCACTGGGTCGAGCCGCCCCTCGCGTGCCATCGCGGTCAGATCGCGCGAGAATTCCAAGAGCGTCTTGCCGTTTTTCGCCTCCGCGCGGCTTGCACGCACCTCGGGCAGCGGGAGCTTGCGCGGCGACAGGCTCATCGCGCGCAGCGTGTCGCTATAGAGCTTCTTTGTATCCGCACCCAGCGATCGCAGCAGCCGCACAGCCATATTGCCGCTGTCGCGCAGGATACCAAGCAGCAGGTGTCCCGCCTCGATCTCTCCGCTGCCCGCGCGCAGCGCCTCGCCCACAGCCAGCTCGACCGCGCAGCGCGCGTGCGGGGTGAGCCCCTGCACGGTCGATCTTTCCGCCGTGCCGCGCCCCAGCTTTTCGATCATCCTCTCGCGCACTGCCGACTCGTAGATGCCCGAGGCATTCAGCGCGCGGCAGGCCGCGTCGTCCTCCTCGCGCAGCATCGCGAGCAGCAGGTGCTCGCAGCCCACATAGCCGTGCCCCAGCTCGCCCGCCGCCGCCTGCGCGCAGCGCAGCACGTGCTCGGCCTTCAGGCTGAATTTCCGGTCATTCATCGCTCTACCCTCCGCTTCCTTTTCGTCCTTTCATTTTTGACCGGTTTATTCAAAAATAAACACCGTAAATGACACAGAAAATTCAATATTTTCCTGCATTCTGACTCTTGCATTTTCGCTTTGACATGCTATAATAGCGACATCAACTTATGGAGGTACTAATTATGGCTTATCAGATTAGCTCTGCCTGCGTCAGCTGCGGTGCTTGCGCAGACGCCTGCCCCGTCGGTGCTATTTCCCAGGGCGATTCCCAGTATCAGATCGACGCAAATGCCTGCCTGGATTGCGGCTCCTGCGCTGATACCTGCCCCAACGGCGCCATCTCCCAGGCCTAAGGTCTAAGGGTACTTAAAAAATAAGGACGCGCAAAAGCGCGTCCTTATTTTTATCATCAGAAAGGGTCATCACATGGAAAAACGCGACGAGCTCTGGCCGCGCGGCCCCTGCTTTTATTACGACACCGCCCTCTTCCCGCCGGGGACGGACAGCTTTTGCCTCGCCTACTTTGCCCGCCCGTCCCGCGGCGACACGGTCTGCGACCTCGGCAGCGGGATCGGTCTTCTCGGAACGCTCCTGCTCGCGCGCGAGGAATCGCTTTTTATCGAAAATGTTGAGATCTCCGCGCCCGCGGCAGTGCTTGCGCGAAAGACGTTCGCCGAAAACGGCTGGGCGGACAGAGCCGCTTTCCACGAAGGCGACCTTCGCGATGTCTCCGTCCTGCCAAAGGCCGGCAGCGTCGACTATGTGATCTCGAACCCGCCGTACTTTCCCGCCGGCAGCGGCGAGAGCGCCAAAGGCGAAGCGCGCCAAATCGCGCGCGAGGAAACCTCCTGCACGCTGGACGACGTCTGCGCCGCGGCGCAGCGTGTGCTGCGCTATGGCGGGTGCTTCACCCTCGTTCACCGCGCCGAGCGCCTCGCCGACGTGCTCTGCGCCATGCGGAGTCACGGCATCGAGCCCAAGCGCCTGCGCTTTCTCGCAAAATCGCCGGACGCCGCGCCCTCGCTCCTCTTCGTCGAGGGAAAGCGCGGCGGCAAAAGCGGCCTTGTCATCGAGCCGCCGCTCGTCCCCAACGGCGAGGAGTGGGACGCCGTGTACTTCCGAAAATGAAAAAAGCCGCCCTTTTCAGGCGGCCCAACAGCTTTATTATACTAAAGCGCAGGATAAACCGCAAGCATTTTCTGCCGATTTTCGAATAATCAGCCCTGCGCACAAAATATTGCTCGCATCTTTATCCATTTCGCCGCTTGATTTTTGTGCTCATTCTTGCTATTCTTTAAGCACAGAAAGGGTGAGACCAATGTACAAGTGATCTTCACAAACCCGATCCAAAATGGTTCCGATCATATCCATCGCGCAGCACTCTCTGATGTGTACCGTCATTCAG
>OLGA01003291.1_pt1 | contig 10546 bp, 10 predicted proteins | sample 1604881 | NCBI WGS metagenome assembly OLGA01 (sample SAMEA3888896, study PRJEB22519) | human gut metagenome | biome: human gut; feature: human-associated habitat; material: faeces | place: Denmark | collected 2009
GGACTATGCCAAAAAATGCGGCTGCTATCATGTCACCTTGAACGTCTGGGCCGACAATCCCTCCGCCCGGAAGTTTTATGAAGCCATCGGTCTTCAGGTGCAGAAGATCGGCATGGAAAAGATTTTATAAACGGACAAAAGCTCCCGCTTTCGTTTTTATGCGAAAGCGGGAGCTTTTCCTTTTTATCGCTCAAATGTGACCTGATCGCTCCCCAACACCCGTCGGCAGGGGATTGCTGCGACGTTTTCCACGGTAAACGGCTCTTTCGGATACCGATGGGGCTCCTCCTCCGGAACCGCCGGAGGGGCCTTTCCCACACTCACCCCATGAGCTCCCAGCGAAAGCGGCAGTCGCAGTATTTCTTCCGCTCCGTAGCCGTTTCCGGCGGGTGAAGGCGATCTCCAGAAGCTCCCCCTGAAAAGCGGTCGTTTTTTCGATCACTTCAAACGGCACGTTGGAAAAGCTGCCGACGCTGAGCCAGCCGCCAGCCCCCTTTTCCCGTCTCTTTCCACGGCTGTCCGGAATTCGAGAAAGCCTTTTTCTCCCCGGATCTCCCCGTTGATCCGAAGCACCGGCCGCAGGGAGGCAACCCCTCCGGCAGAATGGCACGGAGCCGAGCCTGCTCCACGCCGTGAGCCATGACGAACGGCGTTGCCTGCATGCTGCCCTCCTACTTCAGCTCCGCCGTAAAGCGGATACGGTTTTCCTCCAAAAGCTCCGCCCGAATGGAGCCTTTGTGCCCTTCGGCGATGCTCCGGGCAATGGAAAGCCCAATGCCGAACCCCCCCGTTTTGGACGTCCGGGACTGATCCGGTCGGTAAAACCGGTCAAAGAGCTTGGGAAGGGTCTTCGGATCCATCTCCCCGAAGGCATTTTCCGTCCGGATGACGATACCTTTCCGCCCCTTTTCCAGCGAAAAGGTCACCGGGCTGTCCGGAAGGGCGTATTTGATGGCGTTGTCAAGCAAAATGGACGCAAGCTGCCGGATGGCGTACTCGTCGCCGCAATAGGTAAGCCCCGGCTGGATCTTGATGTCCAGCGGGTGCCCCTTTTCCGCCGCAAAATCCCGGAAGGACTCCGCCGCTTCGGCAAGGGCGTCGCTGACCGGGAAATTTTCCGGATGCAGGGGGGATTCCTCCTCGTCCATCCGGGAAAGGGTCACAAGGGAATTCACCAGATCCTTTAGCTTTTCCGTCTGGGCGGCGGCCTTGTCGATCCACTTCTGCTTTCCCGTTTCCATCTCCAGCACCTTCAGGCTGGTGGCGATGACGGTGATGGGAGTTTTCAGCTCGTGGCCGGCGTCGGTGATAAATTGCTTCTGACGCTCCATGCTCTGTACCACCGGATCCACTGCCTTCCGGGAAAACAGCACCACGATCACATAAACCAGCGCAATACACGCCGCCATGGCGCAAAGGGAGAGCAGCAAAAGGGTCAGCACCCACCGCATCTCCTGCCGGCAGTCAAGAAAGATCGCCATCATCCGCCCCTGACCGTTGTCCTTCACCAGATACTGGTAGCCGGAGGTGTAGCCGTAACCCATTCCTTTTTTCAGTGCCAGCTCCAGATAGGGCTGGACGTCGTCCTCGGTGACGGCGGCGATGTTTTTTAAGTCCGCCTGAACCAGATTCCCGTCGTTGGTATAGCGCAAAACGAAATACCGGGTGGCATAAGGGGTCTCCTGATCGAAGGGGCCTGCCGGTTTGCTTCCGGGCATTCCACCGGGAGGGCTGGACGGGATGACTCCTTGGTTCCCGGCGATGAGGTCCAGCATCTGGTTTAACTCCGACCGGACGGAAACGTAATTGGCTACGTTCACCGCTGCCGCAAAGAGTACCATCACCACTGTGACCGAGATCATGGCGATCCCGATGAACTTCTTCCGCAGTTCCTTAATCATCGGAAACCTCCAGCAGATACCCAAGCCCCCGGTTGGCGCAGATGGAAACGGCAGATCCGATGGATTTGAGCTTCTTCCTGAGGTTTGAGATATGGACCCAGATGACGTTTATCTCGGCGTCGCTATCCCAGCCCCAGACCCGTTCCATGATCCGGTCCGCTGACAGCACCACGTTGGGGGAGCGCATGAAAAGCTCCATGACCTGAAACTCCCGTCCGCTGAGCCGGACGGGCTTTTCCCCGCAGGAAAGCGTCCCGGAATCCGGATCCAGAGAAAGATCCCCGAAGGTCAGGATGTTCGGCTTATAGTCTCCGCTGCGGCGGAGCATGGCACGAACCCGGCTGATGAGTTCATCGGGCTCAAAGGGCTTCGGAAGGTAGTCGTCGGCGCCGGCGTCAAAGCCGGTGATCCGGTCGCCGGTGGCTGCTTTTGCGGTAAGCATCATCACCGGCGTCCGGATTCCCTCCTCCCGAAGCTTTTTCAGAACCTCTACGCCGTTCATCTTCGGCATCATCACGTCTAAAAGGATGCCGTCGTAATCCCCGGCGGAGGCGTATTCATAAGCGGAAAACCCGTCGCCTACGGCGTCCACGGAAAAATGGTTTTTTTCAAAAAACACCGTCAGCGCCTCAGCCAGATCCGCCTCGTCTTCTGCGATCAGCAAACGCATTTCCATCACCCGTTTTCATTATAGGACAAATTCTGGGGAGTTGCAACGGCTTTATAAGCTCTCCCCTACGGCTTCCCGGCCGCAGACGATGTTGAGGTTCCCGTTGCGGCAGCGGATCTCGTCGAAGAAGGCTTTGGGGATCTTTGCATCCTTTAAAACGATGCGGTACTGCAGCTCATACATCGTCCCCATGTTGGAGGTCTTCACTTTTTCAAGGGAACAGTTCTCGGCGTACTTCTGGAAGAGGTCGTCGAAAAGCCCCTCGTAGTCCAGATTTTCCGGGATGGTGATCCGTAAGATCCGCTCAGAGCGCTTGCTGCCCCCGAAATTGAACCGGGTCAGCAGCAGCATCACTGCCGCCATGATAACAAAGAAGAGGACCGCCAGCCCGATGTAGCCCATGCCGGTGGCAAGGCCGATGGCCATGACAAGGAAAATGACCCCGATCTCCCGGGCCGTTCCGGGAGCGGAGCGGAACCGCACCAGACTAAACGCCCCGGCTACCGCCACTCCGGCGCCTACGTTGCCGTTGACCAGCAAAATGACCATCTGCACCACCGCCGGGAGAACAGCCAGCGTGATGGCGAAGCTCTGGGTGCATTTTGCCTTGTACATACTGATGAACGCCGTCCCCATTCCCAGAAGGAGGGAGACCGCCGTGCAGATGAGGAAGGTCGGAAGGGTGATGCCGCCAGTGATGATGGATTCAAGCATGATGAAGCGCCTCATTTCTTCGAATTTCCGGAAGGATGTGCCTGCAGTAGCAGGCGCCGAATTTGGAAAAGGACGTGGGATAGATGGAAAGCTCCGACAGCGCCCGTGAAAGCCACAGGGGTGCCGCACCCGGGATCTTTATCTCCATTAAGATCTCCCCGCCGGGGAGAAGGGGCTCGCCGAAGTCCCCGGTCCGCAGATCCAGCGCCGTCTGCCGCCAGCGGATGTTGGTGTCGAAGGTGACCCGCAGCTCCGGATCCTCCTTCCCCGCAAAGGCCAGCCGATCGTAGCCGATGAACACTTTCGGCTCCGTGCGGTATTTTTGCTGAAACCACCGGATCTCTCCGGCGATCTGCTCCGGGGAGGCTCCTTCGCCCTTTAAGAAGGGCTCCACTTCCCTGGCTTCCCGTGTGATCCGCCGCTTATAGACGATGCCGGATACCTTTTTCTTCAGCTCGATGAAGACGAGACTGTTGTCCTCCGCCGGGCCGTAGCTACGGATCCGGAGCTTTTCCTTATAAGCGGGCTTTTCGATGGATGCCCGGATCAGCCGCCAGTCCTTCGTATCGTAATAGATGCTGCAGATCCCGTATTTCCCGTAGACGTCGGGGATCATATATGGTTCCATCTTCTTTAAAAGGGCTGCCTGCTTTTCTTCGTTTAAGAAGTACTTGATCTCGTACCTCTGGAAGCTGTAGGACACTGCCATGAGGATCCCTCCTTTGTGCCTTTGATTCTAAAGGGGCAACTTAAAGAGAACCTAAAGAAACTTTTTGCAAAACCTTTAGGTAGATTTTAGCCAGCCCCTTTACAATAAAGCCATCCCCTCAAAGGAGGAATTGAATATGAAAAAAGTAAGTCGAATCGCTTCCATCCTTATCTGCGCCCTGCTTTTAGCGGTGGCCGCCACCTCCTGCAGTACCACCGGAACCGGTGAAAGCTCCGCTTCCGTTTCTTCTTCCGCCGATACCCGGAAGGCTTCCGCTTCCATCCTTCTTTCGGGCAGCAGCGCTTCCGTTTCCGGGACCGGCGCTGAAGCGGAAAACGGTATCGTCACCATCACTGAAGGCGGCACCTATGAAATAAGCGGCACGTTAGAGGACGGACAGATCTGCGTCAAAGCGCCGGATGAAGACGTTACCCTGATCCTTAAAAACGTCTCCGTGACCTCCTCTTCCGGCAGCCCCTTCGTGATCTTGAAGGCAAATTCCGTCACCCTTTCCCTTCCCGACGGGACGGAAAGCACCCTGACTGACAGCGAGACCTATGATTCCGACGAGGACGCCGACGCCTGCCTTTACTCCAAGGCCGACCTGACCATTGAAGGAACGGGGACGCTTACCGTCAACGCAAACTACAAAAACGGTATTACCGGTAAAGACACCCTGACCATCCGGGACAGCACCCTTTCCGTCACCGCTGCAAACCACGGCATCACCGGAAAAGACTCCCTGACCGTCCAGTCCGGCGGCGACGCCATCCGCTCCACCAATAACGAGGACGGAGCCTTAGGCTTCATCCTCCTTACCGATTGCACCCTCGACCTGACTGCCGCCGAAGACGGCGTTCAGGCGGAGACCGTCCTGACCATTGACGGCGGAAGCTATGCCATCATCACCGCCGGCGGCAGCGACGGCAACATCGACGAAGACACCAGCGCCAAAGGCTTGAAAGCCGGCACGCAGGTGACCATCTCCGGCGGCACCTTTGACTTAGACTGCTGCGACGACGCCATCCATTCCAACGGGAACGTGGACATTTCCGGTGGCAGCTTCACCCTTTCCACCGGCGGCGACGGCATCCACGCCGACGACACCGTGACCGTCACCAACGGCGCCATCGACATCCTTAAATCTTACGAAGGCATGGAAGGCGTCACCGTAAACATCGAAGGCGGCGACATCAACATCGTTTCCAGCGACGACGGCATCAATGTCGCCGACGGCACCTCCTCCGGCTTCAAAGGGAGCTTCCCCGACGGGCAGAACCATTCCGACGGCACCCCTCCCCCTTCCGATCAGGACGGGACAAACGGCGGCACGCCCCCAACCCCTCCTACCGGTCAGAATGTCTCTGACAGCAGCCGGCCCACCCCTCCCTCCGGTCAGGACGGGGCGGCGGATACGAACACGCCGCCTGCTCCTCCCACCGGTGCTTCCGGAGAAGCGCCCTCCGACCTTCCTTCCATGCCGGAAGGCGGCTTTGACGGTCAGCAGCCCGGAAACGCCGCCGGAAGCTCTTCCTGCTCCGTCAACATCTCCGGCGGAACCATCCGCATCGATGCTTCCGGCGACGGCATCGACTCCAACGGCGATCTGAACGTGTCCGGCGGGACCATCTATGTCAGCGGCCCCACCAACGACGGGGACTCCGCTCTGGATTATGACGGCGCCGCCGCCATCACCGGAGGGACCATCGTTGCTGCCGGATACAGCGGCATGGCGCAGAATTTCGGAAGCTCCTCCACTCAGGGCAGCATCCTTCTGACCGCTTCCTCCGTCACCGGCGGGACCATCACCCTCACCGACGCAGACGGGAACGTCCTCGTGGAATACACCCCCGAAAAGAACTACAACTGCGTAGTCGTCAGCTGCCCGGAGCTGACGGAAGGCGGCGCCTACACCCTCTCCCTCGGCGGCGAGACCCAGACGGTGACCCTTACCTCCCTTATCTACGGAAGCAGCGGCTTCGGCGGTATGGGCAGCTTCGGAGGAGGCCGGATGAATCCTCCCACTTTCAACGGTTAACCCTCTTCCGCCCGAGTCTCTTTCGGATCCGGGCGGATTTTTCGTCTCTTTCTTCCGATTTCCTCTTGCAATGCAGAAGGATTTGTCGTAAAATGGAAGAAAGAAACCGCCGCTTTCCGGCGGAAAATGACACAGGAGGAATTACCCTATGAACGCACTTGCCAATGTTTCCAAATCGCTGAAAGAAGCGCTGGAAAAGAACGGCGCCGTTAAAAAGCTGCTGACGCTGGATGTTGCGATCCTTTTCGGCGGGCTGGGCCTTCAGTTCTTCTTCTGGCTCATCAATCTCTGGACTCCCTGGATCATTCTCAGCAATTTCTTATCCCTGTTCTGCACCGTTCTCTACTATATCATGATTGCCGGCATGGTTCTGACCTTTGCCAATGCAAAGTGGCAGCTGCTGGCCTTCGGCTGCTGGGGCTATGCTGGGTTCCAGTTCATTTCCTTCCTGCGCCAGCTGCTGTATCGCTACAACCACTACTTTAACCTGTCCACCCTCTTTGTGATCGTGCTGTGGGCCGGGCTTGGCGTTCTCTGCTTCTTCGCCGCCAACCCTGACAAGATTCCGAAAGCGAAACCCGCCGCCCCCGTTCCTCCCGCAGCCGGAAACGGCCAGTGGAACAGCGGCACTCCCGCTTGGAACGGCGCCCCTCAGCAGAATGCGGCTCCTCAGCAGAACGGCGCCCCTGTCTGGAACAACAACGCTGCCCCCGCTTGGAACGGCGTTCCCCAGCAGCCCGCCGCTCCGGCTCCTGCACCTGTTGCTGCTCCGGCTCCTGCAGTTCCCGCTCCCGAAGCGCCTGCTGCACCTGTAGTGGAAGTGCCTGCCGCTCCCGTGACGGAAACACCCGCAGCGGAAACCCCTGCTGTCCCTGCTGCTGAAGCTCCTGCGGCTTCTGTAGTGGAAGCTCCTGCGGCTCCCGCTCCCGAAGCACCTGCCGCTCCTGTCTGCCCCGCCTGCGGTGCAGCGGTTCCGGAATCCGGAAAATTCTGCCCCTCCTGCGGCGCAAAGCTGTAATTGAAAAAAATCGCCCCCGATGCAGATACGCATCGGGGGCTTTCTTTTATCGGATCTTTTTTCCCGCCTTGTATTCGGCAAGAAGATCATAAGCGTCGTACCGGGTGGGGACGGCCTCGCCCCGCTGCCGCATGGCCCCGTATTCGGCACGATCCACCCATTTAGCACCGATGACCTCCTCCGGCTGGAGGGTCATCTCCTCCAGGGGGATGTCCCGGATGAAGAGATACACATCCTGAAAGGCGCTGTAATCCTTCTCATTTTTCGCCCGCCAGTGATCCTGCCGCATCAGCGCGCCCGGCTCCCCTTTCGTAAGATCCACGCCAATCTCCTCGGCGGCTTCCCGAAGGGCGCCCTGATAGGTGTCCTCCCCGGCAGTCACGGCGCCGCCGGTACACTCCCAAAGCCCACCCAGCAGCTTTGACAAGTGCCGTCTTGTCATCAGCACCCGGTCGTTGGAATCAAAGATCCAGAGCATCACCACCAGATGATAGTCCTCCGGCGGCATAAATTTTCCCCGCTCCTGAAAGCGACCGGTCTTCTGCCGGTTTTCATCGTAAACGTCCCAAAGCTCTGCCATTGTTTTCGTCCTTTCTTCGGGGAATCACCCGTTTCGGTGAAAAAACCGGACCCGAAAGCCGGGCCCGGTCCGATGCGGTTTTCTTATTTGCTGCAGTCCGATCCATCGCAGCTGCACGCATGGCAGTCCTCCTCCAGATTGCCTACGATGGGGGTGGGGTCGATGCCCTGACGACGGTAGTAGTCCGCCACAGCCGCCTTCACCGCCTGCTCCGCCAGTACGGAACAGTGGAGCTTCACTGGCGGCAGCCCGTCCAGCGCTTCCACCACTGCCTGGTTGGTCAGCTTCAGAGCGTCCTCCAGAGGCTTGCCCTTGATGAGGTCGGTGGCCATGGAAGAGGTGGCGATGGCTGCGCCGCAGCCGAAGGTCTGGAACTTCACGTCTTCAATGATGCCGTTTTCGATCTTCAAAAAGATCTTCATGATGTCGCCGCACTTCTGGTTTCCCACCTCGCCGACGCCGTTGGCGTCCGGGATCTCACCGACGTTGTGGGGATTTGCGAAGTGCTCCATGACTTTTGCGCTGTATAACATAAGGGAACCGTCCTTTCTTTTTTACAGATTCTTTCCTGCCCGCTCGTCCTCGTTCCATTCCTGCCACACGGGGGACATTTCCCGCAGCCGGGTGACTACCTTCGGAACGGTTTCCAGCGTATAGTCGATGTCCTCATCGGTGGTGTCGGAGCCTAAGCTCAGCCGCAGGGAGCCGTGGGCAATGCCATGCTCCAAGCCGATGGCCAGCAGCACATGAGAGGGATCCAGCGACCCGGAGGTGCAGGCAGAGCCGGAGGAAGCGGCGATGCCGTTTAAGTCCAGCAGCAGCAAAAGCCCTTCGCCCTCGATGCCGCCGAAGGAAATGTTCACGTTGGTGCAGAGCCGGTGCTCCCGTCCGCCGTTCAACCGGGTGCAGGGAATCTTCAAAAGTCCTTCCATGAGCTTGTCCCGAAGCCGGGCCATCTTTTCGGTCTTCTCTTCAAAGTTTTCGTAGGTCTCCTCGATGGCGGTTCCAAGGCCCACGATGGAGGCCAGGTTCTCGGTTCCGGCACGCTTGCCGGATTCCTGTCCGCCGCCGTCCATAAAATTGTCAATGAGGACGCCTCGACGGATGTACATGGCGCCCACGCCCTTGGGAGCATGGATCTTGTGCCCGGACAGGGACATCAGGTCGATGTTTTCGTCCTTCACATTGATGCAGACATTGCCCACCGCCTGCACGGCGTCGGTGTGGAACAGCACCTTATGCGCCTTGCAGATGGCGCCGATCTCCTTGATGGGCTGGATGGTGCCGATCTCGTTGTTGGCGTACATGATGGAAACGATGGCGGTATCCGGGCGGATGGCCTTTTCCACGTCGGCGGGGTTTACATACCCTTTTGCATCCACAGGGATATAGGTGACCTCAAACCCCTCCCGCTCCAGCGACTGGCAGGTGTGCAGAACGGCGTGATGCTCGAAAACAGAGGTGATGATGTGCTTCTTCCCCTGCATCCGGGCAAGACGGCGGGCCGCCCCTTTGATGGCCCAGTTGTCCGACTCGCTGCCGCAGCCGGTGAAATAGATCTCTCTGGGGCTTGCGTTGAAGGCGGCGGCGACCTTCGCCCGTGCCGCCTCGATGGCCATGGAAGCTTCTCTTCCCATGGTGTAGATGCTGGAGGGATTGCCGTAATGCTCCGTCAGATAGGGCACCATGGACTGGAACACCCGCTCCGAAATTTTCGTCGTTGCGGAGTTGTCCAAATATACATAATGATCCATAAGGGATCTCCTTTCTCCTTGATTTTCCAGTTTTATTATATACCGATTCAGTCGTTGACCGCAAGAGCAGTCCCGCAAGTTTACAGAAAATTTTCAATTCCTATCAAATCGGTGGAAATTAGCGGAACTTATGGCTTTCCGCCACCGCCATCTGATCGCAGCGTTCGTTTTCCGGGTGTCCGGCGTGCCCCTTGACCCAGCAGAAGGTCATCTCGTGCCGGGACAGTTCCGATAGCAGCCGCTCCCAGAGATCCACGTTCAGAGCCGGGGACTTGTCCGCTTTTTTCCAGCCGTTCCGTTTCCAGCTGTAGACCCAGCCTTTGGTGATGGCGTCGATCACATATTTGGAATCGCTGGTCAGCGTGACCTTGCAGGGAAACTTCAGAGCGGCAAGCCCTTCGATCACGGCGGTCAGCTCCATACGGTTGTTGGTAGTGGAGGCTTCCCCGCCGGAAAGCTCCTTCCGGTGGCCGTCGCATTCCAGCACCGCTCCCCACCCGCCCGGGCCGGGATTCCCGCTGCAGGCCCCGTCGGTATACAGATTCACCTGTCGGATAACGCTTCCTCCTTTCAGTCAGGGATGCGCCAGTCCATGGTGACGCCGTGCTGATTGAGAAAATGGGTGGCTTTGGAAAAATGCCGGCAGCCGAAAAAGCCGGAATACGCCGACAACGGACTGGGATGGGGCGCCGTCAGCACCAGATGGTTGGGGTTCGTGAGCAGCGGCTGCTTCGCCCGGGCGTTTGCCCCCCAGAGGAGGAAAACGATGGGCTGGTCCCGCTCATTCAGGATCTTGATCACATCGTCGGTAAAGGTCTCCCAGCCGATGCCTTTGTGGGAATTCGGCTGCCCCGCCCGGACGGTGAGGACGTTGTTCAGTAAAAGCACCCCGTTCCTCGCCCACGCTTCCAGACAGCCGTGATGAGGCGGCTGCACGCCTAAGTCGTCCTGCAGCTCCTTGAAAATATTCTGGAGGGAGGGAGGGATCGGCACCCCTTTCTGCACGGAAAAGGAAAGCCCGTGGGCCTGCCCGGGGCCGTGGTAGGGATCCTGCCCGATGATGACCGCCTTCACCTGGCTGCAGGGGGTGAACCGCAGGGCGTTAAAAAGATCATACATGGACGGATAGATCGTCTGGGTGCAGTATTCCTGCTTTAAAATC
>OLGA01003299.1_pt1 | contig 10500 bp, 9 predicted proteins | sample 1604881 | NCBI WGS metagenome assembly OLGA01 (sample SAMEA3888896, study PRJEB22519) | human gut metagenome | biome: human gut; feature: human-associated habitat; material: faeces | place: Denmark | collected 2009
CTACTGTTAGTGGTTATGGAAATGTTTCTAACTCTTTAGTTGTTGGTAATAAGACTGCTGGTGTTAATGTGACTGTTCCTGAGATTATTCCTGATAAGACTGTAAGTATTGCTAATCCTAATTTCGGTGATAATGTGACTTATGCTGTTACTGTTTCTAATGATGGTATTGGTGATGCAAACAATGTTGTTATTGTTGATAGGCTTGGTGAAGGTTTGACCTTTGTAAGTGCTTCTGATAATGGTGTTTGGGATCCTGTTAAACGTACTGTTACTTGGATTGTTGATTTGGCTAAAGGTGAAAGCAAAGTCTTTACTGTTAATGCTACTGTTAGTGGTTATGGAAATGTTTCTAACTCTTTAGTTGTTGGTAATAAGACAGCTTCTGTTAATGTGACTGTTCCTGAAATTAACCCTAACAAGACTGCAAATATTGAAAATCCTAACTTTGGCGATAATGTAACTTACACAGTCACTGTTACTAATGATGGTATTGGTGATGCAAACAATGTTGTGGTTAAAGATACTCTTGGTAAAGGATTGAAATTTATTAGTGCTACTGGTAATTATACCTTTGATGAAGCTACTAATACAATTACATGGATTGTTGATTTAGCTAAAGGTGAATCCAAAACATTTAAAGTAAATGCTACAGTTTCCGGATATGGAAATGTAACAAATACTGTAATTGTTGGCAATAAAACATTTAACAAAAATGTAACAGTTCCTGAAATCAATTCAAACAAAACAGTTAACAATGAAATTCCTAATTTCGGTGATAATGTAACTTATAGTGTAACAGTCACTAATGATGGAATTGGTGATGCTAACAATGTAGTTGTTTGCGATATTTTAGGTAAAGGATTAAAATTCTTAAATGCAGATGGAAATTTCACATATGATGAAAAAACTGGTACAATTACTTGGATTGTTGATTTGGTTAAAGGCGAAACTAAAACATTTAATGTAAATGTTACTGTTTTAAGCTATGGTGATTTATCTAACAAAGTAGTTGTGGGAAATAAAACAGTTATCAAAAACATTACAGTACCTGAAATTAACCCGGGAAAAGAAATTAACATTGAAGTTCCAAACTTCGGTGATAATGTAACATACACTGTAATTGTAAACAACACCGGAAAAGTCAATGCTATTGATGTTGTTGTAGCTGATAAATTAGGTGAAGGTTTAACTTTTGTTAATGCTTCAAATGGTGGAGTATACAATGAAACTACTCGTACAATCACTTGGATTATTAACTTAACTGCTGGAGAAACCAAATATTTATATGTAAATACCACAGTTTCAGCATACGGCAATATAACTAACAGTGTAATTGTCGGTAATAAAACATTTAACAAAAATGTAACAGTTCCTGAAATAATCCCTGTAAAAGAAGTTAATTCCTCTGATATCCATATTGGAGATGAAATAACTTACACTATTGCTGTTTCAAATCCTGGAAAAACCAATGCAACAAATATCGTAATTAAAGATGTACTTCCTGAAGGATTAAAATTCATTAATGCTTCAAATGGCGGAGTATATGATCCAGCTACTGGGATTATTACATGGATTGTAAACATTACAGCTAATTCAACTGTTGATTTAACTGTTGTAGCTAATGTAACTAAATCAGGAAATATTACAAATACTGTAAATGTTGGAAACAAAACTGCTAACTGCACTATTGAATCAAAGGATATTGCTGATTTGGAAATACACATAGTTGCTGACAAATCTGAAATATACATTGGGGACTCTGTTGTCTGCACAGTTACTGTCATAAATAATGGACCAAGCGATGCAATAAATACAATTGCTAATGTATTTGTACCAAATACTTTAAGCATTATTTCATATAATGCAACAAAAGGAACATTTGACATAACTTCTGGCAAATGGTATGTAGGAAACTTAACAAATGGTGAAAAAGTCGTATTAACATTTGTAGCTAAAGCATTAAATGAAGGCAATTCAACAGTATATGTTAATGTAACAAGCGAAACCTTTGAGGTAATCTTGGAAAACAACTACGACAATGTAACTGTTAAAGTCCTTAAAAAAGCAGCTCCAATCGGTCCGGATAAACCAGTTCATCCAGACGATTCATCTTCAGCTGATGATGGTTCATCTTCAGATGCAGGTAGTGAATCTGTAAGCTTACCAAATACAGGAAATCCACTAGCAATATTGCTCTTATGTATTTTAAGTGTAATATTCGCGGGATCTAGAAAAAGAAAATTATAATTTATTTGTGATTTGGGTTTAATTACTCAAATCAGCTTTTTTTATTTTTTACCTATTTTTTAGAAATCAATTGTAATTGTTACTTCCAAATCTTATTTTATGATTATAAAAAAGCTATTTTTACTTATAAAATTATAAAAGAAAGGAGTTAAGAGAAGATTTTGAAAATTTATTATTAATGAAAGTAATATATTAGAATAGGAAAAATGGTGATTTTCATGATTTTTACTAATTGGCGATATTAAAAAAAGAGTTATTTCTATTGTCGTTAAATATGGTGTAAATACTTTTAGTCTTTTTGGATTTTATGCCTGTGGTGAAGCTAATGAAGATAGTGATTTGGATTTTGCAATGGATAAATGTGATTTAAAAGGTTTTAAATATGTTTCTTTAGTCCAAGATTTAGAACATGAATTAAAGTAAAAATACTTAATGTCACATAAATAATGGCATTATTAATATTATTGGAGTTTTTTTGAATTTTTTAGTTGAATCCGTTACTGATTTATATTCTAAAAACACATCTGAATTTCATAAAAATGTTTATATTTTAACATACAATCATTAAATATCTGTTAATTAATAGATTACAGGTGAATTCATGTTTAATAGAAAGTATTTTATTTTAGTTTTTTTTGTTTTTCTGATAGCTATAACTTCAGTCAGTGCGCAGGATGATGCTGTAGCTAGTCAGGATTTAGATGAATTGTCATTTAATGATAATGTGGTGTTGGATACTAACACTGATGCAGAACACTATGCAGACGGTGCCGTAAGACAGGACACAGGTCAGACTGCTGATGATTTGATTAATTTAAGTGAATGCAGTTCAGCTGTTCTTCAGGTAAGTGATAATGAAGGAGTTATCTGTGTCAGGCGTGATGCTACAAATGCTGCGGATATTTATATTGAAAGCGGCAGCTGGGGAGATATTGGTTATCTGAAGCAATATAAAACCAGTGATGGATATTTTTCACATGCAATTGTTACGTCCAACGGCTGGCTTATTGGTAATGGCGGTGTAACAGACGGTTCGGCATTTCGCCAGATTGAAAGCATAGCTTCTGAAATGGTTGCCAATAATCAGATTACAAATGACTATCTTTCAAGAATTTATAAGATAATGTCCAGATATTCTTTAGGTCATTTTGTAATTAAGGCAGCTGACGGAACTTACGGTGTTGTCTTTACTAATTTATATCATGTTTCTAAACTGCAGCCGGGACAGTATGTTTTATGTCCTAATGTTTATTCCATGTCTCAGAAAGGCAGTTACGACAGCAGTCTGAATCCTGTTGATGCAGCTATTAAAAAAGTTTATACTGACAGCTATGGTGTCAACAGGAGAAATATAATGACTTATCACTGGAAGCTGACTGCTTCTCCCAACGGACTGTCCTATGGAGTAGATTCCTATGCATCAAATGATGACGGTGCAGGTGTTGGCCGCTCAACATCCCATATGGCAGATAATGTTTATTACTTCAGTAATTTCCATTCAAGAAATTCCCTTCCCTTAGCCAGGGATAAAGTGTTTTTGGGAACTCATGTTTTTGGCAGCAGTATGGAAGTTTTCAGATTACTGACTCCTGTCAGCTCATGTCTTGCTGGGGATAATATTGAGCTGAAATATCAGGTTAATTATATTGCTCATTCAAGCCCTGTAGTTCAGTTTGCTCTTCCGGAAGGATTTGATTTTAATAGTGCAACAGTATCTAAAGGAAATTACAGATTGGATTCTAATCGTATTGTAGTTTGGAATTTAAATGACTGTGATGTGAATAATTACATTACACTTTCTCTTAAAGCTGTCAGATCAGGACAGTTTGATTTTTACCATTCACTGGATAATAATTTTGTCGGCAGCGATAAGTTATTTGTAAACGATTATGGTGCCGTACTTTGGGTAAATGATGTAAACAAATATTATAAAGGTCCTGAAAGACTTAATGTATACTTAAAAGATGTTAATGGCAATCCTATTGCTGGTGAAAATGTTATCATTAATATCAATGGTGTTGATTATAAAAAAGTTAGTGATGATAAAGGCGCTGCTTCACTGGCAGTTAATTTGGAGTCTGGGGAATATCCGGCTAAAGTAACTTATAATGGACGTTTCGGCAGTGATTCTAAAGAAGCCAATATAAACGTATCAAAAACTATTGAAAGTAATGATATTGTAAAGATGTTCAGAAATGCAACACAGTATTATGCAAAATTCATTGATACTTCAGGAAATCCTTTAGCTAACAGGGCAGTTACATTCAATATCAACGGTGTGTTTTACACAAGAGACACTGATGATTCAGGTTATGCCAAATTAAACATTAACTTAAGACCCGGAACCTACATTTTAACTGCACACAATCCTGTAAACAATGAGAAAAAAGGTTTCAACATAACTGTCAAAGCACTTATCTGTGAAAACCATGATATAGTCAAATATTATAAAAACAGCACACAATACACAGCAAAAGTCTATGATAAAGACGGAAGTTTAGCTGTTGGTAAAACCGTAACATTTAACATAAACGGAGTATTCTATAAAAGGACAGTTGATGAAAATGGAACAGTAACACTAAATATCAATTTGAATCCCGGAAAATATATTGTAACTGCAATATATGAAGGATATGATGTGGGAAACAATGTGGTTGTTAAAAGTGTCCTGCTTACTGATGATTTGTCCATGAAGTTTAAGGACGGCAGTAAATTTAATGCAACTGTTCTTGACGGTCAGGGAAAACCCTTAGCTAATCAGACAGTGATATTCAATATAAACGGAGTATTTTACAATAAAACAACAGCAGATAATGGTGTTGCAAGTTTAAATATCAACCTCCTTAAAGGAAAATATATTATCACTTCAACATGGAACAGTTATCAGGTTGGAAATAAAATTACAATCAGTTAGGAGAAATCTTCTCTTGACTCTTTTTTTATTAAATTATTCCAATAATTTAACCATTCCAAAGCCCATTGAATTTTTCTCACCTATTCCAACATCATAAGCAAATTCAATCAGGTCAAGGTCTCTTTCTAAAATAAGATCATTATAATCCTCCAGGAGGATGGAAATTTGATGTATCTAGTTCCACTATATTTAATACATAATTTAAATGCATTTTAATACTACCGCAACTATTTCCATGATTATCTTCAAGTATCGCATATATAGTATCGTCATCATAATATTTGTATTCTACTATATGACAATCATATTTTTCACAATATTTCTCAACAGTCATGCCATGTTGTGTTTGGGGCACTGTCAATAACTTTGGTGATGAATGCCTCGGAAGTTTCTCTGCACCCAGTATTTGGTTTTGAGAGAAAATCTTGTCCTAGCTCCTTCAAAAGTTCTTAATGTTTTTTTAATATGCTTAGGGAAAACTTTTTGAAAGAAATTTTCAATTTTATTACTTGTAGTTGGAACATTACTATTTTCAAGATGAAATGATATTGTTTTAAAGTAAGGAATGATGAAAAACCACAATAAATTAAAAATAACTTTCAACAAATTGTTTTGTATACTAATAAGATAAACTCTACCTTTTTTAGCAGATTCTAAAATCATTAACATCCAAAAACATCAAAAACTAATTGTTTACAATAATTTAAATATTCCAATTCTTCATCAGAACAATTATTTCTTTTCTTATCCTCCATAATGTTCCTGTTTATCTTTTGTTTTGTGTGAAACATGCAAAATTGATGTCTAACCCCCCCAACTTTTTCAATTGCTATATGATACTCATCTTTTAAATCAGATACAATACAAATCTTAGGCTGATTACGTAGGGAATCATCTAAAAACTTATATATAGTTCCAATATCCTCTGATTCCACCAGATCCATAGAAACAACAGAATTCAATTTAACATCAAATAAGACTAAAAAAAATAGTTCCAAACACCGTTAATTTTAGTCCAAAGACTATCAAACAAATAATATCCAGAATAAAATTCATTCACACTTACATCATCATTTTCATCCAGATTATTATGCAAGATCCAATACTTTAATGTGAAATATCTACATTGAAGAATCTTTTGAGCATATACTGAATTTTATAAATACTATTTCCAGAAACAGAGTATATTTCATTGATATATTCTATTACAGACTTTGCAATATTACAATTTTCATCAACAATAGATTTAACATCAGTATAAAAAAATTTTACCACATTTTTTACATTCATATTTCTGAATAATGCACTTTTGCTCTCCAACATTTAAAAAATACAATTTACGAACATAATTACCATTTTTAACAACATTTGAGGAATAACAATCAGGACAAAATGCATATTTATATTTAAAATAAAAATTACCATGTTTAATAAGCCGAATTAAATTATCATCCGAATTTAAACATCCCTTGCTTAATTTCTCCCCATAAGATTCATATTCAGAAAATTCTTCAAAAAAAATCGAAAAGTTTAAGTTGTTTATCCTCCAATATAGAACATGGAGCTTTTATATTGTCTTTATTCATATTAATATATTAGCTCCACTTAATATATTAAATTTACTATCTTATTTTAAAAAATAAAAGCCAAAAAAGCATTTAAAAAATTTTTTGAAATTAAAAATTCAAATCACCAAAGGCATTGACAGAGCCAAATCAAAATTATTAAATTCCTGCAATAAATTTTGAGCTTATTTTAAAACTTTATTATATACTGAAAAGTTAGTGGTGTAATAAATGGTTAAACGAGAATTATATATTGATAAAATCAGGCCTTTAATTGATAAGGATATAATTAAAGTTATAACTGGGATTAGAAGGTGTGGAAAATCCTATTTTTTAAATTTAATAGTTGAAGAACTTAAAAATAATGGGATTAAAGATGAAAATATAATTTTAATAAATTTGGAATCTATGAAATATAATTCTTTAAAAACAAAAGAAGAACTGGATGATGTTGTTTTAAATTTAACTAAAAATATTTCTGGCAGGTTTTATCTTCTTTTTGATGAAATACAAAATATTGAAAGATGGGAGAAAGCAATAACTGGTTATAAAGTTGATTTTAACTGTGATATTTACATTACTGGATCTAATTCTAAATTATTGTCTGGCGAACTTGCAACATTTTTAGCTGGAAGGTATATGGAAATAAAAATGTATCCTTTTTCATTTAATGAATTTTTAAGTTATAAAGGTGATAACAATGAAATGGAACTGTTTCAAGAGTATTTTAAATACGGTGGAATGCCATTTACTTTAGAATTAAATTCTCAACAAAAAATAGATTATTTAAATGATATTTATAATTCCATTGTATTAAAGGATATAGTTGAAAAATATAAGTTAAGGGATGTTAATTTATTAAATAGACTAATTTTATACATATTGGACAATATTGGAAATCCTTTTTCAGTTACTGGTATTTCTAAGTATTTGAAACATTTTAATATAGGATTTTCAAATAATACTCTATATAATTATTTGCAATATTTGGAAAATGCATTAATAATCTCTAAATTGCCGCGAGAGGATATTCAAGGCAAAAAATTATTTAAACTATCTGAAAAGTATTATGTTACGGATCATGGTTTTGCAGCAGCACTGCTTGGTGAAAGACAGCAGAATATAGATGGAATTTTAGAAAATATTGTTTATATTGAATTTTTAAGACATGGCTATGATGTTTCTGTTGGCAGAATTAAAAATTATGAAATTGATTTTATATGCAGAAAAAACAAACGAAAAGTTTATGTTCAAGTTTGTTTCCAATTAAATTCACCTGAAACTCAAGAAAGAGAATTCAGACCTCTTAAATTAATTGATGATAATTTTGAAAAGACTGTTATAAGCATGGATGATTTTGATTTTTCCTGTGACGGGATTAAACATTTAAATATGATTAAGTTTTTAAAAGAATTTATCTAGGATGTGATATTATGGCAGATTTTGAAGAAGTTGTAAATACCAGACGCAGTATTCGTGAATATGACTCAAAGGAAGTGGAAGATGAAAAAATAGAAAAAATTCTTAAAGCAGCTATGCAGGCTCCTGGAAGCAGACTTAAAGCTGAGCCATGGGAATTCATTGTAGTTAAAAATAAGGAAACCCTTAAAAAAATAGGTGAAATAAAACCTAGAGTCACTGATGCTCCAGTAGCTATTGTACTTGTAGCCAATATTGAAAGAGCATTTTATAAAACAATGTGGCAGCAGGATATGAGTGCAGCAGCTGAAAATATGTTACTTGAAGCTTGCAATCTGGGTTTGGGAGGTCTTTGGAATGGAGTAGCTCCTGAAGAAGAACGCATGAATAAAATAGCTAAATTAGTAGGTATTAATGATGAAAATCTGAAAGTATTCTGTTTAATTACATTAGGCTATCCAAAAGAAGGTTTAAAAAACGAGTTTATGGATAAATTTGATGAGTCAAGAATTCACTATGAAAAATACTAAACATTTATACTATTTAAATAACATATGTATATAAAGTATTAAATTATTATAGGTGAATTTATTGTCTTGGCTTGTTGTGCTTCTTGTATTTTTATTAGCTGCATTTAAAACAGAAAAACCTAAAAAATATATGAAGGTTTCTGTTATTATTCCTGCATTTAACGAAGAAGAAACAGTAGCTAATGTTATTAAAGTTGTTAAAAAGGTGAAATATGTTGATGAAGTTATTGTAGTTAATGACGGATCAACAGACAGGACTGAATCAGAAGCTAAAAGTGCCGGGGCAATTGTAATTAACCATGAAGTAAACAGAGGTAAGGGGGAAGCTCTTACTACTGGTTATAAAAAATCTGACAGTGATATTATTGCATTTATCGATGCAGATATTCATAATTTAACTTCTAAAAAAGTAGATGCTATGATCAGGCCGATTTTAGAAGGCAAAACCGATATTACTAAAACTAAATTTGCAAGAGAAAGTGGCAGAGTAACAGAGTTAACTGCTAAACCTCTTTAAACTTTTTTTTCCCGGAAATTTCATTTGAACAACCTTTAAGTGGGCAGTTTGCTGCAAAAAGGGCTGCTTTAAAAAAAATAGATTTTGAAAAAGATTATGGTGTTGATGTTGGTATTGTTATTGATGCTGATGTTTTAGGTATTTCTGTAGAGGAAGTGGATATTGGAGAAATTGAACATGACATGTCTCCCTTATCTGATTTAAATTTAATGGCTAATGAAGTTGTAAGAACAATTATTGACCGTGCTAACAAGTATGGTCGTGTTGTAATGATTGATGAAATTGGTTACTTTATCAGAATGTCAATTGTAGGATTGTCCTTAATTATTTTAGGATTATTTGCAATATTTTTTGTAAAGCCTATTCCTTTAGCTGTAGGAGTTATTGTTTCTATTGTAGGTCTTATAATAGCTATCTGTTATATTATTAAAGTAATTATAAAGTCTGTTGTCATATATAGAAAAGCTCCAACAGGCAATTTAATTAAATCATTTATTAAAGTTCATTTTCCATTAATTATTTCAGTTATTATTCTGATTTTAATGATTTCAACATTTATTGGAGCAGCTACTTTTGAAGAAGGCACTATTTCTATTGAACCAAGTTCCAGAAATTTAATTATTTTTGCAGATGACAGCAACAATACAATTTCTGTAAGAGGTCCATATACTGTAGACTCTGCAATTGAAAATGAAACAGATGTAATTCGTATGCCATCAGATAGCTTACAGACATTAGGTATGAATTATGGTGACACTCTTGTTGTGAATGGTGTGCCTTATGTAATAAATGATACTCGAAATGGAGAAGGAGATATATTAAGACTTCCTATTGATGCTAAAAATACACTTAATCTGGAAGACGGTGATGTCCTGCAGGACAGCCGTTTAAGTCAAATCTTTGAAGGAACAGTAGTGCATCATATTTTCAACAAAGGCAATGTTAGTTTAGATGAGTCATATATCATATCTCCAAAAGGTGGAAATAGTTATTCCTACAGCATATATTTGGATAATGAATCAATAGCTAATTCAACAGCAATATTTGGAGATAATAGTACTTATGCTGTAGCTTTAAATCAGGAAGAAATAGGAACAATTGATTATCAGAATGCTTCATTTACAAATAATACTCAAAGCTTTTATTATGACGGTCATGTAATTGAAATTAAATTTGAAAATAGTACTGTTAATTCAATAAAACACATAACTAATATTAATCAGGGATTCTTTATTAATTTAAATTTATAAAGAGGGTGGGAAGAAAGTAATTTGATCTTATTTTTCACATACTTTTGTTTTTATTT
>OLGA01003301.1_pt1 | contig 10492 bp, 10 predicted proteins | sample 1604881 | NCBI WGS metagenome assembly OLGA01 (sample SAMEA3888896, study PRJEB22519) | human gut metagenome | biome: human gut; feature: human-associated habitat; material: faeces | place: Denmark | collected 2009
TCGGGGGCGATCTGACCGCCGCACCACGCGGCGGCCTGCCCGAGCGTCAGGGTCTTATTGCTCATGGTCTTCCTCTTGCAGACAAGCGGCGACTTCCTCGCGCTCGTCAAAGTGAATTTTTTCCGTACCGAGGACCTGATAGGTCTCATGTCCTTTTCCGGCGAGCACTATCATATCATCTTTTTGCGCGAAACGCAAGGTCATGCGGATGGCCCTGCGGCGGTTCTCCTCCACATAGACGGGCTTCTCCGTCTGCGGGATCCCGGCAAGGATCTCGCGGATGATGGCCATCGGCTCCTCCGTGCGGGGGTTATCCGACGTCACAACGAGCACGTCGGCCAGCCGCGCGGCGATCTCGCCCATGATGGGGCGCTTTGTCCGGTCGCGGTCGCCGCCGCAGCCGAACAGCACAATGAGGCGGCCGCGGCAGAAGTCGCGCACGGAACGGAGAATGTTCTCCAGTCCGTCCGGCGTGTGGGCATAGTCGATGAGAACGGTGTAATCGCGGCCCGGCGTGGGCACGACCTCGATGCGGCCCTTTACGCCCGCCGCCGTGCCGAGCGCGCGGCAGGCGTCCTCCAGCCCAATGCCGAGGGCGCGGGCAATGCCGAGCGTCAGAAGCGCGTTCGAGACCGTGAAGCGGCCGGGGATGCCGATGCGGACATGCGCCGCCTTCTCCCCTTCCCGCACGCCCATCGCCACATGGTCCGGCGCAAGCTGCACCTGCTCTGCGCGCAGCGCGGCGTCTTTTCCCGTGCCGACGAGCAGCGGCGTGCACGACGCGCCCTGCAGCATGGTCCGGTAAGCCGGGTCGTCCGCATTGAGCACACCCGTCCGGCAAAGCCGGAACAGGCGGGCCTTGGCGGCTCCGTAGGCCTCCATGGTCTTATGGAAATCGAGGTGGTCCTCCGTCAGGTTCGTGAACGCACCGACCGTGAACGGGATGCCGTCCACGCGGTGCAGCGCCAGCGCATGGGACGAGACCTCCATCACCACATGCGTGCATCCGGCCTGCGCCATCTGTGCAAACAGGCTTTGCAGCTCATAGCTCTCCGGCGTGGTGCGCTCGGTGTGCAGCACCCGGTCGCCGATCATATTCTGTATCGTGCCGATCAGGCCTACCTTGGCCCCGGCCTTCTGTTCCAGAATGCTCTTGATGAGGTAGGTGCTGGTGGTCTTGCCGCTGGTACCGGTGATGCCGATCATGGTCATCTCCCGTGCGGGGTGATCAAAGCGGTTGCCGCCCACCACCGCCAGCGCCCGGCGGCTGTCCGCCACCCGGACGAAGGGCGCGCCGTCCTCCGGCGCGCGCTCGCACAGCACGCAGGCAGCGCCCTTCTCCCGTGCCATGGGAATATATTTATGTCCGTCCGTCTCCGCGCCGGTGACGGCGATGAACAGATCGCCCGATTCCACCAGCCGCGAGTCGTACCGTACCTCCCGGATGTCGCTATCCAGCTCGGCGTTTGTTTCCAGAATATCCAGCCCGTTCAACAGCTCACGCAGTTTCATCATCAACTCTCCTTTGCGTCTGTGCGTAATGGTATACACACTATTCTACCACATTTCGTCCGCGTACAAAAGGGAACCGTGTGCTCTGTTGGGCGCAAAACGTGTGGCGTCAGTCCGTCACGGACGTGTCGCCCAGCTGCACGGTAATGACCGTGCCGGCCTCCACCTCCGTGCCCTCGTCGATGGACTGGCTCAGCACCCGGACGGAGCTGGACTCGCTGCCCGTGGTGCCGGAGAACCGTATCAGCAGCCCTGCCGCCGTGGCGGTGGTGTTGGCCTCTGAGGGCGTCTTGCCGATCAGATGCGGCACCACGCACTTGTCCGTGGACTTCTCCTCGCCGACGTACAGAATAACGCTGGACTTGCCGGGGATGATGGCGCCGCCGGCCGGCGTCTGGTCGGTGATGGCCTCGCCGTCGCCCACGATCTTATAGCTCAGCGCGCGGTCCTTCAGCTTCGCCTTGGCCTCCTCCACGCTCATGCCGATGACGTTGGGCACCGTGGTGTCCATGCCCAGCAGCTCCTCGGCGGAGTAGCTGGGCTCCACGCCCAGATAGGGCAGGATCTCCGCCATGACGGTACTGGCGGTGGGTGCCACCATGTTGCCGCCGGAGACGTAGGTCCCCGTGGCGCGGCTGGGGGTGTCCATGGTGATGAGCATAATGACCTGCGGGTCGTCCGCCGGCGCGAAGCACAGGAACGACACCACCACGTCGCCGGTCTGGCCCTTATCGGCCGTGCCGGTCTTGCCGCCGATGCGGTAGCCCGCCACCTGGCCGTTCTTGCCGGTGCCGCTGGCCACCACGTATTCCAGGCACTCCCGCACCGTGGCGGAGGTCTGCTCACTGATGACCTGCCGCACCGGCGTGTCGTCGTGGCGATAGGTCACGTTCCCGTCGCTGTCGGTGATGCGCTCCACCAGATACGGCGTGTGCAGATACCCGCCGTTGACGCAGGCCGCCTGCGCCGCGATCAGCGCCAGGGGCGTCACGGTGAAGTTCTGGCCGAAGGCGTAGCAGGCCAGGTCCAGCTGGGTAAAGCTGCTGTCCGCGGCGAACACGCCCACGGCCTCGCCGCCCAGGTCGATGCCCGTGGTGTTCATCAGCCCGAAGGAACGCATATACTCGTAGAATTTCTCGCTGCCGATCCGCAGCCCGTAGTTGATGAACGCCGGGTTGCAGGAGTTCCCCACCGACTGCACCAGTGTCTGCAGGCCGTGGCCGTTCTTGTTGGAGCAGTGGATGGTATAGCCGGAGATATTCACGCTGCCGCCGCAGTTGACGGTGGTGGTCTTATCCACCACGCCCTCCTCCAGCGCCGCGGACAGGGTCAGGATCTTAAACGTGGAGCCCGGCTCGTAGGTGTCGTTCAGCGCCTTGTTGCGCCATTGCAGCAGCTGCATATCGGCCACGGTGCTCTCCCCGCGCTCGATACGCTCCTGCAGCGTCTGGTCGCTGACGGTCAGAAAGTCGTTCAGATCGTAGTTGGGATACGACGCCATGGCCAGTATGCCGCCGGTCTTGGCGTCCATCACGATGCCGCTGGCACCGTTGGCGGCGGAGAACTTATCCACCATGCTCTCGATGCCCTTTTCCAGATAGTACTGGATGGTGGTGTCCAGCGTCAGCGTCAGGTCGCTGCCGTTCTTGGCGGCGAAATACTGCTCATAGGTATACAGCATATCGTTCTCCGCCTGATCCTTGGAGGAGATGACCAGTCCGCTCTGCCCCTCCAGCTCCTTCTCGTAATAGGCCTCCAGCCCATACAGCCCCGTGTTCTCGTCGCCCACGAAGCCGATGACCTGCGCCGCCAGCGAGCCGTAGGGATAGTACCGCTTCGTGTCCGCCACCAGGTGTACGCCCGCGATCTTGTTCTCGTCCACATACGAGCGCACCTTGGCCGCTGTGTCCTCGTCCGCCCGCAGCTGTATGACCTCATACTGGGACTTCACGTTGTCCATCCGTTTCCGGATGGCCGAGGCGTCCTTGCCCAGGATCTCCGCCAGCCCTGCCGCCAGCGACTCCTTCGTCCAGCTGACGGGATTTTCCGTGTCGTTCACCGCGTTGTCGATCTCCAGCGGGGAGAGAATGATGGTCTCCGCGCTGGAGGAGATCGCCAGAATGTTGCCGCCGGCGTCATAGATGGTGCCCCGGTTAGCCGTCACCACCGTCCGCCGTGTCTGCTGGTTCACAGCCTTGCCCTGCAATTCCTCATGCCGGGTGATCTGCAGGTCGAACAGCCGGAAAAACAGCAGCACGAACATCACGACGCCCATCAGGATCATCAGTACAAAGGATCGGGTCTGAATGATCCGGTTGGCCCGCCGTACGTTCTCGTTTTTTCGGTTGGAATTTTGGTTTTCTGCCACGATAGTGCCTCCTGTTTTGCCGTCGGACCCTGCTCCGGCGCCGCCGCGCCCTGCTGTTATAGACCAAGCAAGGAGCAAGAAGTCGCCTTCTTACTCCTCGCGCTTATACTATACTTTCCCTCAGCGGAAATATTCCAGTACATACGCCCACAGCGACTCTGCCTTTTCGGTAAAGCCGTTCAGCGCCGCCGCGCCGCCCGCGGCGTATACCTCCACGCTGTCCGCACCGGACAGGTCGATGTACTGTATCTGGCCGCTGCTGGGCTTGGACATACCCGCCGCCTCCGCCGCCGCCTTCACGGTGGCCAGATCGAAGGTGCGCTCATACGCCGTCAGCAGCGCCACGTGCTCCTCCTCCAGGGCGGAGATCTCCCGCTTGATGGAGGACACATTATCGGAAATACCGGTCAGCTTCACATAGCACAGCATCAGCGCGATGACCATGCCCACCACCAGCACCGTTCCCAGCAGCAGAACAGGGGAGGGCCGCACCGCGGCCCGTGCCGCGCTCTGCCGCCGCTGTACCGGCTGTACCTCCGGCTGCGCCGGCCGTACCTTCTTCTGGGGGAGCTTTCCGGCCTCGTCCAGCTGCTTTTCCCGCGCCAGCGCGTCCAGATCATATGCCAGGCTGCCGTAGGTGGCGCCGTGACGATAGTTGGCCATGTAAAACTCCCTCCTTCCTCCGTCGGTTCTTTTCCGCCGATACTTTGTTGCAGCCGCTTGCCATACACAAAGTATGGCTGCACGTCTGCGCCGCGTCTCGGCGAAAAATAACTCGCCGGATGTGGTTCTTTTCCGCTGATGCTTTGCTGTTATACCTTCTCCGCCACCCGCAGCTTGGCGCTGCGTGCGCGGGGGTTGTGCGCCAATTCCTCTTCGCCGGATACGATGGGCTTCCGGCTCACCAGCTTCAGCTTCGGTTTCCTGCCGCATACGCACACCGGGAACTCCGGCGGGCAGATGCAGCCGGTGGCCAGCTCCTGCAAGGTCTTCTTGATGATCCGGTCCTCCAGCGAGTGGAAGGAGATCACCGCCAGGCGCCCGCCTGTGTTCAGGTGCGCCGCGGCCGCCTCCAGCATGGGCGGCAGGGCGTCCAGTTCGCCGTTGACGGCGATGCGTATGGCCTGAAAGCTCCGCTTGGCCGGGTGCTGCTTCTCCCGCAGCGCCTGTGGCGGCATAGCGGACTTGATGATGTCCACCAACTCCAGCGTCGTCTCGATAGGCTGCTGCTCCCGGTGCTGTACGATCCGCTTGGCGATGGCCGGCGCGTAGCGCTCCTCGCCGTACTCAAACAGGATGCGCCGCAGCTCCTCATAACTCCAGCTGTTCACCACCTCCCGGGCGGTGAGATACGCCGTCCGGTCCATCCGCATATCCAGCGGCGCGTCGTGCATATAGCTGAAGCCCCGTTCCGCGTCGTCCAGCTGTGGGGAGGAAACGCCCAGGTCGAACAGCATACCGTCCGCCCCGTCTATGTGCAAGTCGGCGAGGATGTCGCCGATGCGGTCAAAATTGCTGTGGACCAGCGTCACCCGGTCCCCGTAGTCCGCCAGACGCTCCTGCGCGGCGGCAATGGCCGTCTCATCCCGGTCGATGCCGATGAGCCGTCCGGTGGTCAGCCGTTTTACGATCTCCAGCGAGTGACCCGCCCGGCCCAGCGTGCCGTCCACATAGATGCCGTCGGGCTTGATGGCCAGCGCGTCCAGGCACTCGTGCAGCAGCACCGGCACATGGCCGTAGTCCTTCTCCTGCGTCACGGTGCTCACAGGCCCATCTCCGCCATGGCGCTCTCCAGCTCGCCGGAGGCGAAGGCGTCGTTCTCCACGGCGGCCCAGCGTTCAGCGTCCCAGATCTCCGCCCGGTCAAAGCTGCCGATGACCACGACCTCTCTGGTCAGCCCCGCATACTCCCGCAGCTTGGCGGGGATGAGGATGCGTCCCTGGCCGTCCGGCTCGCAGTCCGCCGCGTAGGCGAACAGCGCCCGCAGCTTTTTTACCTCGTTGTAGGACAGCGCCTTCAGCTTGTCCATAAACGCCGCCCAGCTCTCGTCGGAGTACACCGACAGGCAGTGGTCCTGTCCCACGGTGATGTGGAACGTCTGGCCCAGCTCCTTCCGCAGCGCGGCGGGAATAAAGAGGCGCCCCTTGGCGTCGATCGTGTGTGCATACTGACCGGTCATGGGTCCGCCTCCTTCCGAAAAAAATAGTCCCCGGTGGAAAACCGTGGGAATATCCCCCACAAATATGGATATTACCCCCACAATTCACCACTAACGAGGTCAGTATACATAATCCCTGGCAAAATTGCAAGGGGAAATTATGTCTACCGCCACGGCAAAAGCCAGATATTCCGCCGGTTTTCGGCCAAATTTTTCCACTTTTTGAAACGCTTGTTCGATGAACATAAGCGAAAAACTCCGACGGGCACAAGATTTTGTGCCCGTCGGAGCCTGTTAACACAAGATGAGGATTTCTTGTGGAAATCGCAGAAAAATTTACGTGGATTTTATAGATTTTCCACAAAGTCTATAACTGCCGCCGGATACCGCGGCGGCAGCGGCGTTTGCCGCCGGTCGGGACTGGCCTCGCTTTCCGTCCGAAAAGACGGACCGCCGCAGGCTCTGCCTGCGGCGGTCAACGTAAATGCTGTGTGGGGGAGGGGAGCGCTCAGCGCTGGCCCTCGCTTTTTTCGGCGGCGGACTCGTTCAGCTGCTGGCGTTGGGCCTGCATCTGCTCCTTGCTGGCGGCCCGGAACCGCGCCCGGGACTCCTGTACCTCGGTCAGCGCGGCCTGGATGGCCTCCTCGGTGCGGCGCAGCGCGTCCTCGGTGTAGGTGTTGGCCACGTGATACAGCTCCTTGCTGCGGTCCTCGGCCCGGCGGATGATCTCGCTGCTCTTCTGGCGTGCCAGCTGCAGTGTCTCGCTCTCGGACACGATGGTGCGGGCGTCCAGCTCCGCCTGACGCAGTACCTCCTGCGCCTCCTTCTTGGCCCCGGCCACATACTCGCTGCGGGCGGCGATCAGCTCCTGGGCCTTTTTCAGCTCCAGAGGCAGCTTGGCCCGGATCTCATCCAGCAGATCCAGCGCCTCGTCCCGGACGATGATACATTTGTCAGAGCTGAAGGCCACGCTTTTTGCCTCGTCGATCATGCCGTAGAGCATATCCAACAGGCGCTGTACATCTTTCTCTTCCATAGTGCGGTCCGTTCCTTTCTTTTTGTCGGCGCCGGGAGGCTCAACCCCGCTGCCGCATCAATTCCTCGGCGACCGGCGCCGGTACATACTTTTCCAATGGCTGGTGGTAGCGGATCATCTCCCGCACCATGGTGGAGCTGAAGTGCTCATACGCCGCACTGGCGGGCAGCAGCACCGTCTCCAGCCCGGGACAGATACCGCCGTTGATGCGCGCCATCTGGGCTTCCAGCTCCCAGTCGGCGCAGTTCCGCACACCCTTCACCAGAATGTGCGCGTCCTTGCTGCGGACGAAGTCCGCCAGCAGCCCGGACCAGTTCTCCACCTCCACGTTGGGGATGTCCGCCACGGACTGGCGGATCAGCTCCAGCCGGCGCTCCGGCGTGAACATAGGCTGCTGCTTCTGGCAGTTCACCATCACGCACACGCACACCTTGTCAAAGCACCGCGCCGCCCGGCGGATGATATCCAGGTGTCCCAGCGTGATGGGGTCAAAGCTGCCGGGGTAAATGGCGATATTCATTCCGTATCCTCATTTCCGCCGCGATGATACACCGTCAGCTTGATCTTGCCGTATTTGTACTCCCGATACAGGGCATAGGGCGCGGGCATCTCCGGCAGCACCGTGTCCACCGCGCTCTCTGCTATGATTATACCATGTGCACGGCAAATGTCAAACGCTGCGATATCCGTCAGCGCCTGCTGCAAGAGCCCGCTGGCGTAGGGCGGGTCGAGGAACACGATGTCGAACTTCTCCCCGCTGCGAAGATACGGCAGCGCGTCCCCCTGCCGCACCCTGGCCCTGTCCGCCAGGCGGCACAGCGCCAGGTTCTCCTGTATCAGCCGCACCGCGTCCGCCCGCCGGTCGATAAACACGCACTCCGCCGCGCCCCGGCTCAGGGCCTCGATGCCCAGCTGTCCGGTGCCGGCGAACAGGTCCAGCACCCGCCGTCCCTCAATGTCGAATTGTATGATGGAGAACAGGCTCTCCTTCACCTTGCCGGTGGTGGGCCGTGTCTCCAGCCCCTCCAGCTCCTTCAATACCCTGCCTCTGGCAGTTCCCGTGATCACGCGCATAGTCCGTTACCCCCTGGGGTCAAAATGTTCAAAGATGACCAGGTTCCCGGCCGCCTCGGCCTTTTCCATAGTCTCCCTGTCCCGCACGGTCCAGCTGGCCTCCTGCACCTTGTAGAAGCCCCGGCACAGCCGCAGGGACAGATTGCCCCGGTCCTCAAACCGATAGGCGATGAAGTCCGGCCGCGTCCGCACGTTCAGCAGCAGGTTGGACAGGATCCACCGGATGCCGCCGGGCAGATGCTGCGCGTCTCCGTGGGCGGTGAAATTCTCGCTCAGCTGTCCCCGCAGGATATCCGGCTCATTCTGCCACAGCCACATCAGGCACCGGGGATCGAAGGACTCCACGCAGTACGCGCCCTTGTACTTCTTCAGCACCCTGCTGGCCGCCGCGGCCAGCGCCTCGGCGTTGCCGCGCTCCGCCTTCAGCTCCACGATCAGCGGCGCCCGGTCCGTGAACAGCGGCAGCACCTCCTCCAGCAGGGGGATCCTCTGCTCCGTTCCCTCCAGCGGGTACTGGTCCAGCGCCTCCGCGGTCAGGTCCTCGATCTCCACGTCCGCGCCCGCTGTCCGCAGCAGGGAGGCGTCGTGGATCACGGCCAGCTTGCCGTCCTTCATCAGGTGCACGTCCAGCTCCGCGCCGAAGCCGTTGGCCGCCGCCCGTTTGAACGCCGCCATGGAGTTCTCCGGTATACCCTTCTCCCTGTCATGCAGGCCCCGGTGGGCATACTGCCACTGCCGGAAATACGCCTGGTCCATCTTGCCCCGCCGGCACCGCAGGCACAGCAGATACAGCCAGAACAGCACCAGCAGTACAATAATGATAATTATGATCGCTTTCATCAGTCGTTTGTCAGCTCCTCCACCGTATTGTCAATAGCCCCGGCGTCCTCTGTGCCCGCCGCGGCAGTCTGCTTCGGCATCTCCCTGCTGTCGCCGTGCTTCACGAACAGCATGGTCACAAAGGCCAGCGCCGTGAACACCGCCGCGTAGGGGAACAGCACGTGCATTCCGAATTTGTCCATCAGCAGTCCCGACACCATGGGCGTAGCCACCTGCGCCGCCATGGACGCCGTGTAGTAAAAGCCCGTGTACTTGCCCACGTCGCCGCCGGAGGCCAGCTCCACCACCATGGGGAAGGAATTGACGTTGATGGTGGCCCAGGCGATGCCCGCCAGGGCGAACATGGCGTTCATCAGTGCCGCGGGACTGTCCGCTGTCAGGAACCCGGCCACGCCGAAGGCCACGGTCAGCATCACCACGCCGGCCAGTATGGTCTTCTTCCGTCCGATCTTCCCGGCGATGAAGCCCACCGGCAGATAGGCCGCGATGGCCGCCGCCTGGGCGATGATCAGCGTCAGGTTGTAGTCCTTGTGCAGGATGTTGCTGGCGTACACGGAGTACTTGCTGGTGACGGCGTTGTAGCCGAAGAACCACAGCACGATGCTCAGCAGGATCAGAAGCAGGCTCTTGACCTCATCGGCGGAGAGCTTCCGGCTCTCGGTGGGGTGGGCGGCCTCCTCCGCGTCCTCCAGCCCGGCGGCCACGGACTGCTCCTGCATCTCCTTGGCCCACCGCGGCTCCTGCACCGTCAGCATGAACACCACCAGCGCCGCCAGCATCAGCGCCGCGATTACGCCGAAATAGCCGGTGTAGCTCATCAGGCTGTTCTGCACCGACGCGGTGGCGAACAGCATGCCCAGCGCCAGCACGATAATACCTCCGGCGCTGCCCATCAGGTTGATGACGGCGTTGGCCTTCGACCGCAGGGGCTTGGGCGTCACGTCCGGCATCAGCGCCACCGCCGGCGAGCGGAACGTGGCCATGGACAGCAGGATGATCAGCAGCAGCGCCACGAACAGGATCACCGTGGCCGGGTGCGCGCGGGTGACAGCCTCTGCACAGGCCTGCCGCGCCGGAACGACATAGTTGGTATACGCCGGGTCGGTGACGGCTTCGCCGTCCTCCGTCACCGTCTGGCTGCGGATGGCGGTGAATTCCTCCTCCGTGAACTTCTGCCCCAGAATGAAGCTCTCACCGCCGGGGGACAGCAGCGTGGAGTCCTTCTGCCGCTCATAGATCACGGACAGCGCCGCCGGGTCGTCGATGGCGGACACGTCCCTCAGGTGCCGCAGCTGGGCGTTGTCCACGAAGGACAGCGCCACCAGCGCACAGGCGGCCACCAGCGTGCCTATCACGATAAAGGGCGTCCGCCGCCCCTTGGGGCTGGTGCACTTGTCGGACAGATGCCCGAACAGGGGCAGCATGAACAGCGCCAGCACATTGTCCAGCGCCATGATCACGCCTGACCACGTCTGGCTCATGCCGAACTTGTTGGTCAGGATCA
>OLGA01003314.1_pt1 | contig 10471 bp, 4 predicted proteins | sample 1604881 | NCBI WGS metagenome assembly OLGA01 (sample SAMEA3888896, study PRJEB22519) | human gut metagenome | biome: human gut; feature: human-associated habitat; material: faeces | place: Denmark | collected 2009
TTTTTAACCCCCTCACTAATCAACTGGGAAAAATTTTTCGATTTGTACGAAGGAACTTTGAAAAAATTCTTTGAAATCCTCTCTACTAACCAACTGGGAAAATTTTTCGGATTTGAACGAAAAAACTTTTGAGAATTTTTCTGCGAACCCTACTACTAATCAACTGGGAACTTTTCGGGCAAATAACAAATGGGTTTTAGAAAAATTTTTTAAGTGCCCCTCCTACTAACCAATTGGGAAATTTTTTGAGATTTTGGCAAAGTAATTTGAAAAATTCTCTCAACTTTTCAAAAGGTCCCTCTACTTACTCTGAATAATGGGTGCCATTTGGCAGGGTGTTTCCGAGAAATTTCTCAAATCTTTTATCAGGACGCAAAAAAGCCGCCCTCCCGATGATGGGAGGACGGCTGGTAATCACTATTGACTTATAGATGGCTCATATATAAATAGAGCACCGGCCAAACGGTCGGTGCCCTATTCCTAAGTATTCTTGTCCTGCTTCAGCTTCTCCTTAATAATTGCCAAACTTTTTTGTCTTGAAGTGTCTACTGAAAATCCAGCGACGACTTCTTGCATTGTTTCAGAACTCCAGTAGATTTTTAGCTTTTCTTTTGCACGCGTAATTGCTGTATAGAAAATGCCGTGTGTTATTTTTTCAGCGTTGCTACTCGGAATAACAACCTTAACTGACCTATACTCTAAGCCCTGCGCTTTATGAATTGAAACCGCATAGGCAAGCTGAAACGGTACGATGGCTTTTTTGCGATCTTCATCTGCCATTTCCTCTTCAAAATCAAGTACATCAAATCGTATTCGGGTCACATCATCAATTATATCGATGAATTCTATGCCATCGTTTTGGCAATCTTGCTCTGTTAACGGGATCTCTACATCTACTGTAAATCTGATTCTACTGTCAAACAGTTCTATTTGGACAATTTGCCCTTTTAAATTATTATAGAGCAGAGAAAATCTGTCCGTGTCATTGAACAATATATGATCGCCAACTTTATATTTCCAGTCTCTCCAGACAACAGCCGTTTCTGTGTTAGCATTTTGGAAATAGCTATTCATATTATTCAAGCCAAATTTTCCGTCATAGTTCAAGCATAAAATCACCTCATCCATTATCTCGGAATTGAGCACTCCTTCGCCAATATTTTCAGAAAATGGGCCGTCGATAACAAGTTTTTCCGTTATTAGCGCACCCTTATTTCGAGTCTCGTTCCAAAGCTCAATTAAACCGGGATCCTTTGTTCTCCAAGTGCTTACGAGTTCAACATTCGAACCTTTAGTCTTAATAATATCCTTGGCATAAGTAAACCAATTACCGAAATCAATAGATTCTATCTGATAGGTGTCTCCCGCAAGTACTAAGAATGTATCCGGGCGCATTTTCTCGAGGAATACCTTCATTGCACGGTTATCAATGGTGCTGCATTCGTCTACAAAGATAACATCATAATCAGGAAGGTTTACCCTCTTCGTAAAACTATTGATGCTTACAAAACTGGCGTCAGCCCCCGGATTATTAATTCGCCTCTGCAGATTCTGCAAGGCCGTATGTGTTTTGGTAAGAAACAATTTCCGACGCCCAGACAGCATTGTCGAGATCATATCGATTAGGGTCGTTTTTCCGGTACCGGCAGCTCCGTAAATAAGAAGTACGCGGGAGTTTACAAAAGCATATTTAAGAGTTTCTTCTTTTTTAGGATCAGAAAAAGCAATATTGCAATCTCTCAAGTATCTTTCATTAACTTGTTTTTGGCCTTTATTTGGGAGCTGCGATAGTTCCAGTAGTTTATTCAAAATAAAGAGCGTCGAAGCTTCATATGCTGCAATACAAGCAACATTTCCATCCGAAATGATTTCATACCCTTTCTGTCTTTCCCAATCGTCTAAGCAATCATTATATTTCTGGATTGCCTGTTCGGTTAAGTCTCCACCAAGATTGCAGTAAATTTCGCCGGTATCTTGCATAGACTTTACAATAGACCAGTATGGAACAGCGATCTCAGTCTTTTCTTTTTCAACTACTCTGGCTAAGTACTTGGCTTGACTTAGTTGACTTGTTTTACTGTCTGCTAAATCAGAAGCAAGTGGGTTACGCTCAAACGGAAAGCATTTTTTAGATAGGTATAAATCCCTGCAGTTCCATTGCGGATTAAACTGAGACGGCATAACGCGTTCCAAAAGATCTTCGCGCAGATTCAGTAACAGATATCGAACTGTATATCGTCCGAAGCGTGTTGAACCTGCAGAATAGTTATCCCGCAACTGCTGTAAGACATCTTTGAAATAAGAGGTGTTTGTTTTATTGTAAACCGACTCCAAAAGATGCGAGAAATGTATCTCCCGAAGATCAATCATTTCCAGAAAATCCATACCTGTTTCTGTTAGGAATCTCATCAGGGCATCATATTCTCCATATTTTGAAGAAAGCTGAAGGCGCATATTAAGTATCTTTCCAAGCTTGTTCAAGCATTTGGGATCTACCGAAACACGCCAAGCTGTGATAATTTTAATTTCTGTATCGACACCCCAGAGATTAATGAATGATGGGACATAGTCGATTTGGACAGAATAGCCTGTAGAAATGTCAAACTGGGTATATGCTGTAATTCGGTTATACTTTGACGCATAGATGTCCGCTTGCTGCAGTGTTACCTCAAAATAACGCTCTTTACCGACATAAAACGGAGTCCTTTTTTGAATATAAAACCTCGTATTACTGTTATGTTTCTGCTCAGTTTTTGGGTTTGAGAAAGCGTTCGCCACCAACTCATAGTATTGTTTATCCTGTTCATCGGTTCCGGTATATTCCTGAAATTTCTCCAAGTTCTGAAGCGCGGTGATGCCGTAGTTTTCGTAGAGCGATTGGCGTATCTGCCACATAAAGCTGTAGTACTTCAGCATCAGCCGCTCTGCTTGGCCTTCCTCGGGGATCCGGCGTCCGATATATTGCAATCCTCGGTAAAAATTCCCTAAGTACTTTGTATTTGCCCTTAAGAGTGAATATTCCCACGCAAAGCCGGCGCTGGGATTTTGATAGCCATCTTTCATTGCATTCAACAGTAATGCTGAAATGCACAGATCATTCAATCTCGTCAGAATTCTCCGTGAAATATTATCGCGGTTCTTATTTAGAATGCTTAAATTGTCAATGCTTTCCGTGATTTCCGTATCACAGGTCTCAACGATTCGCTTAGCTTCTTCAAAAGAATAACTATGCCTTTCCAATTGGTTTACAAAGGAATGCCGCTCGACGATTTCTTCTAACCTCTCGCAAAAAGCTAAAACGCTTTCGTCATTGTTCAAGATTTCCTCTTCCGGTGAAAAACTGACGGTTATACTGTCTTTTGCAAAATCAATACGGTTAAGAAAACTGGGCGACATATACTTCCAAAAAACTCTCTCATCTCCGCGTTCAGCGGGATTGAGAATCACAAACAGAATTCCCGGATCAAGAGATACTCTGCCACATATAAAAGCAGGAAAAGCGAGATCTTTTAGTGTGTACTTGATAACACCCTCGCGCTCAGTATAATTGCGTGTTCCCTTTATTTGGACATAGAAAGTTTGCACGGGGCGTCTCGAAATTTCCGGGTTTGGAACAAACTCAAAAGTGTTATCGTGATTGGGCCACTTATCATCTGAGGCAAAAGAAGTGTTGATTCTTCCATTCGAACGGAGAAATGTCTCCAAAACAGATACTGCCGAGCGGTCATCATCAGAACGCTCTGTGTGGGTTTTGATATGTCTTTCAATATTTGCATTTGTTTGATCCAGCACTATCATCCCTCATTTCTGTTCTCGTTATCACCAATTATATCAAATGAGTTGCTTCAACAATTCCACCGCGCTCTCCTCGCTTGGGTCATTCGTACCCAGTTCACCGCGAAAAGCACGGGCGAGAATGGATTTTTTCATCAGGTCAATCTGGTCAAGGGCTGCTTCGGCAGACTCTTTGGCCCATTGCTCTTTTTCAAGCAGGCTATCAATGAGGTGAATAATTTCCGATTGTTCATCTAAAGAAGCCATCGGTAGCGGGATTGTCTTTATTTTCCCAGCACTTAAATTAAACAACCCAGCAGTTGTCTTGGATCGCTCTCGCATAATGGATTTTCCGGCTTCACTGTTCAAATAGTGGAGTGCGTACTCTGGCAAAATATCAGCAGTCTTTCTTCTCATCCGAATAATATGATTTTGATGAATACATAGAGGCAATTCGTTATGCCATATTGCGCAACGGCCGATTTCATTACCACTACCATTGCCCTCAACAATTAAAATATCCTTATTCTGAAGCTTTAATTTCTCTATTTCCTTTGAAGTGACCTCAAAATACCTTATATCCGAAAGGTCTATTCTTCCTCTATATACATTTGCTACTGTCAAATATGGAACCGGATTATCCTTAGGACTGCGGGCTGGAGTTTTTTGAATACCCGAAACAATTTCGAAGCATTCTGCTAGCTCACGGGTTTTCCAACTATCCATCCCCACGCCGTGCTCTTCTCGCCATTTCGCAGTCAGTTCCCCGGTGAAGGCCTTGTGGAGAATAGCGGCTTTGCGGGTTTCAAAGCTATCCACCACGGCCTGTGCCTTTTCCTTGGCCTCATCCAGCTTGGCAAACAGGCTTTCGATGCGGTCAACAATGCGCTGCTGCTCGGCAAGAGGAGGGAGAGGAATCTGTGTTTTCCTTAATGTATTTGCTGATAAATGTTTCACAGTTACGCTTGGAGTTGCGTTATTGATAATCTTTAATATACCAGGAAGATAATAGTATAAATAATCATTCAGTAGGCAGTTTGAATTCGATTGTATATAACATACACGCTGGTTTAGCAACGCATCATCACCATTCCACTTTCCTACATTGAAATCACCATCCATGCCAATGAGGATATCTCCCGCATGGATAATATACTCTTCTGGGCAACACTCATCGGTAAAGGTATTGGTCGATTCTCTTAGAATATCGCGAATTCTTATTAGCGGCTGTCTACCTGTGGGGTCATCAGAGAATTTTTCCGAGTTAAAGGGATAACCACTTTTAATTTTGGCGTAATTACCGATGCTATCCCATTTCCAATTGTGCGGAATCGGATAAGAGACCGAAACTTCGACAAATCTTGCCATGGATCAATCCTCCTCACCATTTAGGACTTTCAACTCACGCACAACACTTCTCAGCAGGTCTACGGCCTCTTCCAAGTTAGCAATCGCTTCCTCGCCGCTTTCTACAGGGTCAGGAAGATCGTCATAATCCACGATGGAGTCGTCGCGGATCAAGCCAAGGTCAAGACTATCATCCGGATTCTTGGCGATCTCCTCACGAGTGAATCTGCTCCAGCGCTCGCCCGTGCGCTTGGACGGGTCTTCATATCCTGCCACAAACTCGTCGAAATCACTCTTGCGCAGCTGCCGGGTCTTACCAAAGCTGTCCATATTGGTGCGCATATCGTAGAATGCAACCTCGGTGGTGTTATCCTGCTCAGTTGTCCCGCGGATAAAGAACAGCACATTGGTCTTGACGCCCGGTGCATAGAAAATGCCGGTAGGCAAGCGCAGAATGGTATGCAGATTGCAGAAATTCATCAGTTCCCGGCGCACGCTGGCACCGTCACCGGCAGCAAACAACACATTATCCGGCAGCACTACGGCGCAGCGGGCCTTGCCGTCCGCCTTCAGGCTGCGATAGATCACCTGCAAAAAGTTCAGCTGCTTGTTTGAAGTCTGGAAAGAAATATCATCTCTGGTGGCGCGCTCACCGCCCTTTTTCGTGCCAAAGGGCGGATTGGTCAGAATAACATCAAAATCTTTCAATCCCTTGGCGCTTTGTGCGAGAGAATCCCCCAATGTGATATTGGCATTCATATTGTGCAGATAGGCATTCATCAATGCCAAGCGATGGGTTTCGTGCACCAGCTCCACGCCGTTGAACGCTTTGTTCTGCTGGAAATCTGCCTGACGGTCAGAGAGTGCATACATATCGTTATGCGCACTGACATAGCGGTTGGCTGCAATCATAAAGCCAAAAGTACCGCAGGCCGGGTCAAAGCACTTGTCGCCCAGCTGGGGTTTGATGAGCTCCGTCATCACATCGATCAGCACACGAGGGGTAAAATACTGACCGGCACCGGACTTCTTCTCATTGGCGTTTTTCTCCAGAAGGCCTTCATACAGGTCGCCCAGACCTTCCTCTTTGGCCTCATACCAGTCCAGCTTATCAATCTCCGTGATGATTTTTTCGAGGTTTTTCGGCTCCTCGATGCTAGAGGATGCGTTGGCGTAAATCTGCGCCACGCGGCCAACGGATTCTTCGCCCAGCTTGCTGAGCAGCGTATAGTAGTGCTTTTTCAGGTCAATGCCGGAACGGCTGGTCAAAGAGCACCAACGATATGCTTCGGGAATATCCTTATCTGCACCAGTCTCATCGGCCATTTTCAAAAACAGAATGTAGGTCAGCTCTGTCACATACTGGTGATAAGTAATACCGTCATCCCGCAGCACATTGCAGAGGTTCCAAAGTTTCTGTACAATATCTTGCGTGCTCATTTAAGCTGCTCCTTCGTAAATATAAGTGTTGATCTCGCGGATGATCTCCGCAAGCTGCCCGTCAAACTTCTTGTTAAAGCGTGCGAAACCGCCATCCATCTTGAACGCCGGTGCTTCAAAGGTCTCGGTATTGAGAATGCTCTCGTGAAGCATATATACCTTGATCTTTTCCAGCAAATCCAGCTGCATTTTGTTAAAGTGATGCGCCGAGATCAGCTTAGAAAAAGCCATTTTCACACGGTCATCGTGGTTTACAAGCGGCGTTTTAAGTACAGCCCGACGAACAAAGGCGATAATGTCTGCCACGATCCGTTCATTGCTCACCGCACTGGCCGCTTCATTCAAGCTGCTCTCGGTGAAATTCTCCTTATCCAGTTCCAGCTTTAACTCCCGAAGCTGCGCCCGGGTCATATCGCTGGGGCGGGTGCAGGCTATGCGGATCGCTTCGATACGGTCTTTGTTCTCATTAACATAGGCCACAAAAGAGTCCAGATAATCCTGCGGTTTTTCCGTGTCACCATAGCCGCGGGTCGTTTCCAAAAGAGTATCTTCCTTTTCGGAATAGTAATGTCCGCGTTTTTTGCCCTTCAGGTTGTCAAACCAAAGCAGGAAATCCTTATCCTCCCGGCAGCGTCGCACAAAAGCTTCCTCTGTACAGCTTTTCAATTCCTTCGCATATTCCCGAATTGTTTTTCCGCCTAAACGCTCGGATACATCATACTTTTGCTCATCGGTCAGATTGTTGCTCTTACGCTGCAATCTTGCCAAAATGCGATCTTTGACAGGCTGCTTGCTGACCTCACCCGGACGGAACAAATCCTCCAACAATTCAGCCATTGATTTGCTGACGGAGACTGACTTCATATTGGAAGTGTCGTCCAAGTCCTCGTACACGCGAACTGCATCGAAGATATTGAAGTGCGTCTTTCCGATTTCCGGGCAAAGGCGAGTAGCGCGTCCCAGCATCTGCTCAAAGAGGATCCGGCTGTTGATCTTGCGCATAAACACCAAATTGCAAATTGCCGGCACATCGATTCCGGTAGTCAGCAGGTCGACTGTTACAGCAATGTTGGGGTACTGGTTGTTCTTGAACTGCTTGATCACCTGCAAAATCTTCTTTTTGTTGCCGCCGGCAGTTTTGCCCGTGATTTTCATAATGGCATCATTGGAAATGCCATAGGGCTTGTAAATTTCTCGGAGCGTATCCACAATACGGTCAGCGTGTGCATCATTTACTGCGAAAATCAGCGTCTTTTCTCCACTTTCCGGATTCAGGTAGGTCGAAACTTCTTCCAGCACCTTGTGGGTATGATCCGGCAGAACAATTTTGCGGTTGAACTCCGACACATCGAAATCCATTTCATCGTCCAAAACTGCACCGTTCAAAAGTTCATTGGTGTTGGGGTCATATTGCGCCAAGGTTTCACCCTTCTTGAACTGTGCGTCATTTTCAATGAAATCCGTATTAATCAGATACGGAGGGTCGTGATCCACCAGCCAGCCATCGATAACCGCCTCACGGTAGCTGTAGGTATAGACTGGCTCCCCGAAAATCTCGGTCGTGTGCAGGGCGGGCGTAGCAGTCAAGGCAACTTTCACCGCATCGAAATACTCGATAACCTGCTTGTACTTGCTCATATAATCATCTTGATTATCGTAGAGGATTTCTTCTTCCGTCATTTCACGGTCAAGAATATAGCCTCGGTGGGCTTCGTCCACAATAATCAAATCAAATGCACCGGGCATCAAATCCGGTTCTTCTGCCAGAATCGTGCGTTTCAAGAGCCCCTGCACCGTTGAAATGCTGACCTTAGTTTCCAGATTGATGGTGTTGTCATCGATAGCTTTGATCTCATATATTTTGTCCAGTGTCAGCAGTTCCTTCAGCTTGACATCTTTGAAGGTGTCCATTGCCTGCTCACCGAGGGACACTCGATCTACAAGGAAAAGAATACGGTGGAAACGCTTGGATTCCAGCATCTTGTAGATAAGTCCCAGAACAGTACGGGTTTTGCCCGTTCCGGTGGCCATTGCAAGCAAGGCCGTTCTCTTGCCGTCAACGATTGCCTCCGTTGCCTTATCAATGGCCTTAATCTGGTAGTCGCGCAGATTCAGCCCATTAGGATCTGTCATAAACGAATTATCTGCTGCAGCCAGCGCCTGATTGGCCGCCGCTGTATTCTGACCAAGTTTTTCCATCAGGTCACTTGGGCTAAACCAGTTCCGAATAGGATACGGTTGATTTTCCTGTTCCCGGACATCCAAAAACCAAATACCAGACTTCGTCCGCAGCTGCTCTAAATACGCCCTGCCATTTGAAGCAAAGAGGAAGGGGACCTGATAACCATTCCAGTTTCCAACCGTATGTGGAATATCCTCCGGCTTAATATGTGCAGCATAGTCCTTTACCTGCACATCGATGGTAGATGCCACATCTTCCGACATCTTTTTTGCATCCATCAATGCTACGAGCTTCTCGCCAACGAAGAATGCATAATCCGCATACCCGTTTTTGTAAAAGGCCGAATTGGTAGGCCATTCGCTGATGGCAATATTTCTCCCCTTTACAGGACGCGTTCCTTTGCTGTAGCGCAGGTTCTGCGTATCAGCTTCCCAACCAGAAAGACGAAGCTGCTCGTCAATCAAGCATCTGGTCTGCGCCTCATTCCAATTCATCATAGCGGAGACAGATTCCGACCGCTTTGCGCGCTCCTTCTGCGTTTTGCCCGAAGCGGCGGTCTTGACCACGGCCAGTTGCTTCGTCAATTCCTCGATTTTCCTTTCCTGCTCGGCAATAACGGATTCCAAATCTTCGTGCGTGGTCTCGCTCGGCATAACGAACTCAGGCGCAATATATCCCCAGTCTCCATAGGTTTCCATAAACCAAACAGCAAGATTGTATGTCAAGGATAGCAATGTCTTTGCTTCGTCCACGGAGTCCGTACCTATATGTACTGCCGAGTTTCTTGTCTTGCGAAGAACATATAGCGTGTTGTCAATTTCGTGCGGCAATAAACCGGCTCGCTTCAAAATGCGAATTCGATTTGCGTGGGTGTTTTCAACAGCCGGCTCCGCAATGTGCTCAAAGACAAGGATCTCCTGCACTAAGCGCTCGGCAAACATTCCGAGTTTATAGATACAGGCATTGGGATCAGAATAGACATAGGTTTCTGCGGTTGCGCCGATCTGTGCCAATGCAGGCCAGTATCGATTCAGAAAATCAAAATTTGATTTCATAAGCAGTCTCCCTCGATTTTTGTTAATTCATTTAGCATTTGATATAAGCACATCTCCAAAGTGCCAATTTGGCACTTTGGAACCACCGTGCTGGCACTTTGGGATTTCGCCAAAGTATCAATTTGATACTTTGGAAGCTGAAAGCTGATACTTTGAAATTCGTCAGCCTCATCCGACTGCCACTTCGACCTTTTTACCGCTGAAGGCCACGCCGTATTTATAAATCGTCCTGACCCCGGCGGTCGTCAGCTCGGTTTCGTATTTCTTATCGTTGATCTGCTGCAAGGCCGTCTCGGACAGCTTTTTCAGCTGCTCATCGCTGCAATTCTTCTCCGCTTTCAGTTCGATCAGGATACCCGGAAGTCCTTTTTTCGTGGGCTTCAGCTGAATGTCATAGCGCCCATCGCCCGATTCCCGGTTGGAGGTCACGAAAGCGCCGCCCAGCAGGGCGCACAGCCCCAGCATAAAGCCGTGGTAGAAATTCTCCCCGGCAGTATCGAAGGAACTGACCGACTGGGTCAGCAGCGTCTGAATCTGCGCTTTCAGCCGTGCGTTATCGCCGGAGAAGATGGCCTCCTGAACAGAAATCGCCGTGGACGGCGGGATCAGATTCTCCAACCGCTGCAAAATCTCCTTGTTATACACCAGAGAAATCTCCCGGTTGGGCAGGGAA
>OLGA01003320.1_pt1 | contig 10463 bp, 10 predicted proteins | sample 1604881 | NCBI WGS metagenome assembly OLGA01 (sample SAMEA3888896, study PRJEB22519) | human gut metagenome | biome: human gut; feature: human-associated habitat; material: faeces | place: Denmark | collected 2009
GTCGGGGGACCCACTGCTTCGCCGGGATTTTTGCAATGGCCGTTGAATCAAATCCCGTGTCTGTCTCCGGAACCGATTTCTTCAGCTCCTCTGTGTGCGTCCTTCGCAGAAGGCTGCGAAGTAGCTCCAGCACCCCAGAGAGGAAAAAGCCCACCACTGCGATGGCCGTTCCCAAAATCAAAAGGACCAGCAGATTGTGGGTATTGGGAGAGAGAATCGCCGTATTCTCTTCCGGCACTTCTGGGTTATATTTCACAGTAATGACAGTACCAATCAGACGGGGCGATGACATACGCCCTGTGCGGCCCGTATAGGGTTCTCCGTCCACGGCATACTCATACGCCATAATGTAGTAGGTACTGCTGTTGCTACCATGCCTTCCGGGCGAAGAGCTGACTACCTCGCTGGAGACATCCGTGACCGTGGCCTCTATGGGAATCCAGTCCTTCTGACGGGATTGGCCTGCATAGTCTCCAATCCCGTTTACGATCAGGTAGATGCCCACAATCATCATCACATAGCCCATGAGCCGGAAGTAAAGCGGAAATTTTCTATTTTGTTTTCTCCACATTCTTAATTCCTATGCCTCCTTGCTTCGCTCCATCAGCACCTCTATTTCCCGCTGAAACAGAGCCTTATCATACAGGATCTTATGCTTCGTACCAGTGGAGTCTGTGCTCCTCCATCAGATGGAAATCACAAAAAATACCATCAGGTTATAGAAAAAGTGCATCCCGGCGCAGATGTAAAAGGCGTTGTCCCGGCGGATTATCTGCCGGACCAGCAGGGCGGCCAACCGGAAGGCAAAGGCGATGACCACCTGCTTCACGCTGCCGTTCATCGCCCAGTGTACCCCGGCAAACAGCGCGGCCGCAGCCGCCATGCTCCACACGGCTTTCCCTCTGAACAGCCGCATCAGGGTGTCGTACAGGTAGTAGTTGAAATACGCCTCCTCAGCCAATGCAACGATCATCTGCACCAGGATGAAGCTGGCAACATTCTGTATGCCCAGCCGGGGAAACAGCGAAATGTCCTCGAACAGCATGGCGACGCCCGCGAAAACCATCGCCAGCAGGCACCCCAGCCCCAGTCCCGTCAGAACCTGCCGGACCACGTTGGCGGCGGTCCGCTTCAGCCTGAAGAGGTCCGTGTCAAAGTCCCGGCGCAGATAGGCGGCGCTCAGCCCCAGCACAAGGCCGTTGAAGGCCATGTAAAACAGGTTGGGCAGGTTGGCCGCGCGGCTTGTGAGAAAAAGCGCGGACAGATAGACCAGCAGGAGCACCGCATGGTGCAGCAGGCAGTGTTTTGGCAGTGCTTTCATGTTCCCTTACCTCCGCAGATAGCCGGTCTCCGCCAGAATTTCGTTGATCTCCGTCAGAGAATCCGGCGAACAGGCATAAATCAGCGTGTCACCCCGGAACAGCACCAGATAGTACACGCCGTCCGCCACTATGGTGAACATCTTGCCGCCGCCTGAGAGGGCGGTCTCGTGACTTTCCCGCGCCCTGGGCTCCAGGTCCGGGGCTGTCTCATAGGATATCTGGTTATACACCAGGTCCACCGTTTTATCGTCGGCGTAGCGATAGCACTCCACCCGATTGCCGCCCTTTGCCCCGGCGATGGCCCGGGTGAGCTTGTTCCGGTCGATCCGCCCATAGGTCAGGGATACGTCCGCCGTTTCGTACCCCTTTTCCTGCAGAATCTGCGCAAAATGCACCGGGTCCGGCGTCTCCGTCCGCCCGGAGGCCGCGCCGCTTCCGAAGATATACAGGACCGCCAGAAGGACGCCCACTGGAACGGCGGCGCGAGCCGCCGTTTTTCCCAGGTGCGCCCGGCTGTATGCCCGCTCCGTCTGGTGCTTTTCCCGGAGCTTCTCCGCCGCAACAGGGTCCAGGGGATGGATTCGCCTGTAGAGTGCGCCCCCGGCGGCCAGAACCAGGTTGACGGCAAGCAGGATGCAGTTGCCGGTCATGGCTAAGGACACCCGGTCCGGGCTGGCATACACCCGGGCCAAGAGGTACATGGCCGCCACGCTGGGGAGGACCGCCGCCACGTGCATCCGCATAAAGCAGATGGACTTTTCCGGGTTGGCGCTGTACTCGTTGAAGAAGTGGACGTAGTACCACCAGTTCCGCTTTCTTCTAACGGACGACGCACTGATGCCGGAGGTGGCTTCTTTGAATTCCATATAGGTCATCCCGGTCAGATGCACGGCCTCCTGGGTCATCCAGTGGGTGCAGAGCAGGTTGACCGGCACCAGGAGAATGGAAAACAGGATACAGATCGTCTGGGTATTCACGATAGATCACGCCTTTCTTATGCAAAGATTATAAAGAAAGCAGCCTTGAAAGTCAAGGCTTTCTCACGGAGCGGAACGTACCGCTCCTTCCAAAAAAAGCGGCAAAAACGCGATATAAGGGTGATTTCACACGCGGCTTTTTCAAGGGCTTTTTCCTCCGGCAGGCCGTCATCTGCGGCAGATGCTTCTGGACGATTTCCCCCACCATGACGCCGACAAGTGAAAGCAGAACAAAAAACGGTCCCCGCCGAAGCGGGGACCGTTTTTAATATGCATCGTTTCAGCCCATGCGCCGGGCGGCGATATAGTGGGCGGAGTAGTAGGGATTGCCGTTCAGCGCCGTCAGCAGGACGCCGCCGCTGCCATAGGTAGAGGCGTGGACAAACTGGTCGTTGCCCACATAGATACCGCAGTGGGAGGCGGTGCTGGAGGAATAGTAGTCGTCGTGGAAGAAGATCAGGTCCCCGGGCTGCAGCTGGCTGCGGTCCACGGCGGCGCCGTAGCGCATTTGGTCCGTGGCCCCGTGGGGCAGGCGGATGCCGAACTGGCCATAGATATACATGGTGAAGCCCGAGCAGTCGAAGCCGGAGGGGCCTGCGCCGCCGTAAACATAGGGGGCCTTGCCCACAAAGGACCGGGCCAGGGCGGCGATCTCCGCCCCGGTGCCGGAGGCAGGGACAGCAGGCGTGGTAGGGGCAGCAGGCGCAGGGGCGGGGGCGGCAGGCCGGGCGGCGGCCAGGGTCAGGTGATCCCCGGACATATAGCCGGTTTTGCCGCTGTACTGCACCCGGAACCAGCCGTTTTCAAAGCCGGACACGTCCACATATTCGCCCCGGGAGGCGGTGGCCAGCACCGCGCCGGAGGCGGCGGCCCCGCTGCGCAGATTCAGCCCGTCGGAGATGACCCGGGCCACGCAGCGCAGGTCACCGGCAGAGGACCGGGCCGTCACATAGTCCGCAGACATATAGCCGGTTTTTCCGTCATAATTCACCTTGTACCAGCCGTCCTGGCGGCCCAGGATGGACACGGCGGTGCCCCGGTTCAGCTCCGCCAGAATGGCGCTGCCGGTGTTGGCGGCGGCCCGCAGGCGGACGCTGTCCGCCACAACGCCCACGGCCAGAACGGACGTGGAGGAGACAGGCTGGGCAGGCGCGGCGCTTTCGGTTTTCTCCCGGGCAGGGGCCTCCGGCGCAGGAGCTTCAGCGGAAACCTCCGCAGCCGCTTCCTCCTGGGCGGCAGTGTGGATGGCCTGGGCCGGGGGCGTGTAGTCCGCCTCCGTTTCCGGGCCGTCTACCACCGGGCGCAGGTCCCGGGCAGGCAGGGTGTCGATGTTATAGGTCATGGCGTCCATCCGGGGCTGCCCGCCGGGCAGCGCAGAGATGACGCACAGGGACAGGGTCAGGGCCGCCGCCAGCACAGCGGCAGCCGCCTTGCGGCTGAGCTTCATGAACAGGACTCCTTATCGGGTGTGGATAAATCGGCTTACTTGCCGGCCAGGGCGCGCTCCAGCCAGATGCAGCCCACGTCCATGGCGGCGTAAAGGCTGTCCTTCTCGGACTTCTTCACCACCCGGTCCCGGGACTTCAGGTCGGGGTCGGTCATCTGCAGCTGGACGGACACCCGGGTGGCCACGTCCATGTCCTGTTCCTTCTTGGTGTCCAGGATCTGCAGCAGGACGATATACTTGTCGGCCATACTGCCGTAATAGATCAGGTTGTCAACGCGGCGCAGGGGATGATTTTTATAAACAAGGCCGTTGCCCTTTTTAACCTCAGACATAACACTTCTCCTTTTAATAAATATTTGTAACCAAATTGTAACACATGGCCCCGGGAATGTCAAACGCCCTTCCAATGGAAAGCCAAACCCTCCGGCCCCGCCGGAGGGTTTGGCTTTCCATCCCTATATCTCCCGGTTGTTTCCGCCATGGGCCAACCGGAAAAAGAGCGTCACATGCTGCCGCAGCTTTTCCAGGCACTCGCCCTCCCGCTCCGGCTGGCGGTCGCAGATGCCGATCAGGGTCAGCACCGGGGCCACATACAGCATGGCCAGCGTGTCCGGGTCCTCCGCCGCGATCTCGCCGGACGCCATCAGCGCCCGGAAGATACCGGCGTGATAGGTAAGCACCCGGTCCACATAGCGCCCGGAATACAGGGCGGCCAGCTCCGGCGAGCGAAACTGCTCGATGGTCATCATGCGGCGAAAGCGGCTGATCTGCTCATTATGGAGGGAGTATGCAAAAATCTGCCGCACCTTCTCATAAAGCGCGTCCTCGGTGATCTCCGCAAAAACCGGGATATCCCGGGACGCGCTCTGCACATGGATGTCGAGCCTGCCAGTGTCCGCCTCATACTGCGCCGCCGTGGACTCCACAATGGCGTCAAAAATCGCCTGCTTGCCCGGAAAATGGTTATAGAGCGAGGGAGCCCTGATGCCCACCGCCTCTGCAATTTCTCCCACGCTGACAGAGTCATAGCCGCGGGCGGAAAAAAGCTCCAGGGCCTTGTCCAGAATTCTCTGCTTCGTGTCCTCCTGCTTCATCATCGCACCCCACTAACAAGTATTAGTTAGCGGTATTATAGCAATTTCTCCGGAAAAGTCAAGCCGGGAACCGGCCCCGTCACAGGGCGGCAAACAGCGCCGCGCCCTTTTTCCGCAGCCACCGGTGCAGCACCGCGCACAGCAGCAGGTTGGCCGCCGCGAAGCAGGCTGCGTATCCGGCAAAGCCCAGCCGCCAGCCGGGCAGCAGCAGGAAGCCCGCAAACAGCAGGATCGTGTAGCCCATGCCGCCGAACAGGGTCAGCATCACCGGCGCGCTTTGCTTGATGGGCATCAGCTGGTCGGTCCAGGTCAGCACCGGCATTTTGACCCCCAGGGTCAGGCCCGCCAGGGCCCCCAGCAGGGCATAGGACGCGGCAAACACCGCCATGACCAGAAGCCTCACCAGGCCCAGGGGATAGACGATGGCCGCGCACACCGCGCAAAGCAGCAGCGGCGGGACCGTCAGCAGCATCTGCATCCGCAGCTTCGCCCGAAGGGCCTGCCACGGCTCCACCGGAAGCGACTGCATGAGCCACAGGCTCTTTCCCTCCAGGGACACGGAGGGGGCCGTCATGAGATTCATGGACGCCAGGCCGCACAGCAGCACGCACAGCATCACCGGGACGCTGCCCTCGGTATCCGCAAACGGGGCGTCCAGCATGGCAAAGAGGCTGCCGCCCTTCCACAGCACGGCGGCGGCGCAAATGGGCATCAGGAAGGTCCCCAGGCCGCAGTTGAGCATATAGGCGGGGTTGGCGGCAAAATGCGCCAGCTCCCGGTGCAGCAGCGCCCCGTCCACGCTGCGCCGCCGCAGGGCGGTCTCCCGGTACGTCCGGCGGGCGGTTTTCCCGGTGGAGGTGGCGATATGCAGGAAGCTGCGGGAGAGCAGCACCCACATCAGGCCGCACAGTGCCGCCACCGCCGCCGTGACCGCCAGCATGGCCGCCCCGCTGCCCGTGCCCACGCTGCCGAACAGGTACAGGGGATAGGCCCGGCTCCGGATCTGGGCGCCGTAGGTCCCGGCGTTGGCCAGCAGGTCCTGAAGGACGCTCTGGGCCTTGAAATAGACGAAGTAATACAGGCCGATGAACACCAGCGAGGCCAGCACGACGACGAGGCTCTTGTTCCGGAGCTTCTGGCTGATTTTTGCCGCCACCCAGCCCAGGGCGCAGGAGAGCACCAGCACCGCCAGGGAGATCAGCAGGGCCAGCACCAGTCCGCCCAGAACGGCGGACGCCGTGACCCCCACGGTGACCCAATAGATGATCACCGCCGGAAGGATCACCACGGCGGAGTACATCAGGCCCAGCAGATACACCCCGGACAGCCGGGCCGCCACCAGGCTGGACACCGGAACCGGCATGGACAGCAGCAGGTCGTTATCCTTGGGCAGGTACAGCCCCGCGTAGGTGTTGAATATGCTGCCGAAGGCTCCCAGCAGCACGGCGATCCCGCCCATCAGCGCAAAATAGAGCCAGCCCAGGCCCGCCGCCGCCAGCGGCCCGCAGAGCTTCACCGCCAGCAGGGTGAAAATGCCGCCCAGGATGCCCGCCATCAGCAGGACGAACAGCCCGATATACAGGGCCGTGGCCAGCCGGGAGCGGGCCTTGTTCTTCTTGGCGTCGTAAAAATAGGACCGGAAAATCTCAAACAGCTGCTTTTTCAGCAAGAGCTTCAGCATGATTCGCCCTCCAGCTCCAGGAACACGTCCTCCAGGGAGTCGTCGCCCTTGACCTCCTCCATGGTGCCGGAGCGGATCAGCCTTCCGCCCTGGATGATGGCCACCTTATCGCAGAGCTTCTCCGCCACCTCCAGCACATGGGTGGAGAAGAAGATGGCCCCGCCCTCACCGCAGACCTGGCGCATCATCCCCTTGAGCAGGTGGGCCGCCTTGGGGTCCAGGCCCACGAAGGGCTCATCCATGAGGATCAGCCTGGGCCGGTGCAGCCAGGCGGAGATAATGGCCAGCTTCTGCTTCATGCCGTGGGAATAGGCGGCGATGGGCTGGGCCAGGTCCTCCGTCAGCTCGAAAAGACCGGCGTATTGGCGGATGCGGTCCTGCCGGTCGGCGGCGCTGACGCCGAAGATGTCCGCCACAAAGTTCAGATATTTGATGCCGGTCATGTAGTCGTACAGGTCAGGGTTATCCGGGATATAGGCAAAGGTCCGCTTGCACTCCAGCGGCTGGGTCCGGATGGACTTGCCGTCCACATAGATTTCCCCCTGGTCGAATTGCAGGATACCCGCCACGGATTTCAGGGTGGTGGTCTTTCCCGCCCCGTTGTGGCCGATGAAGCCGTAAATCTCCCCCGGGGCGATGTGCAGGTTCAGGTCGTCCACGGCTTTTTTCTCGCCGTAGGCCTTGGATAAATGTTCAATTCTGAGCATCTCGTTCTCCTCTATTCAGCAGCAGTCGGATTTCGTTGGCGGCTTTCTCCGCGGAAACGGCGTCCGTATCCACCCGCAGGTCGTGGGCCTCCGTCTCAAACCGGCCGTATTTCCGCTCCAGCATAGCGGCCACCGGGGCGGGCAGATTCCCGTGCATCCGCGCGGCAAACCGCTCCTTGATGGTGGCAAGGCCCGCCGTCACCAGCACCCGGACGCAGCCCTCCGGCAGCAGGGCCAGCTGGTCCTTTTCGGAAATGACGTAGAGGATCGTCTCCTCGCCGCGCAGCTTCTTCTGGAACAGGGCCGCCGCCATGCTTTCGCTTTTGGCCAGCTTCAGGTAGTCCTTTCCGCTGAAAACCTCTGCGGAAAGCGACGGGGCCAGCGCCGCAGCGATGGTGGATTTCCCCGTGCAGCTGTCTCCGAATAATGCAATTACCATGATCGTTCATCCTTTCTCTCGTTTCACCGGCTCCCCGGCCCGTCTGTGGGGGAGGAGATCAGCGTGATCTGCCGCTGACGGCTCCCTTCCTTCACGCCGATGTCCATATACTTCAGGGCCGTCTGGTTGATCTCCGTCAGAAAGCCGGTGAATTCCTCATCCGTCAGGGTCAGGGTGCAGGTGGTCATCAGCAGCATATCCCGCCTGGGGTCGGCCCCGCCGCCGGAAAAATATCTGGCAAAGGAGGCGCTGAGGCCCAGCAGCGCCGTCTGCACCACCGTGCCGTCGTCGTCGATCTCCAGGGCGCTTTTGTTCAGGCTGTAAATGCTCTCCACCGTGCCGCGGATGCGGTTCTCCCCCACCACCGTGAGAATGCCACTTTCCGTCAGCAGCTTCATGTGCCGGTACAGGCTGGCGCCGGGAACATCCGGCAGGGCCTTCCGGATCTCCTTGACCGTGCCGGTTTCGTGGAGCAGCAGATACTGAAAGATCCGCTGCCGCACGGGATTCATGACGATCTCCGCCAATTCCATATGGTGCTCTCCCTTTTCATTGTTCTACGATTCTATTATATTCTCATTTTTGAGAATGTCAATCGTTTTTTCATCCCCGGGCAAAAAAGGCCCGGCTACCGCAATGAGTAACCGGGCCTCAACCATTCGTATATGGTATAAACGGGAATAAACTTCGCCAAAAGGATTCAAAGCAAAACAAAGATACCGGGAGGGAAAATTGTCTCTATAGATGCGCCTCGCAGAGCTCGGAATGGAGGGGAATTTTCCCCTATTTTTTAACCCATTCATCGCTCCAAACCAGGTTTTCCCCTATGGTTAACCCATTAAAAATGGGATAGAGAGCATCAAATTTCCTCAAAGGGGAACAGCGGAATCAAAAAAGAAAAACCCCGGAAACCGTTGGCTTAACAGTGATAAGGAACTAATTCAAACTTACTACTGTCAGCCGACAATTCTGGTGTGCAAGGATCACAAACGCTAAGGCAACCGCCCGTTTCCGAAAGGAACGGGCGGTTGATCCTTATTCTGCTATTTATCGGAAGAAAAATTAAAATTATGTAGAATCAGCTTATGCTCGTCAAAGAAAGGAATCAGCAACAATTTCATCCTCCGCCAGCATCCGGTATCCGACGCCAAGCTCATTGATGATGTAGCGCTTTTCGCCGGGCGTCACGCCCATTTTCTTGCGGATGTTCTTCATGTTGACTTGCAGCTTCTTGACGCTGCCATAGTCCGAATACCCCCAGACCGCCCGAATGATGGCGGCATATGTCAGCACTTTCCCGGCGTGAACGGAGAGAAATGCCATGATGTTGTACTCCGTCTGGGTCAGGTCGATCTCCTCTTTGCCAACAAAGACCTGCCGCGTATCATAGTCGATCAGCAGGTCCTGAAGTTGGAATTTTCCGCCGGGGGAACTTTCCTTCTCTTCGCTGTGCCGATGACTGCGGAGAACGGCGCGGATACGGGCCAGCAATTCCTCCGTGCCAAAGGGCTTGGTGATATAATCATTCGCCCCCAGATCCAGGGCTTCCACCTTATCCCGCTCGTTGGAACGGGCGGAGAGCACAATGATGGGCACGGTGTCCGATTCCCGGACTTTCTGAATCAAGTCCAAACCATCCCGATCCGGCAAGCCGAGATCCAGAACGATGAGATCCGGACGATGGGAGGCGTACATCATTATGCCGAGCGCACAGGTCTCCGCGCAGAGCACCTGATAGTCGCTGGTTTCCAGATTGGCTTTGATAAAGCTTCGGATGTTGGCCTCGTCCTCTACGATCAGGATCTTGTACTTGTTATTGCCCATCGTCCTCACCCCCTCTTTCCAGCGCAAAGCGGAACACCGCACCGCCGCCCTTTCTGTTTTCTGCGGTAATGTCACTGCCGTGCGCCTTGACGATGGCAGCGCACACAGATAGTCCGATCCCCATATTGCTGCGGGTCCCGTCCACCGGCGCGGCGGATTTTTCATAGCTTCCGGTGAAAATCTTTTGAAGCGCATCCTCCGGGAGGCCGCAGCCGTTGTCAGAAACCTCAAATACCGCCTTGTCTCCCACGAGAGAAACGGAAAGCGTCAGCTCCGTCATACCTTTTGCGTGGAACACGGCGTTTTCCAGAAGATTCAGCAGCACCTGCTCAATAAGGAGCGAGTCCATGGGAATGTCCACAAACTCGTCCGGTATCTGTGTGATGACCTTCTGATTCGGATGCTTTTTGGAAAACTTCATGAGAACCGAGTCGATCAGTTCATCCAGAACAGTCGGCGTCTTCACGACCTTGACCTTTGCACCGTCGATCCTTGTGACGGACAGGAGATTTTCGACCATGCGGATGAGCCATTCGCTGTCCTCCTGGATCTCTCCCAGCAGCTTGAGCTGCTGTTCCTTCGGCAGCTCATCATACTTGGAGAGCAGCGTGGAGGATGACCCGTATATGGAGGTGAGGGGCGTGCGCAGGTCATGGGAGATCGCCCGCAGCAGATTGCCGCGCATTCTTTCCTTTTCGTTTTCTGAGCGCAGCTTTTCCTGATCGCGGATGCGAATATTCAGCGTACTGGTGGAAACGGCGACGACCATCATGATGACAGCGGATAGGATACTTTCTTCTACGAAAAAGCCAAAGACATAATAGGGATAGGTGAAGGCAAAATCCACCGCAAACACACTGACGATCGCCGAAGTGATGCCATAGCAATACCCATGCGTTTTCAGCGAGATCAAAAATACGCCGAACACAAAGATCATGGGCACCAGCGTCTGCGTGGTAAAGAGCTTCTGAA
>OLGA01003323.1_pt1 | contig 10456 bp, 10 predicted proteins | sample 1604881 | NCBI WGS metagenome assembly OLGA01 (sample SAMEA3888896, study PRJEB22519) | human gut metagenome | biome: human gut; feature: human-associated habitat; material: faeces | place: Denmark | collected 2009
TGATCAATCGAAGACCCCCGGATCCTTTAGATCAGGGGGTTCTTTTCCTTCTCCGGAAATAGAAGCTCCGCCAGATGGAAGGCTTTCACCCCTCCGGCATTTTTCCCTTGTACCCTCCATCCGGGCACGCAGCACCGCAAGCCCTCTGGAAGCCGCATACTCCTGCATCCATCGGCCCGCTCCGGAAATCGGGACATAAACACACAGGCTGAAAGATAGTAATTGATAAAACCTCTCCTTTTCAAAAAAGTAACCGCACTTCTCCTTTTTCGTCAACAAAAAGCCGCCCGAAGGGGATCTTCTCCCACTCCGGGCGGCAGCTCTTTTCTTATTTCAGCTTCTGGCCGCAGGCATCGCAGTCGAGGATAGCTTTAATGAACCGGTCGCCGTCCATGGTGTACGGCACGCAGGTCCACTCCAGAACGGAAGAAGCCTTCTTCACCATCACCGGCAGATCCTCCGGCTTCAGATCCATATCCGCAAGGCAAATGGGAAGCCCCACGCTCTTATTGAACTGCATCAGCCGATCCCGCTCCTCCAGCTGCCCGTCATAGGTCAGCAGACAGAGCACGCCAAAGGAGACGATCTCCCCGTGAAGATGGCTGGCGGCCCGATGGATCATGGTCGCACCATAGTAGACGCAGTGGGCAAGGCTGCTGTTGTAGTAGTAAGCGTCGCCGCCGGAGGTCATGTTGGAAACCAGTCCCGTGCTGACGATGATGTCCAACGCCACCTGCTGCAGCTCATAGGAAGCGACCCCGTTCCGGCAGTCCTCCAGCGCCTTCTTGCCGCATTCCACCAGCGGCGTCGTGCAGGCCCGGCTCAACTGCGCCCCCATCAGCGGCGTGTGGAACAGCTCCTTTCCCCGCGTTGCCAGCAGCACCTCGCACTCCTTGGAAAGGGCATCGCCGATCCCCGCCCAGAGCAGCTTCTCCGGCGCTTCGCCGATGCCCGCCCACAGAAAGCGGACGGGGGCGTTGGCCACGATCTCCGTGTCCAGAAAGACGTGCTTGGCCGACTGGAGGAAGTGGACAAAGTCGCAGAAGCTGCCGTCCTCGTTGTACACGATGGCCAGCGAGGAGGAGGCCGCACAGTTGGAGGCGATGGTGGGGAAAGTGAACAACGGCTTGTCCAGCTGATCGCAGAACACCTTGCAGGTGTCCACCGCCCGGCCGCCGCCGACGCCGAAGACCATATCCGCCGCCTGAACGGTGGGGTTATTTTTCAGAGCTTCCGTATTCTCATAGGTGGAGTTCCCGCCGTACCAGATGAAGTCCAAGATCTCCACATCTGTGCCTTCCAGCGCCTTCAAAAGCTCCGGCTTGGCCTTTTCCATGGCGGTCTTGCCGCCGACCACGACGGCTTTTTTTCCGAAATGCCGGGTGACCCACGGGATCTCCTTATAACAATCGGTTCCCACCGAGTAGCTGGGGAGAGTGACCGTATAATTCATTTTGTACGCTTCCATGACGATTCTTCCTTTCTCTCGTTTCTCTTTTCAGTTATGAGCAGCGACAGGAGCAGTCTCTTTGACCTCTTCCTCCGCCTTTTCTTCCGACAGCTTTCTGGAAGCGAAGAAGTTCGCCACCAGCGAGCCTACGATCTGATGCACCACCGTCGCAATAGCAGAGGGCAGCACCGCCATAGGATACGATGCGCTGAATCCGCCGGCTAAGCCGACCGCCAGCCCGGAGTTCTGAAGCCCCACTTCAATGGACAGCGCCCGTACCTTCTTTTCATCCATGTGGAGCAGCTTGCAGAGCAGGTACCCCAAAGAAAGCCCAAGCAGATGATGGAGCAGCACCGCCACGATGACTAAGACGGAGCTGACCTGCAAGAACTTCTCCGCATTGGGAGCCACGCACATACCGACGATGACCACGATGGAAACCACTGAGATGAGCACTAAGAGCTTCTTGATCTTCTCGCACCGCTCGCCCAGCACCATATGGACCAGAACGCCTGCCACGATGGGAATCAGCACCACCATCACGATGCTCTGCAGCATGCTCCAGAAGTCCACCTGAACCCATTCGCCGCCCAGCAGGTAGCAGAGTGCCGGGGTCAGTACCGGAGCCAGCAGCGTGGTGCACATGGTCGTGGTCACGGACAGGGGAACGTCGCCCTTCGCAAGGAAGGTCATCACGTTGCTGGCCGTCCCTCCGGGAACGCAGCCCAGAAGCACCAGGCCAAACGCCAGCGCCGGATCCAGCCGCAGCACCTTTGCGATCAGGAAAGCCCCCAGCGGCATAATGGTGTACTGCCCCAGAATGCCTACCAGCACGTCCCGGGGACGCTTCAATAAAAGCTTGAAATCATCGGGCTTTAAGGTCATGCCCATGCCGAACATGATAACGCCCAGCAGAATGTTGGTAAGGGACATCGTGCCGACCTTTACCTTAGTCAAAGGAAGGAATACGCCGGGCAGGAACAGCCCGACTCCTGCAAAGAGAATGGTGAGCCATGCCATGTACTTACCGGCAAGATCGCTTAATTTGTTCAGGAACTTCATACGCTTCTTCCTCTTTTCTTTGTTTTTCCCTCTGATAAAGGAGCCGTCCCCACCGTGCACTGCGGAAACAAAAGGGTTCGCAGATAGCAAAATCCCGCCCCAAAGAAGTTTCTTTGAGACGGGATTGATTTCCCGCGGTACCACTCAAATTGCGTCTTTGCGCCACTCCAGACTCCAGCAAGTCCTTTCGCTTTTACGCAGCTTCACGGAAGACGCTACACGCCTCTTTCAAAAGAGGTTTCCCGCCTTCGGCTCGGAAGAGATAGGCCCTGCGGGATCCTTCACACCGGCTTGCACCATCCGCCGGCTCTCTGTGGTCAAGGTCTCCCGACCGTCTTCGTCATCGCTTTTGTGAGTTTTATTATAGCACAGGCGACCGGTTCCGTCAACGAATTTTGTGAAGAAAAAGAGTAAAAACAAGTTGAATATTTTGGTTAATTCACTAAGAAACGCAAAATATTCGGTTCTTTTATCCGCCCGTCGGATCTTTTTCCATGATCCGCACCCCTTCTGAACGGGATCGATGCGCTTTTCTGCCGCAAAGTAACGAAAAACGCCGGGGCTTCGCCCCGGCGTTTGCATGATTCATACTCTTAAAACGAAAAGAGCCCGTTTTTTCCGCCTGATTATCGGATCATTTTCCGTGTGATCTGCGGCTGAAACTTCTCCACCAGCCCGGGACTCACTACATCCGTCCCGTCCAAGGTGACCGATGCGCTTCCCGCCGCCGCCGCATAGTGCGCCGCATCTGAAGCCGATTCTCCCCGCTGCAAGGCGGAAAGAAACGCCGCAAGGGTGGTGTCCCCGGCGCCGACCGTGGACTTCACCACGACCGGAGGATTATGATAGCGGAAGGCGCCCTCTTCCCCGGCATAAATCAGCCCCTTCCCTCCAAGGCTCACCAGTGTATGAGCCACATATCCGCCCATGGACCGGGCCAGCTTTAAAATGGACTGCTCCGTCCGAAGCTCCGACCCGCTCATCTTCCGGAATTCCAGCAGATTGGGCTTTACGACAAAGGGCCGAATCTCCTCCAGATCCTCCAACTTAAAAAAGGCATTGTCCAGCGCAAAGAACACGTTCTCCTGCCGGAAGGACAGCAAGAACGCCTTGTACGCCTCCGGGGTCACATTGGGCGGAAGGCTCCCGGCGAAGACCATCAGGGTCTTTTCCCCGCCGTTTACCTCGTCCTCCAGCTTCTGCCGCAGCTGCCGCATGGCTTCCACAGAAACACCGCAGCCCTTCCGGTTGATCTTCAAAAACCGCCCATTAGGGATGTTGATGGTCAGGTTCTCCCGAACCGCTCCTTCCACACGGACAAAATCATGGGTCACCCCATCCCCGTCCAGCAAGGATAAAAACCGCCCGGCGTTGTCGCTTCCGCAGATGCCGTAGGCTTTTGCCTCGATTCCCAGCGACGCCAGCACCCGGGAGATATTGACTCCCTTTCCGCCGGCATAAAGCAGTTCCCGCTCCGCCTCATTTGGCTCCGCAAAATCCAGCGAATCAAGCCAGAGGGTGGCGTCCAGCGCCGGATTCAGCGTCACCGTAACGATCTTGTCAAACATATCCTATTCCGCCCTTTCTGCCCCTTGTTTTTCTTTTCGGGTCAGCCGCCGATCTTCGTCACCCGGGTGCCCTGCCGGGTCTCTTCTACCTGATAGCCGAGTTCGGCAATCTTCCCCCGAAGCTCGTCGGCCTTCCGGAAGTCCTTGGCTTTTCTCGCCGCAGTTCTCTCTTCCACCAGCGCCTGCACCTCTGCGGGAAGCGCTTCTTCCGCTTTCTCCGCCGAAGCCCCGGTGCGGATCTTCTCCGCCGCTTTCATGAGATTCAACGACAGCACCTCGTCGAATTCCTTCAAAAGGGCTAACTTCGTCCGATCGTTGGTATTCGCCTTCAGCACATCGTAAAGTGCTGTCACCCCCAAAGAGGTGTTCAGGTCGTTGTCCATCCCCTCCCGGAAGGAAGCCCGCAGCTGCTCCATAGCGGCTTCGTCCAGCTCCCCGTCGTCGGGCTTCAGCAAGGCGATCTTCGCCGCCAGCTTGCCGTAAGCCGCCGCCGCATTGTCCATTCCTTCATAAGAGAACGCCAGCGACCGGCGATAGTGGGACTGCAGGCAGAAGAACCGGTACACCATGGGGTCGTACCCCTTTTGCTCCAGCACCGAAACCGTCAGGAACTCCCCGGTGGATTTGCTCATCTTCCCGTGAGAGGTGTTCAGATGGTGGACGTGAAACCAGTAGTTGCACCACTTGTGCCCGATCGCCGCCTCACTCTGTGCGATCTCGTTGGTGTGATGAGGAAACGCATTGTCGATGCCGCCGCAGTGGATGTCCAGCCGCTCCCCCAGATACTTCATGCAGATGGCGGAGCACTCGATGTGCCAGCCGGGATAGCCGATCCCCCACGGAGACTCCCATTTCAGCTCCTGATCCTCAAACTTCGATTTGGTGAACCAGAGGACGAAGTCCGCTTTGTTTTTCTTGTTTTCGTCGGCCTCTACGCCTTCCCGGACGCCCACTTCCAGGTCTTCCTCGTCGTGGTCGTTGAAAACGTAGTATTTCTCCAGCTTGGAGGTGTCAAAATAGACGTTCCCCCCCGCCTCGTAAGCATAGCCCTTATCCAGAAGCGTCTGCACCAGCTTGATAAACTCCGGGATGCAGCCAGTAGCAGGCTGCACCACCTCCGGCTTCTTGATATTCAGCTTGTCGCAGTCGGAAAAGAATGCGTCGGTATAGAATTTTGCGATCTCCATGACGCTCTTGTGTTCCCGCTTTGCACCTTTGAGCATCTTATCCTCGCCGGTGTCGGCGTCGCTGGATAGATGCCCTACGTCGGTGATGTTCATCACCCGATGGACGTGATACCCCACATACCCCAGATACTTCTCCAGCACATCCTCCATGATGTAGGTGCGCAGGTTGCCGATGTGGGCAAAATGATAGACCGTGGGGCCGCAGGTGTACATTTTCACCTTTCCGGGCTCCAGAGAGACGAAGTCCTCCCGCTGATGGGAGAGGCTGTTATACAGTTTCAGTGCCAATGCGTTTCACTCCTATACTTTTTCCCATTCGCCGTCGTCTTCAAAGGCGGCAGGGGCTCTTTCTCCGGAAACGGGCCGGAAAGCCTTCAGGTTTTCGATGACCTTCTGCTGTTCCTCCGCCAGCCGCTCCATTTTCTCCAACCGGTACTTGAGCATACAAAGCTCCTGAGACACCGGGTCCGGGATGTGGATCTGATCCATAGGCGGGCAGATTTTCTGTCCGTTCTGCCGCACCACCCGGGCGGGAACACCTACTGCCGTGCTGTCCGGCGGGATGGGCTCCAGCACCACGGCGCCGGCGGCGATCTTTGCGTTGTCCCCCACGGTGAAGGGGCCTAAGATCTTTGCGCCGCTTCCCACCATGACGTTTTTCCCAAGAGTCGGGTGCCGTTTTCCTTTGTCCTTTCCGGTACCGCCTAAGGTGACGCCCTGATACAGGGTACACCCGTCGCCTACTTCCGCCGTTTCGCCAATGACGATGCCGCTGCCGTGGTCGATCATGACCCCGGTGCCGATCTTCGCCCCGGGATGGATCTCCACCCCCGTTAAAAACCGCGCCAGCTGGGAGAGGAGCCGGGCCAAAAAGTACCAGTGATGCCGATAGAGAAAATATGCGGGGCGATGAAGCATGATGGCGTGAAGTCCGGAATAGAGCAGCAGGACCTCAAAAGAGTTTCTCGCCGCCGGATCCCGCTCCTTCACCGCCCGGATATCCGCCCGCAGTCGTTTGAGCATAGTCAGACCACCTTTATCATTTGCTGGAGTTGAACTGGGACCGGTTTTTCCAAAGGTATTCTATGCCGGAGATCACCGTAATGACCGCCGATACCCAGACCAGCACATTGCTGACCGTTCCGATGGGAAGCGAGGCGAACACCCCGCCCAGATCCGACAGAGCCGCCAGCACCAGCACCGTAACGATGGACGCCATGGTCACCGCCGTCTTGAGCTTCCCCAGTTTCCCTGCCGCAATGACAGTGCCGTTGTCCGCCGCCACCATCCGCAGGGAGCTTACCAAGAATTCCCGGGCGATCATGATGATGACTGCCACGGAGCTGGCCCATTTGAAATCGATAAACGCCACCAGCGCCGCAAACACCAGCACCTTATCCGCCACGGGATCCAAAAACTTTCCAAAATCGGTGATCAAGTTCCGGCTCCGGGCAATGTGCCCGTCCAGAGCGTCGGTGACAGACGCCGCCGCAAAAACAAGCAGCGCCCAAAGGTTATGAAGCGGGATCCCCCCACACAGGAAAAACAGCAGAAATACCGGGACCAAACAGATCCGCAGCAGCGTCAGTTTATTCGGGGTGTTCATCGGTCACCACTCCTATCAGATCCAGATCCATGACTTCCTCGACCTCCACCGTGACGAACTGCCCGATAGAAAGCCGGTTCTTGCAGGTGAAAAATACCTTCCCGTCAATATCGGGAGCGTCCGCCTCGCTGCGTCCGAAGAAGCATTCGCCGTACCGGTCGAACCCTTCCACTACGCAGAGGATGGAGCTGCCGATCTTTTCCTGATTCTGCCGATCCATGATGGTCATTTCCTCCGCCATCACCATCTCGGCACGGTCGGTGCGGATCTGCTCATCTACCTGGTTCTCCATGGCGCCTGCCACGGTGCCTTCCTCTTGGGAATAGGCAAAGCAGCCCAGCCGCTCGAACTGCGCCTTCTTTACAAAGTCACAGAGATGCTCGAAATTCTCCTGGGTCTCCCCCGGAAACCCGGCGATCAGCGACGTCCGCAGCGTGATCCCCGGCACCTTCTCCCGGACATGGGAAATCAGCGCTTCCAGCTCCGCCCGGTCTCCGGGACGATTCATGGCACGCAGGATCTCCGCGTCGCAATGCTGCATGGGGATGTCTAAATATTTTGCAATGTTGTCGTTTTCCGCAATGACTTCCAGAAGCTCGTCTGTGATCCGCTCCGGATACGCATAAAGCACCCGGATCCACTTGAACTCCTTGATCTTCGCAAGCTCCCGGAGAAGGGCTGCCAGCTTATATTCGCCATAAAGATCCTGCCCGTACCGGGTGGTGTCCTGAGCGACTACGATCAGTTCCCTGACCCCTTCGTCCGCAAGCTCCTTCGCTTCCGCCAGCACGCTCTCCATGGGTCGGCTGCGGAACCGTCCCCGGATGGAGGGGATCGCACAGTAGGAGCAGCAGTTGTCACACCCTTCTGCAATCTTCAGATAAGCGAAAAAGGGCAAGCTCCCTAAGATCCGGCTGCCTTCCAGCGGCAGGTCGCACTTCTCCCCGAACCGGTAGACCTTCTTATCGTGAAGGGTCTCCCGGATGATGTCGGCGATCTCCCCGTTGGAGCCGATGCCCACAACGGCGTCTACCTCCGGCATCTCCCCGGTGATCTCCATGCGGTACCGCTCCGCAAGACATCCGGTGACGATGATCTTCTTGATCCGCCCCTCTTTTTTTAAGGTGATGTACTCCAGAATGTTGTCGATGGCTTCCTGCTTGGCGCTTTCGATGAAGCCGCAGGTGTTGATGATGACCACATCCGCAAGGGCAGGATCGTGACTCAAAGTGAAGCCTTCCTCCTTGCTGAGACGGCTCATCAGAATCTCCGCGTCCACCTGATTTTTGGGGCATCCCAGAGATACCATTCCGATTTTTACTGGCATATCGTCGTAATTCCTTTCCAAATTAGAGATCCTCCGGCTCGTCGGTATCCGCCTCGAGCCGTGCAGCCGCAGCGTCTACCGCAGCCTCCGCTTCATAATAGCCGTGCCCTAACCGCATCAGCCCACGGATGGCTTTGTCCCGGCCTTTCCCGTCGGGATCGTCTTCCAGATACCGGCCGTATTTTTTCAAAGCCAGCTCTTCCAGAAGATCCTCATCCGGCTCCACCTCGGCCACCGCTTCCGCAGCGAGCCGCCCGTCGATGCCCTTCCGGCGCATCTCGAATTCCGCCCGCCGGGCGCCGTATTTTTTCGTCAGCAGGAAGTGCCGGGCCAGCTTCTTTGCATACGCCCCATCATCGATGAGCCCTAATTCGCAGAGCTTGTCGGCGACCTCCTCGGCAATTCCCCGATCCACATTCCGGGAGAGCTTTTCGACGATCTCCCCTCTGGAATGATCCCGGTAGTCTAACAGGTACAGCGCCCGCTCCCGGGCTCTCCTGAAGTCGGCGGCACGGAGGATCTCCTCCATCCGCTCTTCCGTCAGCTCGACCCCCACCTTCAGATGCTGATTCACGATGATCTCGGCGTCCAAGATCGCCCAGTATTCATCGTCTACCTCGATCTGCCAGCGGGTGCCGTTCTTTTTGGTAATAGACGTGATCTTCATTCGTCAAAGTCTTCCAGATCCGCTTCCACGTCCAGATCGATGTCCGTCAAAGAATCATCGGGAGCTGCCGGATCGTCCTCCGCCTCCGCCGAAGCTGCCGGAGCTGCCTTCCGTTCCGGAGGCGTGATGGTCTCGTCTCCCAGCTTGATGGTGACGCCCTTCCGAAGCTCCAGCCCGCCGGACTTCGACCCCTTCACGGGAGCCATGACAAAATTATCGATGTTGTCCCGGATGATCTGTTCGATCTCCTTGCAGATCTCGGGATGTCCTTTTAAGAACTCCTTGGCTTTTTCCTTGCCCTGTCCGATCCGGTCGCCCTTATAGCTGTACCACGAGCCGGACTTTTCAATGATCCCTAAAACCGATCCGATGTCGATGATCTCGCCCTCATAGGACGTTCCCTCGCCGTACATCAGATCGAAGACCGCCTCCTTGAAGGGCGGCGCCACCTTATTCTTGACCACCTTGCACTTGGTCACGTTGCCGATGACCTCATTGCCGTCCTTGATGGCTTCCCCCTTCCGCACGTCGATGCGGATGGTGGCGAAGTATTTTAACGCCCGGCCGCCGGTGGTGGTCTCCGGATTGCCGAAGGAAACGCCGATCTTTTCCCGGATCTGGTTGATGAAAATGGCAACGCAGTTGCTCCGCCCCACAATGGCGGTCAGCTTCCGCATGGCCTGAGACATGAGCCTTGCCAGCTGTCCCACATGGGCGTCGCCCATTTCGCCCTCAATCTCCCCCTTGGTGACCATGGCCGCCACCGAGTCGAAGACCACGATGTCCAGTGCCCCGGAGCGCACCAGCGCCTCGGCGATCTCCAGCGCCTGCTCGCCGGTGTCCGGCTGGGAGACCAGAAGATTATCAATGTCCACCCCCAGCGCCCGGGCATAAGCGGGATCCAGCGCATGCTCCACGTCGATGAAAGCAGCCTCGCCGCCTCGCTTCTGGGCCTGTGCCACCATCTGCAGGGCTACGGTGGTCTTACCGGAAGATTCCGGCCCGTAAATCTCGATGATCCGCCCCTTTGGCACGCCGCCGACTCCCAAGGCCAGATCCAGCGCCAGCGATCCCGTCGGGATCACGTCCACGTCCAGATGGGTGTTCTGCCCCAGCTTCATAATGGAGCCTGCGCCGTAAGCCTTTTCGATCTGTTCGATGGCCGTCTGAAGGGCCTTTTTCTTCTCCTCCGGGGAATCAATGGGCACCACCGGCGCCACTGCTTTTGCCTTCGCCATACTCTATACCTCCGTTATCCTTCCAAGGGTCTTTTTGCCGATACTACCCTTATTATACCATGAAGATCCCGCTTTTGGCAAATGGAATCGAAGCCCGCATCCCGAAAAATCCCTGCGACTTCTTCACCTTGTGCATCGCCCACTTCAAAGGCCATGACGCTGCCTTTTTTCAGCCGGGAAGCCCACTTTTCCGATAACTCCCGGTAGAAAAAAAGTCCGTCATCCTCTCCGTATAACGCCATTGCCGGTTCATAAGCCACTTCCGGCTGCAGCGCCGCCATTTCCGCCCCAGTCAGATAGGGCGGATTCGACACGATCAGGTCAAATTCCCCGGCAACCGCATTCAGATCC
>OLGA01003324.1_pt1 | contig 10456 bp, 9 predicted proteins | sample 1604881 | NCBI WGS metagenome assembly OLGA01 (sample SAMEA3888896, study PRJEB22519) | human gut metagenome | biome: human gut; feature: human-associated habitat; material: faeces | place: Denmark | collected 2009
TCTGTTTCTACAATAAACAAATCGCTCGTTTCTGATAACTTGCTAAAATCTTTAAAGAACTGAACCTTCATATTTTTCTTATTTAGTCGCAGCTTTCATCCTTCCCCAGCACGTTTTCATATCGGGAGCGAGTAAAAACTCGCCAACTCTCTCCTGCCTAGCCTTTAAACTAGGTGGAACAATTGCATACTTGCATTTCAATAGTTTGGCTAATATACTCCATTTTCTTTTTCTCTATCCATTTTAAATTATCTTTAGCCTTGGTGTAATCAGAGAAAAGCGGTTTTACCAAAGCACGAGGATTCTCCGCTCTTTCTATCATCTGTACCTGTTGAGCAGCTTTACTATCCAAATACAATAAGCTATCGGAAACTGTAACATCTTTTTCGTCAAGCAACTCTATCAATTCAAACTTAAGATCAGTCCAAGTACCGTTTTCATCGGTTTGAAGCCAATCCGCTATTGCCTTTTCATATTCGGTTGATCCACACGAAGATAAGGCAAACAATAAAACTATCAATATCCTACTTTTCATATATTATTTTTGTATCAATTTTTTCGATTATCCATTATACTATTATGGAAATTTTTTTATGTTTTCACAAAAATACCTCTTTTATTCCTTCCATGCCTTATGATTATGATCTTTCGGCATGTTTTTTTCCTTATTTTTATTGTCCGTTTCTGTCTTATTCTTTACATCTTCCAAGATCGCATTTACTTTTGAAATGATTGAAAGATAATGTTGACTAACTATTTCTTCCATTATATCATACTCTAATTCTTCTTTGCCATCTCCCAAATTTACAGGTTTGGAAAAAGCCGGAATATCCTTATCTATAAACTTACACATATTAAATTGTGTATTAAAATAAGGTGGTTTTCCGCCAGCGACCTTTCCGATGAAGTGACCAACACTTTGTCCGGCAACTTCACGAGCCTTTACTACTTTCTCCTTTTGCAGAGATTCGGTCATGCTTCCAGTACCGGATTCTTGATGTGAGAACGATTCCTGTGCTTCTTTCGTTTCTCCCAAAAGATTTTCTAGATCCTTTGCTGTCTTTTCGTTACCGGTCATTCCATAGGCTTGGCTACCACAAGAAGATCGCAGGATATTTGCACTTTTCTCTCCATAATCCCGGATTGCTTGATTAAAGTCCTGTACGGCTAAGATTGTAGCTACATTGTGTTTACGTGCTGTACCTATAAACACATCTATACCTTGCAAATTTACCGTTGGAAATTCATCCACCATAAAAACGCTCTTTTGTTTGCCGGGATTATTCATTTGCGACATGACAACGCTAGCGATACAACTAACAGGAGGAGATACAGCTTCTTTAATTGAAGGAGCATTGCCAATACACAATAGTGTAGGATGATCCGGATTAGTTATATCTAGTGAATATTCTTCTTCCGGAAGTGGTGATAGAACCCAAAAGATGTATTTATTGTTAAGCAAAACAAGCGGAGTCTGTGCGGAAGATACCGCACCAGCGGTCTGCTGCTGTGCGCCTAAACGCCATGCGGTTAACATGGAAGACATGTTTAGCGCAATTTCCGCATCCTCAGAGAGCCATTTAAAGACCAGATCACTATCTGATAATGCAAAAGCGATTACATGGGGTAAAGTTCCTATTCCCTTTGCTCGTTCTTTGTAACATTTATAAGCAATTGAATATACATAGTTAATCGCATTGTTCGCCCAGAAATCAGTTTTTTCCTTCCATGAACTTTCAAGGTTTTTCATTAAGGTAGTAGCGATATTACGAATAAACAAGGATTCGCTTCCTTTAGGGACATATTTTTCCGAAAGTACATTAACACGAACCGTCCGGGACATGTCTACAAAATTTATGAAAGCAAAGGCTGGTGTAGGTACATTTTTTCTCTTAAAATATTCTATACTACCGTATGCGATCCGGGACAAAATAGGTGAACCCGGTTTAGTAGGATCTCCTTCCCAATCATATACAAATCCGGCATAGTTACGCTCTGCACATTGATAGACGATGCCTTTAATCCAGCTTTCCGATTTTCCAGATCCCGGACCACCGTCAATATAAAGATTTTGCTGTGGCTTATGGATTCTAAGATCTCCTTCTACTGTTTCAAAATCAAAATAAAACTCTGATTCTTCATGTGATATACCAAAGATAGATTTATCAGATACCACATGCCGTTTAAGGTAAAAACCGGCTGTTTGGATAACTAGTATTGTAAATCCTATAAATACTATCGGAAAAACTAATAAATTGTACCATGATAGAACATTACTGAAGCCTAATATTAGGGCTATTGCTAAGACTAATGTAGTGGCAGTATATACATATTTCAAGGATTCATCTCTTCTCTTTTGTACAGGGAATAGGAAAGCCAACCCAGCTAATAATACTACATATAGGAATCGAAACATAATAGCTTTGCGTAAAAACTTTCCCAACTGCAATAATACAGCTGGGCTTGGTGAACAAAGATCATTCACCAAAACCCACTGAAAGATTATCACACCCCCGATTATTACGGAAAGCAATATAAAGACAAATGATAATTCCTTCTTTGCTGGTTCCATTATTCTTTATTCTTGCTAGAGAGTAATTGAACCTTATCTACACTCATAGTTACTGAAGGGACTGTATCACCAGTATCACGCTTAAAGATACCGACAGTGATTTCCCCGTACACATGAACCATAGTTCCTGTTTTTAAAAACTCCGCAACCTTTGTTTCGTAATTTAAGAAACAACAGATCCACAACGTTTTTTCTTCGTTTCCCTCTTTATATTTAGTGGAAACATTGAATGAATAACCTTTCTGTGTTTTCTTGGCATCTGATCCAAGATAACCCGTAACATGACCTATAAACATACGCTAAAAATTTAAAGATAATTGTTTGACTTCATTTTTATTTTTTGATTCGGAAAATTGTAGGGAAGGAGTAGGATCATCCAACTTTATATTAAATATATTCTGTGCTGCAATATATATTTTCGGATCTGCATCCTTTAACGCATCAAGTTCCTTTGCAGACAGTTTATATCCCTGCTCCTTTAGGTTAACCAATTCCTTAAACGAACCGGCTAGCGCAGCAGCTAGAGCTATATTAAAAGCTGGTGATAATTTTTCATCATTCCGGGTTTCAGAAAAATCCTTGCTATCATCTACTTTTTTATTCTCTATATGCTTGCATTCTTCCTGTTGCTTTTCCTGTTCTTCCTTCTTCAATAACTCATACTTGCAGACTTCATTCAAAATCATAGTGCTAGCCTTACCTACATCAACTAATACGGAATAGAGGAATTTAGGTTCTTTTTTGATCGCTCCGAGCCAGTTTTTTAAATACTGTGCGTTTTCTTCCCGGATTCCGGAAACGATACCTAGAGAACGGCAAGAAACAGCAGCGGTAAATTCTGCGATTAATTCTTCTTTTGCATATTTGGGATCACCAAACATGTTTTTCATTTCACGACCTAAACGGGTATCTATACCGGTTGAATGTGCCATCTCATGTAACAATGTGCTATAAAATCCTTCTCCTGTATAGAATTGACCTTTAAGGGGTAAATATATCTTGTCCTCTGAAGGACGAAAAAAAGCCTTGTCAGAGAAAGAAGAAATAATAGGACATAACCATGTACCGTGTTTTATCATGTGATCCAACTCTGGCGATGAAAACATTCCCTGCTCATCTTTCAATTTAGGACAACTAAATTTATCCTTCAATGCCTTCCATTGTTCCGGATATACTTCCGCAAAGTTTGTTTGATCAACATTGAACACGTGATAAGGTTTAGTATAAGGAATAACGGTATATTCTTTCTGCTCTTCCTTAGTCAAAGCCTTATAATCATCCATCGAAATTTTATTCCCCTTATCGTCTTTAATCATAAAATTCCAAAATAGGACAGGAAAAGCCGATGCTCCTTTGTTTATGTGAAGCCCTTGTTTCTTTGCTTGCGGAAAAGTCATATATACAGGTGTCTGGAAACTACGTTCCTCTTGAAGAAGAAAAAGCATGAAGGAATTGATTCCATTATAAACACGCCCATCAATATTTTGTGGTAATCCATATCCTGTTGTTGTAAACCAAGGTTTATGCCAATCCGCATCGACTTCCGTAAGTTTCTTAACCATAAGATCCGCAAATTTTTGCAGAGCCTTATCATTTGCCTGACCATCCATGACTTATTGATAAAGGTGTTCATTTTCATATTTTAGCAACCATTCAGCAGCGTTTTCCGCATTCGGGCTAACTCCTTCAGCTTGCATATCCGCAACGTAGAGAGCCGCTAAATCTTCTTGAGCTAATAAAAATTCAAGATCGTCAATCTCTCCAGTCTGATTCTTTTCTACCAATTTGTTGTAATCTTCCATGATATTTATTTTTAAGTGATAACATTTTTACTTTCGGAAAAATCTATTAATTATAAATCGGCAAACATTTTATTTACCGTATTGGCGAGAGGACGCTTCAGATCTTTTTCTGCACTTTGTTGACCTTGTGCTAGCTTAACATCTCCGAGCGTATTAGCAGAGCCTTTCAGATTAAATATCTTCTGAACGGCTATCATCGTATTGCCAGATGCAGTTTCATTCAAAGACTGAATCAACTCTTTGGAAGGTTGATAGCCTTGTTCCTTCAGTTGTGACATCTTTACAAAATCGCCTTTCTCTACTGCTTCTTTAAATTCTTTATCTAGTTCCGGAGAAACCTTAGCACTAGCAGGATCAGCATTAAGCTCTACTTTTGCTTCTTTGGATTCTTCCTTTGCTTGTGTTACTTCTTCCGCTTTTTGCACTTCAGGTTTCATCCCAAATAGTTTTTCTATAACGATAGCTTGCGTCTGATCAATCTTTGTATCTTGTCCCAAACCTCTAATAACTTCCTCTGAAGGCTTGTAACCTTCCTCTTTCAAACTAGCCATTTTTTCATAGTCATTCTTGACAACGGCTTCTCTTAACTCCTTGTCAAGATCTCGATCAGGAACAGGATCCTTACCCGTTACTTTCTCCTGATATTGTTCCCGGATCTTCTCAACTTTAAAGCCTTCTTCTTTCAATTCCTTTTCAGTTGTACCTTTGGCGATTATTCCTTCTTTTTCTAACATATCCCCAGCCTTTAACCTGATGCGTGCTTCAAGATCATAATTATAGTTTTTATCCGGATTTTCATCTTTCAGATAAGATAGGTATTCCTTATGTTCTGTGGCAAAATGGCTGTTTATTAATTGCTCATACCTTTTATCCTTCAACTCGTCTATATCGATTTTTCCGGTACGCTGCATATCCTTTAGCTTATCATTAAGATACTCTTTATCCTTTGCCATTTCTCTTGCCTGTAAAATCTGCTGTTCCTTTGTTTCCGATATTTTCTGGATGTTTGAGAAAGCATATCCTTTCTTATCCGGAAGCATAGCTATATCTGTAATTATGTAACCTTCAGGAGTGTGGATCATTTTGTTATCTAAAGAATGACCATTCGCTAAAAGATACTTATCTGCTGCGGTCAATTCGTAATCTCCAATTTTAGCAGGAACAGACAATTCTTTTTCCGAACGTACCACCACAGCGTTGAGATCCTTATCGACCTGAAGAAGTATATCTCCTTTTTTTGTTGACAAGACTATCACATTGCCATCAAGTAGATCTTGCTTCTGTTGCTTCGATAATTTCTTTCCGTAAATGCGATCCGGTATGGTTAACGCTTCCTTCCTATATATAATAGAAGTACCGTGTTCATGCAACCGAACTTTAGCTGGTTTACCATTGATATCCATTAATCCGGATAATACACCCTTCTCTAACTTTGTGCCTTTCCCGTCTAACGAGTAACCATTTTGCAAAGCATACTCATATAGTTCTTTTCCGGTATAGCAGATTTTATTTTTATGATCGATCACAGTAAAACGATCTTTGGCATCATTTTTTAGATCACCCCAGTTAACAATATCAACCCCTTCATTTTTTAATACGCTTTTATAGTCGGGAGATAAAGCCTGATCCCGATTAAAGAACTGGCAAACACGATCCATAGAAGCCTTTTCCGCAGATAAATCCGGTTCTCGCTTTGTGTGTGAACGTATCTTATCCATATCGATACGAAATACTTCGTCATTCCGGGTAAAAAGCAAAGAACCCTTGTTATAGGCTTCTTTGTAACCTAAACTTTCCGCAATCGCCCTAAATTGCCCGACATTATTATATTGATATTCTGTTAGAACCTCTTGTAGCTTCATGACAATTATTTTAATAATTCAGCGGACAATATATATTCATTCAATATAGATAATTTCATATGCCTTCCCCCACCTCTTTCAAACATTTCGATCTCAAAAACCTTATCATCCGGGATAGTGAACTTATTGAATGCTAAGACAAAGCGATTTTGGCTTTTGCCCAATATCTTTTTATCAAAGTCTTTTTGTTCTACCGGATCATACGGAACTTCCTGCTGGATAGAGTTCTTAACCTTCTTCTGATCACGAAGGAAGCATTTAATAAAATCAACGTCATAATCTATATTTGAGAAGTTTTTTATATCAAATACAAAAAACATGAAATCATCTTTGCATATTTCGGTGATACCCACCCAGGCATTTCGGTCATATCCACCCAGTTTGTTTCCTATAAAATGGCATTGGGTTGCAAATTTATAATTTCTTTCTTAAACTCTCACCTTTTAAGTCAAAACGATGCGAAGAGTGTACAATTCTGTCCAGGATCGCATCAGCAATGACTTCATTTCCGATGACATCATACCACTTGCTGACAGGCAATTGACTGGCAATGATAGTGGCCTTCCTTCCATGTCTGTCCTCTATGATCTCCATGAAGTCATTCTGCTGCTGTCCCTCCAGTACCTTCATGCCAAAATCATCGATGATAAGCAAGTCCACCTTGGATATTTTGGTAATCAGCTTGATAATGGTTCCATCCACCCGTGCCAACCTGAGCTTGCCCAAAAGTTTCTGCATATTGAAATAGTTGACCTTGTATCCCTGATTACAGGCTTTGTTTCCCAACGCCGTAGCCAGATAGCTTTTGCCTACTCCTGCGGCACCGGTGATCAGGACGGATTCCCCTTTGTCCACATAGTTTCCCGTACCTAACAGAGCCAGCATGTTAGGGTCTATTCCCCGATGACTACCGGCTTCAAGTTGTTCCAGAGTAGCACCGTAGCGGAAGTCCGCCTCTTTTATAAGGCGGGCGTTCCGATTGGTGGTACGGGTGTCTTTCTCCGCTTGTAAAAGCAACATTAATCCATCAACAAGCGTGAGTTTGTCCAGACGCTTGGTTTCAGCGAGTGAGGCCCATAAACGCGCCATTCCTGATAACTTCAGCGAGTGAAGCTCCTTGATAATTTCATCCATAATACGATTGTTTTTAGTTATTTATAATACCCCGCTCCCCGGATGTTCTCATGATTGTCCGGTTCGGGATTCTTTTTCATTGTTTTCTCTTCCTGGGCAAAAGCCTGTATATTATGCAGCACACGTTCCACAAACTTATACGTGTATTGACCGTGCTCCATGGCTATCCGGCAAGCTTTCTCCATTTCCTCCCGGGGTGTTATCCTTTGCAGGCGCAACAGACCGTCACAGCGTTTATAAAAGAACTCCGGTGGCACGTTTTGTGAAGCGAACATCAACTCGAAGAACTCTTTCAGCACTGCGGACTTCTCACCCGCTTTTTGATTGTAGTATGCCATGGAACGCTTTATGTATGCATTCGAGTGTGAAGCCAGGTGTTCCTCCTTCATGCTGTAGCCAAAACCCTCTATACGCGGGTGGGTAGCTATGCGCTCGCCTTTAAGGTACACCTTGACCAACGTGCGGGTATAGATTACCTTTACCTTCTGCCCGATATGTTGATAAGGGACAGAGTAGTAATGCTTGTCCCTGCCCAGGTAGATACAGCAGTTGGCGCTGACAGTCAGTTCTGTGTCATACTGCACTTCGAAAGAGGTACCGGGTAAGGGTTTGAGCGTCTTCTTCTCATCACTGATGAAGTGTTCCTCCCGGCTGTATGGACGCTGCTGCATCCGTTTGCGGTTGTGTAGCCTGACTTGCTCCAAGACGGCCTTGTTCAGTTCCTCTAAAGAGAAGAAAACCCGCTTGCGCAAAGGAGCGTATACCCGTTGGTATATCAGCCTGACCTGATTCTCAACCAGGGATTTGTCTTTTGGCTTGCCCGGCCTTGCCGGCAGGGTTACAAAACCGTAGTGGTTGCCCAGGTGTTCCATCAAACGGTTTATTTCAGGCTCGTAGCGGTCGCTTTTAACTACGGCGGACTTCAGGTTATCCGGTACGACTATTTTGGTGACACCCTCGAAAAAAGCAAACATACGGGTGATGGCATAAATAAAGTCCTCGCTTTTCTGTGAAGGGACACAGATGGCAAACGCATAGTCCGTATAGGGAAGGCAGCCTACAAAGGTCTGTACCTTGATGACTTCTCCGGTATCCATATCAACGTACTGCATCGTATCGCCGGCAAAATCGACATAGCACTTTTCACCGGCAACATAACTGTTCACTAACACCGTAGAAGGTTGTTGGGCGATTCTGTGTTGGTTCAGGTGGAAGCAAAACTGGGTGAAGCCATAGCCGGCAGGATATTCGGCAATATATTCTTCCCAAAGCTGCATCCGGGTCACATGTTTACGTCCAAGTTCCTTTTCCAGATAGGGTAAGCGCTTGGAAAAATCATCGAAGCGCTTGTCCGTATAGGCTGGGGCGCCACCGTTAAAGATTCGTTCCAATTCCGGTTCGTCTTTCTCCAATAGCTCTTTAACACCCACTGACAAGGTTTTAAATTGACGTATATACTTGTTGACCGTTTCTTTGTAGATTCCCAGTTGTGAAGCGATTGAACGGTTAGAAACTCCACTTTCATGTAATTGAAGAATTTGCTTAAGTTTACTCATTTCTGTTATTTTACCAGCCATCGTTTTGTGCATTAATTTGTTACCTGTTAAATTTAGGGCACAAAGGTATAGGGAAGTAGCGTTTGACTGGGTGGCAATGCTCCGAAATAGGGTCGAAACACTCATCCGGATGGGTGTATATGCTCCGAAATAACTGATTTTTGAAACTGTTTTCTTTCATTTTTACCCGAATTTACTCCTAAATTGGGTGAATATGGTACAATTTGGCGATTTTGAATGCTATGAGTTACAATTCAAAAGATGCTAATTGAGGAGGAAATACTGGGTGGGGATGCTCCGAATTATGCATTTAAGTTACCCCGTCTTCGTCTCCCCGACGAAAAAGCGGAACTTTTTCTTCCCGATTTCGTCTAAACGGTTATAGAACGAAAAAAATCCCATTTTGCAGATACTTTCGGGAGGGCAATATTTTGGAAACCTTTATCGGAATATTCAATTTCTTTGTATTTTTCTTTTTCCTTTTGCTTTATTCTTACCAACTTGTTTATATCGGAATAGGCATATTCAAAAACAAAAGGAAACTTAGAGATGCATCAAAACTGCATCATTTTGCATTCGTCATCGCCGCAAGAAACGAAAGCAACGTTATCGGCGGTCTTATCGAAAGCATCAAACTTCAAAAATATCCGAAAGAACTTATAGATATTTTTGTCGTTGCCGATAACTGCACGGACAACACCGCGGAAATCGCACGCAACGCGGGTGCGATAGTTTACGAGCGTGAGTCAAAGACTCATGTCGGAAAAGGCTATGCACTTGATTTCATTTTTAACAGAATAAACACCGAACACGCGGATAAAGGAATCGAAGCATTCTTTATTTTTGACGCCGACAATGTTATAAAGGACAACTATGTTCTTGAAATGAACAAGGCATTTGACGCGGGTTATGAGGCTTGTACATCTTACAGAAACAGCAAAAACTACGGCACAAACTGGATAAGCGCAGGCTATTCGCTTTGGTTCGTCCGTGAAGCGAAGTTCCTGAACAACCCCCGCTTTATCTGCGGCACGAACTGCGCCGTTTCCGGTACGGGCTTTATGATAAGCAAACGTATCGTTGATATGAACGGCGGTTGGAAATACAATCTTCTGACCGAGGACATTGAGTTCTCCGTAGATGCGGCTCTGAAACATATCCGCATAGGTTATGTTCACGACGCCGAATTTTTCGACGAACAGCCCGAAACATTCGCGCAGTCATGGAAACAGCGTATGCGTTGGTCAAAAGGCTTTTATCAGGTCCTCGGCAACTACGGCGGTAAACTCTGCAAGGGCATTTTCTCCAAGAAATTCGGCTTTGCGTGCTACGATATGCTGATGAACATTATGCCCGCACTTATTCTTTCGCTGTTCTGCCTTGTTTTGAACACTGTGTTTCTGCTTATCGGACTTGTTACCGCAAATCCGACGCTTGTTGCAAGCACTCTTGTCAGCGTTATGCACACGATACTGAGTTTTTACGCAACGCTTTACATAGTGGGACTTATTACGACTATATCCGAATGGG
>OLGA01003325.1_pt1 | contig 10454 bp, 10 predicted proteins | sample 1604881 | NCBI WGS metagenome assembly OLGA01 (sample SAMEA3888896, study PRJEB22519) | human gut metagenome | biome: human gut; feature: human-associated habitat; material: faeces | place: Denmark | collected 2009
GGGCTCGAACCTGTGACCCCCTGCTTGTAAGGCAGGTGCTCTCCCAGCTGAGCTATGCTCCCACATTGGCTTGTCCTCCGGCGGATATTTCCGCAGGCGACAAAACGAATTATACTATATCATCAGCCTCTTGTCAACCATTTTACTGCTTTTTTTTAGATTTTTTTCGTCCTTTTTTCTCCTGCCGCCTTGGCGGCTGTTCAACCCAGATACGCTACCGGTCGTAGGGTCTCCACCAGGTGCTCCCCTATCCCTTGAATTTGAAGGAATTCAGACCAATCGGCGAAGGGGCCATGCTGCGCCCGGTATTTCAGGATACGGTCGGAGAGGACCTCCCCGATGCCGGGCAGCTCCATCAGGGTTTCCTTATCGGCCGTATTAATATCGGTAGACGCCAGCTTGAGGAATTCATCCAAGTCTTCCGGGACAGCCTCCATCCTCTCGGCAAAGGGCGTTTCTGTATAGGGTTCCTCCCGTAACGGCAGGAGCAGCAATCCCGCACATAGCAGAAGGGCCGCCACCGGCAGCACACGATCCAGCCGCCGCTGCGGCAGACGAAATCTCGCCATAGAAGCCCTCCTTTCTTTGCGCAAAAGCCGCCCGGAACCGCACAAAGCAGCGCCGGGCGGCGTGGTGATTCGATTACTTTAGCAGTTCCTTGGCACGGGCCGCAATGTTTTCGGCAGTAAAGCCGTACTCCTCCAGCAACTTGGCGCCGGGGCCGGAATGCCCGTACTGATCGTTGACACCCAGGCGGCTGACCTTGCAGGGGGCTTCCTCCGCAATGGCTTCCATAACAGCGGAACCCAGGCCGCCAATGATGGAATGCTCCTCGCAGGTGAGAATGCGGCCAGTCTCCCGGCTGGCCTTTACCAGCAGCTCTTTATCAATAGGCTTGATGGTGTGGATATTGATGATACGGGCATCGATCCCCTCAGCGGCCAGCAGCTCACCAGCCTTGATGGCCTCGCCTACCAGGATACCAGTAGCCACAATGGTCACATCCTTGCCGTCCCGCAGGGTAATGCCCTTGCCCATCTCAAACTTGTAGGTCGTGGCATCATTAAAAATGGGGGCAGCCAGACGGCCAAAGCGCAGATAAACCGGGCCTACATAGGCAGCGGCAGCCTTTACAGCAGCCTTGGCTTCCACATCATCGGCGGGATTGATAACCACCATACCGGGAATGGTGCGCATTAGGGCGATGTCCTCATTGCACTGGTGGGTCGCACCATCCTCACCGACGGAAATACCGGCATGGGTCGCGCCGATCTTGACATTGAGGTGGGGATAACCAATGCTGTTGCGGATCTGCTCATAGGCGCGGCCGGCTGCAAACATGGCAAAGGTGCTGGCAAAAGGAATGTATCCGCAGGTAGAAACACCCGCTGCCGCTACCATCATATTCCCCTCAGCAATGCCGCAATCAAAGAAGCGGTCCGGGAAGGCCTTTTTGAATACGCCGGTCTTGGTGGCACCGGCCAGGTCCGCATCAAATACTACAATATTGGGGTTTTCCTGCCCCAGCTCTACCAGTGCTTCGCCGTAGCTGTCACGGGTCGCTTTTTTCATTACCTCTGCCATGTTACCGCACCTCCTCCAGCTCTTTCATGCCCTGTTCGTACTCGGCGTCATTGGGGGCCTTGCCGTGCCAGCCCACCTGGTCTTCCATGTAGCTGACGCCCTTGCCCTTTACGGTCTTGGCAATGATCGCTGCCGGCTTGCCGGTCACCTTCAGTACCTTTTGGAATGTCTCCTCCAGCGCGGCAAAATCGTGGCCATCGCAGCAGAATACCTCAAAGCCAAAGGCACGGAACTTTTCATCGATGGGATAGGGAGAAGAAACCTCGCCCACACGGCCATCGATCTGCAGATCGTTGTTATCGATGATGAAGCAAAGGTTATCCAGCTTGTAGTGGTCGGCAAACATAGCGGCCTCCCACACCTGGCCCTCTTCAATCTCGCCATCGCCCAGAATGGTATAGACACGGTAGTCCTTGTGCCCCAGCTTACCGGCCAACGCCATACCGCAGGCGGCACTGACGCCCTGGCCCAGCGAACCGGCGGAAAAATCAATGCCGGGGGCCTTATTCATATCGGGGTGGCCCTGCAGACGGGAACCGATCGCGCGGAAGGTGGTCAGCTCCTCCTTGGGGAAGAAGCCCTTTTCCGCCAGCATAGCGTACAGCGCCGGGCAGGTGTGACCCTTGCTTAGCACCAATCTGTCACGGTCCTCCCAGCGGGGATTTTCGGGGTCAACCCGCAGCACCTCGCTGTACAGGTAGGTAATAATATCCGCGACCGAAAGCGAGCCGCCCGGATGACCCGACTTGGCGGCGTGAACTTCGGTCAGAATACCGCGGCGCACCTCTGTGGCGGTCGCTTTCAGCTGTTCCAGTTTTTCCTGTGTCATAGCTACCTCCGATTACACGATTACTCTTTGCTTATTTTCATCAGCAGTGCCGTAAAGTACTGCGGCAGCGCTGAATCAAATTCCATATATTCGCCCGTTCTTGGGTGGATGAATCCGATCTTTTTGGCGTGCAGGCACTGGCCCTGCACCCCGCAGTCCGGCCGTCCTGGGGCGTATACCGGATCCCCCACCACCGGGTGGCCCATATAGGCCATATGCACTCTGATCTGGTGCGTACGGCCGGTTTCCAGCCTGCACCGAATATGGCTAAAGCCGGGATATTCCGCCAGCACCTGCACATGGGTAACAGCGCGGCGGCTGTTTTCCTCGGTCACGCACATCTTTTTGCGGTCGGTTTTATGCCGGCCGATCGGTGCATCCACGGTAAATTGCCGTTCCTTAAAATGCCCGTAAACTATTGCTTCATACTCCCGTGTAAAGCTGTGGGCCTTTATCTGCTCGGCCAGGTGTCGGTGGGCAGTGTCATTCTTGGCCACAATCAGCAGCCCGCTGGTATCCTTATCGATGCGATGCACAATACCGGGGCGAATTTCCCCATTGATACCGGAAAGGCTGTCTCCGCAGTGGTACAGCAGGGCATTCACCAGTGTGCCGGTATAATTGCCTGCCGCCGGGTGGACCACCATTCCCTTGGGCTTATTCACTACCAGCAAATCATCGTCCTCGTAGACAATCTCCAGCGGGATATTCTCGGCCTGGGTGCCGGTGGGTACCGGGTCCGGCAGGTTGATGATGATACTGTCACCCTCCCGCAAGGTGTCCTTTTTCCCTGCCGCAGCGCCGTTTTTCAGGATACTTCCCTTTTCCGCCAAAGTTTGAATTTGACTGCGGGAAAGCTCCGGGGCCAGCAGCGCCAGTCCTTTATCCAGCCGGCAGCCCGCCGCTTCGGCAGCCACGGTCAGCTCACGGCGTTCCACGCTGTTTCTCCTTCTTGCCATCGATGAACAGAATATAGATGACCAAAAGCGCCACGCCAACGGTGATGGCGATATCCGCTACATTAAAGGTCGGGAAGCGGTTCCAAAACGCAAAGCGGATAAAATCCACCACATAGCCCTGCGCCACGCGGTCAATAAGATTCCCGACGCCACCGGATACCACCAGCATCAGCGAAAGGAAGGCCATATTGGCCATTTTTTTGCGCTTGGCCACCATGTAGATGATGATAGCCAGCAGCATAACGGCCGTCGCCGCGATAAGCAGCGTCTGCTTGCCGGAGAGCATTCCCCAGGCAGCGCCGTCATTGCCATTGGGCAAAAAATCAAAATTGAAAAGTCCCGGCAGCGCCGGTACCGTACCGGCCCCCTCCAGGTGGGTGATGGCCCACTGCTTGCTCCACTGGTCCAGCCCCAGCAGCAGAAAACCGATCACAACAGAAATGATCTTGAACATATCAATACCCTCAAAAGTCTGCGACCCGTTTACCACAGGCCACAGACTGCTTTAGTTTTTATTAAAAGTCGTCGTCCTCATCATCCATCAGGTTAAAATCGTTGCCGAACTTCAGCCCCGCAAATTTACTGCGGCGCTCAGTTTCTGGCTGCTCCCCGATATCAAAATTGAGGATCTGCTGTTTTTTCTTTTCAAACTCGGCAAAGATGTCCTCACCAGCCGCGGGGATATCAGATTTTTCTTCCACTACGGGGGCAGCAGGTGCTTCCTCCACGGGGGCAGACTGCTCCTCATGCTCGGCTGCCGCTTCTTCGGCCGCTTCCACAGGGGTAGGTTCCACAGCCGATTCAGCTACCTCCACCGTCTCGGCCACTTCCTCGGCAATGGGCTCTTCCACGGCAGGAGCTTCCTCTGCGGGGGCGCTATCGCTTACGGGGATGCGGGTCACCAGCTCGATGTGTTCCCGGTACAGCTCAATGAGCTTTGCCTTAAAATCGGCGGCAGCGGTCTGTACCCGGATGAGCTCGTCCTTTTCATCCTCCACCTTTTTGCGGGCCTCCTCCATGATATGCGCCGCCTTAACGGAAGCCTCCCGCATGGTGATCTCCGCCTTATTGTTCGCGTTCTTGATGATGCTGTCACCCATCTTCTGCGCGCCCAGCAGCGCCTCCCGCAGGCTGTCCTCATCCTCGCGGTATTTCTGCAGACTTTCGGCCAGTACGCCTATCTTTTCTTCCAAAACCTCATTCTGGTCCTTGAGATCCTTGATGGTATCCAGTACCTTATCGATGTAAGAATCCACTTCCTCGACCTTATAGCCGGAAAGTCCCTTGCTAAACTGCGGATGAGCCAAATTCTCGGTCATTTTCTGTTCCTCCCCCGGTCGTGCCGGTCCAGTGTTACGGTCCCTTGCTTACAGATACAGTCCGCTGTTTTCCAGCTCGTCCAGCAGGCTGTCGCCCATCACGCCTACATTATAGGGGGTGATGATATAAGTAGAATTTGCCACTTTCTTGATCTGACCACCGTTGGCATAGGCCACACCGCTTAAGAAATCCACCAGTCGGCGGGCAATCTCGCGGTTGGTCGATTCCAGATTGAGCACCACGGTGCGCTTGGCAAGCAGATGATCCGCGATGCCGGAAGCGTCCTCAAACTTCTCCGGCTTTACCAGCACCACCTGCAGCTGCGTTGTGGTATTGATATTGACGACCTTATTATCCTTGCGGGGCGCCGCGGTCTTTTCGGCCGGCTCGGTTTTGCCGGGGCGGTACTCCGGCTGCATGGAAAAGCCCCCAAACGGATCGTCTTCCATCTCCTCGGGCTGCTCGTTTTCCTCAAAATCGTCCTCGAAATCTTCTTCGCCGATCCCCATAAAGTCCTTGAATTTATTGATGAAACTCATAACGGCCTCCTTGCGCAGAATATTTGATATATAAATCTATTATCCCATTCTTTGTGGTTCCTGTCAATGCGTTACCACAAGAAATTGTGTCCATGTCCGGCAGTTCCCTCACAAATCACTAAGCGGCATCCCATCGTAAAGCTCCGTTTTACTTGCAATAAGCTTATCGAAGATATTGAGCTGCTCTTCGCCGGTATAATTCAGTCGGCTGAGGTAGTAGGTGTCCCCTTCATAAATGATATCCACCGTCTTAAACTTGACACTGTACCCGTTATCGACATAAACGCCTTTTACGCCATCCACAATGCGCAGGTATTCTTTATCGAACCGCACGCCGGTATAATTTTCGGAAGAAAGTCGCACCGTAGCTGCCCGGCGGGATACGGTATCCTCCGTAACGGTATCACCCCGGACGACCAACATCATGGCGCTGCCGTCATCGGAAAGCTCGGTGCGCACCACCGTGCCCTGTGCTGTGCCTCCCCCGGCAAAAGCGAGGTTGACCCGGCTGCCCAGCTGGTAGTTTTTGTGCTCCTTGCTGCTGATGGTCAGCGCAAAGTACCACTCCGGCCCGGAAACTACCTTGCCCAGCTCAGCTTCTTCCGTTTCACCGGCAGTCAGCAGCGTTTGCAGGTCATCGCAGCTCATCGCTTCCAGGCGGGCCGGGGTATATTCCCCTTCCCGGCCATCCACCGCACTGCTGAAATACCCCTCCAGTGTGCTGTATACCGCTTCCCCGCTGGCACTCCCAGATGTCTGGGCCTCCAGCTCAGCAATGCGGGCTTCCAGCACCACGGTTTTCCCGGTAATGCCGCTGCCCAGGTTGATCTCCTCCTGCAGGTTCAGCGCCAGGGTATCCATCCCGCTGTAATGCTCCAGTGCCACCGCTTCCGCCAGCTTTTGCAGGTCGATATCGGTATTCCTGGTCAGGTCGCTTACGGTAGGGGTATTGCTGCTTTGCAGCTGGGCCAGTACCCTCTGCAGCATGGTCAGCTCCTTCTGGGCCTCTGCCCGGCGCTCCGCCAAGTCGGCACTCAGGGCATCGCTGTACCGGTAGGCCAGCACGCTGCCCACCCGCACCTTTTCTCCATCCCGCACCGCATAGCGCAGGTTGCTGCCCGCGGACTGGTCCAGGCTTTTTTCCTCCCGAAAAAACACCCCCTGAGCGGTAGTGCTGTGGTACACCGTATAGCGGTACACATTCTCGGTAGTATAGTCGCTGAAAAAGTGCCGGTAGGCATGGTAGCCCGCAAACACCAGCAAAAATGCCGCCATAATAAAGGTCAGCAGCTTGCCCATTCCGCTTTTCATGCCATTCCCTCCTTTTCCAGTATCTCCATTGCCTTATCCAGCGGCGTTTCCCCCGCGGCCAGCGTGTCCGGCTCGATCCAGCGCATCCGCTGATCCGTCCCAAACCAGGTCAGCTGACGCTTAGCGTAGCGGCGGGTACTTTGCTTCAGATTTTCCAGCGCTTCCCCCTGGGTTTCTTTGCCGTCCAGCCAGCTATACAGCTCCTTACAGCCGATGGCCTGCGCGGCGGTAGCGGTCAGGCCCTGTTCCCGGGCAGCTTTTACCTCCTCAGTCAGCCCCATCTCCACCATTTTATCCACCCGCCGGTTAATGCGTCCATACAGCGTTTCCCGGTCGTGATAGCGCAGCCCCAGCTCAATGACATGATATGGACATGGCTCCCGCAGGCTTTCGGCTTCGTGTTCCCGGATGGACTTTCCGCTGACCGTCATCACCTCAATGGCCCGAATGACCCGGCCCACATTATTGGGGTGGATACGCTTGGCCGTTTCGGGGTCCATTGCTTCCAGCCGCCGCCACAGGGCATCATTGCCCTCCCGCTCCGCCAGCTGCCGCAGCCGCTCTCGCAGCGCTTCATCGCCGGTGATTGCCTCGCTGTACTGCACATTGTCCACAATGGCCTTGATGTAAAGCCCCGTACCGCCGCACAGCACCGGCACCTTGCCTCGGCTTAGAATATCATTGATCTCCTTGCGGGCCAACTCCGCATAATCCGCCACCGAAAAAGCCCGATTCATCGGCAAAAAGCCGATAAGATGGTGAGGCACCGCCGCCAGCTCCTCCGGGGTGGGCTTTGCCGTGGCAATGTCCACTCCCCGGTAGATCTGCATACTATCGGCGGAAACGATCTCTCCATCCACCGCTTTCGCGATTTGGATGGCCAGCGCTGTTTTGCCGGAGGCCGTGGGCCCCGCCACTACGATCAGCGTATTCGGTTTCAGCCGCACGGCACTCCCCTCCTTCTACGCAAAATGGATCAAACGATCCTCCCGAACATTTTTTCCAGCTCCCGCCGGGTAATGACAATGGCCACCGGCCGCCCATGCGGACAGTTGCGCACTGTGGGGTCCTCCCGCAGCAGCCGCAGCAGCTCCTGCTGCTCCCGCTCCATCGAGGGAATATTCCCCTTGATGGCCGCCTTGCATGCCACCGAGTGATACAGCTCATCATAAATAGCTTCCTCATCCATACCGCCGCGATGCAGCAGCCGCTCACACAGCTCGGTCAGCAGGTCCTCCGCCGGGGTATCCTCCAGGATGGTCGGGACTTCCCGCACCCGCAGGCACCCCTCACCAAAGTCCTCCGCAGCAAAGCCTGCCCGCTCAAAGCAATCCAGGTTCTTTATGGCGGCATCGTACAGCTCCCGCGGCATATGGATGGTCAAAGGCACCAACAGCACCTGGCGTTCCACAGCGCCGCTTTGGTGCTGGCGCTTCAGCCGGTTGAAGAGGATCCTCTCATGGGCCGCATGCTTATCAATAAGCAGCATTTCATTGTCCCGCTCCGCCATGATATATGTTGCAAAGACCTCTCCGATCAGTCGGTAATCCGGTTCCTGCGCCTGTTCAGGTTCCTCTCGTTGTGCCGTCGGTTCTAGGGGCTCAGTCACCACCGGCTTACCGCCATACATAGGCAGAGTCACTGGCTCATGGCGCTCGGCTTTCGCTTCCTCCACCGGTAGATCAACTACCACAGGCCTGCCGCCTATGGCCGGCAGTGCTACTGCCTCATTGCTCTTATCTGTAATAGTTACCGCCGGGTTTTCCGCCTTTTTATGCGGTTCATCATCTGTAACGCCAATTTCCTCTACAGATGTTTTTGGCTTTACCGGCTCCCATTTTCTCGGCTCTGCCGGGGGCTGCGCCCCCATGCCATAGCTTGTCCCCTTTGGCGGCAGGCCACGGCGGTACTGGTCGCTTCCGCCGCCGCTCATCAGGGTACCCATGCTGCCGTAGCTCTTTTTCTCCGGCAGGCTTTCCGCCATTTGACGGTACTGTTCTGCCGTCATGCGGGTCTGGGTACCTTCTGCTGGGCGGTTACGCAGCTCAAAATCGCTAAAGCGCTTGCCGCCCACATCCCGCACCGCCACCGTCCTGTTCATCCGGGCCAGGGCGCCGCGGCAGGCGTTCACCACCGCATCAAAGACCGTCCGCTCATCGCTGAGCTTCACTTCCAGCTTGGCCGGGTGGACATTCACATCCACCTGGGAAGGGTCTACCGCCAGGTTGATAATACACCCCGGGAACTTGCCCACCATGATATGATTGCGGTAGCTTTCCTCCACCGCCGCCATGATGGTAACACTTTTCACATAGCGATTGTTGATGAAAAAGTGCTCCATGCTGCGGGAGGGCCGGCAGCATTCCGGCCTTGCCAGGTAGCCGCTGACCCGGATAGGCCCGTTCTCACACTCCACCGGGATGAGTCCCCGGCCAAATTCATTGCCATACACCGCAAAAATGGCCGCCAGCAGGTCGCCGCTGCCGGGGGTGGCCAGCTTTACTTCCCGATCCCGGATAAGCTTAAACGCAATTTCCGGGTGAGAAAGCGCCAGCCGATCCATCAGCGTTGCCACCGCTGTTCCCTCGGTGCTGTCCTTCTTCAGAAATTTCATCCTAGCCGGGACATTGTAGAAGAGATTTTTTGCCGTGATGGTGGTTCCCACCGGGCAGCCCGCCTCCGCCAGCTCTCCGGCGCACTCCCCGGCCAGCGTGTACCGCGTCCCGATCTCCTCGGTCGCCGCGCGGGTCAGTATCTCCGTTTCGCTCACCGCGCAGATGGAGGCCAGCGCCTCCCCGCGGAAGCCCAGCGTCCCGATGCGGTCAAGATCCTCCGGGCGCAGCACCTTGCTGGTGGCATGCCGCAGGAATGCCTTTGGCACATCCTCCCGCTCGATGCCGCAGCCGTTATCGGTCACACGGATGAGCCGTACCCCGCCGTGTCCGATCTCCACCGTGATGGCGGTCGCCCCGGCATCGATTGAATTTTCCACCAGCTCTTTCACCACCGAGGCGGGACGCTCTATCACTTCACCCGCCGCGATCAGCTCCGCGGTTTCCCGGTCCAGTATATTGATTTTCGGCACAGGCTCATCTCCTTTCACTGTACTTGCCATGGTGTCTTTGGTTTATATTGCCGTTTACAGCAGCTTCTTCAGTTCATAAATGAGGTTCAACGCCTCGATGGGCGTTAGGGTATTGGGGTCGGCACCGCGCAGCCGTTTCTTTATGGCTTCCGCCTTTTCATCAATGAAATACAACTGCTCGCTTTCCTCTTTGGGCTTGGCGCGGGTTTTTACCTTTGCCTCGCTCACGGTCTGCCCATCCTCCAGAGAAGACAACACCTCGTAGGCTCTGTCGATGACCCACCGGGGGATACCCGCCAGCTTGGAAACCTCGATACCGTAGCTTTCATCCACCCCACCGGGGATGATGCGCCGCAGGAACACGATATCCTCACCGCGTTTTTTCACCGCCACATTGTAGTTTTTCACACAGGGAATAAGCTCCTCCAGCTCGGTCAGCTCGTGGTAATGGGTGGCAAAGAGCGTCTTGGCCCCCAGCTTTTTGCGGTCGGCAATATATTCGATCACCGCCCGTGCAATGCTCATGCCATCGTAAGTGGAGGTTCCCCGCCCGATCTCATCGAGAATGAGCAGGCTCTTTTCGGTGGCTTCCTTCAGGATATTCGCCACCTCGCTCATTTCCACCATGAAGGTGGATTGGCCGGTGGTCAGGTCATCGCTGGCGCCCACACGGGTATAGATGCCATCCACAATGCCGATATGGGCACTGGCCGCAGGGACAAAAGACCCCACCTGCGCCATCAGCACGATAAGCGCCACCTGCCGCATATAGGTGGATTTACCCGCCATATTGGGGCCGGTCAGTACCGCAATCTGGTTTTCCCGGT
>OLGA01003332.1_pt1 | contig 10432 bp, 6 predicted proteins | sample 1604881 | NCBI WGS metagenome assembly OLGA01 (sample SAMEA3888896, study PRJEB22519) | human gut metagenome | biome: human gut; feature: human-associated habitat; material: faeces | place: Denmark | collected 2009
ACAGATTAAAAGCATTTTGGAGAAAATCCAAGATGCTTTTTTCTTTTATATATTCTTTCGATACGTATTTGGAGCTCAAGATTAAAACGGATTAACGTAACAAATGGTTCACGCCTTACCCGATCATTCGTCTTATTTCTGGAGAAATATGAGTGTCTTAAAGATATCATGCGATAACTTGCATGGTCTGAATGGAAGAATAGAATATCCCTTAGGCTGAGAAGGTAGGGAGAAGATATCTTGATTGGTGGTAATGAATAGTCTGTAAGAGTGTGTAAAGCTTCAGTTTACTGAATATAAAAAAAGAGGACAAAAGATTTTATCTGAAAATCTTTCGTCCTCTGATTATGGATGATGTATTGATGTTTTTCTAAAATCAGTACGGTGTATATTATCTTGTATACTGACCGTACATTGCCATTGCACTTGCATTCAAGTTTTTCTTAATAGCTTTGAATAAATCTTTTACCTGTTTCATAATTGTTACCCTTTCTTTTGTTTTTGCGTTTACTAAGTTAATTTAGTATTGCTTTTCCCCTCTTTTTATGGGGTTAGTCTAGTTAATGTTATCCTTGTTTTATGTTTTACAACACAAAATTACAGGGTTTTGTTTATTCTTTATTCATCTAATAAGAAAAAAATGACTTCCGATGCCCTTTTCTTGATTTATATCAAAGAGTGCTTCAAGGAATAAGCAGTGAAGAGTCTCCGTAGCTCAAGAAACGGAAATCGTGTGCCAGTGCATAATCATAGATTTTATGCCAGTCACCTTTTACGAAAGCTGAAACCAGCAAAAGCAGTGTACTTTGAGGCTGGTGGAAGTTTGTGACCATGCGCTTCACTATTTTGTATTCGTATCCGGGAGCGATAATAATCTGCGTACTTGTATGGAGTGCGTCAAGATTATGGCGGTTCATATAATCCAATATACATTGCAGTGACTCTATGGTACTGAGTGTAACATCCGATTCATAGGGTTGCCACTGTTTTACGTGCAATTCTTCCTGACTGGCATCAGGATTCTGGCTGATAGTTACTCCTATATAATATAAGCTTTCGAGTGTACGTACGGAAGTTGTACCAACAGCTACAGCTTCTCCTCGATGTGCAATCAGCTTTTCTATAGTGCTTTTGTTGACCGAAATGTATTCTGTATGCATTTCGTGACCTTCTATTTCTTCGCTTTTGACCGGTTTGAATGTTCCGGCTCCTACGTGCAGCGTGACTTCTTCCAAGTCTACACCTTTTTCTTTGAGCGATGCCAGTACGCGTTCTGTAAAATGCAGTCCGGCAGTAGGAGCAGCAACCGATCCTTTTATTTTAGAGTAAACAGTCTGATAAGTTTCCTTGTCGCTTTCCTGAGTTTCACGATTCAGATAAGGTGGAATAGGCAGTTCGCCGAATACTTCCAATATATCAGCAAAGGTAACTTCCGGATTATCCCAGGTGAAATCTACCCAATGACTTGTACCGTGACATTCTCCGCGTGTAGCAGTCAGCGTGATTGTTTTTCCTTTTACCGTCATCTCTTTATGCAGCGGCCCTTCTTTCCATTTCTTCAGGTTACCGATCATACATAACCATGCGGCATGATGAGTCTGCTGGAAATTGAGTACATAATCGTTTGGCTGAATAGGTTCCAGACAAAATATTTCGATCAGTGCACCTGTTTCCTTTCTGAAGTGCAGGCGTGCCTGAATAACTTTTGTATTATTGAAAACCATCAGCATACCCGGTTCCATATAGTCGGGTAAAGAAGTAAATACAGTTTCGCTTACTTCCCCGTGGCGATATACAAGTAATTTCGACTGGTCGCGTACAGGAAGCGGGAATTTAGCAATACGTTCATCGGGTAGCGGATAGTTATAATCGCTGATTTTTATATGCTTAGTTTCTGTCATAGTGTTGAGTAGTATTTTTTAATGTCTGCAAAATTACTGAATTTCTTTCGGGTTTTTGTTCTCAGTCCTATAAGAATAACTTTTTTTATTCTTGTTTCTTTCGGAATACACTTTCGGATACATGAGCTGGCAGTTTTTTATCGGAAAAACTGCCTGAAGTCCGCTCTTGGGGAAGTAGGTTTCAGATATTTCCTATATAGATAAAGGAAAAACATTGCTTTAAAAAGTAGGTAAAAATATCATTACTCACTAGTAAAATCCTTACTTTTGCGTAATAAACCAAATAAGAAGAAAATATGAAAATAGGAGATAAAGTCCGCTTCCTTAGCGAAGTAGGAGGAGGAATAGTAAGAGGATTTCAGGGAAAAGATGTTGCGCTGGTAGAAGGTGAAGACGGTTTTGAGATACCTATGCTGATAAAGGAGTGTGTTGTCATTCAGACGGATGACTATAATATTCCGCTTAAGTCAGCAAAGAAACCCGAAGCACCGCAAGCAGCCGAAGAAGAAATAGAGGAAGAAAAGCCTGTAACATACCGTGCTCCGGAGATACGGGGAAATGATGTATTGAACGTATATCTGGCTTATGTGCCTCAGGATGTAAAGGCCATTTCATCGACTGCTTTTGATGCTTATCTGGTGAACGACAGCAACTATTTTGTCGATTATCTGTATTTGTCGGCAGAAGGAAAAAGCTGGACATTGCGCAGCAGAGGAACCATCAAGCCGAATATGAAGATGCATCTGGAGGAGTTCGAAAAGAGTGAATTGAACGGTATGGAACATGTAGCCGTGCAACTGCTTGCTTATAAAGACGACCGTACTTTCCTTCTGAAGAATGCCATCAATACGGAAGTGCGTATTGATACCGTAAAATTCTACAAGTTGCATACGTTCCAGCAGAGTGATTTCTTTGCCGAACCGGTTTTGATATACGATATTGTACGCGATGATGAAGAAGTAAAACAAGTATATGTTTCGGCCAACGATATCAAGGAAGCTCTGTTGCAGAAGAATGTGTCGGATGTTCCAGCCAAGCTGCAAAAGAAACAGCACAAGGTAAAAAATGATATTGTAGAAGTAGACTTGCACATTCATGAACTGCTGGACGATACTACAGGTATGGGAAATGCAGAAATGCTGAACTATCAGCTTGATGTATTCCGCAAGACACTGGAAGAATACAAAAATAAGAAAGGACAGAAAATCGTGTTTATCCACGGAAAAGGTGATGGAGTCTTGCGTCGTGCCATACTTGATGAACTCAAGCGCAAATATAAAAACTATCCCAGTCAGGACGCTTCGTTCCGCGAATACGGTTTCGGAGCTACCATGGTGACTATCCGATAACCGGGGTAACAGCAGGAAATCAGAATACCATTCCGGACATAAATCACACAGATTTATTCCTGCTCTGAAAATATCAGCATCTTTTCAGAAAAAGATGCTGATATTTTAATCAAAAGAAGAGCATATTTTCCGGAAAAGAAGAGCATGTTTTTTTAGGTCTGTGTACAGTAAGTGTAATTCATTGAAATGCACGGATATACATTTAAGTGTACAAATTTCTATTTCCCTGCTCTTTTCGAATCCTTATCTTTGCCTGAAAGAATCCAATTCAGGCATTTTTTTATATGAAAACACACATTATCCGTCGTGCTTTGCTTGCACTAGGCATCTGTTCTGCACTGAATATGCAGGCACAGGCTCCACATCCCGAACGTATCTACCTGTCGGGAACAGGTACAGACTATACCCGTACATGGGAATTTTATTGTTCCAAAGGACAAAATTCCGGGAAATGGAAATCCATAGAGGTTCCTTCCTGCTGGGAATTGCAAGGATTTGGAGAATACACTTATGGACGTTATTATACTATCAAAGGAGCAAAACCCAGTGATGAAACAGGTATATACCGCTATCGTTTTCTTACTCCCGATTGTGGAAAAAACGACCGCATCAAACTGTTTTTCGACGGGGTGATGACCGATGCCGAAGTTAGGGTAAATGGCAATCCGGCAGGACAGATCCATCAGGGAGCTTTTTATCGTTTTTCTTATGACATAACTTCACTGCTGAAAGCCGAGGGGGAAAACCTGCTCGAAGTGAAAGTAGCCAAGCAGTCTGCAAACAAGTCGGTGAATGCTGCCGAACGACGTGCCGACTGGTGGCTGTATGGGGGCATCTATCGTCCGGTATGGCTGGAGGTTGTTCCTGATGTTTCGATGGAACATTTCATACTTGACGCGCGTGCAGACGGTTCGTTGCGTGCTTCGGTACGCATGGCTGGTAATGCCGAAGGACATGTGCTGGCTGTATCCATAAGAGGGTTGAAAGACGGAAAGCCCTTACGGACACTGCAAGGCAAAGAGCAGGTCAGTTGTCCGCTTGCCACCTCCGGCAGAGAAACCGAGTTTACATGCAAATGGTCGGATGTAAAAGTATGGAATATCGAAGCTCCGGAACTTTATGTGGCGCGTCTGGAACTGAAAGACCGCAGCGGAAACGTTATTCAGGTTCGTGAAGAGCGGATCGGATTCCGTACCATTGAGTTTTTTCCGCAAGACGGTATTTATCTGAACGGAACCCGCCTGATTGTGAAAGGTATCAACCGGCATTCGTTTTCGGTAGACGGCGGACGGACTACAAGTGCAGCCATGAGTCGTCAGGATGCTCTGCTCATTAAAGAAATGAATATGAATGCTGTACGTTCTCATTATCCGCCCGATGAACATTTTCTTGATATGTGCGACTCTCTCGGACTGGTATATATCGATGAGCTTTCGGGCTGGCATGGACGTTATGATACGGAAACCGGTGCACGGCTGATCAGGGAAATGGTAGAACGGGATGTGAATCATCCGTCGGTTATCTTATGGAGTAACGGAAACGAAGGCGGATGGAATACCGATAATGACAGCCTTTTCTGTAAATACGATAAGTTTCAGCGTAGGCATGTCATCCATCCCTGGGCTGATTTCGACGGACTTGATACGCATCATTATCCGGCCTATCTTACAGGTGTGGCACGCTTTACCAACGGATATAAGGTGTTTATGCCTACAGAGTTTATGCATGCCATGTACGATCAGGGTGGAGGAGCCGGACTTCGTGACTTTTGGGACAGGTGGATGACGAATCCCATGTTTGCAGGAGGCTTTATCTGGGTATTCTGTGATGAGGCTCCCAAACGTTCCGACAGAGGAGGCGTGCTTGATTCGGACGGATCGAATGCTCCCGATGGTGTTGTGGAACCACGCAGGGAAAAGGAAGGAAGTTTCTATGCCATACGTTCCCAGTGGTCGCCGGTACAGATAAAACCCTTGCTTATAACAGAACATTTCGATGGAAGCTTTTTCGTCTCGAATGAATATATCTATACCAATTTAAAAGATTGCCGGATGACTTATGAAGTTTTGTCGTGTGACATTCCTATGCAGGGAGCTGTTTCCCGTATATTGGCGCGTGGCGAGGTTACGCTTCCTGCCTTGTCTCCGGGTGAAACAGGCAAAGCTCGTTTTTCGTTGCCGGCTTCTTTTGTTGAAGGAGATGTATTGAAACTGGAAGCCTTCGACAGGGACGGACATCGCATTTGTGATTGGTCTTTTCCTATCCGGCTTGCAAATCCGTATTTTCAGCGTCATTTGGCACAGGTTTCCACGGGCTTGTCCGGTAATACTGTTTCGGCACGTAACAACGGAAAAGAAATTGTACTGAAAAGTGAGAAGGTAAGCGTAACTTTCGATGCGGCTACGGGGATGATTCTCCGTGTGCTTTCGGGGAATACTGAGATACCTTTAACCAATGGTCCGGTAGCAGTCGGCATGAAGATGGTCTACCAGCCTGCCAGCAGTTATGTGCGTCAGGATTCGGAAGAAGCCGTTTTTTGTGCCCGCTACAAGGGAGGAGCCGATTCAATTGTCTGGCGGCTTACCTCTCAGGGATTGCTTTACATGGATGCGGTACTGCTGAATCGTGCATCAGGAGGCGGAGGTTTCGATGATGCTTTCATGGATACGGAGGTATATAATCTGGGATTGACTTTTTCTTATCCGGAACGCATTTGTAAGGGGATGAAATGGCTGGGCAGAGGACCTTACCGGGTGTGGAAAAACCGTATTCCGGGTACGAATTATGGTATCTGGCATAAAGATTACAACAATACCGTTACGAGCGAGAGTTACGACAATCTCGTTTACCCTGAATTTAAGGGCTATCATGCCAATATGTATTGGGCTACGTTCGAAAGCGATACAGCACCTTTTACTGTTTATTCGCGTACGGACGGTATTTTCTATCGTGTCTTTACACCCGAAGAACCGAAAGGCAGCGCAAAACGGACCATGCCCGAATTTCCTGAAGGGGATATATCGTTCTTGCTTGATATCCCTGCCATCTGTTCGTTCAAGCCGATTGAACAACAAGGTCCGAACAGTCAGCCGGGAAATATACGTATCAAGAAGGGAGATGAAGGGTTACGTCTGAACCTGATGTTCGATTTCAGAAAAGAGAATTAAAAATATTCTCGTTGGGTTGTACTGCTAAAACTGTTTTATTTTGGCGGGATAAATTAATAATAATGTGTACCTTTGCAGGCTGAAATCAGAACAAGTGTATGCAACAAGACAATAAACCTATTATTGAAGTAAAGAATGTGTCGAAGTTTTTTGGTGAAAAAACGGCACTCGATAATATAAACTTATCTATCCGTAAAGGTGAGTTTGTGACAATTCTTGGTCCTTCCGGATGTGGAAAGACTACTTTGCTGCGGCTTATCGCAGGTTTTCAGACTGCCTCGGAGGGCGAGTTGTACATTGGTGGGAAGGAGATTACACAAATTCCTCCGCATCGTCGTCCGGTGAATACGGTATTCCAGAAATATGCTTTGTTTCCTCACCTGAATGTATATGATAATATCGCTTTCGGACTGAAGCTGAAAAAAATGCCTAAGGCAGAAATGGAGAAAAAGGTGAAGGCTGCGTTGAAAATGGTGGGTATGACCGACTATGAGTACCGTGACGTAAACTCTTTGTCGGGCGGACAGCAACAGCGTGTGGCTATTGCCCGTGCTATTGTCAATGAGCCGGAAGTGTTGCTGCTCGACGAACCGTTGGCTGCGCTCGACCTTAAAATGCGCAAGGATATGCAGATGGAACTGAAAGAAATGCATAAATCTCTGGGCATTACATTTGTATACGTAACTCATGATCAGGAGGAAGCCTTGACATTGAGTGATACGATTGTCGTGATGAGCGAAGGAAAAATCCAGCAGATCGGTACGCCGATTGATATCTACAATGAGCCGATCAATTCATTTGTGGCGGATTTTATCGGAGAAAGTAATATTCTCAACGGAACGATGATTCATGATAAACTGGTACGCTTTTGTGGTACGGAGTTTGAATGCGTGGACGAAGGTTTCGGTGAAAATACTCCGGTGGACGTAGTCATTCGTCCGGAAGACCTTTATATCTTCCCCGTTTCGGATATGGCGCAGTTGACTGGTGTTGTTCAGACCTCTATTTTTAAAGGTGTCCACTATGAAATGACCGTGCTTTGCGGAGGTTATGAATTCCTCGTACAGGATTATCATCATTTCGAAGTAGGAGCCGAAGTCGGTCTGTTGGTAAAGCCGTTTGATATTCATATTATGAAGAAAGAACGTGGCTGTAACACGTTTGAAGGTAAATTGCTGGATACTACTCATGTGGAATTTCTGGGATGTAACTTCGAATGTGTTCCGGTAGAAGGAATAGAATCCAATGAGGATGTCAAAGTGGAGGTAGACTTTGACAAAGTGGTTCTTCAGGATAATGAAGAGGACGGTACATTGACAGGTGAAGTGAAATTTATTCTTTATAAGGGAGATCATTATCATCTGACTGTTTTTTCCGATTGGGACGAGAATGTGTTTGTAGATACGAATGATGTATGGGATGATGGTGACCGTGTAGGTATTACTATCCCCCCGGATGCTATTCGTGTAATTAAAATAACCGATTAACAGGAAAGGAAGTGAATAAGAGGTTTATAGTCTTTTTGTCATCACGTAAGAGTTGGACCCTCCCTTACATTATTTTTTCGGCGATCTTTGTGATTATACCGTTGGTCCTAATTGTTGTGTATGCTTTTACTGATGATAACGGGCATCTGACGTTTGCCAATTTTCAGAAGTTTTTCGAACATCCCGAAGCAATCAATACCTTCGTCTACTCCATAGGTATTGCCATCATTACTACACTTATTTGTATTTTGCTGGGTTATCCCGCTGCCTGGATACTTAGTAACAGCAAACTGAACCGTTCTAGAACAATGGTCGTATTGTTTATCCTGCCGATGTGGGTAAATATTCTTGTGCGGACTCTAGCTACTGTTGCTCTGTTCGACTTCTTTAGTGTACCGTTGGGTGAAGGAGCATTGATATTCGGTATGGTGTATAACTTTATCCCTTTTATGATTTATCCTATTTATAATACGTTGCAAAAAATGGATCATAGCTATATTGAGGCGGCGCAGGATTTGGGAGCCAATCCCCTGCAAGTTTTTCTGAAAGCAGTGCTTCCGCTTTCCATGCCGGGCGTGATGAGTGGGATCATGATGGTTTTTATGCCGACTATTTCGACGTTCGCTATTGCCGAATTGCTGACGATGAACAACATCAAACTTTTTGGTACGACCATTCAGGAGAATATAAATAACAGTATGTGGAATTATGGAGCAGCACTTTCGTTGATAATGTTGTTGCTGATAGCCGCTACTTCACTTTTCAGTACAGATGATAAAGATAACTCTAACGAAGGAGGTGGGCTATGGTAAAGAAAATATTTGCACAGACTTATTTGTGGATATTGCTGTTGTTGCTTTATTCTCCCATCGTAATTATCGTCATTTATTCATTTACTGAAGCTAAAGTTTTGGGTAACTGGACAGGCTTTTCTACTAAATTATATTCTTCGCTTTTCACAACAGGTGCACATCACTCTTTGATGAATGCACTGATTAATACGATTACTATTGCTTTGCTTGCTGCAACTGCATCTACATTGCTGGGAAGTATTGCCGCTATCGGTATCTTTAATTTGAAATCCCGCTCACGAAAGGCGATTGGTTTTGTGAATAACATACCTATTCTGAATGGTGATATTATAACCGGTATTTCTCTTTTCCTTTTGTTTGTTTCGTTGGGAATCACACAGGGATACACGACAGTTGTATTGGCACACATTACATTCTGTACACCGTATGTCGTATTAAGTGTTTTGCCCCGTTTGAAGCAGATGAATCCGAATATTTATGAAGCTGCCCTTGATTTGGGAGCTACTCCCATGCAAGCCTTGTGGAAAGTAATTATTCCGGAGGTTCGTCCGGGAATGATTAGTGGCTTCATGCTTGCATTGACACTCTCTATTGATGATTTTGCCGTAACTGTATTTACTATCGGTAACCAAGGCTTGGAAACACTTTCTACTTATATATATGCTGATGCCCGTAAAGGTGGTTTAACGCCGGAGCTTCGCCCGCTTTCCGCTATTATTTTTGTGGTAGTGCTGGCTTTGCTTATTGCTATCAATTACCGTGCCGGTAAAACGCAGAAGAAAGATTAATGGAATACTAAAATGTGCTACGTAAATAATATGAAAAGAATAATTCCTGTTATCCTGTTTTTACTGACTTTGACCGGTTGCTACAATTCCGGTGAACCGCGTGAGCGGGTCCTTAAAATCTACAACTGGGCGGATTATATCGGGGATGGTGTTCTCGAAGATTTCCAGACGTATTATAAGGAGCAAACCGGTGAAAATATCCGTATTGTTTATCAGACATTCGACATAAACGAGATTATGCTGACGAAGATTGAAAAAGGCCATGAGGATTTTGATGTGGTCTGTCCTTCGGAGTATATTATCGAACGTATGTTGAAGAAACATCTACTACTGCCTATTGATACGAACTTTGCGTATTCTCCCAATTATATGAACAATGTGTCTCCGTTTATTCGGGAACAGATCAATAAATTGAGTCAGCCGGGTGAAGAAGCCAGCCACTATGCGGTATGCTATATGTGGGGAACTGCGGGAATCCTTTATAATCGGGCTTATGTTTCTGATTCGGTTGCGTCGTCTTGGGAATGTCTTTGGAATAAGAAACATGCCGGAAAAATACTGATGAAGGATAGTTATCGCGATGCTTACGGAACAGCTATCATCCATGCTCATGCCAAGGAACTGGAGCAAGGGACAGTTACGGTTGAAGAATTGATGAACGACTATTCTCCGCAGGCCATGGAACTTGCGGAAAAATATCTGAAAGCCCTGAAACCTAATATTGCAGGTTGGGAAGCTGATTTCGGAAAAGAGATGATGACGAAGAATAAAGCTTGGCTGAATATGACTTGGAGCGGCGATGCAATATGGGCAATTGAGGAAGCGAATGCGGTAGGAGTAGACTTAGACTATGAAGTTCCCGATGAAGGTAGTAATATCTGGTATGACGGTTGGGTGATTCCGAAATATGCAAAGAATCCGCAGGCTG
>OLGA01003339.1_pt1 | contig 10408 bp, 7 predicted proteins | sample 1604881 | NCBI WGS metagenome assembly OLGA01 (sample SAMEA3888896, study PRJEB22519) | human gut metagenome | biome: human gut; feature: human-associated habitat; material: faeces | place: Denmark | collected 2009
CGGCGCGCACCTTCTTCGCCGCCGATTGTCGGCATATCGAACATGGTCAAAATCTGGTCAAGCGTCGCCGCGCCGATCTCCGTCAGGAATTTCGCCGCCGTCACCTTTTCGGGCAGCGTTGCAAACTGCACGGAATTTGCGGCGAAAATGATGCGGTTGCCGTGTCCGATCTCCCGTTCTGTAAACAGCACGTTCGTGAACGCCTGCGTTAGCTTGCGGAAGAACGGCGCGATTTCGCCGCTGTAAAAAGCCTGTTCCTGCTGCGGGGTAGCCGTGTTTTCGACGATCTCTTTTGAAACGCCGAGGTAGTCATAAATTTCCGTCTTGATGTATTCAAGCTGATTTGCCGGAATCGGCGTTGTCTTGTCGTTCAGCGGCGTATAGTCATACTTGGAATCCGTATTTCTACTCACGCCCCTGCGGGAGGGGCGACCGGTGCGGCAGTAACCGCGACGAAAAGCGGCAAATTTCTACTCACGCCCCTGCGGGAGGGGCGACCCGCCTTTGCGAGATGCACGAAAGCACCGAAGCCCGCATTTCTACTCACGCCCCTGCGGGAGGGGCGACGCAATTTTCCACAAGTCCGTCATGAGGTTTTGCGGCAAATTGCCGAAAGATGATACAGTTTTATGTCTGGCTTCCTTTGGTTTTCCAAGAAGAGATCCAAAAGCTGTATATCTTGCATGGATTTCATGCGCCAACCTGCCGCAAAAATGTGTACGGGAGGGGTTGGCGTTAAAAGATCAAGGCACTTCCTGCTTCCACGAGGGGCTTGCGTCCCATGCTTTCGATCCGGTTCTCGTATGAATTGCCGAGTCGATAAAAGCGGACAGAATCCTGCTCCATATCGATAGCTTTTCCCAGTTCCTGTTTCAGCACGACCAGCTGTGCAGCGTCCACGAGCACCTCAAACACGGAGTTTTGAACACGCATCCCGTGTCGTTCACAGATCTTTGCTACTTTCCGCAAGCGCTTTTGCCCGGCAGAATCCGATGTGTCCACATCATAGGTTACGACCAGCATCATATGTCATGACCTCCACACAAACGGCGGGTATCGATCCAGATCCCCGCGCAGCACACGGGCAAACAGCATAGACTGTACGTATGGGATCATCCCAATGGGAACTTTCTCCTTCAAAAACGGGTGCTGAATGGACTCGCGCTTTCTGGCCCGCCACTGTTCAAGAACCTTTCGCCGCCCTTTCTCGCTGAGGTATACCGCTTCAAAGTCTGTCGTAAAATCCTGCGTCTGAAACTGATCCCTGTTGAACATGGAAATGACCAGCCGGTCGCACAGGGGCGCACGCAGCTCCTCCATGATGTCCAGCGCAAAGGATGGCCGCCCCGGGCGAAGGGTGTGCAGATACCCGGCGGCAGGGTCCAGCCCCACAGCTTCCATCGAAGATCGAACGTCATGTGCCAACAGCGTATAGACAAAAGACAGCACCGCATTGACTTCGTTCAGCGGCGGACGCCGACTTCTCGTCTCAAAGCGGTATCCCTTCGGACTGGAGAGCAGATCGTCAAAGCGAGAGAAGTAGACAGACGCAGCTGCGCCCTCGATTCCGCGCATGGAATCAATGTCCGTACAGTCATCCAGACGATTTGCGATTGCGGTCAAATCAGCTGCCGCCGCAGCAACGCCGCTCTTTTCTGCTTCATCAGAGGCAGTACGGGCATACCGCACCAACACAGATCTGCTGTTTCGCAGCTTACAGAACAGCAGATCCTTGACAAACCGGTTTGCAAAGGCTGTATCTGCCAGTGTTTCATACTGGCGCTTTCTTAACAGCACATTTCCGCTGACCGGGCCGCATAGCCGCCCCAGAAAAAAGCCGTTCTCGCTGAGAAATGTAATCGTCACGTCGTTTTTGGAGCAAAATGAGAGCAACGCAGTTGAGAGTGTGTTCTTTCCGAACAGAACGATGGAGTTCACCTGTGTGATTGGAACAGCGGCCTTTTCTGCACCGCCGATGGAGATGCAGATATTCCCGTTCCGCTCAAACAGATAGCTTTCAGGCGTTGTAATATAGAGCGTCTCCAGCAGCTTTTTCATGGGACATCCTCCTCGTGCATGGCCTCTTTGCGCAGCTGCATACAGTAGCCGGACGCGGATCGCTGCACGCTGGGAAGGCAGTGCTCCCGCAGGGAGCACGCCTTGCATTTCGCCCCGTATTCCGCCGGCGGGATCGAAAAGCTTCGGCGAAACGCCTCGATCCTTTCGATTGTTTCCTTTACAAGACTGCGGAGCTCCGCTGTAAAAGAGACCGGATAGCGGCGGTGCGATGTGATGTAGTAGATGGCGCCCTCCGGGATCTGTGTCTGGAACATTTCTTCCAGACACATGGCCTGCGCGCACAGCTGAACCTCATATTCCTGTTCTGCGCGGAGTTTTCCGTGCTTGTACTCAACCGGATACAGCCTGACCGGGAAATCCAGCGCAGGGATCATGCAGCCCTGGGCGGATGCTTCCGCTTCTATGCAGTCGCATTTCCCGGAAACTCCCATAGCTTTGGAGAATACAGGGAACTCATACAGCTTTGCTGAATCGCCCCGGCGTTCTATCCGCTGCGTGTGGACCCGCTCATGCTCAGAGCGTCCTTTTGCGGTATCCGCACTTTCCGCCCAGACCTGCTCATTGGTCAGCAGTGCAGCCCGACGCAGGCAGAACCCTGCGTGAGACAGTCGGGAAAGAGGAATCGGCTCCCACTCATCCATGGCAGAACCAGTCTTCGTCTGCGGGAAGCGCGTCCCAGACTACCGGCTCAAAGGCGCTTGGCTTGAACCCGATCTGCACGCCCTTGGGAACCCTGTCCAGAGAGACAAGCGCGTCATAATCCCGATAGCTTCTGGGATAGGAAACGGAAGCTTTTTTCGTGACCTTGACCAGATCAAAGAGCTTGTGGGCCGGGGCGCAGCCCAGTTTGGCCTGACGGATTCTCTGCTCCGCGTCGGTATCCGTGCCAACGTGCCTGAAAATAATCAGCGGAGAAACGACGGCCATTTCGCCCTTGCTGGCGGAGTGGTCATGCTCGTACATATTCAGAATGGCTTCAAACAGGACATTCAAATCTTCGTCATCAAACCCGGTCTCTTCAGCCAGGTTGGCGCTGACAAAGCCGCGAACCTCGTACAGGCCGAAGGGGATGATCTGCTTGCGGCCCATTGTGCGGAGAGCGTCCTCGGATGAAGTCTCCTCCATCTTTTTATAGTTCTCAACGGATTGTTCGCCGTTTTTCACATCTTCGGCAGTGGCCATGCGTGTGATGGAGATGTCCAGCGGGAGAACCGCGTCCAGACTTTTTCCGAAGGTGATCTGCACAGGGCCGCGCACCTGCCCCGCATTGGGGCCTGTGGACATGACCGCGCCGAAGGCGCGGACGTCATAGAACATACTGCACGCCTTTGCACGTGCCTTTTGGATAAATTCCGGTTTTTTTGCTGGGTCTTTATCTTTCCTTATGGCAACGGGGACTCCAGCCGCCTCTCGTACTTCTGCGATAATGCGGTTGATGTTGGTTGCCTGCTGGATGATGATGTTCATACCGGGCTCGCCCTGATGGGCCAGCTCCACGTAATTTCGAATACGGCGCTTGGTTGCAGCGTCGGTGATGAAGCCCTGCATGGTCTGCGGATCGAGCCGGGGCATATTGCCCATGTCCGGGTCTCCGTTTGGGTTACAATTTGTGCACGCAACGTAATACATGAACTCATATCGGTTCTGAATTGCCATAAGATACTCCTCCTCTTATTCTTCTGCCGCGCCGGTCTTTTCTCTGGCGGCGGCGACGTTTCTGTTTCTCTCCTGATTGAGCTTCGCGCCCATCTGATAGTAGCCCAGCGCAAAATAGGACTGCTGTTCCAGATTCAGCGTAGCAGGAATGGACGTCCCCAGCGCGACGGAAATTTCCTGCAGCTTCTCGCGGTATTTATCGGCGAGCCATCCGTTTTCGATCTTTTCCAGATGGTGATTTGAGCGGCTGCTGAGCTGGCCGATGACCAGCGCGGGCATCTGAATGGCGGAGGCGTAGTACCGCTCCACAATGCCGGTATTGACGTCCGGCATAGCCGTCCTCTGGATCGCCGCATATACGGCCATCAATCCGCCGCAGTGATATGCGGCATTGCGAAGATGCAGATTGTATGCTTCCAAAATTGTTCCCTCCTGATGATGGATTCGTTTTTTCCGGAGCAGCCAGACCTTCAGCCATTGGCAGGCCAGACTGTTGGGCAGGGTGCTTCGCGTGTCGCTGTCGTCGTTCGACAGCAGCTCCGAGCGAATATAGGCCAGCGCCTTTGCCGCGACGGCATCCGGCAGGCGGCCTCCTGACAAAATCGCCTGAATGACTGCCGGGGTAATTCCGGCCAACTCCTTTGTCAAGCGTTCCCATAATTTTTTATTCTTTTTCGTACTATCGGCATCGTTATCTTTTTGATATGTCAACAGTTTGAGCCAACGTGCAAATAGCTTCGCAGGCTTAATGTTTCCGATGCCACTCCAATTGGTCAGTGCCAGATCGTCATACCATTGTGCCAGATTCCGGCGCAGATCGGCATAATTGCCCTGTACATATTTACGAATCATGATACGACCGCCCACTCCGGATAGCAGCAAAATATAATAGGACACATTATCCAAATCAGGAGCAGCCTGTCCGGAAAATACGCTTGCCGGAACCCGATCCGCCTGATCGCGCTTTGTCAGCTCGTTGACGGGTGTTTCCGGCTCTGCTTCGTCCTCCACTTCCTCATCCGGCAGATTGGGCCCCAAATTCATGGCATAAAGCGGATCATCCTCCTGTGGAATCTCGCGGTCAAACCAGTGGACAAATTTCATTCCTGCAAGGATCGGCGCATCCTTCAAAAGATCATCCAGCGCAGCCTTCACGACGCTGAAAGCCTCTTCCGAAACAGGTGCGTTCGCCGCTTTTTTCTGGTTATAGGAGCAGAATGCCGTCTTGTCAAAGCAAATCAGCGCATCCCCGCTCGCGTGCCCTCCGACGACTCGCAGGCCCTGTATCGGCGTGGTCGTCGTCATGGGAACCGTCGGTTCGCCGGTGATCAGGCACAGGGCGGATGGGTGTTCGTCCGCCGCGGAAAACTGCTTTCGGTAGGACTTCCACCATGTACGAAGTTTTTCCGATTGCAGGATAGACTGCCCGTTGACCCGAAATGAGATCCGATCTCCCGGCTTGATTTTGGCCCGATCCAGCTCTGCGCGAACGGCCGCCGCAAGTTCAGGCGTTTCCAGTGCACGGACGCAGACCTTCAGCAGCGGTTCTTCCTCTGCCGCGCTGCGGAGTGCCTCCAAAAAGAATGTGCTTTTGCTTCCGGGCTCCTCGGGAATGACGACGGAGCGCTTCTCTGCAAGAACATTGCTCTTATCCTTGCCGTTGGCCAGACTGCCGATATCCGGGCATGGAACAGGCTCATTTCCACCCAGATAGACGCTGACATGGTCATCGCTTTCAGAGAGGGAAATATATGCCTTCATGGTTTTCCCCGCGAATCCCGGCGGCAAAGCCAGCTGGCGGCGTACTCCGTAGTCATATAGTGCTTTCAGCATAGGCCTTCCCCCTTCAGAACCTCCGGGCTGTCATAGGGCGGGATCAGAATCACGCCGTTCTCCATGACCGCGTGGAACAGGGACATTTTGATCTTCGTCTTTTTCGTGACCTCCACATCATCCGGCGCAAACAGGTCGTAGACCATCAGCCCTGCGTCCATCGACTGCTGGATAGGCGAACGCGTCCCGTCGCTCTCCTCAAAATAGCAGACAAACTCGTGCATTCCAAGCTCCGGTTGATGGAAACATTTTCCCGTTCGGATGCGCCGCAGCGCCTGCTCGTACAGTTGGAGCTCTTTTCCCGCAAAAGCCGGGCGGGGAATGATCGACGCCGCGATCCGGTAGCGGACGTCCTGCAGCGCCGTCGTCTGCCGCTGCGTTCGCTCCTCCTCGGTGGAGATCGGCTCCGAACCGACGGTACATTTGACCTCGTTGCGCTTGAAGCTGATATAGCGGATGGGGTTCAATACCTCAATGCGGTTGATCTGCCAGCGGAACTCCTTCGGTTTCATGTAAATTGCCGATAAAATCCCTCTGGCGGCAGATGGGGTTGGGAATGGGTAGGTCAGCCGTTCTACTTTTGCATAAGGGGCAGAGAAACAGGCGAAATCTCCCCAGACCTCAATCGTGATTTCTTTCAAATACGCTTCACCTCCGTAATTTGTTCGTCCTGATTCGGACTGTGAACAGGACGTCCATAGCACGTGTCTGTTAGAAGAATGAAATATCTGACAAAATAAGTATGAAATATAACGGGTAATTTGTCAAGTATCCACGAAAAATAGAATAGCACACCAGCTGTCCAATAATCCGGACAACCAGTGTGCTTTTTTTCAAAATATAGAATCAAATCGCTCTTCCTGCGGAAAATGCAGGCCCAGCTGCTCCGAATACAGGTCCTCATACTGCGGGCACAGCAGATAGACATTGCTGCCTGCGGCCTGTTCGGCAGACTGTTCTCTGCCCCGGCGGGCAAACGGAATCTGCTCGGCATACAGGGCCAGATTTTTTGCAAAACAGGTCAGGGTGATCGGCGCCGCCTGCTTCAGCAGCGCGCCGGTGACGCCCTGCGTTCGCAGCTGCTCTGCGATCTGTTCATACAGCTTCCGCTCTGCGGCATAGGGAACAATGACCTGCGCACCGGCGCTGGCGATCAGCTTGTATTGCGCCGCCGTTTCTGCAAAGGCCCGTGCGTCGATTGCCTTCGTCAGCTCCGGTTTATCGACCGTGCCGTCAAACAGCCGCCGGTAGTATTCCCGGATGTTCTCCGGATCATGGATGGAAAACGGCGGATTCATTTCCTGTACTGTGACCGCAGCATTGTTGTACCAGTTATCAGGATACGGTATACGGCTGTCCTCCGGGCGAAATACGATCACTTGCCCCATAGAACCGCAGCCGTTCCGGTTGCAGCGTCCGGCAGCCTGAATGATGGAATCCAGCGGAGCAAGGGCGCGATACAGCGTTTCAAAGTCAAGGTCTACCCCAGCCTCGATGCACTGGGTCGCCACGACCCGGCAGGGCAGCTTCTGCTTCAGCCGCTGACGGATGATCTCAATTTGCCGGCTCCGGTGCGCGGGGCACAGGTCCGTGGTAAGAAAGAAAACCGTGTCTTCGGGGCAAAGCCGTGACAGTACGTCAGCGATCTGCCGGGCGTGACGGCGCAGATTGACGATGGCGCAGACCCGCGCACAGCCCGCCATTTCCTCCGCAATGGCTTCGAGGGGCGTTTCATTCCCGATCCGCCATTCCACATTCACCCGCTTCAGAGCCTCGAACAATTTTCTGTGCTCCGGAAGGATCTCACAGGGCGTCCAATTCAGATCCTTTCGCGCGGCAAAATCCGGCTGCGTCGCTGTGGAGAATACCATGGTCGTGTGATAGCGGCTGCACAGCGCATTCACTGCGCGAAGCGTGGCGGAGGTCAGACTGGCGGGCAGGCTCTGGGCCTCGTCAAATACCACAACGCTGCCTGCAATATTGTGGAGCTTTCGGCAGACGGTCGGGCGGTCTGAAAACAGAGCTTCAAAAAAACGGACAGACGTGGTGATGATGACCGGAGCGCTCCATCTGGCGGCCAGCTCCCGGGCCTCCTCCGGTAAATCACTTTGGCTATGGTCGACCAGCACGTTTGGAATGATTTTAGCATACGTATCTGCATTCTGTTCCGCCAACGTCAAAAACGGGAGGACAATAATGATCCGCTTTTTCCCATGCTTCAGGCAGTGCCGCAGCGCAAAGTGCAGCAGCGCCAGCGTTTTTCCGGTTCCGGTAGGTGCCGTCAGCGTATATAATCCCTCCGGCTTATCACCCATCTTCCCACACTGTTCAAAGACCTGATCCCGGTACTGATTCAGGGTTTTGTCCGCAGTGGAGGCTTGCCGGATGCTGCCGCAATAGGCGTACAGTGTTTCCAGAAGCGCCTGCGGGTCAAAATAGCAGTCCTCCGCACGATCAAGGTATGTACTGTCGTCATTCATTGCAGAGGCCGTGTAGTCTGCATCCACCAGACAGGAAAACAGCAATCTGGTATACAGCATGGATTCCAGTTCATCGGCAGGAGGTATCGGAAGCTTTGGCAGTCTGAAATCAGGAAAATCCTTTTGAAACGCGGCGTTTGCCTCTTTCAGCTGCGCTGCGTTTTCAATCGAGGGCGTTTTTCCGGCGTTTCCGTGGGCTTGCTTACGATCATCTGCAATCGCGTGCAGCTCCGCCTTTATCATATCGTAGGCCACAAGACCGGCATGGTGTCCATTGACCGCCTCTATCACAGGACGGCTGCCGGGTCTTCCCCTATAGCAGCATTCCAGAAAGCAGGCCCCGCTTATCGCATGGTCAACGCCTGTTCGTTTGCCTTTCCACACATCCTGAAACGCCTCGGTATACTTTCCAAAATCATGTACCAGCCCTTCCAGTCCTGCGGCATCTGCAAGGCCAAGCGCCTCCCCGTACTCCCGCGCAAGCGCAGCGACCTTTTGTAAATGCTCCTTCACAGTTTCCTGATGCCCCTGCAGATTTTCGGATTTCGCATAGTATTCCATAGCTGCCTCCCCGGCTACCGGTTTTATCCATTCCATTATACCAAGCGCACGCACCCATGCCAACAGTTATTGCGGAAAACGGAGCAATTGCCTTCGCCGTGCAGGCGTGGTTGGCCGTTTGGATAGAACAGTATTCTTTGCGCCAATGGCAACGGGTACTGAGCGCAATGTGGAGCTCCCGGCTGCGTGCGTTCAAAGTGATCCCTTGTTCATATCGGCGGACGACTTCCTTTTTAAAGGAAGGGATGTATTCTTTTGGCATGATTGTACTTCCATTATACCCAATCCGCAAATAGTTTCAAGTAAAACACGTTATTCGGATAACACTGCGGATTTTCCGCTCCAGCGACGCACGACGAAGCAAGAGGTGAAGAAACGGGAATCTGAAAGAAGCGTTCTGTTTCTCCATCCTCGCCAGACGTCCTTCCGCCAGAACCGCCCTTTCCATATCACGCGCTTTCCCGCATCCAAACGGACGTCTCCATATGTAAGGCAAGCGAGCGTACTTGCTGATTACAAGAGCAATCACGATCAAATGCTGATCTTTTTCCGCAAGCAGTATGGGCGGTATCGGAATTTCCCCGTCCGGTGCATGATTTCTTACGATTTTCTGAAAATATACAGTTTGTTGATAAATTTTGCCGCAGATGTGATATGATATCAGCAACTACTTGGAGGAGGACGGCATTTGTGGCAGCGTCATTCCTGAAACGAAAACCAAAGGAGCCGGACGGGCCGCAGCGGCAGGAGATCCCCGTTTTGGAGGCGGACGCCGAGACGGGCTTAAGCGCCGCGCAGGCGCAGGAGCGGCTGGACGGCGGCTGGGGCAACGCGCCGGTGGAGTCTCCCGGCGCGTCGGTCCGGGAGATCATCGCAAAAAACGTTTTTACGTACTTTAACTTCCTGTTCTTCCTGCTGGCAGGCTGTGTGATCGCCGTGCGGCAGTGGCTGAATTTGACGTTCCTCGGCCCCGTGTTCTGCAATATGTTCATCGGCATCGTGCAGGATCTGCGGGTGAAGAAAAAGGTCGACGGGCTGAAGATCATGGCCGCGCCGAAATGCCGCGCCGTGCGGGACGGGCAGACCGTCGAGCTGGACGCGGCCCAGCTCGTGCGGGACGATATCGCCGTCTTTTCCCCCGGCGACCAGATCCCGGCGGACGCCGTCGTTGCGGCGGGTGAATGCCGCGTCAACGAGGCGCTCGTCACCGGCGAGGCCGATGAGATCGTCAAAAAGCCGGGCGAGCGGCTGCTCTCCGGCAGCTTTGTCGTGTCCGGCAGCTGCCGCGCACGGCTGACCGCCGTGGGCGCGGACAGCTTCGTCTCCCGGCTCACGCTGGAGGCCAAGCAGACCGGATCGCAGCCGCAGTCAGAGATGATGCATTCGCTGACGAGTCTCATCAAATGGATCGGCTTCCTTGTCATTCCGCTGGGCGCAGTGATGTTCATCAAGGAGTATCTGTGGCTGAAAAGCCCGATTGTGGACGCGGTGACGAGCACGGTCGGCTCTATCGTCGGCATGATCCCGGAGGGGCTGTATCTGCTGACAAGTCTTGCGCTGGTGGCAAGCGTCATCCGGCTGGCAAACCGGCGCACGCTCGTGCACGACATGGGCTGCATTGAGACGCTTGCGCGCGTCGACACGCTCTGCGTCGACAAGACCGGCACAATCACAGAGCCGAAAATGACCGTCGACGACATTGTTCCCTTACAGCCGGAGCGCTATATCGACGACGATATCCGCATGATCATGGCCGATTACGTCTGCGCCATGCAGGACGACAACGACACCATGGCCGC
>OLGA01003340.1_pt1 | contig 10406 bp, 9 predicted proteins | sample 1604881 | NCBI WGS metagenome assembly OLGA01 (sample SAMEA3888896, study PRJEB22519) | human gut metagenome | biome: human gut; feature: human-associated habitat; material: faeces | place: Denmark | collected 2009
CGAGACCTTAAACTTCTTAAAGACCCACAACCTGAGCCTGTAACAGCCGCTTCTTAAAAAGGAGGACTTCCATGCGTTCCGTCAAACTCCGGTTTTTAAGCTTCTTGTCCGCCGCCCTGCTCACCCTTTCCCTGTCCGCCTGTGCTGCTTCCCCCTCGGGGAGCAGCGCCCCTTCCGAGCCTTCCTCCTCCGGATCTGTTTCCTCTGAAGCTTCCTCCGAGGTTTCTTCCGAGCCCTCTTCGGAAGCCGAATCGTCTGAGCCGGAAAGCTCCGCCGTGGACACGGAAAAGCTCTACTACTTTTACGACGAAGCCTGCGCCTCCTGCGACCCTGCCGGCGAGTTTTACGATCTTGCCCTGGATTGTCTGCAGGGCGTGACCCTTCCGGAAGACTACAACATCTTCTGCTACAACACCTTTACCGACCGCTCCGGCTTCTTTGAATCCGTCTGCGATGCATTCGGTGTTCCTGAAGAGGACCGCACCACGCCCCTTTTCCTCTCGGCAGAAGGCTATGCTTCCGGCGAGACCGCCATCACCCAGCAGCTGCGGCACCTGATCTGCACCCACTACGGGCTCGCCGACGGCAAGACCCTCTGGTACTACTACCGCCCCACCTGTTCCGACTGCAGCCGGATTGAGGAGTTCTTTACGGACACCTTCGCCGCCAATCCGGAGTTCTCCGTGATCTGGGTGGACACCACCGACGCGGAGCCCAAGGCCGCTTTCAAAGAAAAGCTGGCCGAGTGGAACGTTCCCGACGATGAATGGCAGATCCCCTTCTTGGTCGATGAAAACGGTCTCTACCTCTCCGGCGACAAGCAGATTGAAGCGGAGCTGGAATCCTTCTTAGCGGAACGAGCCTCCTGATTGAAAATCCCAAACCAAGCTCCGCCGCAGAAACCTTCTCTGCGGCGGAGCTCTTCTTTTCAATTCAAAAACCCCTCCCGAACCACGGATCCGGTTCGGGAGGGGTTTGTTTTTTAAGCAGTCTTACACAGAAAACGTCCGGTCTGCCTCAATCTTTTCCACCTGGTTCTGCCCGGCGACTACACAGCTGCCGCCCGCCGCAATGGCACGATCCAGCCTGTCCGAAAAGGCTTTCAGATCCTCTGCGGAAGCCGTCAGCAGCTCCTTCCAGAACTCGCACCGCTTTTCGTAGCTGATGCCCTTCCAGTAGTAGGAATCCGCCGTCTTCCCCTTCACCCGGGGCGTCATCAGCGGGGTGGCGTCCGATACGGTTCCAATGATGAATCCGGTCAGATCCGGATCCCCCGCCGCAAACTGCCGCAGGAAATCGCCGCTGCCCGCATATTTTTCCAAAGACCCGGCGCCGTTGGGATCCCGGTAGGAGTAAAATCCGGCAAACCCGCTGTCACGGACCAAAAGCCCCGTGCCGTAAGCGCCGCCCTGCACCCGGATCACGTTCCAAAGGTAGGCAAGGCTCACGATCTTCCCGGCTAAGGCCATCTGCCCGGAGTAATCCCCCAAATCCCCGCCCCGGGAAGCAAAGGCGATATCCGCCGGGATGACGATGATTTCCTTGGAAACGCCCCAGGGCTTCAGCCCGCAGACACCGGCAGCCGTCCCCTCCGGAAGAGTGGCAAACTGCTCCGCCGGGATCTTCGCAAAATCACCGTTCCCGGTCACACTCACCGTCAGCCGCTTCCGGCAGACCAGCCGGAACAGCAGCCCCGTGAGCTTCTCTTTTACGGCGTTCCAATCCCAATTGGCTTCCGTATCCTTCAGCCACTGATAAGCCGTAAAACCGTCCACGCATTCCTGAGCTACCCGATGGGCGAAAAGCTGTGCCCCCACCCGACAGAGGGCGATCTGATGGCCGCCCATGACGATGCCCTCCAGGTTCTGGGTCTTCTCCTGCCGCAGCAGGTCGAGGACGGTGTTCTCCTGATCGAAGACCGTCTCCGTCAGGATCTCCGACACCAGCTCCGTCGCCTCCGGCAGCTTCTTCTCCAGTGCGCTGTAGAAAACGGTGAACTTGATCCCGCATCCGTCGTTTTCCTGCCCGTAAACCGTCACGTCGAAACTCAGGTCGCCGCAGATCAGCCGCACCCGGTCGGTCAGCTGCTCCACGCTCCGGTTCTTCGTCCGCACCTTCCCTAAGATCCGGCAGAGGAAATGGAGCGCCGACAGTTCTTCCTCGCTGCAATCCTCCGCATCGAAATAAAGGGTGGTATAAACGATCCCGTTGGTGGCAAGCTCGTGCTTTAAGACCGGCACGCCGGCAAATTCCGTCTTTTCAAGGGGCAGCTCCTCCGGCTTGTCATCCAGATCCGACAGCGCCAGATGAGGCAAAGTCGCCAGCTGCTCCGGCGTATCCTCGCTGTGCTGCCAGCTTTCGAGCTTCTCCTGCTCCGCTTTCAGCAGAGCCTTCTTTTCCTCCGTCCAAGCGGCGGCTTCCTTCTCAAGCCGTTCCGCTTCCAGCCGGTTCCGTTCCTCCCCGGCGGTCTTCGACGGCGTCAGCACCACCTTGCAGCAGTGGGAGTTCTCCAGCAGCACCTCCCGGATGAGCTTTTCAAAATACCCCTCCGACAGCTTCTTCCGAAGCCCTTCAAAGAGATCGCCGACCTCCAGATTGGCCTCCGGCTTCCCGCCGTAAAGCCAGCTGTCCATCATCCCAAGCCCGAAGACCAGTCCCGTCGGCGCATAGCCGTAGTCCCGCTCCCGAAGCTGGAACTCCATATTCGCCAGGATCGCTTCCAGCTGCCCGTGGTCGAGTCCTTCCTCCGCCAGTCGCCGAAGCTCTCCGAAGAGCTTCTCTTCCACCTTTCCGGCGTCCTCCGCCTTCAGGTTCTTGACCTCCAGGATGACCCACGGCTGGGATACGCCGTCATAAACGAAAAGATTCACGTCCTCCGCTAACCCCTCGGACAAAACCAGCTTGGAAAGGGGTGCATGGTTGCCGCCGCAGAGCACTTTGGAAAGTGCTTCCACCGCCGTCAGCTTCTCCCGGTCGGCAAATGTCCCGACCACTCTCCCCCAAGCCAGACGGGTCTTGCCTTCTTCCTTCTCATCGGCGCCGATCTCATAAGTGGTGCAGACCGTACCGCCGTTTATCGGTTTCTGCATAGCCGGAGGGGCGATCCGCTCTGTCTTTTCGGCGCCTGCCAGATAATCCCGATCCAACAGCTCCAGCACGGCGTTGATGTCAAGGGCGCCGTCTAAGAACACATAGGCGTTGGAGGGGGAATAGAACTTCCGGTGGGCTTCGAGGAATTTTTCGTAGCTGAGATCCGGAATCTTCGCCGGATCGCCGCCGGAAACGAAACCGTAGGCGTTATCCGGGAACAGCGCCCGCTGGAGCTGCGTCCAGGTGATCCGGTCCGCATCGGCAAACGCACCCTTCATCTCGTTGAAGACGACACCCTTATAAGAGGGCTTCCCCTCCCCGTCGAACTCGTAGTGCCACCCTTCCTGATGGAAGATCTCCGGCTTCTCGTAAATGGCGGGGCGGAACACGGCGTCCAGATACACCCGGGTCAGATTGAGAAAATCCTTGTCGTTCCGGCTGCATACCGGATAGACCGTCTTGTCCGGATAGGTCATGGCGTTCAGAAACGTGTTGAGGGAGCTTTTCAGAAGCTCCACAAACGGCTCCTTCACCGGGTATTTCTCCGACCCGCAGAGCACCGAGTGCTCTAAAATGTGGAACACGCCGGTATCGTCCCAGGGAAGGGTCTCAAAAGCGATCCCGAAGGTCTTATTCTCCTCGTCCCGCTTGAGCCAGGCCAGCTTCAGCCCGGTTTTTTCATGAGTCATCTCATAAAGCACGCCGGAGAGCTCTTTCAGCTCCACCTGCCGCTCCTGCACAAAGCCGAACCGCTCTGCTTCGATTTTCATAGCAGTACCTCCTCTTACTCGAATTCCGCACCCGTTTTAAAAATACCGTCTTCGGCTGCGTCCGTTCCTTTCATTATACCCCTAAAACCGCCGCTCTGCAACCCTGCTTTTCCAAAAAGCTCCCGATATCGGGAAGGCGCTATTCCTGCCTCCTTTCGGAACACCCGGCTGAAATGCAGCGGATCATTGTACCCTAAGGTGTCCGCTACCTCCGACACTGTCTGCCCCCCGTACCGGAGCAGCTCCTTTGCCGCCTGCATCCGGAGTCCCCGCTTGTACCGGCTGGGGGAAACCCCCATTTCCTCCGTGAAAAGGTGGAGAAACCGGGAAGGCGATAAGCTGCAAAGTCCTGCCAGTTCTTCCGTGGACGTGCTCCGGGTGAAATGGGCGTTTAAATATTCCACCGCCGGCTGGATCTTCTCCATCCCTGCGCTGACTCCCTCTGTTTCCTCCGCCGCCATTTCCGCCAGCCGGACAAGCAGCACCGCAAGCCTTGCCGCCGCTTCCTCTTTTCCGTATTTCCCCCCGGAAAGCACCGACGCCAGCACCTGCCGGAACAGCTCCGATGTTTCCGGCCGCCTGTCCGTTTCATAGACTCGCCCCGAACAAAGCCCCAGCCGGGAAAGGAACCCTTCCGCTCCCGTTCCGGCAAAATGGATCCAGTAGATCTCCGGCCCGATCCACCCGTCGTACCAGTATTCCTGAAGTTCCCCCGGCGCATACAAAAGGAACTGCCCGTTCAAAACGTCCTGCACCGTTTCTCCCACCCGATACCTTCCCTGCCCTTTTGATACATAGAGCAGCTGGTAATCCGCCATACCCTCCGGCCGGAAGGTATGGGATTCCCGCTTTTTCGGCCGGTCGATCCCCGCTGTATCCACTGCTAAGAATCGATTGCTCTTTCCCCGCTCCTCCTCGCTGTTCAGCAGAGATGTCCATACCATTGAATCTCCCAAAAACAGCTGCTGAACCGTGGCAATTGTGTTCATATCCGGACATTTCCCCTTTTTTCAGAACAAAAATCCTTTTTGGATCCCGTTTTGTTCTGCTTTTTCTCCTCCTCATTTTAGCAGAAAACAGCTATTTTGTCCATATAACTGACCAGTTTACCAATGGTTTACCTGTTTTTTCCCTCTATAATAGAATAAGTAAGAATGAGGTGATCTATTTGTTAAAATTCAAACCGTCCGTTTTCGCCATCGGCGACAGCTACCGGATTTATGTTGTTGCAAGTGTCCCCGCCGTCTTTTCCGTTATTGTCGGTGACCGCACCTATTATGACGCCTCCAACGGCGTCCTCCGCTCCTCCTCTAAGATCCACTGCGTCACCGTCCCTGCCAAAGAGTTAGATGCCGCCGGAGAATACAGTGTCCTTCTGGAGGAAGTTCTCTCCCGACGCATTGCCTTTTCCACCATCGGCCGCCGGGAGCTTTTCCGTTTTTCCTTCTCCCCCCTGCCCACCGGCCGCCCCGTCCGCATCTATCACATGGCCGACACCCATAACGGCGTGGAGCTTCCCGTAAAAGCCGCCGCCGTTTACGGCAGCTATGACCTCCTGATCCTGAACGGCGACATCCCCAACCACTGCGATGAAGAGTCGAACATCGAAAACATCTATTGCCTGACCGGTCAGCTGACTGAGGGCCGGATCCCCATCCTTTTCTCCCGGGGCAACCATGATATGCGGGGCAAATTTGCCGAGCATTACTGCGACGTCACCCCCACCTGCCACGGAAAGACCTACTACACCACCCGTTTGGGGAATCTCTGGTTCTTAGTCTTAGACTGCGGCGAGGACAAAGTGGACGGCCACCCGGAATACGGCGGAGTCAACTGCTGCTTCTCCTTCCGCCGGGAGGAAACGGAGTTTTTAAAAGCCGTCGCCTCCCATCCCGAAACGGAGTACGCCGCTCCCGGCGTCACCCACCGCTTCGTGATCTGCCACATCCCCTTCACCTTTGTTTCCGAAAATCCCGAATGGGCCATCGAACGGGAGCTTTACACCGGCTGGGCGAACCTTTTAAAAGAAACCGTCCGCCCCGACTTAATGCTCTGCGGCCACCTGCACCGCTCCGGCATCAGCCCCGTCGGCGGCTATCTTGACCATCTGGGCCAGCCCTGTACCGTCATCGTCGGCGCCGACGTGGATAAGGATCACTGGCGGGGTGCGGGCATCCTCGTGGAGGACGACCGCTATACCGTGGAATTCACCGACAGCAACGGCGCAAAAAGCGCCCCCACTGTCCTGAAAAAGGAAGGTTAAAATGACAAAACGCATCCGTATCCTCCGCATCAGCGGCGTTTGCATTTTGGTATATTGGATCAACTACATCACCCGCAATATGCTGAGCGTCACCACCCCGGAAATGCTCAAAGAACCCTTTTTCACCAAGGAGTACACCGGTCTTCTCTCCTCTGTCTGCTTTCTCTTCTACGCCGTAGGACAGCTGTTCAACGGCATCATCGGTGATCGGGTCCGTCCCCGCTATATGGTGGGTGCCGGTCTTCTGATCAGCAGCGGCTGCACGGTTCTGATCCCTCTTTTTGAAAACCGGATCCTCCATCTGGTCTGCTTTTCCGTCATCGGCTACAGCCTTTCCATGCTCCGGGGACCCATGGTGAAGGTAATCTCGGAAAACTCGGAGAACCGGGTGGCACAGCTCACCTGCACGTTTTTCAGCATGGCGGGCTTCGTCGGTTCCCTTCTTGCCAGTCTCCTTTCCATGTTCTTCAACTGGCGGAACGTTTTCTTTGCCTCTGCCGCTCTCTCCTGCACCGCAGCTGTGGTTTTTTTCTTAAACTTTCTCCCTCTGGAAAGATCCGGCGTCATCACCTTTACCCCTAAAACCACCACCGGCTTCAAGTGCTTTGCGGAGATCTTCCGCCTGAAGGGCTTCTTCTTTTATATGCTCATCAGCGCCATCACCGAGGTGGCCTTCTCTTCCATCACCTTCTGGATCCCCACCTATGCCACCGAACGGCTGGGACTTTCTCAGGCCGGTGCTTCCATGATCTACACCCTGATCTCCGTCACCGGCATCTGTGCCCCTTTCCTGAGCCTCTTCCTCTATGAAAAGGCGGTCAAAAACGACGTCTTCCTTGCAGGCGGGATGTTTACCCTTTCGGCTTTCTTTTTCTTCCTGACTTTTTTGTTCCCTACCCCGACCCTGAACATCCTTTTCCTGATCCTTGCCCGCCTTTTCGCCGCCTGCGCCAGCTCCATCGTCTGGACGGTTTACATCCCCGGCCTTGCCGGAAGCGGGAATGTCTCCGGGGCCAACGGGGTCATCGACGCTGCCGGCTACCTCTTCGCTTCCGTCTTCAACGCCATCTTTGCCGGAGCCGTCGGCATCGTCGGCTGGAACGGCCTGATCCTTATCTGGTGCGGCGTCATGCTGATCGGCGCCCTCGCCGCCCTAATCCGCTTTTTACAGCTCCGCAAATCCTCCCGCTGACCCTCAGAAAGCTCCCCCGTCCGAAGGAGCCTTTCTTTTTGTCAAAAATTTTTCTTTCTGCTTCCCATTTCCATAAAACGTGCTGCAATAAAACAAAATCAAGGGTTGCTTTTCTTTCACATAAATATAAAACGTTTCATCTTATCCTGCAGGAGGCGCCTCATGAATTTCAAAACAGCCCGCAAACAGGCTGTCCCCTTGTGGCGCAGATAACCTTAGAGGAGCAGATGTCCCGGCTCCTTTACAGTCCCCCGCCATCCCCCCGTTTAAACATCTGCGAATTTCACTGGTGGAACGAAGTCTCCCACGACGTGGCCCGTACCGGAACCGCCACCGTCTTCCCCCACACCATCGCCATGGCCGCCTTCGATCCGGAGCTTTTGGAGCAGGCGGCAGACGCCATTTTCACCGAAGGCCGCACCAGGCATTTTGCCGCCCATTCCGGCCGGAGCGGCTCCGTGCCGAAAAGCGAGAGAACCGGGAGGTCTGGCGTGCCCCGGAGGACGCCCATCTGGCAAAAAAGTGAAGACCATCGGCGTTTCCAACTTCCTCCCCGACAACCTGCAGAACCTCCTTGCCGACTGCCGTGTAAAAAACCAGCTCCTCCACATCACCAGCACCGACCTGCCGCTTCTGGATTTCTGCCGGAGCCACGGGATCTTGGTGGGAACCTACTCCCCATTGCCCACAGCGAAGCCCTCAAGGACCCCGCCATTCAGAAAATGGCGGAAAAATACGGCGCCCCCCGCTCAGCTCTGCATCCGCTGCGCTTTGGAGCTGGGCGCGGTTGCCCTCCCCAAAACCGCAAATCCCGCCCACATGGCGGACAACGCCAAGGTGGACTTTTCCATTTCCTCTGAAGGCACGGAGGCCCTGAAAGCCATGAAGCACATCGATACCTACGGCGATTTCGACGTCTTCCCGGTCTTCAGCGGCAATCCTCTTTCCTGACTCTTTTCCCTTGACATCTCCCTTCCGTGTGATACAATGGTAGGGAGATTTTTATTTAAGGAAACGTGATACCATGCCATCTGTCAGCCAAAAAACCAAAGGCATCTGCTACATTCTCGTTGCCGCCTTCGGCTTTTCCCTTATGTCCACCTTCGTCAAGCTGGCCGGCGACCTTCCTGCCATCCAGAAGGCGTTTTTCCGGAATTTCATCGCCCTGCTCTTCATTCTTATTTTCATGCTCAAGGAGCACATCTCCTTCAAACCCGAAAAAGGCAACCTCCCCGCCCTCTTCGGCCGCTGCTTCTGCGGCACCGTGGGGCTGCTCTGCAACTTTTATGCCATCGGAAAATTAAACCTTTCCGATGCCAATATGTTAAATAAGCTGTCCCCCTTCTTCGCCATTCTCTTCTCCGTGATCCTTTTAAAAGAAAAACCCACCCTCGTTCAGGTCATCGGCGTCCTTATGGCCTTTGCGGGCAGCCTCTGCATCATCAAGCCGGGCTTTGAGAACCCTGCCCTGATCCCTGCCATTGCCGGAGCCATCGGCGGCATGGGCGCCGGAGCTGCCTACACCTTTGTCCGGAAGCTGGGCGGAAGGCACGAAAACAGCAAGCGCATCGTTTTCTATTTCTCTGCTTTCTCCTGTCTGGTCTGCCTGCCCTTCCTCCTCTTCTCCTACGCCCCCATGACTGGGAAGCAGTTTCTCTTCCTGGTCCTCGCCGGCGCCTTTGCCTGCGTAGGACAGCTGGGTATCACCCAAGCCTACCTCTGCGCCCCTGCAAAGGAAATTTCCGTCTACGATTACACCCAGGTCATCTTTGCCGCCGTTTTGGGCTACTTTATCTTTGGAGACATTCCCGATTGGCTCAGCATTCTGGGATATTTCCTCATCTGCGGCGCAGGCGTTGCCATGTTTTTCTATAATAACCGCAAGTCTGCCCGCAGCTGATAAACCCGCTCAAAAAGCGGCTGCAAATGGTTTTTAAAAGCCATCCGCAGCCGCTTTTTCTTTTCACTGTTTCACTCACTCTGTGATCCGGGTGACCGTTCCCTCTTTCCGGGGCTTTGCCGCCGGTGCTTCTCCTGCCGGGAAGCCCAGCGCCACCGACCCCACCGGCCGGTATCCCGCAGGAACGCCCCACTCCGCCGCAGCGGCTTCCTCTTTAAAGAGGTCGTTGACGCAGTGGATCCAGCAGCTGCCAAGCCCCAGAGCCTTGGCAGCCAGCAGCAGATTCCCGATGGCAAGGCTCCCGTCGCAGACCGGAGCAATGGCGTCCTTTTTCCCGAACACAAGGATCATCGCCGGCGCCCCGTAATAGGGATCCCGCCCCAGCTTCTCTATGCAGTAGGTACGGTACCGTTCCGCACCCTTTCCGCTGATCACTACAAAGTGCCACGACTGCTGGTTCATGGCGCTGGGCGCCATCAGCCCCGCCTTTACTACCGCTTCCAGCTTTTCCTCCGGCACCGGATCCGTCCGATAGCTCCGGATGCTTCTTCTTCCCTCAATGGCACAAATGACCTCGTTCATACAAAAACCTCCTTATTCTTCAGCCGGAACCGGTTCAGATCCCGTTTCTTTTTTCTCACGCTTTTCGTCCAACTTCTTCTTGAGCTTTACATAGCTGCAAACCGTTATCACCAGCCGGATGACCGGCCGTACCGCTCCATATACTGCCGCAACCGACGAAAGGATCCGCAGCCATTTTTTCAGTTTCTCCGCCTTTTCCTTCCGCTCGGCCATCGCCCGCCCCATCGCCGTACATGGGACTTTTTTCTCCTTCTTTTCCGCCGTTTTCCGAATGGATTTTGCCATATTTCCCCCTTCTTTCCCCTTTATTGTACCACATAAAATCCCCCTCCTGTCAAGAGCGTGAAAATCGAAAAAACGCCGTCACTGGTTTACTTTTCCCCGAAAATCAGGTACAATAGAATTATCTGATAAAAAAGGAGGGGCTTTTATGTCATCGCCCCTTGCCGACCGGCTCCGGCCTCAAACGTTAGACGAAGTGGTGGGACAGCAGCACCTGCTCGCCCCCGGAAAGAGCCTCCGCTGCATCATCGAAAGCGGCAATATCCCCAACATGATCTTCTACGGCCCGTCCGGCGTCGGAAAAACCACCGTCGCCCGGATCATCGC
>OLGA01003342.1_pt1 | contig 10400 bp, 7 predicted proteins | sample 1604881 | NCBI WGS metagenome assembly OLGA01 (sample SAMEA3888896, study PRJEB22519) | human gut metagenome | biome: human gut; feature: human-associated habitat; material: faeces | place: Denmark | collected 2009
ACGGCGACCACGGACGCCTCCTGCGGCGCGGTCAACGCCATGCACGACAGCCTGACGCCGCTCGGCGGGATGCTGGTGCTGTTCAACATGCTGCTCGGCGAGATCATCTACGGCGGCGTCGGGTCCGGCCTGTACGGCATGATCCTGTTCATCCTGCTGACCGTGTTCATCGCCGGCCTGATGGTGGGCCGCACGCCCGACTATCTCGGCAAGCGTATCGAAGGCCGCGAGATTACGTGGTGCATGGTGGCCCTGCTGGCCTGCGCCACACCGATCCTGTGCTTCTCCGCCGTGGCGGCGGTGAGCTCGTGGGGGACGGGCGCACTGAATAATGCCGGGGCGCATGGCCTTTCCGAAATCCTTTATGCCTTCACGTCCGGCGCGCAGAACAACGGGAGCGCCTTTGCGGGGCTTTCCGCCAACGTGCCGGTATGGAACGTTTTGCTGGCTCTCGCCATGTTCATTGGGCGCTTCGGCGTGATGCTGTCCATGCTCGTGGTGGCGGGCTCCCTTGCCGCGCGCAAGAAGCGTCCGATTTCGGATTCTTCCTTCCCCGTGGAAGGGCCTACCTTCGGCCTCTTGCTGCTCGGGATCATCTTCATCGTGGGCGCGCTGACCTATCTGCCCGCCCTGTCCCTCGGCCCCATCGTGGAACAGTTCCAGATGATGCGGGGAATGATGTTTTAAGAGCGGCGAAGGGAACATCAACTGATTTATTCAATCCGAGCCTGTTGGGAATAAGACAGGCATAGGACCGAGGGGGTCCGGGGGGAATCATTCCCCCCGGCGGGTGCAGGGCGGAGCCCTGCCGGGGAGGGGCGGAGCCCCACCTCCTCCCTCCGGTCCGCCAAGGAGATTTTTCATATGCGTCACCATTCTCAGGAAACCGCGCCTTCGCTGTACGTTCAGGCCGCCAAGGACGCCTTCCGCAAGCTCGATCCGCGCATGCTCGTGCGCAATCCCGTCATGTTCGTGGTCGCCGTCGGCTGCGTGTTTACGACGGCCTCGTTCTTCTCCCGCGTGGCGACCGGCGCCGACGCCGGATTCAGCGGCCAGATTTCCCTGTGGCTGTGGTTCACCGTGCTGTTTGCCAACTTCGCCGAGGCACTGGCCGAGGGGCGGGGCAAGGCGCAGGCCGACACGCTCCGCAGCGCCCGTACGGATACCGTCGCGCACCGGTTGCTGTCGGACGGAACCGTGGAAACCGTATCCGCCTCCAAGCTGGTCCCCGGCGACCGCGTGGTCGTGGAGGCGGGCGACATGATCCCCGCCGACGGCACGGTCGTCGAAGGTGTGGCCGCCGTGGACGAATCCGCCATCACCGGCGAGTCGGCTCCGGTCATCCGTGAATCCGGCGGCGACCGCAGCGCGGTTACCGGCGGGACCACCGTGCTTTCCGACCGCATCGTCGTGAACGTCACGCAGGAGCCGGGCAAGTCCTTCCTCGACCGCATGATCGCGCTTGTCGAAGGCGCGGAACGGCAGAAGACCCCCAACGAAATCGCCTTGAACATCCTGCTTGCCGGGCTGACCCTCATCTTCATGCTGGTGGTCGTCACCCTGAAGCCGCTGGGCCTTTACCACGGCATCAACATTGATATGGTCGTGCTGGTGGCGCTGCTTGTGTGCCTCATCCCGACTACGATCAGCGGCCTGCTCGCGGCCATTGGCATCGCCGGGATGGACCGCCTGCTCCAGCGCAATGTGCTGGCCCTGTCGGGCCGCGCGGTGGAGGCTGCCGGGGACGTGGATGTGCTGCTGCTCGACAAGACCGGGACGATCACGCTCGGCAACCGCATGGCCTCGGCGTTCCTGCCCCTGCCCGGCGTGAATATCGATGAAATGATGCAGGCCGCCTGCCTTGCCTCCTCCGGCGACGAAACCCCGGAAGGCCGTTCCATCGTGGAATTGGGGAACACCCTCGGCGTGTCCCTGAATGGGGTGCCGCAGGATGTGGTCAGCGTGCCGTTCACGGCGGAAACCCGCATGAGCGGCGTGGATGCCGCCGGAGAACAGCTCCGCAAGGGTGCGACCGATTCCGTGCTGCAGTGGGTGCATTCGCTCGGGCTTCCCGAACGCCGTGAGGAATTGAAGGCCCTCGTCGATCCCGTGGCCCGTGAAGGCGGTACGCCGCTGGTGGTGGCTTCCTCCACGCGGGGCGTGCTCGGGGTCATCCAGCTCAAGGACGTGGTCAAGCCCGGTATGCGCGATCGTTTCGACCGCATCAGGGCCATGGGCATCAAGACCGTGATGATCACGGGCGACAACCGCCTCACCGCGCAGGCCATCGCCGCGAGCATGGCCAGCGCCACTCGCTTCCAGCTCAGGTCGCCGCCTATGACAGCGCTGAGCCCGGCATACACGCCTCCGGCTACGACCGCCATGAGCACCGTGCTCAGCAGCGGACGCGCAAGGCAGCGCCCGATGTGCAGCCGCTCATGCAGCGTGCGGCACAGGAAGATGTAGTTCATGATGCAGATGACCACATAGCACGCGAGCGTGCCGATCGGCGCGCCGACGATGTTGAGCTCCGGCACTGCGATCAAAAACCAGTTGACTGCGACCTTGGTCACGCCGCCGGCCAGCATCGACCACACGGGGCACAGCTCATGCCCGGTCGCCTGCAGGACGGCCGTTGTGATGAGCGAAATGCACACGAACACAGACGCAAGCCCCAAAAACATCAGCAGCATAGGCCCGGCGTCATTGCTGTTCGGATAGAGCACGTTCACGATCGGGTCGCAGAGCACGGCGAGCCCGACACCCATCGGCATGGCGACGACCGCCGAGATGCGCAGCGCAGACTCCGCAATATCATGTCCCTGTGCAAACTTCTTCTGCACAACCGCGGCAGCAATCGCCGGAACGATGCTGATCGTCATCGGCGTCACGAACGCAGCCGGAAGGTTAAAGAGTGTCAGCGTTTTCCCGTAGACGCCGTAGAGAATGTTTGCGTATGTCTCCGAATAGCCCAGCGCCGTCTGCAGACGGTACATGATGAGCTTGGTGTCGACGAGGTTGATGATGCTCAAAACGCTTGAGCCGAGCGCGATCGGGATACTGATGCGCAGCAGCGTGCCGAGAATGCGACCGGCAGAGTCCGGAACGTCCGGGTCGGCGACCGGTTTGTCCGGATAGTGCCGGTGCTTATAGATCGAGACGTAGATGAGCGCGAACGCGCCGCCCGCCGTGACGCCGAAGATCGCGCCCGCCGAGGCGACCGGCAGCCCTTTGCCCACGCGCGTAAAGCTCCACGCAAGCACCAGACCGACAGCGACCTTGCCCACGACCTCAAGGATCTGTGAGACAGTGGTCGGCTTCATATTGCTCATGCCCTGTGCATAACCGCGGTACGTGCTCGTCAGGTACACAAGCACGAGCGCCGGGGACAGCGCCCAAATGCTCTGCGCCGCGCGGACGTTGTTGAGCATTCCGGCCAGCTCCGTCGGAAACAGGAACATGACCAGCCCGAGCAGAATGCCGAAGATCGCAAACGTCAGCCATGCAACGCGGAAGATCTTGCGCGCCTGCATGGGACGGCCGAGCGTATCCGCCTCGCTGATCATGCGCGAGAGCGCGACCGGCATGCCCGCCGTAGCCATCGTGAGAAAAACGTAATAGATATTGTAAGCGACGGAAAAGTATCCATACCCCTCGTCGCCGAGGATATTGCCGAGCGGGATCTTGTAGATCGCGCCGAGGATCTTGGTGACCACCACGCCGGCGGCCATAATGGCCGCGCCGTGGAGATAGTTCTGCTTGCTGTTTTCCTGCAAAACGCGCTCCCTCCCCGCTGAAATTTCACGTGCCGCTATACTTTACACGAACGCGCAGAAAAAATCAAGGGAACGCGATGCATTCCCTTGATTTGCAGTTGGATTTTTTCGATCAGGCCTTGCGGACGCTGTCGATGTGGCGCGTCAGGTCGAGCATCTTGTTGGAGAAGCCCCACTCGTTGTCGTACCAAGCCATGAGCTTGACGAAGTGATCGTTGAGCGCCAGACCCGCTTTGGCATCGAAGATGCTGGTGTGCGGATCGGTGATGAAGTCGGAGGAGACGACCTCGTCGTCAACATACTCGACGACACCGGCCATCGGGCCTTCCGCGGCAGCCTTGACGGCGGCGCAGATTTCTTCATAGGTCGCAGCCTTCTCCAGACGGCAGGTCAGGTCGACGATGGACACGTCCGCGCTCGGGATACGCATGGAGGTGCCGGTCAGCTTGCCCTGCAGAGCCGGGATGACCTTGCCGACAGCCTTGGCAGCGCCGGTGCTGGTCGGGATGATGTTGCCGTGCACGCCGCGGGACAGGCGCCAGTTCTTCTTGGAGAAGCCGTCAACGACCTGCTGGGTGGCAGTATCGGCGTGGACGGTGGTCATGAGGCCCTCGACGATGCCGAAGTTGTCGTTGATGATCTTGGCCAGCGGCGCAAGGCAGTTGGTGGTGCAGGAAGCGTTGGACACGATCTTGATGTCGGGGGTGTAAGCATCGAGGTTGACACCGCAGACGAACATCGGCGTGTCGTCCTTGGACGGGCCGGAGAGCACGACGACCTGCGCGCCGGCGTCCAGATGATCCTGCGCCTTTTCCTTGGTCAGGAACGCGCCGGTGCACTCGAGCACATACTCAACGCCCAGCTCACCCCAGGGCAGGAGCTTCGCATCACGGTTGTTGAGCAGCGCAACACGCTTGCCGTTGACGATCAGGGCCGGGTTTTCGCCCTCTTCAAAATCAACGGTGCCGTTGAAGCGGCCGTGCACGGAGTCATACTTCACGGTATATGCCAGCTGCTCAGGCGTTTTGTCCGGAGCGTTGACGGCGACGACCTCAATATCGTCAGCGCAGATCGCGGCGCGGAATGCCAAACGGCCGATACGGCCGAAGCCATTGATGCCAATTTTAATCATACTCGTTTCCTCCTGTTAGATCTGCTGCGCACAGCACGCAGCGCATTTCATACGCTTCTATTTTATATCAAATCCGGAAAAAGCGCAACCACATTCTTTCCAATTCACGATGCGCAGCCGATCACAAGTGACAATTTTTCGTTCAGATTTTCGCAAAAACTTGTATCTATTGACGAGCTCTGCTATACTGATTTTTAATACATCTCAGGGGGGATCGGAAAATGAGCAATACGCACATCATCGACTCGCTCAGCACACTGTTTTCCATGAGCACGACAGCCGTGCTCGGTGCGCAGGAGCAGTTCATCGCATTTATGAATCCGGCGGCGCAGGAGCTCTTTCGCGGCGACCGTACAAATCACAAGCTCTCCGAGCTGCTGCCGGATCACATTACCGAGGCCACGGCGACGGAATTTGTGACCTCCGCCATGGTCGGCAAGCGCCATGTCATCGTATCCGTGACATCATTCGGCGCGTTCCGGCTCTTCTCGCTTGAGCCGCAGGACGAAAACACGCTGCGCGCAGGCGCACAGTTTGCGCCGTTTCTGACGTCGCTGTCGGGCTTGCACACGCTCACGACGTACTTCCATGATTACGGCATGCAGCTGAGTGATGTGCACTTTCGCCACAATGCCGCCGAACTCAAGCGGTTTTATTACCGGCTGCTGCGCTTTGCGCTCAATGCCTCCACCGCCTCCGGGCTGAGCGACGGGTCGCTCGCATTCGCACCGCAGCTATGCGATCTCGGCGCGGAATGCCGGATGCTGCTGGAAAACATACAGTCGATCGCCGACGACAACGGCATCGTGCTCGACGTGCACATTCCGGAAGCGCCGATCGAGTGCGCGCTCGACACGGCGCTCATCCAGCGGATGCTGCTCAACATCATCGCAAACTGCATGGAGCGCTGCTCGCGCGGCGACCGCATCCACATTACCGTCACACAGGAGGGTGACCGCGCAGACATCATCATCTGTGACGACGGCACACGCATCGCTCCGGCGAAGCTCGGGACGATCTTCATCCCGCTGCGCGTGACGGGCGTGGACTTTTCCGACCTGAGCAGCAATGGTTTCGGCCTCACCGTCGCGCTCGGTGTCGCAGAAAAGCACAACGGCACGATCCTGCTCGAGAGCAACGCCTGGAACGGCACGACCTTCCACGTCGTGCTCAGTACGGTGCTGCCGGAGTCGACGCTGTTTCGCGCACCGAGAGCGCCCTATGTCCGCGCAGAGGAAGACCCCGTGATGATCTTCCTTGCAGATCAAATTCCAAAGACCTGATACGCACGATATCATAAACGGCGTGCCGCCCGATGTGGGCGGCACGCCGCTTTTTCTGTGATTACTTTTATCACTCGGTCAGCCAGCGTGCACGCAGTATCTCCCGCTCAGCCTCACCGACGCCGAGCGCCTGCGACAGGAAGGCATCCATGCTGCCGCAGCGCTGCGCAGCCGCATCGCGCGCGGCGGTCAGAAACTCCGCATCCGCGCTGTCAAACGTGCGGATCACGTCCCGCTCTGCCTCCGTGAGGTCATAGTCCTTGACCGCCGTCAGCAGACAGTCGGTCGAGGCAGCCATACGCTCGTTCGTGATCAGATAGTTTTCCACGATGACCGGCCAGTCCACGCCCAGCGCCGTCAGCAGCAGCATCGTGCCGACACCGACGCGGTCCTTGCCCGCGGAGCAGTGGTAGAGCAGCGCCCCGTCCGTCTGTGCGAGCAGATGGGCAAAAAACTGCCGGTAGTGCGCGATCGAGTAGTCGTGCGTGACAAGGCTCCGGTACATCGCGCACATGAACGCCCGCTCCTTGCCCGCCATCGTTTTTGCGTGCGTGACAACGGCGGCGTAGGGGTCGGCGTGCTCCTCGCGCGTCAGTCCGGTCGCCGTCTGCTGCACGATCGGGCAGTGGATATAGCGCACGCCCGCAAGGACACGGTCCGGCTTCTGCTCCCGCTCCAGATCGGTGCGAAAATCGACGACCGTACGCAGCGGGTATTGGCTGAGCGTGTGCGCATCGGCATCCGTAATGCCCGCAAGCTCGCCGCTGCGCAGCAGCAGCCCTGTGCGCACCTTGCGCCCGTCCACCGTCGGCAGGCCGCCGAGGTCGCGCGCGTTCGGCGCGCCGCGCAGCAGATAGCGCTCAGAGATCAAAGAGTTTCTTTCCATTTTGCAGTGTTACCTCCGCGACTTGGTCTATCATCATGCCCTTGATCTCCGCGACGCGCGCGGCGATAAACGGCAGGTTGCGTGAATCATTGCGCTTACCGCGATTCGGCACGGGTGCGAGATAGGGGGAATCCGTTTCCAACAGGATGCGCTCCGCCGGGCAGGCGGCGATCACCTCGGGCGCTTTGGCGGCATTTTTGTACGTGATCGGCCCGTCAAAGCCGAGATACCAGCCGCGGCGCAGCAGTTCGCGCGCCATCTCCACGCTGCCGGAATAGCAGTGGAACACACCGCGCAGCTGCGGATAGTCGCACACGATGCGCAGGCTGTCGCCGTGCGCCTCGCGGTCATGCACGATGACCGGCAGATCCAGCTCGAGCGCAAGCTCCAGCTGCGCGCGGAACATCCGCTCCTGCTTTGCCTTTGTGGAGGCGTCCCAGTAATAGTCCAGCCCGATCTCGCCGATGGCGCAGACCTTCGGCTGCGCCGCCAGCGCGCGGATGTGCGCAAGGCTGCTGTCCGTCCAGCTGTCGGCCTCCTCCGGATGCCAGCCGACGGCGGCATAGACGAAATCGTGCGCCTGTGCCAGCGCAACGGCGCGCTCCGACGTGACGCCGCTGTCGCCGGGGTCGACCACGAGCGCGACACCGCTGTCATGCACGGCGCACAGCACCTCGTCACGGTCGGCGTTGAACTTTCCGCTGTCGTAATGCGCGTGGGTGTCAAAATACCGTGTCATTCGGCGTGATAGGTCGCGGCCGGGCGGCGCTTGTGCTCGCTGCGGCTATGGTAGCGGTCGATGATGGCTTTGTCGTGCTCGTTGGCCTCGCCGGTGAGGATGTACTTGTCAATGGCGGCATAGGTCACGCCCATCTCCTGCTCGTCCGTCTGCCCCTCGAAAAGGCCGGCTGACGGCGCCTTGCGGATGATGTTTTCCGGCGCGTGCAGCCACGACAGGAATTCATAGACCTCCGTCACGGTCAGGTCGGCAATGGGGTTAAAGTCATACGCACCGTCGCCCCACTTCGTGAAGTAGCCCATGTACGCCTCGCTGCGGTTGCCCGTCCCGGCGACGAGGCGCCCCTCTGCCGCACCGATCGTGTAGAGCGTGAGCATGCGCAGACGCGGCGCAATATTGGATGTTGCCATCTGGTTGAGCGTCGTGACGGCAGAGAGCGTCTGCATGACGAGCTCCTTTTCCGCCGTGAGGTCGACCGTGCGCGTCTCAATATTGAACTGCTCGGCCACGGCCAGACCGTCGCTCATATCCTCGCCGAAGTTGCGCTTAGAGGCGCACGGCATCATGATGCCGACCGTGTTGTCGCACGCCGCCTTGCAGAGGATGCCGACGAGCGCACTGTCCTTGCCGCCGCTGTTGCCGAAGATGATGCCCTGCGCGCCGCTGCTCTTGAGCAGGTCGCGGATAAAGGCGACGCGGTTTTCAAACTCCTTTGCGTAATCTCGCATGATGATTCCTCCGTTTCGTCGTTATTCCCGGATCATGTCCAGAAATTCTGCTTCCGTAATGATCGGCGTGCCGAGTGTGAGCGCCTTCTGATACTTTGACCCGGTGTTCTCCCCGGCCAGTAGATAGGACGTCTTTTTCGACACGGATGAGCTGGTTTTACCGCCGAAGCGTTCGATGATGGCGCCGGCCTCATCGCGGCTGAAGTGCTCGAGCGCGCCGGTGAGCACGAACGTCTTGCCCGCAAAGCGGTGGTCGACGATCTGCTCCCTGGACTCGAAGCTGACACCGGCCGCGCGCAGCAGACGGATCTGGTGCTGCGACTGGGGATTTGCAAACCACGTGCGCAGGTACGCAGCCGTTGTCGGCCCGACGTCGGGAATGGCCATGAGCTCGTCCTCCGTCGCCGCCATGAGCTTGTCGAGCGTGCCGAAGTGCATCGCCAACACCTTGGCCGCCTTCTGCCCCACCTGCCGGATGCCGAACGCGCACAGCAGGCGCGCCATGCCCGCATCCTTGCTCTTTTCAATGGCCGCAATGAGATTCTCGGCCGACTTTTTGCCCATGTGATCCAGCGCCGCGACCGCCTGCGGCTCGAGGGAATACAGCTCCGCCGGTGAGCGCACGAGGCCAGAATCGATCAGCGACTGGCACAGCGAGATGCCGAGCCCGTCGATATCCATCGCCTCACGGGAGGCGAAGTGTGCAATATTGCGCAGCCGCTGCGCCGGGCACTCTGCACCCGTGCAGCGCAGGGCGGCACCATCCGGATCGCGCACGACCGGCGCGCCGCACTCGGGGCAGGTATCCGGCATGTGAAACGGAGCCGTGCCCTCCGGGCGCTTTTCGCGCACGACGGAGAGGATCTCGGGGATGATCTCCCCCGCTTTCTGCACGAGCACCGTGTCGCCGATGCGCAGGTCAAGGTTGTCGATGAAATCCTGATTGTGCAGCGTGGCGTTCGTGACGGTCGTCCCCGCAAGACGCACCGGATCGATGACCGCCTTCGGCGTGAGCACGCCCGTGCGCCCGACCTGCACGACGATGTCACGCACGCGGCTCTCCTTTTTTTCCGGCGGATACTTATATGCCACCGCCCAGCGCGGGAATTTCGCCGTGCTGCCGAGATACTGCCGCTGCGCAAGGTCGTTGATCTTGATGACCGCGCCGTCGATATCAAACGGGAACGTCTCGCGGTTGTCACCGATCCAGTCAATGCGCGCGCAGCAGGCATCGAGTGTCTCGCAACGCCGGTACGGCACGACCGGGAAGCCCAGCGACGCCAGATAGTCGAGCGTCTGCGTATGGGTGGCAAACGTGTGCTCACTGTCATACTGGAGGTTAAAGATGATGATGTCGAGCTTGCGCGCCGCCGCGACCTTCGGGTCCTGCTGGCGCACGGAGCCCGCCGCCGCGTTGCGCGGGTTTGCCAGCAGCGGCTGCTCAAGCAGCTCGCGCTCGGCGTTGAGCTGCGCAAACACGGCGTGCGACATATAGACCTCGCCGCGCACGATGAGCCTTGCAGGCGCATTTTCAAGCGTCAGCGGCAGGTTTCGCAGCGTGCGCAGATTTTCCGTCACGTCCTCGCCGGTGACACCGTCGCCGCGCGTCGCGCCGCGCACGAACACACCGTTTTCATACTCGAGCGACATGGACAGACCATCGATCTTCGGCTCGACAGAGTAATCATGCGCCTGCGTGAGCGCGGTGTCCATGCGCGCGCCGAACGCGCGCAGCTCGTCAAACGAGAACACGTCCTGCAGGCTCTCGAGCGGCACCTGATGGTGCACCTGTGCGAAGGTGTTGAGCGCGTAGCCGCCGACGTGCTGCGTCGGCGAATCGGGCGAGGCGTACTCCG
>OLGA01003349.1_pt1 | contig 10363 bp, 7 predicted proteins | sample 1604881 | NCBI WGS metagenome assembly OLGA01 (sample SAMEA3888896, study PRJEB22519) | human gut metagenome | biome: human gut; feature: human-associated habitat; material: faeces | place: Denmark | collected 2009
CTTTCAAAACAACTCCGTGATCTACAATCTCTCCATGCATCACATCATCCGTTGAAAACACATGATAGTCTTTCATATTAAAATGATCACCATTATCATTTTCAGGCACTCCACTTTCCCAGTCATGAGACGGATAAATATAGAGTCTGTCATTAAAGACATGTACAGAAGGATCTGCCATATAATCACCTGGAACTAAATATCTTGCTTCTTTTTTCATGATAATATCAAATTTAAATTCTTATAGATAAAACTGATTATTATTTCTTTTCTTCTGCCGGCAACTGGCTCTCTGCCATAATTTCTTTTACAAAAGGTTTCGGTTGATAGTTACGGTCGAATAACAACGGATAATCATGACGTCCTTTCACCGGAAAATCATTTTTCCATGAATCACTATCACTTACTCCCCATGCAGTTACACGACTAATCACATCAGCATGTTTCTCAAATAAGCCGAAGAATTGCTTCATACGGTTATTCCATGCTTTAGAAACAGAATCGGGCAATGTTTCCGGATAAGGATTCAACATTTTCTGATAAGCTACGGTATCCGAAATATTAGCACTTTGTTTTACTGTCGGCAAAGCGCTCATGTCCCACTCAGTAACCATCACTTTTACTCCAGTTCCGGCAAAGGCCACTATACTTTGTTCAAATTCATTAATATCAGGATAGTCCATTCCCATATGTCCCTGCATACCTACAGCATCTATGCGAATCCCCTTTTCTTTCAGACTGCTGACAAGCTTTACTACTCCTTCACGTTTGCCTGGCATATTCATGGCATAATCATTGTAATACAATTCTGCATCCGGATCAGCTTCATGCGCATACTGAAACGCTAACGGAATGAACTCTTCTCCTAAAATCTCATAAAATTTACTTTTACGATACGAGCCGTCTTCTAGAATAGCCTCATTTACAACATCCCATCCCTTTATACGTCCTTTATATCGGGTTACAATTGTTGTAATATGATCTTTCATGCGTTGCTTAAGCACTTCAGGAGTCACATTATTTCCTTTTTCATCCACACAGAACCACGGAGCCAATTGTGAATGCCAGATAAGGCAATGCCCGATAACAGCCATACCATTTTTTTCTCCAAAACTGACAAATTGATCAGCCAAGGTAAAATCGTAACGATCTTCTTCCGGATGAATCACTTCACACTTCATACAGTTCTCAGCTACAATCGAATTGAAATGCTGTTTCACAAGTTTTATCGAACTGGTATCAACACCTGAAGACTGATTAACATTCAACGCTACTCCCATCAGGAATTTATCACCAACAGCATCCTTCAGAGAAGGTTCTTCAACTACTGTTGCCTTTTGATTTCCACAAGCAGCAACAAAAGCTGCTATCAATAATGCTGATGCAATGTGTTTCACTCTCATGATATGATTTTTCTAAAGGTTAATAATCGTTTTTACTTCTACGTTCGGCAAGTTCTGCCTGCATTTTCTCATTATATTTTTTCGTTATCGGATAGAAGAATAAAGCTATCACTCCGACAAAGAATGTTGCTGCTGGAATAAGACTTGACGAAAGTATAATTCCATGAATAGCCGAATCACTTTGAGCAACTCCTGCTCCTGATATATAGCCAAAGCCAGACAACAAGAAACCTAAAATAGCTCCTCCCACACCTAGTCCAGCCTTAAGAGCAAAAACTACTCCAGCAAACACAAATCCGGTAGCACGACGATAATGTACATATTCAGAATGATCGGCTACGTCAGCTATCATCGCCCACAACAAAGGCACGGTAGGTGCATAAGCCAAACTCTTCAGGAAGTTCAATACAAACATGAATCCTATATTGTCCTTTGCCGGGAAGTAGAACATGGCTGTAAAGATAGCAGTCAGCGTTAAACAAACAATGAAGGTTTGCTTCTTTCCGTACTTATTAGCCAGATATTCTGATAACAAAATTACTCCGAAAAATTGAACCAAAGCTCCTAACATATTAAAAACTCCAAAACCAACTTCGTATGCCTTATCAGGAGAACTGACTATCAGTCCAAAAGCATTTAGTATAGAATAACCTATTGAATCTTGAGCCTCGGTTGCAACCAATCCTAACTTATCGAGAAAAGCATATAACGCCCCTGCATCTACATAATTTTCGAAATAATAGTTCATTGCACTTCCCCACATTGCCAATGTTATAAAAACAAACAGTGTCAATACAAACATAGCCCGCCACGGCAAACTGCTCAATACATCCTTTATATCCTGACGTGTATTGTTTTTCTGTCCGGCAGGAGGAGTTATTCGTTCTTTAGCAGAAAAAAATACGGTAACAAGAAAAATGAAACCTATTATCGCAAACAAGGAAATAGTACACAACCAGCCATGAGCTTTATCTCCACCATCGGAAAACTTGCTGACCAAAGGAAGTGTCAGCCCCTGAACAACAAACTGGGCAATAGTAGAAAAGATGAAACGGATAGAAGTAATACTGGTACGTTCTTTGATATCGGCAGACATCACACCTCCCAAAGAAGAATAAGGAGTATTATTGAATGAATACATCGTCATCAATAATGTATACGAAATAGTAGCATACAAAGCCACAAGCCCTTTATCCTCAATACCCGGATTATAGAATGCCAATACATAGAATACCATAAAAGGCAAAGCGGTCCATAACACCCACGGACGATACTTTCCCCATCGGGAATTTGTTCTGTCGGACAAGATACCAACGGTCGGATCAACAAAAGCATCGACTATACGCGCCACTAACATGACTGTACCCGCTATCGCTCCTTCCAGACCGAATATATCGGTATAAAATTTTGTTTGATAAATCATCATCATCTGGAACACGAGGTTCGCAGAACAATCTCCTAACCCATAGCCAATTTTTTCGGTCAGAGTTACTTTCTGGTTTTGAATTGTGCTCATAGTATATCTCTTTTTTTGTTTTATCATTCAGCAGACAGTACAGCTTCTACAAGTCGCGTTCCTGCTGTTTTCTTATCAAGCGGATGAATATCATTCCACTCACCGGTATCACTGTTCTTTATTAATGTAGCATGGTCTACCGATTGAGCAGCCTTTGCCTGCTCAGCCCGAAGTGCAGCCCAGCTTGCACGTTCCGGATCATCAGGCGCCAAGAAATCAGCCAATTCAACAATATAAAAAGGCAACTTATCATTTTGGAAAAGCTTTCTCCAGTCTTTCATCAAAGCAGTCAGCAAAGATGAGTATTCTTGCCATTTTCCAACATTCGATTCTCCCTGATACCAAACGACTCCTTTAAACATGTAATTTTCTAAAGGTGCAATCATTCCATTGTATAGTCCTACCGGTACATAATGAAAGTTGGTTGATGCCGGAGCAGAAGGCATTTCCGCTCCTACATGATATTTCCACGACGGAGATAATACGATTTCATCTTTTCCACATATCAGCTTATAAGGCTTTTCTTTCACAAAAGAGGGATATCCTCCGTTGCTGATCAGACGTACGGTAATCTGGTTCTGTCCTGTTTTCAAGACTCCAGCCGGAACCTTATAAATACGGGGAGGATACTGATAAGAGGTTGTTCCTACCAGGCATCCATTGACGTATACCGAATCAGCGTCAACAATACAACCTAACCGAAGTATGGCCTCTTTATTATTCCATGATTCTGGAATATTTATCTGCTGACGGAACCAGTGCGAACCATTTATCGGACGCCATCCATTCGTTGCCCATGAAGAAGAAAACATATCAACTGTTTTCCATGATCGGTCGTCGAATGATGCCGCATACCAGGGAGTTTCAGTGTGAAGTCCTTTATCCGATTTATATAATTCTTTCTGCCATTCCTGCTGATGCATTCTTTCAGACTGTTTAATTTCAGTTACCAGATCATCACACTCATACATTGCTTTCTGATTCAGATATGACGGAAAATCTTTCAGTCCAGACTCACTTATCCATGCTTCGACAGGTGTACCTCCCCAACTGGAATTGACAATTCCGACAGGAACTCCTGTTTGCTGATACAAGAGTTTTGCAAAGAAATAACACAAAGCCGAGTAATTCATTACATTATCTTTAGTAAGAGGTACCCACGCCGCTTGCTTTGTATCAGTTTGAGGCATCTTAAAATCATAACAATAGGGCACTTTTATATAATGAATCATCGGATTTTCATAACTGTTTACTTCTTCGGCAAACTTATCCATTATACGAGATACCGGAAGTTCCATATTCGACTGACCGGAACAAAGAAATACATCACCTATTAATATATTATGCAAAGTCACTTCGTTTATTTGCATATCATACGGACCTCCAGCTTTCCAGGCAGGAAGCTCAATCATCCAGCAACCTTTCTCATCGGCAACAGTACGAAATGTTTTGCCACGGAACTTTAATTCCACTTTCTCACCCACATCGGATTTTCCCCATATCTTTACCGGACATTCACGTTGCAAGACCATTCCATCTGCCAGTAATTTGGGTAAGGTAATCTTTGCTCCGCAGTCAAAAGCGGAGCAAAGAAATAATAAAACTAACCCTAACTTAATATTAAACCAATCTGTTGTTTTCATTCTATACTTTTCTTTTTGTTTTTCATGATACACAAAAGTATAAGGAATAAGGTCATTTCATTTCACTTATTGATTCAAAGCCTTGCTACCAGATTACATCGCGCCCCATGTCTGTTACATATACTTTTCTCAGTGTTACATTTATGACCTGCAACATATTCTAGCTTTGTTTTCATACAAAAACATACTTACCTTTGTACGAACCAAAAAGTAACTTTATACCATGAAAAAACTTATTTTATTTGCTGTACTTTCCCTATTTCTTATAAAGGGACATGCTACAGATCAGTTTGTATTCTTCCAAAAAGAAACAGGATATTTTACATTAATCAATCAATGTACTCCTTGCCGCATTGTGACCGACAGCAATGAAGACGAAGGAATCCGAATGGCGGTTGAAAATCTGAAAGAAGATTTTTTCCGCGTATCTGGTAATCGTCCTGTTGTATCATCATCTGCTGGCAATGATTCTGTTTGTGTCTATGTAGGAAGCATGGAAAGTCCGATTATACGCCAGCTGATAAAAGATAAGAAGATTTCAGAAAAGGAACTTGCTGGAAAAAATGAAAAATACATTATTAGTTTGCTGGAACATCCACAAAAAGGAATCGCCCGTGCGCTGGTGATTGCAGGAAGCGACAAACGAGGAACAATATACGGCATCTACGAACTCTCACGTCAAATGGGAGTTTCTCCCTGGTACTGGTGGGCAGATGTTCCGACAGTACATAGAGAAAATGTATATATCCGTCCCGGAAGTTATTCTGACGGGGAACCTAAAGTAAAATACAGAGGCATTTTTCTGAATGATGAAGCTCCGGCATTAAGTGGATGGGCACATGAAAAATTCGGCGGCTTCAATAGTAAGTTTTACGAAAAAGTATTCGAATTGGTTTTACGTCTGAAAGGTAACTTCATGTGGCCTGCTATGTGGGGAAATGCCTTCTACGATGATGATGCAGAAAACGGTCCTCTCGCCAATAAAATGGGGATTATTATGGGAACTTCTCATCATGAGCCTATGGCTTTGAACCAGCAAGACTGGAAACGGAGAGGAAGTGGCAGATGGGATTACCAGACAAACTCCAAAACTCTTCAAGAATTTTGGACATTCGGTATGGAACGTGCTAGAAACTGGGAAAAAGTAGTTACGGTAGGCATGCGTGGCGACGGTGATGCTCCAATGGGTGGAGAAGAAGGTAAAGACCACGAATATACTCCCAATGAAAAGAAAAACATAGCTTTACTGAAGAGAATCGTCAATGACCAGCGACAGATCATCCGTAAAGTGACCGGAAAATCCGTCGATAAGACACCACAAGTATGGGCTCTTTACAAAGAAGTTCAAAATTACTACGATAAAGGAATGAAAGTTCCAGACGATATCACTCTGCTGCTTTGTGACGACAACTGGGGAAATATACGAAAACTTCCTGACCTGACAGAAAAGCCTCGTAAGGGAGGATACGGTATGTATTATCATTTCGACTATGTCGGCGCACCGCGAAATTCAAAATGGATTAACATCAGTCCTATCCCGAGAGTATGGGAACAGATGCATCTGGCATACGAATACGGTATTCGACAGTTGTGGATTGTCAATGTAGGCGACTTGAAACCAATGGAATATCCCATTACTTTCTTTTTGGATATGGCATGGAACCCCGACAGATTTCAAGCAAACAATCTTCAAGAGCATACCGAATCATTCTGTCGTGAACAGTTTGGAACGACCTATGCCAAAGAAGCCGCACGCATCTTGTCGCTTTATCCTAAATACAACCGCCGTGTAACCCCTGAAATACTTAACTATCAAACTTACAGTTTCAACTACGGAGAATGGGAAAAAGTTGTAAACGAGTACAATGCTCTGGCACGCGATGCCGATAACTTACTACAAGAAATGCCCGGTAATTATCGGAACGCCTACGAACAACTTGTGAACTTTCCGGTGCAGGCATGTGCCAATCTGTACAACATGTATTATGCACAAGCCATGAACCACCGACTGGCAAAAGAAAACAACCCGGAAGCCAATATATGGGCAGACAGAGTAGCCAGTTGTTTTAAGCGAGACTCTTTGCTCATGCAATACTACAACAAACAGATAAGCGATGGGAAATGGAACCACATGATGGATCAGGTACACATCGGTTATACATCATGGAATAATCCTCCAAAGCAAGTCATGCCTGAAGTCGTACGAATATCTCCAGAGAAATTCCCTCATACATTTGCCGAAAAAGATGGATATGTTTCAATGGAAGCAGAACACTATACCCGTGCTGCGAATGGAAAGGAAACACAGTGGATAATAATTCCGGATTTTGGAAAAACACTTTCCGGTGTAACCACAACTCCTGTAACTGTTTACCCTGAAAATTGTTATCTGGAATATGATATTGATTTCACCAAAAGCAACAACATCAATGTAACTCTTCTACTCGCTCCTACACTGAACTTCAATCATAACAAGGGCTTAAGTTATGGCATCAGTATGGATGGAGAGAACGAACAAATAATCAACTTCAACGGACACTATCGTGGAGAGCTTGGCGAATGGCAAGCGAATCCGATAATTAAATCGGAAACACAACACAAAGTAACAGCAGGTAAGCATACTTTACGTATACGCCCACTCAATCCAGGTATTGTATTCGAAAAGATTCTGATAGATTGCGGAGGATTGAAAGACAGCTATTTAGGAGCACCAGAGACATTGAATTATACAAACATGCAAGCATCCAAGAAATAATCTTTATCTTATCGGTAACCTACGTCAGCAGACTCACCTAAAAATCTGCTGACGTTTTTTTATTTTATGCTGATGTTTTTCAGAAAACATCACGACGTTTTTTAAATATTCGTACAAAAAAATAAGGTACTCTCATAGAGTTTCCAAAGAAAGTAATAAAAGCCTCATACATGTATGCTGCTATTTCTTTACTTTTGCAATGAAAAAAAGAAAAAACGATCATGATCAGAGCGGTTACCCTACAAGATACTTCTGCCATAACGGCAATTTACAATGAATATATCGCACATAGTACGAGTACTTTCGATATAGAACCTGTCAGCGAAGAAGAGATGCAAAAAAGAATCTCTGAAATTTCAGCGCGATATCCGTATTTTGTATACGAAACAGACGGAGAAATTGTGGGATATTGCTACGCACATCCGTGGAAAGAACGGGAAGCCTACAACCGCACACTTGAAACGACTGTATATCTGTCGCCTGCCCATACGGGAAAAGGACTGGGCCGGCTGCTCACGCAGCGTCTGATAGACGAATGCAGACGACGCGGCATACATGTCCTGATAGCCTGTATCACGAGTGAGAATACAGCAAGCTGTGCCTTCCATGAAGCCTTAGGGTTCAGAAAAGCGTCTTCGTTCGAAGAGGTCGGTATGAAATTCGGACGATGGCTTGGGGTGACAGACTACCAGCTTATTCTGTAAACCAACATTTATCTGATGCTGTCGGGATATAAGATCATCTCCCTAGCCTTCCCTTTTACTGTTATCTCCGGACGAACAGCCGCAGCTTCCTCTTCTGTAAGCAATCCTTTTGCACACAGTCTTTCGGCTATCAGGCGGAAATAACCTCCTTGTGAATCACGCAAAGTAGCATCTTCATTGAATGAAGAACGGAAATGTTTGGGCTTCGGTACAATGGAAGCCAGAAATATAGCTTCTTCTACGGTAAGGTCGGAAGGTTCTTTTTCGAAATAAAAATGTGAAGCTTCACAAGCACCGTATACCAAAGGAGCCCATTCTACCAAATTCAGGTATACTTCGTACATACGTTCCTTTGAAGTGAGATGCTGGTTTTCTATCAGCCATACGATAAGAGCTTCCTCCAGCTTTCGGGCAATATTTTTATGACGGTTCAGAAAGACATTCTTTACCAGCTGCATGGTAATAGTGCTTCCTCCGCGTGCAAAGCGTCCTACCTGCAAATCGTAGGCAAGAGCTTCCTGAATAGCTCCAGGAAGAAACCCTTGATGATAATAAAACCCTCCGTCTTCCGACTGCATGATTGCCATCTGAAGCAAAGGAGAAATACGGTTGAGCGGACGGAAATTAGGATTCGACGGTCCGATAAAGAATGTTCTTACCGGCAAGTCGTTCTCGTATGCCGTATATTCAAACTCCTCGTTCATCTTGGTAAGTTCACTGCCACCCAGGCTTTCGATACGGAAACCATGCCCGCGCAGATCGGAAGAGAATTGCAGACTATCCAGATGATTGAAGTCAACATCCAACAATAAATCATAACTCAGTTTGCCTGATGTACGAATACCCTGTACATGGCGGAACAAACCTTTTGGCAAGGAAGCAAACAAATCTTCGGAAGGGAAAGGCGAACGATGGATGCTTGCCGTATAATGCCACTTTTTTTCTTTTTCTACCCGTAAATAAGGATGGAAATCAAGGCGGTTGAATATAACAGTAGAAACACTGTCCAATTCGAAATAATTACCTCCTACATGGCAGGTATATTCCAGCTTTCCTTTATCTAGATCAATCGTATCGGGTGAAAGTGCTGTATGATAAACCTCCAGCCCGTCTACAGATGCCATCCCCTCCAGTGTAAGAGGCGTAGCAGAAGCAGACTTTTCTGAAAGCTTAAAGGCTATGGAATCGAATGCAACCGTCGCATTATAATGGGGACGGATATAGGGAAGTATGATTTTTTCATCTGTACTGCCGGAAGCAATGCTGCCTTCTATCAGGCGCATACTGCGTGCAAGCGTACCTCTTACTTTCCATTCTCCCTTTACAGCTCCCTCTTCCACCTGAATGGCAGAAGCAAACTGACTGTTTGCCAGTATAAGCTCAGGAATATAAAAACTTGTTTGCAGCAAGTCCCGGCGCGCCGTCACACTCAGGTTGCGCAATTCTCCATTTTCCGGCAATAATCTGAATACCAGGCTAAGTATTTTACTTACCTGCACATCGTATCCAGCCAATACACTTTCTACTTTACCCGAATCAGCCTCCGATACAGTCTGTTGACGGAAAAGAAAATCATAGTTCGAAACATTACCTTGCTTTACAAAAGAAAGTTTCATACCCTCTACATCAACCTGATGTACGGAAACTCTTTTTCTAAGCAAAGGAAGCAAATCGATATCGATCTCGGCTTTTTCGAGAGTCAGTAAGGTATCGTGATCTTCAGGAACTACCGTCAATCCTTCCAGGCGGATGACAGACAAAGAAGGCATTCCCAATTCACGATAGGCAATACGCAAGTTATAACGCTGCTCTAAAGCAGCCAACTTTTCATCGGCAACACAGCGCAACAGGGCTCCCCGAAAAAGAAAGAGTCCTGTTCCTGCCACAAGCACAACTGCAATCAATCCTGCGGCAATCCATTTAAGTACTCGACTTTTCATAATATCTTTATTGATATCTGCCGCAAAAATACGTTTTACTTACATGTTGTGCAAGAAAGATTTTTCTTTTATTTGTTTAACTGGTTTCCTGTTTTCTTTTCTTTCCGGACGAACAGACGGACGGTTATCCTTACGTTCTGTCCTTGAAGGTCTTGTCACCCTGTTGGGAGCTTTATCCGACGGTCTGGAAGTACCGGGTCTGACCGAATGGTGATTTCCGTTTTGAGGCGGACGGATACCACTTGCATGAGGCGGACGTTTGTCTGGCTTTGGTACCGGTTTGGGAGCAGGTTTTGCACTTATACCCGGACGATATGGCGGACGTGCCTCAGGACGATGAGAGGGTGCTGCCGGAGCTGAAGGTCGTGCCGGAGTAAAATAATATCCGGGATTCTTAACCGG
>OLGA01003350.1_pt1 | contig 10359 bp, 3 predicted proteins | sample 1604881 | NCBI WGS metagenome assembly OLGA01 (sample SAMEA3888896, study PRJEB22519) | human gut metagenome | biome: human gut; feature: human-associated habitat; material: faeces | place: Denmark | collected 2009
AATACGAGCAGGACATGATCGAGAAAATGGGCTTTACCGACTATTTCCTCATCGTATCCGACTTCGTGCGCTACGCCAAAAGCGTGGGCATCCCGGTGGGACCGGGCCGTGGCAGCGCGGCGGGGTCCATGGTCAGCTACTGCCTCAGCATCACCGATATCGACCCCATGAAGTACAGCCTGTACTTTGAGCGGTTCCTGAACCCGGAGCGGGTGAGTATGCCGGATATCGACATGGACTTCGGCGATACCCGCCGGGGCGAGGTGGTGGACTATGTCCGCCGCAAGTACGGCGATGACCATGTGGCTCAGATTGTCACCTTCGGCACCATGGCCGCCCGGGGCGTGATCCGGGACGTGGGCCGGGTGCTGAATATGCCCTACGCCGATGTGGACGTCATCGCCAAGCTGGTGCCCAACACCTTGCACATCACCCTGAATGACGCACTGCGGCTCAGCAAGCAGCTCAGCGACCTCTATGAGGCCGACGAGCAGGTAAAAAAGCTTATCGACACCGCCAGAGCGCTGGAGGGGATGCCCCGCCACGCCTCCACCCACGCTGCCGGCGTGGTCATCACCCGGAAGCCGGTGTACGAGTATGTGCCGCTGGCGAAAAACGACGAATCCGTGGTCTGCCAGTACATCATGACCACACTGGAAGAATTGGGCCTGCTGAAAATGGACTTCTTGGGCCTGCGGAACCTGACGGTGCTGGACGACGCCGTGAAAATGGTGCAGACCCGGCAGCCGGACTTCACCTTGGATGACATCCCGGAGGGGGACCCGGAGACCTACAAAATGCTCTCCGACGGCAAAACCAACGGTGTGTTCCAGATGGAATCTTCCGGTATGACCGGCGTCTGCGTAGGACTGAAGCCCCAGAGCATTGAGGACATCACCGCTATCATCGCTCTGTACCGTCCCGGCCCCATGGATTCTATCCCCAAGTTCATCGCCTGTAAGCATGACCCCAGCAAGGTCAGCTACATCATCCCGGAGCTGGAGCCGATCTTGTCCATCACTTACGGCTGTATCGTCTATCAGGAGCAGGTCATCCAGATCTTCCAGCAGCTTGCCGGGTACACGCTGGGACAGGCGGATATGCTCCGCCGTGCCATGAGCAAGAAGAAGGCCAAGGACGTGGCCAAGGAGCGGGAGGCGTTTCTCCACGGCGACCCCGCCCGCAACATCAAGGGCTGCGTGGCCAACGGCATCGACCCCGCCGCCGCCGAAAAGATCTACGACGAGATCTTTGCCTTCGCCAATTACGCCTTCAACAAGGCTCACGCAGTCTCCTACGCGGTGGTGGCCTATCAGACGGCCTACTTCAAGTGCCACTTTACGCGGGAATACATGGCGGCCCTGCTGACCAGCGTGCTGGATAACTCCGATAAGGTGTCCGGCTATATCGGCGAGTGCCGGGAGTGCGGCATTGCCCTGCTGCCGCCGGATATCAACCGCTCCGCCGACCGCTTCACCGTGGAGGAGGGGGGCATCCGGTTTGGCCTGGTGGCCATCAAGAACATCGGCCGGGGCTTCATTCAGGCAGTCATGCGGGAGCGGGAGACTGGGGGCGACTTTTCGTCCCTGTACGATTTTTGCAGCCGCATGAACGGCAGTGAAATGAATAAGCGGGCGGTAGAAAACCTGATCCGCTCCGGGGCGTTTGACTCCATGGGAGCCAGACGTTCCCAGCTGATCAAGGTCTATGAAACGGTGATGGATTCCGTGGCGGCGCAGCAGCGGGACAATGTGGAGGGGCAGATGGATTTCTTCTCCATGGCTGCCGCTTCTTCCGGCGCGCCAGCGCCTGTAAAGGAGATTCCACTGCCGGATATCCCGGAGTACACCCCGGAAGAACTGATGACCATGGAGAAAGCCACAACGGGGCTGTACCTTTCGGGACATCCCATGGATCATTACCGGGAGATCGTCCGAAAGCTGAACGCCCCCTCCATTGCGTCCATTCTGGCGGATTTTGCGCGGGAGGACGGGCCGGAACGCTTCGCCGACGGCCAGCGGGTCACCATTGCCGGGGTGATTACCTCCAGCAAGACGAAAACCACGAAGAACAACAGCCTGATGGCCTATGTGATGGTGGAGGACGATACCGCCTCCATGGAGCTGCTGTGCTTCAGCCGGGTGCTGGAGACCTGCGGCGCTTATATGAAGGAAAATCTGGCGGTGGTGGTGAAGGGACGGCTGTCCGTCCGGGATGAGAAAGCCCCTCAGATCGTGTGCGATTCCATTTATCCGCTGACCACGGCGGACGGCGGTATCCCGGAGCCGCAGCCGAAACAGGAAGCGTCAGGGGAGACGCTGTTCCTGAAATTCCCCAGCATCGAAGATCCTGCTATTCGGCATATGAAGCTGGTATTCCAGATGTTTCCTGGGAAAAGTACCGTCAAAATGGTTATGGCGGACACCCGAAAGGTCTATGCCGCTCAGGCGCTCTTGCATCCGGCGCTGGTGGAGGAGGCAAAAGAAACTCTGGGCAGCGCGAACGTGGTGGTAAAATAGGAACAGCCCTCCGGCACTGCCGGAGGGCTGTTTTTATCGGTTCAGATAGGCGTCAATATCGAAAGGCTGCAACGGGGTGGCCGCTTTCAGGTACAGGGGATGGTGCGGATGCCCGGATTTCAGCAGCGGCCCGGCAGTGAACCACCGGGCGCCGGCAGCCTGTCCGTCTGCGGCAAAATCCTGCATACAGTCCATAAGGTAATCCCGCTTTTCGATGATATTTCCCCATGCCGCCCAGATGGCGGGATGCTCCGAAAGGGACAGCAGGTAGCGGAAGGCTTTTCGGTTTTCCGCGTGAAGGGCGGCATTGCACGTTGGCTCCATGTCATCCGGCCGGGTGGCCCGCTGGGCATAGACATTGAACATGAGGAAGCTGTCGTAGCCGTTATTCAATGCGATCCGCTGGGCGGATTGGAGGGTTGGATCCAGCGCATCCGGCGCGGCGGTAGAGGGGTTGATCCCTACGCAGATCAGGGGCTTCAGGCCGCGGGTTCCCAGAATGTAACGGTACTCGGAATAGGTATGGGGAACATAGAGCCAGCGGTTTACGTCGTAATCCGCCGATGGCTGCAAAGCGGCCTCCAGAGCCGGTTCAAACAGCTCCAGAGGGACGGTGTCCGTGGTTCCTTTGGGAATATGGGGCATGGGAAACACTCCTTATCGTGATATTGCGCGGGCTGCATTGAAAAAGCGCCGCCGCGGTTCGTTCATTGGGATGATTGTAGCATGACCACGAAAAAAAGGCAATCGGGTCTATATTTGGCGGCGGCTTTGTGGTAAAATAAAAATAGAATTGACTGCGGGAGGATACTATGCTGACGATTTTGATCGGCCGTGCCAAAACGGGAAAATCGGATCAGGTGCTGCGGCGGATGGCGGAGCTGGGGGAACGCAGCCGCCAGATCCTGCTGGTGCCGGAACACGCCTCCCATCAGGCGGAAGTGGATGTCTGCCGCGCCTGCGGCGACACGGCCAGCCGCCATGCAGAGGTACTGAGCTTCCGGCGTCTCAGCGAGCGGGTGCTGAGCATCACAGGCGGAATTGCCGATGTGACGCTGGATAACGGCGGCAAGCTGCTGACTTTGCAGCGGGCGCTGCTGGAAACGGCCCCGCAGCTGACGGTGTATCGGAAGCCGTCCCAGAAGGTGGGCTTTCTGGAACAGATGCTGTCCCTGTTTGACGAGCTGCGGTGCTATGAGGTGACACCGGAGGTCCTTTATCAGCAGGCGCAGGACATCGGAGGGGCTACCCACGACAAGCTGACGGATCTCAGCCTGCTTTACGCCGCCTACGAAGCGCGGCTCTGCCGTCCTGGTCTGGATGCGCGGGATCGGATGACCAAGCTCTGCGACCATCTGGAGGAGTCCGGCTATGTGCGGGACAAGGATCTCTTTATCGACGGCTTTACCTACTTCAATGCACAGGAGCGCCGTGCGCTGGCGGTGTTTCTGCGGCAGGCGCGGTCTGTGACGGTCACGCTGCTGGGAGAGGTCAACAGCCGGGAAGAGATCTTTGCGCCGACGCTGAAGACTATGGAAATGCTGGAACGGCTGGCAAAGCAGGAAAACTGCCCTGTAATGGTAGAGAACTTGACAAGTTCTGATACATCTGCTCTTGGACATCTGGAACAGCACTTTTTCGGTGAAAATCTGCCCTATGAGGGCAGCGGCGCCTCTGTCCGGCTCCGGGAGGCGTCTACCGTTTATTCCGAAGTGGAGCAGACGGCTGCCGATATCCGGCGGCTGCTGGCAGCGGGGAAGTGCCGCTGCCGGGACATTACGGTGGCGGCCCGGAATATGGGAGACTATATGGGTACCATCGAAACAGTATTCGAGCGGTACGGGATCCCGGCCTATCTCAGCCGCCGCAGCGACATTCTGGAAAAGCCGGTGCTGAGCCTGCTGACCGGGGTGCTGGCCTCCATTTCCAACGGCTATGAGTATGAGGATATGTTCCGCTGGCTGAAAACCGGCTTGGCGGGTCTGACCCCGGAGGAATGTGACCTGCTGGAAAACTATGTCCTGAAATGGGAGATCCATGGCCAGATGTGGCTGCGGGACGTGGACTGGACGGAAAACCCGGACGGCTACGGTGCGCCGTGGAATGAGCTGCGGCAGAACCGGCTGAATCAGGTGAACGAACTGCGCCGCCGGGTGCGCGGCCCTCTGAGCCGTCTGGCGGAGGGCCTGAAGGCCGGGACAACGGCCCGGACCTATGTGGAAGCCCTGTACGGGTTTATGGAGGAGCTTCATCTGGAAGCAGCGTTGACGGAGCGGATGCACCGGCAGGCGGATGCGGGACGGATGCAGGAGGCGGAGGAAACTGCCCAGCTTTGGGAAATCCTCTGCGGCGTGCTGGATCAGTTTGTGGAGATTCTGGGGGAGGAGCATCTGACCGGCGATGAATTTGAGCGGCTGTTCCGGCTGGTGCTGACCCAGTACAGCGTGGGGACGATCCCCGTATCACTGGATCAGGTGTCCGTCAGCGAGATTACCCGGAATGACCGGCACACCACAAAGTATCTGTTTCTGCTGGGCGCTAACGACCATGTGCTGCCGGATCCCGGCCAGAGCGGCGGCCTGCTGAATGAGGACGACCGGCAGGAGCTGGCTCTCCGGGGAATTGAGCTTGCCCCCAGCGGCATGGAGCGGATGGGCGTGGAGCTGCAAAATCTCTATGCGGCGCTGGCCCAGCCCACCGAAGGACTGACGGTGAGCTACCCGGTGACGGATGTCTCCGGCAGCGAACTGCGTCCGGCTTTTGTAGTGGAACGGCTGCGGAAGCTGTTCCCGGATTTGCAGATGGAGCGGGAATCTTCCGGCAAGGAATATCGCCTTACAGCGCTTGGCCCGGCACTGGAAACGGCAGGGCAGCGGCGGAACAGCACCCTCTGGCAGTACTTCCGGCAGGATCCGGATACGGCCCGGCGGCTGGACGCTATGGAGTACGCGGCGGCTGCCCGGCGGGGCAGCTTGTCGCCTGCCGCCGTCCGGGCTGTTTACGGCCAGCGGATCTCCATGACCGCTTCCCGGCTGGAACGGATCCGCTCCTGCCATTTTGCCTATTTCATGGAATACGGCCTGCGGGCGAAGCCGCGGGAACCGGCGGCCTTTGACGCGCCGCAGATCGGTACGTTCCTGCACTATCTGCTGGAAAACGTGACGCGGGACGTGCTGGCGCAGGGGGGCTTTGCCGCTGTGGACAATGACCGGCTGCATGGCCTTGTACGGCAGTATATCGACCAGTATGCGGCGCAGGAGCTGCACAATTTCCAGAATCGGAACGCCCGGTTCCAGTACCTGTTCCGGCGGCTGCGGAACACGGCCTATGCGGTCATTGATCAGGTGGCGGAGGAACTGCGGCACTCCGACTTCATTCCCATGGCCTTTGAGCTGTCCTTCGGCGGGAAGAACGGAACTCTGCCGGCGGTTACCATCTCTCAGCCGGACGGCGAGCTGCGGGTGGGCGGCAAGGTGGACCGCGTGGACGGCTGGATCAGGGACGACAAGCTTTACCTGCGGGTAGTGGACTACAAGTCCGGCAAAAAGAAGTTTGATCTGGCCAACGTCCGCATGGGACTGGATATCCAGATGCTGCTGTACCTCTTTGCTCTGCAAAAAGAGGGAAAGCGGTATTTCGGCCGGGAGATCGAGCCGGCGGGTGTGCTGTACCTTCCGGCACGGGACGAGATCCTGAGTATGGAGCGGAATGTGACCCCGGAAGCGCTGGAAAAGGAACGGGAAAAGACGCTGAAGCGCTCCGGTCTGCTGCTGGGGGAGCCGCAGGTGCTTCAGGCCATGGAACACGAGGCTCTGACGGAGCCGCACTATCTGCCCCTGCGGGTGAACAGAAGCGGAGATCTTTCCGGCAGCATCGCCTCCGCCGCCCAGCTGGGCAGGCTGGGCAATTATGTGGACAGGCTGCTGCGCCAGATCTCCGCAGAACTGCACAGCGGCAATATCGACGCCGATCCCTGCTGCCACAGTGAGGAGGACAGCCAGTGCCGCTTCTGCGACTGGGCGTCGGCGTGCCATTTCCGGGACGGGCAGGACCGGGATCATCTGCGGTATATTCTGCCGGTGAAGCCGGAGGAATTCTGGCAGGAGCTTGAGGAAGGAGGCGGCGAGCCATGGCAAAACTGAACCTGACGGAGCAGCAGCAGGCGGCGGTGGAAAACCGCGGCGGCAGCCTGCTGGTGTCCGCCGCCGCCGGTTCCGGCAAAACCAAAGTGCTGGTGGAGCGGCTGTTTCGGTATGTGACGGCGGATCACTGCCACGTTGACGATTTCCTCATCATCACCTATACCAAAGCCGCCGCTGCCGAGCTGCGGAGCAAGATCGCCGCAGAGCTGTCCAAACGGCTGGCGGAAGCGCCCGGCGACCGGCATCTCCGCAGCCAGCTGCTGCGGGTCTATCAGGCGGACATCAAAACCGTGGACGCGTTCTGCACGGCGCTGCTGCGGGAAAATACCCATCTGTTGGCCCATGAAGGAGAACGCTATACCCTGACGCCGGACTTCCGGGTGTTGGACGAAAACGACGCGGGGCTTCTGCGGCAGCGGGTGCTGGATCGGGTGCTGAGCCGGTTTTATGAGGAACTGGACGAAGGCGGCGCCCTGCTGGCAGATACGCTGGGAGCCGGACGGGATGACAGCGCGCTGGCGGCGCTGGTGCTGGAAACCTATGAAAAGCTCCAGAGCCACGCCTATCCGGCTGTTTGGCTGGAAAAGAACCGGGCCGTCTGGGAGAACTGCGGCGGTGATTTCAACGAGACACCCTATGCCGCCGAACTGCTGACGGGAATCCGGCGGAAGGCGTTCCACCACATGATGTCCCTGCGGAAAGCGGCGCTGTCCACGGCGGATGGAGACCTTTACAAAGGATACGGCGAGAAATTCCTGACGGCCAGCCGCAGCTTTGCGCCGCTGGCGGCAGCCTGGAATTGGGAATCCGCGCAGGATTCCTTTGAACATCTGGAATTTCCGCGGCTTATTACCCCCAGAGGGATGAAGGACGACCCGGAGGTTCTGCGGCTGAAAAAGCTGTGGGAGAGCGCCAAAGATACGGTGAAGAAGCTGGAGAGCATTCTGTCCGTCAGCGGGGAGGAGGCTATGGAGGATCTGCGAACCATGGCTCCGGCCATGACGGCGCTTCTGCGGCTGACAGCGGACTTTTCAGACGCCTATCGGCGGGAAAAGCTGCGGATGAACTGCGCCGATTTCTCCGATCAGGAGCATCTGGCGCTGGAACTGCTGGTGTCCGGGGATGGCGGCCCCACTCCGCTGGGCCGTCAGGTGGCGGGCCGCTACCGGGAAATTCTGGTGGACGAGTATCAGGATACCAACGAGGTGCAGAACGCCATCTTCCGGGCGGTGTCCCGCGAGGGGCAGAACCTCTTTACTGTGGGGGACGTAAAGCAGAGCATCTACCGCTTCCGGCTGGCGGATCCCACCATTTTCCTTGACAAGTATAAGCGCTTTGCACCGGCTGAAACTGCTGCGGATGGGGAGGAACGGAAAATCCTGCTGTCTAGAAACTTCCGCTCCCGGCAGGAGATTCTGGACGCAGCCAACTTTATCTTCTCCGGCATCCTGTCTGTGGACATGGGGGAGATGGAATACGGGGAGGAGGAATCCCTCCATTTCGGCGCGGCCTATTATCCGCCTCGGACAGACTGCGATACGGAATTTCATCTGATCTCCGCCCGGCAGAAATCGGCGGAGGAGGATCGCCCTGTAAAAAAACTGCTGGCGGAGGCGCGATTTACGGCAGGGCGTATCCGGCAGCTGCTGGACGGCGGGTACCCCGTCACCGGCGAGGACGGCGCTCTGCGGCCCTGCTGCCCGGAGGACATTGTGATCCTGATGCGCTCTCCCGGCAGCCGGGCCGCCACCTTTGCACAGGCAATGGCAGAGCAGGGAATCCCCTGCTCCTTTGAGGAGAGCGGCAGCTTTTTTGAGAGCATGGAAATCGCGGTAACGCTGTCACTGCTGGAGATCATCGACAATCCCCGGCAGGATGTGCCGCTGATTTCCGTGCTGCGGTCGCCGGTGTTCGGCTTTGTGCCGGACCGGCTGGCGGAGATCCGCAGCCATGACCGGGACGGTGATTTTTATGACGCCCTGCTGGCAGACGGTGGGGAGGATGTGCAATCCTTTCTGTCCACCCTGTCCGCCCTGCGGGAAGCGGCGGAGGATATGAGCGTATGCCGCCTGCTGTGGCATCTTTACAATACGCTGGATCTGCTGGGTATTTTTGGCGCGATGGACGAGGGTGCTGCCCGGCAGGAGAATCTGATTGCCCTGACCCGCCATGCTGAGCGCTTTGAAAGCAGCGGCTACCGGGGACTGTTTGCCTTCATTACCCAGCTGCGGCGGCTGATGGAGGCCGGAGAAGCGCCGGAGGTGAAGATCTCCAGCGGCGCAGGCGGCGTGCAGCTGATGAGTATTCACAAGTCCAAGGGCCTGGAATTTCCTATCGTATTTCTCTGTGATCTGGATCATGCCTTTTCCCGGCAGGACTTTGACACCCCGGTGCTGGTGCATCCTGCGCTGGGCCTTGGCCCCCGGTGCATCGACCTGAAGCGAAAGATCCGCTATCCCACCATGGCAAGGCTGGCGCTGGAAGAAAAGCTCCGCCGGGAAAATCTGGCGGAGGAGCAGCGGGTGCTATATGTGGCCATGACCCGTCCCAAGGAGAAGCTGATTCTGGTGGACGCCATGTACCATGCGGAGACTCGGCTGAAAAAGCTGACCGCTGCTGCAGGTTTTCCCGTCATGCCGGAGGTGGTGGCGGAGGGAAAATGCTTCGGCGACTGGATTCTGCTGCCGCTGCTGTGCCGCCCGGAAGCGGCACCGCTGCGGGAACTGGCCGGGATGGATGCAGATGAGCTGTACACAGGAAATACCAGCCCGTGGCAAATATTTTTGCATGACAGCAACGATTTCGCTGAAGCGCCCCGGCAAAGCAGGCCGGAAGCACAAAACGAGACGGAAACAGGGACCTTTGACCCGTCGGTGATGCTGTTCCAGTACCCCTATCAACGGGAAACCCTGCTGCCGGCCAAGCTGACGGCCACCCAGCTGAAGGGCCGGACGCTGGATGAGGAGATTGCGGAAAACGCCTATCATACTCCCTATATCCGCCCGCTGGTTCAGCCCAGATTCCGGCGGACGGAGAAGGGACTTACCCCGGCAGAGCGGGGAACTGCCACCCACTTGGTGCTGCAATATCTGGATTTGCGGAACCCGAATGTGCCGGAACAGGTAGAGCGGCTGAAACTGGAGGCCAAGCTGACGCCGGAGCAGGCGGCGGCTGTTGACATCCCTGCATTGAAGCGGTTTCTTGCATCTCCGCTGGCGGAGGAGCTGCGGAACGCCGGGGCTGTGGAGCGGGAATACCGCTTTACGGTGCTGATGAATGCAAAGGACTATGATCCGGCGGCGCTGGGGGAGGACGCCATTCTTTTACAAGGCGTGGTGGACTGCTGGTTCGAGACGCCGGACGGCATCGTGGTGGTGGATTTCAAGACCGACCATGTGCAGACGGATGAAGAGGTTGCCCGGCACGCGGAGCTGTACCGGGGACAGCTGGCGGCGTACTCGCTGGCGCTGAGCCGGGTGCTGGGGAAGCCGGTGGTGCGGAAGGCACTGTACTTCCTACAGGTTGGAAAAACCGTGGAAATGGCTTGATTTTTCAAAATTTTCGGGGATTCGCAGAAAAAATGCTTGCAATCTTTCCGGTAATATGATATGCTAACTTAGCTTTTGTGGGGTGAAAGCTCCTCAGAGGTAGTTTTGTACCAGAAAGAGGTGAACGAGAGCAATGAAGGAAGGAATCCA